>Ga0164243_10001434_pt1 | contig 40310 bp, 27 predicted proteins | sample OricompcompostOP_FD_108781 | JGI IMG/M metagenome (GOLD analysis project Ga0164243, IMG submission 108781) | Organic Plus compost microbial communities from Emeryville, California, USA - Original compost - Organic plus compost (OP) | ecosystem: Engineered > Solid waste > Mixed feedstock >... | reverse complement strand
CGATGCGGCGCGCGTGGTGCTGGCACCGCTCACCGAGCTGAAGATCGCCGGCCTGTTCGATACGAGCCCGGTCGAAGGCGGCCAGGGTGGCCAGTTCGACATCCTGGGCTCGAACATCCTGATTGCCGGTGAAGGCAACGAGGGCCGCGACGGCGCGCTGCTAATCACGGATGCGACGCTCGCCAAGCTCAACGCGCCGAGCCTGTTGATCGGCGGCCGGCGCACCGAGAATGTCGACGGCACCACGACGATCGCAGCGACGGCCAAGACGATCACGGTGACGGGCGATGCGCATCTCCAGGCGTCGGAGCTGTTGCTGGCGGTCGGCGGCACGGGCTCCACGCTGAGCATCGAGAATGGGGCGCAGCTCACGGCCATCGGCAGCGTCGGCACTCAGTCGGAGAGCGATTATCTCGCTTCGGGCGCGGGGTCGTTGCTGCGGCTCGCGAACGGCAATGAGCGGCTGGTGACGCGCAGCGGGACGGGCGCTTCGACGATCGAGATCGGTGCCGCCACCCTCTCCGGCGCGGCGCTGGCGCTCGACACCAGCGGCAGCTTCGCCGTTTCCGCCGACGCGGATCTGCGTGCTAAATATATGGCGATCAGCGGCCAGGCGATCCAGTTCGACGACAGCGCCGAAATGGCCGGCGAAGCTGGCGTGATCGGCGCAGGCCTCGCGACCAAGCTGGCGGCTGCCGAGCGTCTCACGGTCCGCTCGCCGGGGATGATCCGCTTTGCGGCTGGCGCCTATCAGTTTCGGGATCTGGTTCTCGACACCGCGGCGCTGGCTGCCGATGCGCGCGCCGCGGCACAGGCGTCGGTGACGGTCAATGCTAGCAATATTCGGCTGCTCAATTCGACCGATGCGGCCAGCGGCTGCGCCACGGTCGGCGTGTGCGGCGCAGCGGGCAGCTTTACGCTCAATGCGATGACGCTCAGCTTCGGCGCGAATGAAGTGGCTGCGAGCGGGTTTACCGATGGAGTCACGCTCGCCGCCAGCGACGGCATATATGTGGAAGGAAAGGGCAGTTTCTCGGCCGGCGATGCCGCGCTGACCCTGCGCACGCCGTTCCTCGCCGAGCGCTCGGCCGCGCTCGATCCGCGCGAGCAGAAGATACGGCCGGATTACAGCTTCCTCACGTCGGGCGCGGTCGCGATCAGCGCGGAGGGGACCAATACAAGCGCGACGATTGCCGGCAATGCCGCGACGGGTGCGCGAATCGGGATCGGGACGATCGACGATCGCGTGGCTTCAGTGTCGATCGAGGGCAGCCGCATCCGCGCCACTGCCGGGATCATCGACATTCAGTCGGAAGGCGATATCGCGCTGGCCGGCGCGTCGCTCGAAGTGCCGGGCTATGAGCAGGTGTTCGGTGACACGGTTGACCCAGTCGTGGTGGCGGCGGGCGGCGGGACCATCAATCTGCTCACCGCAAACGGGAACATCGCGGCGGATGCCGGCAGCCGGCTGGTGACCGACAGCGGCGTCGGCAGCGCCGGCACGCTCAACCTGCTCGCCAGCAACGGGGTGATCACGCTCGATGCGGTTCTCAATCCCGATGCCAAAGGTCCGCGCCAAGGCTCCTTCGCTTTCGACAGCGGCGCGGGCGCGTTCGACCTCGCCGGATTCGTCGCGCGCTACGGTGCGCTGTTCGGCGGCGATGTCTGGGTGCGTTCGGGTGCGGGCGATCTGGGCCTCGACCAGGGGCAGGCGCTCAAGGCCAAGAATGTCACGCTCACCGCCGATGGTGGTGCGATCACCATTGCCGGCACCATCGACACTTCTGGCGTGAATGTCGCTGACATGTCGGCCGATGCGGCGCGCAATGCCGAGGTCAACGGCGGCGACATTCAGCTTTGGGGCAATGCCGGAGTCGTGCTGACGTCGACCGCCCGGCTGGACACGCATACGACCGGCTATGCAGACACCGACAGTCGCCCCGCGTCGGCCGGCGACGTGACGATCGGCATCGGTAGCGAGAGCGCGGCACTCACCATCGCCAATGGTGCGGTGATCGATGTCGGCGCGCGCCGCACCCAGGCGGCGCTGGCGAACGGCGGCACGGGCGCGCGACTTATCCCTGAACAGATCACCGATCCGACGACGGGCCTGCTCAAGACGGTCTATCGCTATGCCGAGGCGGATAGCGGCGGCACGGTCAGTTTCCGCGCGCCGGTTATCGGTGACGCCAGGGACAAGGTGAACGTCAGCATCGGCGGATCGATCCAGGGCGCGGGCAGTGTCGAGCTGGAAGGTTTCCTGCGCTACGATCTCGACGCACTGCTGGCGAGCGGACAATATTCCGGCATCACCGCGACCGACGGCGGCGTGAAGCTCGATTTCGCGGCGAACAGCGGCACCACCAGGCACTATAATCCCTTCACGGAAGACTTCGTGCTTGCGGACGGCACCGAATCGATGGTGCGGTTCGTCCAGACGTTCGACGTGTCGGCGGTCGATGGCAGCAGTCTGGCGGGCATTCGCCTGCGGCCGGGCGTCGAGCTGGCTTCGACGGGCGACATCACCACGTCGACGGCGTGGAACCTGGCTGCGGCGAGCTTCTCGGACGCGCAACTCGAGGCGGCGGTGGCGGCGGGCGTTCTGCGCGTGAACCAGGAACTGAGCAACGCCGGCAATCCCAATTACACCGGCACCAATTATTACTCCGTCGTTTCGGGTCGCGAAGGCGATCTACTCCAGAACTACGCGGGCTTCCTCTATCGTGTCGGCGGATCGGCGGCAGGCGAGGCGCCGATCGTGACGATGCGCGCCGGCGGCGATCTGACGATCAACCGCAGCATCAGCGACGGCTTCTTCGTGTTCCGCGACAAGTCCGATGGCGGATATATCAACTATCAGCTGGGCGGCGGCACGCGGACCTATTCGCCGGCGCTGGGCTTCACCTGTCCCAGCAGCAATTGCAGCAATGCGGTTTCCTATACGGGCAAGCCGCTTCCATCTGGCCAGACGATCACCATCCAGCTCGGATCGGCGGCGCAGCAGGGTGCGCAGAACGGTGGCAGCGAATTTACCGAGGCGCCGCTCGCCCTCTCCGGCAATGGCGCGGCAGCGCTCGGCACGGCGAAGGATGCGGACGGCAACCCGTCGGGCGATCCGCTGGGCTTCGCCGAGCTGTTCCCGCTGCTGTCCGATGGGAGCGAGATGCATTCGTCCGATCTGCGGCTGGTGGCCGGGACCGGGGGCAAGCTCTCGGCGAACCCGCTTGTCGTCAACTCCGCCTTGGGGGCGGACCTGACGGTGACCGGCGAATATTCCTACGTCCAGAGCGCGGTACCCGGTTCGCGCAGCTATTCGGGGCCGCTGCAGTTCCGATTGGCGAACGCGAGCACGCCGACCACATTCAACATCGGCGAGACGCTGAACGATCCGACGACGGCGCTATCGTTCGACAAGCTGCCCGACGATGCGCAAACCCAGATCTCGTTCGGCAGCGGGACGAGCGGCCCCGGCGCGGATGCGCGCGCCGCGGCTCTCGAATATTTCGCGGGCCGCGACGATTATTTCCTGGTCGGTTCCGCAGCCCGACCGAGCGGGCTGGTCGCCCCCCTGAGCGAAATCGTGAAGTTCCTCGAGGCCTATGAGCCGACCTATCAGGCCAATCTCGCGGCGCAGAAGCCAGGCTATGTCGGCTCGCTCGGTGCGCCGTCGAGCACGGTGACGACAAAATATGTGCGCAGCTATGTCCGGACCGGCGACGGCGATCTCGACGTGGCCGCGGCGCGCGACATCGACATCACGGGCGGTGCGCCGGAATATCGTCGCCCCGATGACACGCTCGCTTCCGTGCCGGACTATGGCAGCCCTGGAACCAGCAGCTGGGTCGGTCAGTTCGCCTCCGCCGCGATCTATACGGCGGGCGTGCGCGCTGCCAAAACACCGGTCGTTGCGCGCGTGGTCGACACGGGGAAGCAGATCTCGATCACCCCGGACAGCGTCTATCTCGGCTTCGCCACGTCGGCCCCTAGTTCCGCGACTGCGTTTACTCCCGCCGATCCGGTTTTCGCCCTCGGTGGCGGCGACGTGTCGTTCGATGCCGGACGCGACGTGCTGGCGCAGCGGGAGACCGCCGGCAACGGCGCGCCTGCCCAAGTGTGGCGCGCGGGCTCGATCGGCAACGACACGGAGATCGGCCTCAGCCCGATCGGCTTCGTGTCGGGTGTGGGCGCGCTTGCGGGCGGCGACGTGACGGTGCGCGCGGGCCGCGACGTGACCGACCTCACCGTCGCGCTCGACAATGGCGTGACGACGACGCTGGCCGACGATGCAAAGGTGATGCTGACTTTCGGCACCGGCGATCTCGCGGTTGCTGCGGGCCGCGACATCCGAGGCGGGCTCTACGACATCGCATCGGGGCGCGGGGACATCGCCGCCGGAGGCGATATCGCCGCCTTCGGCACCGAGCCGGTCGCCGGAGCCGCGCCGCCAGCCTATCTGCGGGTGCGGCTGAGCGACGCGGTCGTCGATGTCGCGGCGACAGGCAAGGCGGAACTGGCAAGCGTCTCGGCGCTGGGCGTGTTCGACGAGTTCTCGTGGAGCAACCAGTTCCAGTACGTCAACAGGAATGCCGCCGCCGCAGGGTTCTTCTCCCCGATCGCGTCGGTCAATCTTCAAGCGAACGAAGCGGCAGGCATCCTAGGGACGATTGGTAACAGCCGGAGCGCCTATGGGTGGCAGACCGCATTTTTCGATCCCACGCTCAACGTCACCAACGATGTCAACATCTGGCTGCAGCTCCTGCCACCTTCGCTCAGCATCGCCTCGGTCGGCGCGAATGCAGTGTTGCCGTCCGATCTGCGGCAAATGCTCTATCCCTCGCCTATCGGTCAGCTGCGGCTCTACAGCCAGGGCGATCTCAGCCACCTGAGCATAGCGATGAGCGATGTCGATCCGGGGCTGCTCGGTGGCGCTTTCTCGGCGACGCAGCAGTTGCTTCCCTATCGCTTCCCGGTGGTCGATGGAGGCACGAGCATTGCCGAGTTGCGCTATCAGCACTCGCGCACCGTCACCCATGCTGGCGATGCCGAGCCTGTGCGCATCTACAGCAATGGCGACATCGAGCAGATGGCACTCTTCCTGCCGAAGCAGGCGCGGGTCACCGCAGGCGACAATATCGTCGACCTGTTCTTTCAGGGACAGAATATTCTGGCCTCTGATATCACGCGCATTCGCGCAGGCGGAGACATTCGCGGTACCGTGAGCGCATTCAATTCGCTTCCGGGCGTGGTTTCGAACAATTTCATCCTGGGCGGTTCCGGCACGTTGATCCTCGAAGCGGGGCGCGATCTCGGCCCGTTCCTGTCATCAGTTGTCATTCCCGGCATTGTGCTTGGCGATACAGACACGCTGTACACTTATGGCGGCGGTATCCGCACGGTCGGCAACGATCTCAACCCGTGGCTCGACCGTGCAGGAGCGGACTTGAGTGTCCGGTTCGGCATGGCCGCCGGGGCGGACTATGCCGCGCTCCGCGAAACCTATCTCAATCCGGGAAGCTTCGATCTGCTGGATGGCGATCTGTTCGAGCAGGTCACCGACCGGTTCGGTAACCAGCGGCCCGATCGCACCAAGCCGATCTATGCGCCGCTGCTCGCCGAATGGTTGCGCGAGCATGCGCCCGAGCAGTTCGCCGCGATCTTCGGAACGGGATTCCCGAACACCGAAAGCGGCAATGCCGCGCTGGCGGGAGCCGCCTATGGCAAGACGAGCGAGCTCTACGCCGCCTTTGCCGCCATCGATCCGCTGCGGCAGCAGGATTTCCTGGTGAACGACCTGCTGTTCGGCGAGATCGGCGCGGTGGGCGACAAGAACGGCCCTTCGTTCCAGCAATATATCCGCGGCTATCGGGCGATCCAGACGCTGTTCCCGGCCAGCCTTGGCTACACCGACAATCTCGCGCCCTATACGCTGGATCCCTCCACGATCTCGGTCGATCACCCGCTGGGGGAGCCGGTGCGCAACATGATCGGCGGCCAGCCCGAAGTGGCGCAACAGGTCCACACCGGAACCGCCGATCTGCGCCTGTCGACGTGGCAGACCGGGCGTGGCGGCGACCTGACCGTACTGGCTCCAGGCGGCGATCTGGTTGTCGGATCGGTCGTGCGCACCGCGGACCAGCCGAACCGGCGCACGAGTCCCTTCGAACCACCGCGGCCGAACATGCTGCCCGTGGTCGCGTCGGGTGGGTTCAAATTCGGACTAGGCCCGATCACGTCCATTCCGCTCGGCTATGAGGGCCTGCTCACGCTGGAAGGCGGCGCGATCCGCAGCTTCACCGACGGCGATGTGACGCTGAACCAGAGCCGCGTGTTCACGCAGGAGGGCGGCGACATCACCATGTGGTCGTCGAACGGCGATCTCGCAGCCGGTCAGGGGCCGAAGAGCGCCGCCAATTTCCCGCCGGTGACGGTGCGGTTCGATGTCGACGGCAACGCCGAGGTCGACAGCATGGGCAGCGTTTCGGGCGCCGGCATCGGCTCGTTCAAGCGTTTCCCCGATGATCCGCCGGCGGACGTGATCCTGATCGCGCCGGTCGGCACGGTCGATGCGGGCGATGCGGGCGTGCGCGCATCGGGCAACATCGTGGTTGCGGCGGCGCGCGTCGCCAATGCCGACAATTTCAAGGCGGCGGGCAGCATCACCGGCGTGCCGAGCCAGGGCGTCACCAATGTCACGCTGACGCCGGACGGCGCGCGCGAAGTGCAGGCGCAACTGAAGGACGTGACGCGCGCCGCGCAGTCCAACGCCGATCGCCGCTCCATCATCTCGGTCAATGTGCTGGGAGCGGCGAGCGACGGCCAATGCGCTGCGGGACGGCCAACCGATGATCCGGACTGTCAGTGAGGCGATGCCTCATGGGGCGAAGCGAGGCTTTCGGCAGAAAGGGTTCCGCCGATCTGCATGGGATAGGTCGTAAATAAAATTTATCAGGTAAATCTAATAGAGAGAGATATGAAATGGCTGATAGACCCGATAATACTGCGCCTCCTTTGCCGGGGCAGCCGAATTACGATATACGAATCCTTCTAGACGGCATGACATTCACCAATGATCAATTGGGTGCCGTGACAGGAATAGATCTGAACCAGACAGATGACGATACGCTTGTTGTCAACGAATTGAGTGCCTTCGATCGTGGTAGTGATTCAAATGTCACATGGACATTCTGGGAACGCAGCGGTGTATTTTTGCCCGTAGAGCCCACGGACACGGCGAATGGGCATCGCTGGGGATATATTTCGGTCCTGCAGATGATAGGTAGTGATGGTACTCAAATGCAGGTTTACGCTTACGGGTTTTCCGATGGGCAGATATTATTTTCAACCAGCAACGTCGGCACTACGACGGGTGTCGGCCAATTCGCATCGCGCCATTTTGCTGAATCCGGTACCTATCAGCCCTTTGTCCTCAATTTGAATGGCGCGTACACGGATATCGATCTCTCGGCACCGATATATTATGACAATGATGCGTCGGCCTTCTGCTTCGCGGAGGGTACGCGGATCGAGACGCCGGAAGGTCCGATCGCAGTGGAAGACTTGGCCGAGGGCCAGTTGGTATTGACCGCCTCCGGAGTTGCGCGTCCGGTTAAGTGGATCGGTCAGCTCGTCAGCCGTCCTGCGCGTCACCGGCGCCCCTGGGAAGTCCAGCCAGTCTGCATCAAGCCGCACGCTTTCGGTGCGGACATGCCGGCGCGTGAGGTACGGTTGTCGCCTGGCCACGCCGTTTATGTCGACGGCGTGCTGGTGCCGGTCGGGCATCTCGTCAACGGTGCGACGATCGTGCAGGAGGAAGTGGAGCGCATCCGCTATTTCCACGTCGAACTGGAGACGCATGATTTGCTCGTCGCGGAAGGGTTGCCGTGCGAGAGCTATCTCGACGACGGCAATCGGCAGAGCTTCCGCAATGCCGGCGAGTTCACGGCGATCCACGGCCGGCTCGACCCCAAGAGCTGGGACGATGCCTGCGCGCCGCTGGTCGCGGCAGGCCCGCAGCTGGTCGAAATCCAGGAGAAGCTCCATGCCCGCGCCGGCGAACTGGGCTGGGTAAAGAGCGAGCAGCCGGAGCTGCGCATCGCTGCCGACGGCGTAGAGATCGTGCCGCTGCACTGTGCCGGCAATCGGTACTGGTTCGCCGTGCCGACTGCTGCTACGCTTGAACTGCGCTCAGGCAGCGGCGTGCTGGCGCAGCTCGTGCCGGGGATCGGCGACGGTCGCCGGCTGGGCGTTGCGGTGGCGGAAATCCGGGTGGACGGCGAAACGATTGATCTCGACGATGCTGCCTTCGGCCGAGGCTTCTACCCCGCCGAACGGCATGAGGCGCATGGCTGGCGCTGGACCGATGGCAATGCCGCATTGACCCGCACCCTCGAAGCATCCGCGATGGTGGAAGTCACGCTCGCGATGGTCGCTCCGCATTGGGTCCGACCGACGGCGGCGCTGCGTGTCGTAGCGTGACCATTTGCCTCAATTGGTGGAAAAGAAAGGGCCCCGGAGTGATCCGGGGCCCAATTTTTTCGCCAATATCGATGCTATGGTTTAGCGGCCAGTCTTGCCGGTGCAGTCGTCGGCGTTGCCGAACGCCAGACCGAGGCTGTCGCCGCCTGTCAGGAAGGCCTGGATGATCGCGTTCTGCCAGTTGGCCGGCATCGCGCCGATGTTCGAGCGCGGCAGCAGGCCCGAGGAGGAGACGGCACCGGTGCTGTCCGTGAAGACGCCAGTACGGTCGTTGAAGTCCCAATCCTGATTCACAAAGCCGGTGTTCCAGCCGATGAAGTTCTGGATGCTCTCGAGATTGCCCGCCTTGTAGCAGGTGTAGCCGAGGAACTGCGTCGTGCCGGTGATGGCATAGCCGCTCGACGGATTCGCCAGCGTGGCGCTGGGCGAATAGAGCGCGCTATACCAATCGGCCGGATTGGCGCGAGACAGGCCGCGACCGCCGTCGGTGTTGTCGAAAGTGCCGTTGGAAGCCGTCTGCGGCGCACGGGTAGAAGCGGCCGCAGTCACGCCGTTCGCGGCGCTGGGCATCAGATACGTGCCCCCGGCACCGGCGGTGTGCTTCAGCGCGGCGGCAAACAGGCCACTGGCGCTGGGAGCCGGCGGAATGAAGTCGGCGCCGATATAGCCGAGCTTGCCGTTGAACTTCCAGCCGCTGAAGCCGGCCCGCTTCGAATCGGCGTCGGGAGCGAAGTTGACGGCATCCGAGACGCCCTGGCTGCCCGCGGCGACGATGTAGAGGCCCAGGCCGTTCAGCGGCGTCGTGGCAGTGCCCGAGACCGTGTCGTTACCGGTGGCCGTGGTATTAGTCACGACGTTGATATAGTGCCAAGTCGCCGGGAGGCCCGAATTGTCGAAATAGAAGGGGCTGACGGAGGTGATCGTGCCCGCGGCCGTCGCGGTCGAGCTCGGGTTCAGGCCGGTGTCGCTGCGGACGCCCGAGAAGTTCGGCGCGGTCGAGCCGGAAGAGCGGTCATAGGGCAGCGTTTCCGCGGCGTTGTCATACTTGTTGGTGGAAACGGTCAGCGCATCGCACACCGCGGCGAGGTGGCGCGTGAAGATGTCGGTCGTGCCCGAACGGTCGACACGGCCGACGATGCGGATCGGAACGCCCTCATTGTCCCAGCGCGACTGGTTGTCGGCCGACGCCTTCAGCGAGGTGCCGCCATTGTCGGCAGTGATTTCCGAGCTGTTCCAGTTCTTGATGTCGCCGTTGAAGATGCGGCAATAGGTCTGGGCGTTGAGGCGAAGGCCGCCGGCGTCCACGCCGAGGATCTGCTGCGGAGCCGTGACGTTGAAGAGCAGCGGCGTACCGGTGTTGGTTACGCCATATTGCGGGTTATAGGCGATCGCGACCGGCAGGACATATTTCGGAAACTGCACGGCCGGGCCGGCCACCGACGACACGTTGTTGGTGTAGTTGGTGAAATCGGTCGACGAAGCCGGCGAGTCGCTGAACGCGAACTGGACCGTGTTCCAGGTGCCGAGCGGATTGCCGATGCCGAACGTGTTGGTCGAAGCGAGCCACGCCGTGCGGCCGCTGCCCGACCCGGTCGAAAGATATTTGGCATTGGCGTTCGGCTCGAGTTCCTGCGTCGCGCAGTTGAACGACGTCGGCAGGTTCGTCGGCTCCGCCAGGGTCTTCAGCGTGCCCGGGACGGTAGTGCTGGTGAAGACGCCCAGATCGTTGTGCTTGGCGATGCAGTTGAATTCCTGCACCAGCACATTCTGGATCGACGAGGCGCCGGCGCCGTGGATGGCCCGTTCGCCGTCGTTGAGCGCGGGCTGCGGAATGTTGGTCACCTGCGCCTGAGCCATCGGGGCGAACATCGCGCTGCCGGCGGCAGTCGCGAGGAAGAGAGCAGTTTTCAAACGCTTCATCTCGATTCTCCTGTTGGATGGACGTTCGTTGAGATTTCAGCCTTCGACCGGGCGCAAATAGCTCTTCCGGCAACAAGCATGTCGTCGGTTAGAATTATTCCGTTCGGCCAATAAACGGCTCACGATCTCATGAAGACATGAGCCGTTAGTTCCCTTTCACACATGCTATCCCTGACGCGCATCGATGCATAAGGCGATCCGTGCGGGCCGACTATATTTGGAGATTTGTGATATCCCCAAAATTGTACAAAAATGCGTGTCAACTAGTGTCGACTCACCGTCGACATGAGAAAGTTATATATTGAAAATTACATATTTGTGATGGGTGTGATGCGCGACTCCTTTATTGAATGAATCGTACAAAGCGCGAGCGCGATATATTCTGGCGTTGAAGTTGCGGGTATTTTGCCATTTAACTGTAGCAATGGCTCGATAGGTTCTGCTCATGTTGAAGCAGTCCCGTGAAACCTTCGAAATGAATTAAAGATGCATTCGAAGGCGTAGGATCAAGTCTAGCATGCTCGTGCGCGCAAATATTGAAGGTTCCTGGGACAAAGCGTCCGCGGAAGGCGGCTCCCCAGCGGCGCAGCCGGCGGGGCTGGAGCAGATGTTGCGCGTGCGTGGCGTGCTGGCGGAGGAATCGCTCCAGCGTGCGCTGCTGATCGTCGGGGAGACGGGCGAGCGACTCGATGCGGTGCTGACGCGGCTGGGGCTGGTCTCGGAGGACCGGCTGATCGCCGAGTTAGCGGGCGTCACCGGCTTGCCCAAGGTCGCCGCCGAGGCATTTCCCGCCGCTCCGGTGGAAGGGCGCGAGCTTTCGATCGGGTTCCTGCGCGACGTGCGGGCGCTGCCGCTGGCATGCGAGGCGAACCGGGTGCGCGTGGCGGTATGCGATCCGTTCGACAGTTTCGTGGTCGAGGCGTTCGGTTTCATGTTCCGCCGCCCGGTCGAGCGGGTGCTGGCGCGCGCGAGCGACATCGATGCCGCGGTGGAGCGGCTGTACCAGGGCAAGAACCTGGCCGCGGACGATCTCGAATCCACCGTCGATCATGACGATCTGGAACGCCTCAAGGACCTGGTGAGCGATGCGCCGGTGATCCGCGCGGTCAACCGGCTGATCGCGCGCGCGGTCGACGAGCGCGCGTCGGACATCCATGTCGAGCCGAACGACGACGGCCTGGCGGTGCGCTATCGCGTCGACGGCATGCTGCGCGAGGCCGGGCGGCTGCCCCCGGCGATGCGCGCGCCGCTGGTCTCGCGGATCAAGGTGATGGCGAACCTCAACATCGCCGAGCGGCGCCTGCCGCAGGACGGGCGGCTGCGCATCTCGATCCGCGGGAACGAGATCGATCTGCGCGTCGCGACCTCGCCGTCGATCCATGGCGAGAATGTGGTGATGCGCATCCTCGATCGTTCCAAGCTGGCGCTGGACTTCGCCAGCCTGGGCTTCGATGCCGCGCTGACTGCGCATATGCGCGAGGCGATCGCCAAGCCGCACGGCATCGTGCTGGTCACCGGCCCGACCGGCAGCGGCAAGACGACGACGCTCTATGCCGCGCTCGCCGAGCTGAACGCGCCCGAGCGCAAGCTGCTGACGGTCGAGGACCCGATCGAATACCGGCTGCCCGGGGTGATCCAGACCCAGGTGAATCCGACGATCGGCCTCACCTTCAGCGCGGCGCTGCGCTCGTTCCTGCGCCAGGACCCGGACGTGATGATGGTCGGCGAGATCCGCGATACCGAGACGGCGCAGATCGCCGTCCAGGCCGCGCTCACCGGTCATATGATCCTGTCGACGCTGCACACCAACACGGCTGCCGGCGCGGTGTCCCGCCTGCTCGACATGGGCGTCGAGCCCTTCCTGCTCGGCTCGGTGCTGACCGGCGTGCTGGCGCAGCGGCTCGTCCGCCGCCTCTGTCCGTCCTGCCGGATCGCCTATGACGCCCCCGCCGAGGCGCCGGCGGTGCTGCGACCGCTGATCGAGGCGCAGGGCGTGACGACGCTCTATCATGCCGGCGGCTGCGCGGCCTGCGGCGGCAGCGGCTATGCGGGGCGGCTGGCGATATTGGAGTTCCTGCGCGTCGATCCGGCCGTGGCGCGCCTCATCCTGCGCCGAGCAGGCACGGGCGAGATCCTGGAGGCCGCCGCCATGCGTAGCCTGGTCGCGGATGGTATCGGCAAGGCCGGCCTTGGCCTTACCAGCGTCGAGGAAGTCCTGCGCGTGGCGAGCGGAGAGGCATGATGGCGAGCTTTCGCTATCGGGCGGTGAAGCTCGACGGATCGGCGCTGGCAGGCCGGCTGGAGGCAAGCGACCGTACGGACGCGATCCAGAACCTGCGCCGGCTGGGCGCCGTGCCGCTGGAGCTGGAGGCCGTCACGGAAGCTGCCGCCCGCAGGCGCGCGCCGCGCGGCGCCGGGCGGGCCGCGGCGGCGACCAGCATCGGCGAGCTTGCGGTGCTGCTGGAAGCGGGGCTGCAATTGGATCGCGCGCTCGCGCTCGCCATCGAGAATGTCGATGACAAGGCAGTCGCCGGCCATCTCGCCGACATCCTGAGCGACGTGCGCGAGGGCGTGCCGCTGTCGCGAGCGATGGCCGGCAAGCCGGAACTCTTCTCGCCCACCGCCATCGCCATGACCGAGGCGGGAGAGGCCAACGGCCGGCTGGGCGAAGCGCTGGCGCGGCTGGCGGAGACGCTGGAACTGGAGGCGGAGCTGCGCCGGCTGGTCATCTCCTCGATGATCTATCCGGTCGCGCTGCTGATCGTGGCAGTGGGCGTGGTGCTGCTGATGCTGCTGTTCGTCGTGCCACAGTTCGAAGGCATGTTCGCCGGCGCGACGCGGGCGCTCCCCACGGCGACGGTGGTGGTGATGACGGCCAGCCGGTTCCTGCGGAACCACGGCTTGCTCCTGCTTCTGGGGCTTGGTCTCGCCGGTGCCGGCTTCGCCATCGCGTCGCGCGATCCGCGCGTGCGGCTGGCGCGGGATCACATGGTGCTGGCCGCGCCCTTGCTGGGCGAACTGGTGCGCCGGATCGAGACGGCCCGGTTCGCGCGGACGCTGGGCGCGCTGCTGGAGGGGGATGTGGCACTGCCCGCGGCGCTCGCGCTGGCGCAGCGGACGATGGGCAATCGCGTGCTGGGTGATGCGATCGACCGCGTTGCCGAGGGCGTGAAGGAGGGCGGGGGGCTCACGGCGCCGCTCGCCGCATCGGGGGTGCTGCCGCGGCTGGCGATCGGCTTCCTGCGTACGGGCGAGGAGACATCGCAGCTCGGCATGATGCTGACGCGGCTGGCCAAGGTGCTGGATCGCGACGTGCGGACGCGTCTGGAGCGGCTGATCGGCATCCTGACCCCCGTCATCACCGTAGTGCTGGGGACGACCGTGGCGGGAATCATCGCCGCGATCATGTCCGCGATCCTGGGGTTCAACGATCTGGCGGTGACACCATGAAAATCCATCGAAATCTTGACCGATTCCCGCAGCGCGAAAGCGGCTTCACGCTGCTCGAGCTGCTGGTGGTGCTGGCGATTCTGGGCCTGCTCGCCGCGATCGTGGGTCCGCAGGTCATGAAATATCTCGACAGCTCCAAGAGCCAGACGGCGCGCATCCAATCGAAGAACATCGTCGCCGCGCTGAACCTCTTCAAGCTCGATGCCCTACGCTATCCGACGCAGGAAGAGGGGTTGGCGGCGCTGACCAGGCAGCCGGCCAATGTGCCGAACTGGAACGGCCCCTATCTGCCCGAGCAATCGGCCATCATCGATCCCTGGGGACGGACCTATCTGCTGCGTGTGCCCGGCGAGCATGGCGAAGTGGACGTCTTCACGCTCGGTTCCGACGGACAGCCGGGCGGGTCCGGCGAGGCGCGCGATGTCGGGAGCTGGTAGGTGCGTTTCCCGAGGCTTCACGCTGATCGAGATGCTGGTGACGCTTGCCGTGTTGTCGCTGGCGGCGGGGATCGCCTATCCGTCGCTGGACAAGGCGTTGCGGTGGCAGGCGTTTCTCGAATCCTGCACGCGGATCGAAGCTGCGCTCAGGGCGGCACGCGCCACGGCGATCCGGGAGGACGCGCCGGTGTACATCCGTTTCTCGGCCGATCGGCGCGTCCTCATCATCGACGGGCAGAACGAACGCTTTCCCGACACCATCGCAGTGACCCTGCCGCCACAGGGCCTGGCCTTTTTCCCCGACGGCAGTGCCTGGGGCGGGGCGGTGACGCTCGTCGACCGCCGGCTGGAGCGGCGCTGGTCGGTGGAGGCGTCAACCGGAGCGATCCGGCGCGTCTCGTGATTCCACCGGAAGCCGCGGGCTTCAGTCTGGTCGAGGTAATGGTGGCCATCGCGGTCATCGCCGGCATGACCGGCATGTTGTTCGACACGATAGCCACGCATGCGCGCTTCGCGGAGGAGCTTCGTAAGCGGCGGGAAGCGACCATGATCGCGGAGTCGCTGATGGAGCAGGCCGTCGTCCTTCCGGACCGCTCCGCTTCGCCCGGTAGCGGTCGCATGGGCAGCTTCGCTTGGAACGTGTCGAAGCGCATCGAATCCAGCGAGGCACGCGACACGCGGGTGCCGGTCCAGGAGATTCGCGTGCGTATCGCGGACGTCGCCACGGGGCGGCAACTGGTCGACGTCCGCACCTTGCGGCTGGCGCGATAGGACATGCGCCGGCCGCTCCCCTCGCAGGGCTTCACCCTGATCGAGCTGCTGGTCGGCCTGGGGCTGATGGGGATGGCATCCGCCCTGCTGCTGCTGGGGCTGGAATCCGCGGGACTGATCGCGCAGCGCGAGCGCGCCGCCGCGTCGGGACTGGAGGATGTCGTCGCCGTCCAGCGCCTGCTTCGAAGCACGATCGAGCGGCTGCGGCCGCTATCGCGTCGGGATTCGGCACGGCCGATCGTCGAGCTGCGGGGCGACTCCGAGGTGCTGACCTTCGTGGGGCCTTCGCTGGATCGCTCGGCTCCGGACGCGCTGCAACGCTTCCGCCTGACCCGCTCCGCGGACGGACGATTGGTGCTGTACGCCGCCAGCACACGGCGGGCGGGCGTAGACAAGGAAGGGCCGACCCTGGTGGGATGGGCGCCGGCCAGCCTACTACGGGGCGTAGCGAGCATATCGATCGACTATTTCGGCCCGCGCGCGACTGGCGCAATGGGGCGCTGGTACGATAGCTGGTGGGATCGCCCGCAGCCGCCCGAGCTCATCCGCATCCGCCTCGCCTTCGATCGCGGCGACAAGCGGACCTGGCCCGACCTCATCATCCGTCCGCGCGCGACAGTGAATTCCACTTGCACGACGGACGGTGCCTATAATCGCTGCGGAGCGGATTCATGAGCGGCCGGGGGATTCTCGACGCCGACATGCGAACCCTCGCGCATCTCGCCGTCGAAGGATGGCGCTGGTGGACGACCGAGCTGCGCGCGCTCGTGCCGGAGCGGCTGCGTGGGCTGGGCAGGCGCGCGTGGCCGCGGATGCGCTATGCCGATGGCGCGCTGTCGCTCGAGCCGGGAGCGGCTGCGCCTCCGCCTGGAGCCAGCATATCCGTCCTGCTTCCCGGGACCCTGTTCCTCGTGCGGCGCATCGAGCGGCCGGCCGTGAATCCGCGCGACCTTTCGCGGATGCTTGCGCTCGAAGGGGAGCGCCTGCTTCCTTTCACCGGAGACGGGGCGATCGTCGCCGGGCAAGTCGCAGGACCCGGGAGCAGCCCGGGGCGCGTCGCCGTGGACGTCGCGGGAATGGCGGCGGATGCCGGCAGGCAGGTGGCCGAGGCCGTCGCTGCTTCGGGCTTCGCGGCCTCGCAGGTCCTGGCTGAGGGCATCGGGCAGGATTGCGCGCCGATCGATTTCGCGCCGGCGATGCGCGACCTCGGCATCCTGGCGCGGCCCCGCAGCGCGGCACCCTGTCTGTGGCTCGTCGTTGGCCTGCTGGTGGCGCTCAACCTCGCCGCCGTCGTCTGGCGGGACATGGCGAGCGTCGCACGGATCGAGCGGATCGTAGCGGAGCAGCAGCCGGCGGTCGCCATCGCGCAGCAGATCGAGCGGCGGGTCGCCGCCTCGCGCGGCCTGGCGGTGCGGACGGCAGTGCTGCGCCAGCGGCAGGACGCGCTGGGCACCCTGGCGACCGTCAGCCGGATCTTGCCCGAGGGCGTGTGGCTGGAACGCTATGTCTGGGACGGGGCCACGGTGCGGCTCAGCGGCTATCGGCCCAAGGCGATCGACGTGGCGACGGCGCTACGCGGCTCCAGGCGCTTCGCCGATGTCCAATCCACCACGGACGAGATGAAGGCGGCGCTGCCGGGGGGCGAGCCGTTCGACATCACGGCGCGGGTGCGATCGCGATGATGCGGCCCATTTCGGCCCGGGAACGCCGCCTGGTCGCGGTGCTGATCTTGGTCGCGGCGATCGCGGCCGTCTATTTCCTCGTCGTCGCGCCCATTGCCGCCGGCTTCTCGGCGCGTGCCGACCAGCGCGAGCGGCTGGTGCTGCGCTATCTGCACAATGTGCGGACGATCGCCACGATCCCGCGACTGCGGCGGCAGGCCGAGATGCAGGGGGCGGCGGTCCGCGTCTTCGCGATCGATGCGCGCGATGCCGAGACCGGCCGCGAGTGGCTGAAGGAGCGGTTGCGCCGCGCGATCACGGAGAGCGGCGGCGATTATCGCAACGGTCAGGATGCGGAGGGTCGCCCCGGCTGGGCCAGCGCGCGGGCGAGCGCCGTGCTGACCTCGGCCCAGCTCGCCGCCGTCCTCGCCAGGCTCCAGAATCAGCCGCCCTGGCTGGTCGTCGAAACCGTCACTGTCACTGTCCAGGATTCGCCCGTCGCCGGAACGGCATCAGCAATGGATGTTGAACTTGAAGCCTCGATTCCGCTCCGCCCCGCCGCCGCTCGATAGAGCCTCCCGGCTGCCCCTGCTGTTGACGATGCTGCTGGCCGCGGTCTTCGTCTTCCAGCTGCTGGCATCCAGCGACACTGAGCTGCCCGACGCCGGACCGATGCGGGCGGGCGGCGGGCGCCCGGCGTTGCCGCGCCTGGTACCTGCGACGGGCGGCACCGTGATCGCGGCCCGTGCGCCCTTCACGCCGGTGGCCCAGCCGGGCGGGCCCGCCAATCCGCTGGGCGGAACGCTGGTGGTCGGCGCGATCCAGGTCGGCGGGCACCCGCTTGCCGTCGTGCAGCGCCCTGGAGGCGATGTCGCCTATGTGCGCCCGGGAGGCAGCATCGCCGATTGGCGGCTCCAGGCCGTCGCGCGGAGCGAAGTGGTGCTGCTGCGCGGCGCGGAGCGAGTCACTGTGCCGTTCGGCGGCCAGGCGACGCCGCGATCCGATTCAACCGGGGGAGGGAGCCGATGACGACCAAGTTCAGCCTGCGTCATGGAGCGGCGATCGGTGTCCTTGCGCTGGCCTCCTGCGCCAGTCCGCCGCCGCGGCGCCCGATCGAGGCGCCCGCGCCGCCCCCGATCGTCGCCGAGGCCCAGCGCCGCGAGCCGGAAGTGCGCTCGACGATCCTGCCCGGCCAGGCGCCGGTTCCGCAGGTGGGATCAGCGGCGCCGCGTCCGGTGAAATCCGGCAACATCAGCGTCAACCTCCCGGGCGCGGACCTGCGCACCGTCGCGGCTTCGGTCCAGGAACTGACCGGCATCGCGATCGAAGTCGATTCGGCGGCGCAGGGGAAAGTGTCGCTCGTCACGCCGGGGCAGGTAGCGCGATCCGAGCTGATCGGCCTGTTCGAGACGGCGCTGCGGGCAGCGAACCTGGCGCTGACGCCGGTCGGCAACGGTTATCTCGTCCGCACTGTGGCGAGCGCGCAGGTGCCGGTCGCGCCCGATGCCGTCGGTTTCGGGACGGAAGTGATCACGTTGCATTTCATCAATGGCCAGGAACTGCGCAAGGTGCTGGACGGCGCGCTTCCCGGCGTCGTCACGGCGGCCGAGGACAGCCGCGTCACGATCGCCGGCACGACCGGCCAGCGCACCAGCGCGCGCGACCTGATCGCGCAGTTCGACGTCAACTGGCTGCGCAACATGAGCTTCGCGCTGTTCGTCCCCGAGCGGAGCGACGCCCGGCTGATCGCGCCCGAGCTGGACAAGCTCATCAACGCGAACGACGCGCCGACCAAGGGGCTGGTCCGCCTCATCACGATGGAGCGGCTGAACGGCATCCTCGCGGTCAGCGCCCAGCCGCAATATCTGGAGGATGTGCGGCGCTGGACCGAGGTGCTGGACCGGGAAGGCGAGAGCGCCGAGAAGCGGATCTTCGTCTATCGCGTCCAGAACGGCAGGGCGCGCGACCTGGCGAAGACGCTGAACCAGGCGTTCGGCAACGGTAGCGGCGAAGAAGCGCTCTACGACGCCGATCCGACCCCCGCCGGGGAGCGCGCGGCCAGCAGCGGACCGGCGGCGCCGGCGCGCCCGCAGCCGGCGGGCATCGGCGGCGCCTCGAAGACCGCGTCGGGGGCGAACGGGCAGCGCACCGGCGCCGCGGACGAAGCGAGCGGCGGCGGGAGCGTGGGAAGCGGCGGCAGGATCACCGCCGACGATGTCCATAATGCCGTCGTCGTGTTCGGCACGCCCCGGGAATATGCCGTGATCGAGGACGCGTTGCGCCGGCTCGACGTGCCGCCCTTCCAAGTGATGATCGAAGCGGCGATCACCGAAGTCACGCTCACCGACATGCTGCGCTATGGCGTGCAGTGGAACTGGCTGACCGGCGATAGCACATTCCGCGTGACCGAGGGCACCGGCGCCTTTCCGACCGGCCCGACCCAGGCAGGCTTCTCCTATTATCTTGCCGGCAACAGCATTTCGGCTGCGCTCAACGCCCTGGAGGAGCGCACCAATATCCGCGTGGTGTCAGCGCCCAAGCTGGTGACGCTCAATAATCAGACCGCTGCGCTGCAGGTAGGCGATCAGGTGCCGATCTCTTCGGGCAGCGCGGTCAGCGTCGAGAATCCGGACGCGCCGATCGTGAACTCGATCGACTATCGCGACACCGGCGTCATCCTGAGCGTCACGCCGCGCGTGAACACCGGCGGCCTCGTCCTGCTCGACATTTCGCAGGAGGTCAGCGACGTGAATCCCAATGCCCCGGCAGTCAGCGGCGACCGGTCGCCGCCGTCGCCGACGATCTCCACGCGCAAGATCTCGACTTCCGTCGCGGTGCAGGACGGCCAGGTCATCGCACTGGGGGGGCTGTTCCGGGATTCGCAGATCCAGGGGAAGAACGGCATCCCGATCCTCTCGCGCATTCCGGTCATCGGCGGGTTGTTCGGCAGCCACGATAATCACCAGAACCGAACCGAGTTGATCGTGCTGATCAAGCCGCACGTCATCCGCACTCCCGACGACGGCCGCGCCGTCACCGAAGAGATCCGGAGCAAGATCCGGACGCTCGAGCCGTTCCGGACGCGGGGCACCATCCCATGACGCGCGCGGGCGAGGAAGGCTATGCGCTGGTCGCGGCGGTTGCCAGCATCGCAGTGTTCGCGGCGATGGCGCTGCTGGTGCTTTCCGCCACGCGCATGGGAATCGAGGATGCGCGCGCCGAGCAAGGGCGGCTCCAGGCGGGGGCCGCAGCGGATGCCGGCATCGCCATCGCGCTGAGCAATCTGCTCGCGAACGACGACGTCCAGCGCTGGACCGCCGATGCGCGCGTCCGCCGCCTGACCTTCGGCCAGGCGGCGCTCCGCATCCGCGTCGTCGACGAGCGCGGCAAGGTGCCGATCGGTGCGATGAATGAGGGCCAGGCGACGCGCCTGCTCGAACAGGCGGGGCTTTCCGGGGACCGGCTCCTGATCGCGCGGGATTCGCTGCTCGACTGGATCGATAATGACCGCGACACGCGGCCGTTCGGCGCCGAGGCGGACTATTATCAGGCAGCGGGCGTAGTCCCGCCCGGCAGCACCCTGACCTCGGTGGAGGAACTGGGGCTGATCCGCGGGTTCGATGCCGCCACCGTCGCGCGGCTCAAACCCTTCGTCACGGTCTTCACGATCATGTCGGGCTTCGACGACAAATATGCCGATCCGCGCGCGATCGCCGTCATGTCGAAAGCCGGCGCGGGCGACCCTACGGCGATCCAGCGGTCGCGCGAGCGCGCCGGGCAGCGCACCGCGCTCGCCTTCGTGAGCACGGGGGACCTCTTCAACCGGCCGTTGTCGATCGAAGTCGACGCCGATCTTCCGGACGGCGCGCACGCCCGTCGGCACGCGGTGGTCGAACTAACCGGGGCCAGCGCACGGCCCTATCTGGTGCGGGCCTATGAGTAGCGCCCGCTCCGCTGATCCTTTGCGCGCAATGGGGAGATGCTTAGATAGGAGCGACGACAGTGCGCCATGCGGAGCGGGCTCATCGACCCGTTCTATCCGCTACTGGCGGCGCGCAGCCACCGTGGGACATTCGCGTCAGGTGCTGACCTATCGCGCGCCGTGCGTGGCCGCGGGCGCGAGGCCCCAAGGCGCGAACACGCGCGGCGCGGCAGACTTGGCGATTCCGCCAGGATCTGCGACCTGAGCCGGTCCGGCCGCTCCCGGCGGAGCCGCCGTGCCGGGCGCGCGATAGAAGATATGGGCGCCGATCTTGGCGACCCGCACCAGCGAGGGAGCCCAATAGGGATTGACATAGTCCGCGTGATAATTGGTCGCGCCCGCCACGCGCGCCGGGAAGCGGCCGTCGATCGCCTGCTCCGCGACGGCTCGCGCGGCGTTCAGAACGGAGTCGGGGAGGCGGCGGCGGAGCGAGCCGTCGCACGTGAAGGTGAACTGACATCCGGTCCGCAGCATCGATCCGGCGAACACCACGCCACAGATCGACTTGGGAAAGGCCGGATGCCGAAGTCGGTTGAGGACCACTTCCGCGACTGCCTCTTGCCCTTCCACGGGTTCGAAGCCGGCTTCATAGGCGATCGCGAGCGTGAGGCACTCGATCGACTGAGCGCGGTCCTCGACAAGAGGGGCAGGGGCACTCTGGGCGCACGCGGACGGGGCGAACGCCGCATTGGCGCACGCGATGGATGCGAGTGCGACGACCGACCCCGGCAGCGATTTCGATGCTCCGTCGCCGCGTTTCCGTTGCGGAAGCCACCGGGACGAAAAGGAAAGAACGGAATCGCCGGTCTTCAGCGCTCCGGGCGAGGGCTGATCTGATCCAGGGACGGGGCAGCAGGGCTGAGCCTTGGCTAGTGGATAGCGAGCCATATCCTGTAAGCTCATGCTCAATTTAAAGTTATGCATACGGAATTAACAGAATCACTTATTGGATTCTGATCTATATTGAATCGATATGTAACTATAATGAAGAAGTGGTAATTTTTATGTAACTATATAGTGAGAGATATTTCGTTCCATGAGTATCGGTTGTTGTGCTTGGAGTGTCGACTCCTTCATCGGCATTTTTTGTCAGATCGTGGCACAAAATTTGATGATGGAAGAACTTCGCTCCCGGCACTTCGGCGCGACAACGGCGGAGCAGCATCATGATCGGGAAAATTTGGGCCTATAGCGCGGCTTCGGTGATCGGATTGGGGGCGCTCGCATGGGCGTTTTCGAGCGCAACGGAGCCTGGCCAGGCACAGGGGCGTGCGGCGGCAGTCGAGCAGGCCGCCAGGCCGGGCGCGAACAACCGCACGATGTTGCCGGCGCGCCTTCTCGACTGCCATCTCGGCAGGATCACCAATTACGATCCGAGCAAGGAAGCGCTGCCAAGGGACTATACCTATGAAGGGGACCATGTCTTCCGGCTGTTCCTGCCTTCCATTCCCGAAAGGACCACAGCGCCGCCGCGATCGACCCAGGCTCCGGAGCCGGTCGATCCGAAAACCCGGATATTGACCGACCCGGACGGGATTTCGGCCGGAGCCATGCAAATCCCGTTCGATCGGGTGGTCGATTATTGGCCCGAGCGGGTCGAGATGACGACCCCGGTCGGCAATGGGGAAGTCAACCTCATCATCCTGCAGCAATCCGCGGGGCAACCCGGCCTCACGGACATCTTCATGACCAAGGCCAAGGACGCCATGACCTACGACACCAACGGGATGTACGCCGGCCGCTGCAAGGCGACGACGGGAGAAGCGGCGCTGACCCTAGCGGGCTGACAGGTCCGATCGTCACGACCGGTTCGGTGCAATCTTGCGTCTTCGGGCGAGCATGCGCGATGCAGTGGATGCTCGCCCGTTCTCATGGCAAGATCGATCCGAGAAATTTTATATTTCGGTCGTTCTGAGTAATTGCTTGCAAGAATCCCTCTAGGGAAAATGGAAACTTGTCATTTGGATGTCATCTCCGAATTCGATCGATAATCATTAATGGGATAATAGTATTTTCGATATTGGATGGGTGCGATCAGTATTTCTGAATTGGAAAAAATTTCTTGGATAGATTTTGCCAGATTCCGTCCGCCGATGTGTCTATCCAGTGGGACAGGCGCCGCGGAGCGCCTTCCGCGGGATCGGCGGCCAGTGGCGGACCGGTTTTCGTTGGCGAAGCTGATCGGCGCCGTCGGGAACTGGGGATGCGCGGGCTCTGACTCAGGGAGATGGCGATGGATGATTTCGTCCAGATCACGGACCCGCTGGCCACGGGCTCCGATTGTCCTTCCACTTCGTTTGAGCAGCAATCGACTCTTCCTGGCATTCCGGCTGCCATGGAGCGCTCCCGCAACAAGCGGACCCGGGCGCAGCTGGCGCCCTGGCAGGCCAAGCTGGCACGCGACATGATGGTCTCCCAGATGGCCGGGGGGCTGGCGCTGGTCGATATTGCCGTCCGGCTCGGCATGTCGGTCAACCATTTCATCAAGGCATTCCGGGAGAGCGAGGGCGTTTCCCCCTATCAATGGTATATGCAGCGGCGCATCGCGCAGGCGATGATGCTTCTTCGGAACGACGCACTGCCGCTTTCCCGAGTGGCCGACGAATGTGGCTTCGCCGATCAAAGCCATTTCACCAAGGCGTTCACGCGCCTTCTTGGAGTCTCGCCGGGGCGCTGGCGCCGCGGGCAAAAGGCCGAAGCTTCCGCATCCAATCCCTGACCGGCGGTAGCGCGGAAGCTCCCGTCACCTTTGCGCTTTGAAGCGTTGTTGTTTTCGTGATCCCGCCTGGCGGCTGCTCGGATCCGCTCGGCTTGTCCAGAATCGCGTTCCCCCTGTGGAATCGACTAGGGGCCTCCTGCCCATCCCGGGATAGGACGGCCATGAGGCCCCGGCACGGTCTCAGACCCAGTTCCAGAGATGCGACCGAATATCTCCCGCGAGCATAGCCGCCCTGCGCCGCCTCGATGCGATCCCGAGTCATCGTTCCGTCCGATCAGGATGCGACGAGTGGCGGGGGCCGAATCGGGAGGGCGTTTGGGCGAAGCGGATATTGGTGCCCGGGTGTCGCGCCTTGGCCGGATCCGGCTGGCTTATGCGTGGCTGGCCCGGCTGTCGGATCGGGGGAGCGAGCGCCGATGAATGCGGCTCTTTCGAATGTCGAGCGGCTCAAGGCGCTGTACGATCCCGACTATGTGCGCCGCGTCGACGCGCTCGATGGCGCTCCCGTCCAGGTCTGCCTCGAAAGCCGAATGCTGAACGGGACTGCCGGGACCGGCGTCGCGATCTATGCGCGGATGCTGGCGGCTTGCCTGCCAGCGGCGGGCGCATCGCCGCTGCTGCTCGATGATGACTCGGGCAGCGGAAAATCCCGGACCAGGCTCGCTCGCTGGCTGGCAGCGGCCCGCGCCGGCTCGCGGGTTGCGGTTGCCGAGCCGGCCTTTGCCGAAGCGCCGGCGCAATGGGTGGTCCGCGATGTCTTCCGCGAAGCCCATGTATTCTTCAACTTGCACGGCCGATCCCTGGCGATCGAGATCGCCCGGCCGCCCCAGGTCATGCACTGGACATACCCGGTTCCCCTGCATGTCGTCGGGGCTAAAAATATCTATACGATCCATGATCTTATCCCGATCACGGACCCGCAGCTGACCGGCATCGATTCCACGCGCCACGTCAATATCCTGCGCGATGTGGTTGGCCATGCACACGGTATCGTGACCGTGTCCGAAACGGTCCGGGCGCAGGTGATCGAGCGGCTCGGCGTTCCGGCGGCGCGAGTCACCAACACCTATCAGGGCGTCGACGCGCCGTTGCAGGCGGACCCGAGCCTTCCTGCCGGCCTTCGCTCGGGACGATATTTCTTCTTTTGCGGCCGGATCGAGACCCGGAAGAATCTGGAGCGGCTTTCGCGGGCGCACGGTGAGAGCGGGGCGACCATGCCGCTGGTCATTGTGGGGCCGGAGGTCAGGGGCGAGGAGGGCTTGGAGGCCGTGTTGGCGACGCGGGCGAATGTCATCCGCCTGCCTTGGGTGCCGCGCGCCGAGCTGCTCAGCATGATGCGCCGCGCGCGCGCGTTGCTGTTCCCGTCGCTGGCGGAGGGTTTTGGCCTTCCCGTCGCTGAAGCCATGACGCTTGGCTGCCCGGTCCTCACCTCCAACCGGGGCGCGGTCGCGGAGGTGGCCGGCAATGCGGCCGTTCTGGTCGATCCGGAATCGCCGCAGGAAATCGCTGCCGCCATTGTACGGCTCGAGCGGGACGACCGGCTTTGCGCGCGATTGCGGGCGGCTGGTTTCGTGCGCGGTCGGATGTTCACGCAGGAAATCTATGCCCGCCGGTTGCGGGCGCTCTATGCGGAAGCCCTTGCCGGGCCGCCCGAAGCGTGCCGGAGCATCCGATGACCGGCGCGGCCAGCGGTTCAGGCGGACAGGCGCTGATAGGCCTGGTGGCGCTCGATCGCCTCATCGATCGTGTCGAAGAACTCCAGCTTTCCTTCCCGCAGGACGGCGCCCGTCTCGCAATAGGCTTTCAGCAGATATGGCGAGTGCGAGACCATCACCATCGCGGCATGATCGCGCCGGCGCGAGATCTCCATCTGGCAGCGCTCCTGAAACCGGTCGTCGCCCGCGCCCGCGACTTCATCGACCAAATAGCAGTCAAAGTCGATCGCCAGGCTGAGCCCGAACGCGAGGCGGGCGTGCATCCCGGAGGAATAGGTTTTGAGAGGTTGCCAAAGATAGGCACCAAGCTGCGCGAAACCTTCGACAAATTCGAGCAGCTCCTTCTCCGGCCGGCGATAGATGCGGGCAATGAAGCGGACATTGTCGGCTCCGGTCAGGCTGGCTTGGAAGGCGCTCGCATAGCCGATCGGCCACGACACGCTCATGCCCCGCGTGACGGCGCCGCCGGTCGGGAATTCGACGCCCGCCATGAGGCGCAGCAAGGTGGACTTGCCGGCGCCATTGGCTCCGCAAATGCCCAGAGCGGAACGGCGCGGGACAACGAACGAGATGTCGCGCAGCACGTCCTTGTGGAAGCGCCGGATGTGGTAGGTCATCGAGACGTTCTTGAAGGTTATCACGGGACCAAGCTCGATGTTGAAATATTTCTTGGTATTGTGACGAGTTTTTCGTATTTTTGCAAGTATAAATACCGAACAATATTGAATCAAATTCGGGAATTTACTCAAATTTGTGTCCTAAACATCGTGCATGATTGTATGCACATTTTCGGTTGGGCGGCGAGGAATCCGGCATGACGCCGCCTTTCCGCGTCGGGATCGACGGGCTCAATCTCGCGCTCAGTCGCGGCACCGGTGTCGCCACCTATGCGCGGACGCTTGCGCATACGGTCGCCGCGATGGGCCGGGCACCGGATCTCGTCTTCGGGCTCCCCGTCCACCCCGGGGCGCCGCTGGAATTGCGCGAGACTCTCTTCTTCGCCGAGCTCGGGCGCGATGATCCCGTGGAGGTGTCGGCCGGAAGCGGCATGCCCGGGCGGGGACGGCTTCTCGCATCTCCCTGGCCGCGCCGTCTTGTCGAAATTCCGGTGGCGGGGCGGGTGAGCGCCGAAGCCTTTGCGGAGCGGATGCCTCCGTTCTCGACCCTGCACAGTTTCGGGTCGCTCTGGGCCGTCGCAGGCCGCCATTTCAAACGCTACCGGCGCTTCCTGACCGTCACCATGGCGGACCCGCCGGCGATCATGCACTGGTCCTATCCCGTTCCCATTCGGCTGGCGGGCGCGATCAATATCTATACGATTCATGATCTTGTCCCGCTCCGGCTGCCCCACACGAGCCTGGAGAACAAGCGGCTGCACGACCGGATGCTGCGCGGCTGCATCCGCCAGGGCGCGCGGATCTGCACGGTATCCGAAGCATCGCGGCGCGATATCGTGCAGTTCCTCGGGGCCGATCCGGACCATGTCGTCAACTGCTACCAGTCGATCGATCCCGTTCCCGCGATCGGTTCCGACGAGCTGGCGGGCCGCATGCGCGCGTTGTTCGATCTCCAGCCGCAGGGCTATTTCCTCTATTTCGGGGCGATCGAGCCCAAGAAGAATGTCGGGCGCCTGATCGAAGCCTATCTCGCGAGCGAAGTGGCGACGCCGCTCGTCATCGTCGGCGGTCGAAGCTGGCGCTCCGAGAGTGAATTGCGCCTGCTGGGCTCGCCCGGCTCCCAGAGCCTGTCGGGCGCCGCACGCATCCGCAAGCTCGACTATCTGCCGCGGCGGATGCTGGACGTGCTGATTGCGGGCGCGCGCGGTGTGCTGTTTCCCTCGCTCTACGAAGGGTTCGGCCTGCCGGTCGTCGAGGCGTTGGCGCGCGGCGTCCCGGTGATGACGTCGATTGCGGGATCGCTTCCGGAAGTTGCCGGTGGAGCGGCCCTGTTGGTCGATCCCTATGACGTCGCTGCGATGGCAGTGAACATCCGCGCTCTGGACACCGATACCTCGCTGCGCGCGCGGCTTGCCGCAGCGGGCCCCGCCCAGGCCGAGTGCTTCTCGGCCGCCCGCTTCCGCGACAGCCTGTCGGCTCTCTACCAGTCGCTCCTCAGCCCGGTACCCGGCGGGGCGCTTCCTTCTTCAAGACCGAAAGTCGCATCCGCATGATCTCATCTTCCGTGTCCAGGATTCCGGCGGCGGTGCTCCTTTTGCCTTTGATCGCGGGCGGCTGCGCGACTCTCCCTTCCAGCGGACCGACCGGCTCCGAAGTGGTGTCGGCCTCGCGGGAAAGCGTGAAGCTGCCTGCGACCCTGATCGAACTGGACGCCGACACGATCGCCGCCGCCAATAATGCAGCCACGCCCAGTGCACTGGCCAGCCTCGCCGCGGCGGGGGCTATCGACCGGATCGGTCCAGGCGACGTGCTGCAGATCTCCGTCTTCGAGATCGGGACCTCGCTCTTCTCCAGCTCGGCCGCGGTGGTTTCCTCCGCCGAGCAACCTGCCGCCGCTGGAACGACCTTGCCGCCGATCACGGTGGCCAGCGACGGCAGCATCGCCGTGCCCTATGCCGGGCGCATCATCGCCGAAGGCCAGACCACCCAATCGCTTGCCCAGCTGATCCTCGGCCGGCTTCGCGGGCTTTCGGAACATGCGCAGGTCAGCGTGACGATCCGCGAGAACATGACGAACAGCGTGTTCCTGCTGGGCGGCGTCAAGACGCCGGGACGTATTCCCCTCTCGTTCGCGCGCGAGCACCTCCTGGACATGATCGCGCTGGGGGGCGGCCCGCTCACGCCGCCGCAGGACACGACCGTCCGCGTGACGCGCGGCGGGCGCAGCGCGGAGATCGGGCTCGACGAACTGCTCGCCGGCTCGCCCGACGATCTCCTCCTGCTTCCCGGAGACCGGATCGAGCTGCTGTCGCGGCTTCAGAGCTTCACGGTGTTCGGCGCGAGCGACAAGGTTTCGGAGATTCCCTTCCAGACGCGCAGCATCACGCTGGCCCAGGCGGTCGCGCGGGCAGGGGGACCATCCGACCGGCAGGCGGACCCGACCGCCGTCTTCGTCTTCCGCTGGGCGGCGCCGGCTACGCCTGGCGCCCCGGCGGTACCGGTGATCTATCGCCTCAACATGCTGCGGCCGGAGAGCTATTTCATCTCGCAGCGTTTCGCGATGCGCGATGGCGACGTGATCTACATCGCCAATGCGCGATCGAACCAGGCGACCAAGCTGGTTCAGATCATCAACCAGCTCTTCTCGCCCATCTTCACCGTGCGCGAGCTGGCGCGGTGACGGACAGCAAACAGGAAGCGCTCATGGAAAATCTGGCGCTCAATAAGCCCGCGCTGCAGAGTTCGACCTGTGAATGGTCGCGCAGCCGTGATCCCAGGCTCGACGCTGCCGGTGCGAACAACGGTCTGGTCTCGTCCGAGATGGGCTTCCACACCGATCGCGAACGTAATCCTTGGTGGCAAGTCGATCTTGGCAGGGTTTATCTGGTTGAACGGGTGCAGATATACAATCGCCGCGATTGTGCCGAGCGGCTGCGCCATTTCACCATTCTTCGCTCGATCAACGGGGTCGATTGGTTCCCCTGCTTCAAGAAGCGCGATCCCGCGGTGTTCGGCGAGGCCGACGTCGCGCCGTTCGTGGCCGCGATCGAAGGCGAGCAGATCGCACGTCACGTCCGCATCCGCCTCGACGCGCATGATTGCCTGCATTTCAGCGAATGTGAGGTGTTCGGCCGCGAAGCGCCTGCCGAGCGTCGCATGCAGCTGATGAAACGGGATTTGGAGACGCTCGCCCGGCGCGACGCGCTGCCCTCGGGGCGCAACGGATGGCTGGAGCATGTCGATGGCCTCAGCCTGTTCGTCGATTCCGAACGCTATGCGCCGGCGATCATCGGCTCGATCCGCAACGGCGAGTATGAGCTGGGCGAGCGCTCGATCGTGCGCCGGATCGTGCGGCCGGGGGATCGAGTGCTGGAGATCGGCACTGCCATCGGGCTGATCTCGATGGTGCTCGCGGAGATCGTCGGCCCGAACAATGTCCTGACCTTCGATGCCAATCCAGATATCGTCGCGGACGCATGCGGGAATTTCGCGCGCAACGACATGGCCGGAATCGATGCGCGCAACGGCGTGCTGCGCAACCGCGCGGCCACGGGGTGGCCGGACACAGTCGATTTCCACATCTCGGAGCAATTCTGGGCCTCGCGGCTCGACGTAAAGCCCGAGGACACGGATATCCGCCAGGTGGTCAAGGTTCCCAGCTTCTGCCTGGAGGACCTGATCGCGGAGCATCGTGCCAATGTGATCGTGTGCGACATCGAGGGCGGCGAGGCGGCACTGTTCGCGGCGGCCGATCTCTCGAGCATCCGGCTGGTGGTGATGGAAATCCATTACTGGGCAGTGGGAGAGCCGGCGATCGACGCGATCGTCCGCAAGCTGGTGCTGGACGGGTTCGCCATCGACTTGCGCTACAGCGGAAACGGAATGCTCGTCGCCCGTCGCGATCCTGCCGGCGCAGCCCTGTCGAACGCGGCATAGCGCGGCGCACCTTTCACGGCGCGCCGCATGGCTCCAGCTGCAGCGAGGCGATGTCGCCCTTCATATATTCCAGCCGCGACTGGAAGTCGTTGCTCTCCGCGCGCATGGTCTGGCGCACGAAGCTCGCCCAGTGCGAGTTGATGAGATTCTTGTCGGCGTGGAAGATCAGGTCGGCCTTGTCGCTATGCTTGTCGAGAATCTGATGGAACATGCCCTGATCGTCCGGGACTTCCTTGTTCCAGTTGCGGGCCTGGGTCTTGAGGTCATAGCTGGACAGGGCCCGCACCCATTCGCCGATGAAGCTGCGCATGAAGGGGTGGCCGAGATTGTAGAGCATCACGCCGATGTTGACGTTCCAGAAATAGTCCACCTCGTTTCCCGCCGGCGCCCCGATCATCGCATAGCGCGACTTGTCGGCCAGGAAGGCGCGCAGATCGAAGTCCTGGTCCATGATCCAGGCATCGGCATCGATGTGCAGCACCCAGCCGCGATAATCGCGCGCGACCAGCTCGTTCAGCATGTCGATCCGGTTATAGGTGGCATGCCAGGGGAGATCGCCGCGCTTCAGCCCGACGAAGCTCTGGTAGAGGAAGCCGTGCCGGGCGCAATAGGCGCGCGTAGTACGCGAGCTTTGCTCGAGCATGGGATAATAGTTCACCGGATCGCAGGTCTGCATGATCAGCACATCGCCATCGGTCACTACCTCGGTGATGGCGGGCCTGGCCGGTGCGGGCATTTCCGGCGCTGAAGCCGGCGTCGGTGCCGAGCCGCCTTCTTCAGCCGGCGCCTCGACGATTCCATCGATGAGTGCGCCCGGTTGCATTACGCCCGTCGCCAGCGCCTCCAGGAACAGGATGCGCCCACGCAGGTCATCCGCAGCACAGGCATAGAAGCCGAGCAGGCCCGGTCCCACGGTGCGGCCATCCTCGCCATTGGTGACCGCGGCGAGATTCTGCACGCCGTCGCTGCGCAGCTCGATCCGGGTCGGGCCCGCCCCGGGGTGGAAGCAAACCGGCAGCCAGCGCGTTTCCGAGCCCGGCACCTGCGCCTCGACCATCTCGTTTCCGTCGACGCTCAGCGTGAGATGGGTCGTGACTCCCGGAATTCCCCTGACGCCGAGAAAGACCCGGACAGGCGTTCCTTCCGGAAAGCGGCCCGATAGCTCCACCGTCGAGCCTCTGGCCCAGGATCCCCAGTCTTCCGGCATGTGCCATTCGGTGCCGGCGCGCAGCGCATAGCCGGATACCAGGCCCGGCCGCAGCCGCCGCGCCGTGTTGCGCCCGAAGCTGTAATAGCTGCCGAGCCGGACGTCCGGGACGCCCGAACGGACTTCCACAGGCTCGCCGCCGAACCGCTCCGCGATGGCGTTGTGGATCTGGTCGGCGATCTGATCCCAGCGGCGCGGCCTGAACTCCGCCGCGATCCGCCGTTCGAGGCCGAGGCGGTGATCCGGGTCGCCGATCAGCATGCGCAGGGCCTGGACGAGCGCGGGCTGTGAGCCGTTCTCGAAATAGACGGCGAACGGGCCGCCCGCTTCGGGCAGTGAGGAACTGTCGGACAGCAGCGGCACTTTGCCGTGGCACAGCGATTCCGTCACCGGCAGGCCCCAGCCTTCATAATGGCTGGGGAAGAGGGTGAAGAGGCAGGCGTCATAGCAGGCGGCGAGCTCGGCATCCGAGAGGCCGTGGAGGAAGACCATGTTGCGCGCGAGCAGCTCGTCCGACGCGACAAGCTGGAAGACATCCTCGTTCATCCAGCCGCGGCCGCCGGCGCAGACCAGCTTGGGCATGCGGGAGCCGAGCTCACCGAGCAGCGTCGCCCAGGCATTGATCGCGGCGAGATGGTTCTTCCGCGGCTCGATCGTCGACACGAACAGCACATAGGGCAGCCCATGAAGGCCCTTTTCGCGCAGGATGTCGCGCCGGGCCTTCTGCGTGAGCGCCGGCGCGCTGAACCGCGCATCGAGAGGGACGACGAGCACTTCCTCCTCCGCGAGCGCGTGGCCAAGGCCATGCGCCGCGGCGAGGAGATCGGCGCGCGTCGAGCGCGAGTTGGTCAGGAAGAAATCGGCGTGATCGAAGACCGAGAGCAACCAGGGGACATAGTCGCGGACCAGATCGGGCACCACATAGCGCGGCGCCACGATCGGGATCAGGTCATGGACGAAGGGGACGAACCGGATGCCATGCTCCCGCTTCGCATTGCGGATCTTCAGCAGGTAGCTGGCATGCCAGGAGGTGCCGAGATTGATGAGGCAGGCACCCTTGGCGAACCGATAGGATCGATCCGAACGCAGCGCGACTTCAAGCCGGGTCGTGGCCGCCCGCCAGTCGGGCGCATGATTGTCGCCGGCGCGCGTCGAGAGATCGGCGAGCGAGAGGAAGAGGCTGGTGGGAACATAGACCCAGCGCTCATGATCGGAGGCGCAGATTTGCACGCCTTCGGGATCGGCCTGCACTGCGCTTCGAATGATTTCGAGCTGCACGCGCTGGATGCCAGTCGGAAGCCGGCTGTGGCGCAGATAGTGGATGAGGTCCGACGCGTCGAAAACGATCGAGACGGCCGGATCCTGGCCATCCTGCGGCTGCACAGCACTGTCGCTCGCCAGCGCGCGCAGCCGGGCGGCGGCCTTGTCGAGCATGGCTCGATCCTCCTGGCCGAGCCCCGTGGAGCGCAGCCGTTCGAGCGCGGCTGCTAGCTCGGCCGGGTCGTTGGCTGACTGTACCGGCGGCACGAGGGGAGCCTCCATGGAGGACAGCCGGCGCAGTACCGCCTCCAGCCGGTCAGCGGGCACGGGCGCGCCGCGCAGCGCCAGATCCTGGATCTCGCGCATCGCGTCGGGCAGGCTGTGGTCAAGCTCCAGCGCCCGCATATAGGCAAGCGCCGCCTCGCCCATCCGACCGCTGATCTTGAGCGCATGGCCAAGCTGCAGATGCGTATCGGCGACACCGTCGTCGATCTCGATCGCGCGGCGATAGGCGGTCTCGGCTTCGTCGATCCTTCCGCTTTCCTTCAGGGCATGGCCATATTGCACCCAGATGGCGTCGCGGCTCGGGTCAAGGGCCAGGGCGTCGGAATAGGCGATCGCCGCGCCGCTCCAGTCCCGCGCGTCCCGCAGGGCATCGGCCTGCATGATGGCGCGTCGTGCGGGCGAACTGGCGAGCTGCTTGATCTTCTTCGCAACATCCATGGCTTGGCTTTCCTTGGTCATGACGGTCAGGCCGCGTGCTCGCGGACTCCGGCGGCGATCAGCCAGCCGATGCCGTAAGCCAGGAGGAGGCCGCCGAAGATGGACAGCAGCGTCCACAGACGCTGGGGATAGAGCGGTTTGACCGGCCGGTTCGGCTCGACCACCCGAACGACGAAGAGCTGTTGCCGGCCCGCCTGCTCACGCGCGGCCTGCAGCGCGGCGGCGGCGGCGGAATAGCGCTTCGCCGCGAAATCCTGCCGGAGCTGCAGCTCCTCATAGACGCCCAGGCCGGTCGCCATGGTGCGCGCCGAGCCCGTCAGGCGCGCTTCCTCCGCACCGACTTGCGCCGCGAGCGCCTCGGCGCGCTTGCGGGCGACGCGATACTGGGGCGCGACGGTGCTGATGCCGCCCGCCATGCTCGCGAGCTGGGCCCGTGCCGTGGCGAGCTGCGCGCGCAGCCCGGATACCAACTCGATCTGGGCGGTGCTCGATCGCACCGGATCGATGTCACGCCCGCCCTGGCGGAACCGGGTGAGGCGCCCTTGCACGGAAGTGAGCTCCGCCTCGGCATCGGCGAGCTGGGCACGGGCCACGCGCAGCGCATCGTCATAGGCGCGCTTGTTGAGCGTGTTGACTCGCGCTTCGCCGATATCGAGCAACGTCGAGGCGATGCGATAGGCATCCTCCGGCCGGAAGGCGCGCACTGTCATCGTGGTGATGCCGGTCTCGCTGCTGTAGTGGAGAGATACCTGCCGCCGGTAGAATTTGAGCAAAGTCTCCGGTGCGGGCCGATCCCGCAACCGGCTCAGCCAATCTACTTCGGGCCGCTGGAACAGGCTGGCGAGCTGCAGGCGCCGCTGCAGCGCCGCGACTGCGTCATGGGACGTGAGATAATCCCCCAGCGCGAGCGATTCCGTCTGGGAAGAAGGCGCCGCGCTGTTCATTCCGAGCAACTGGCCGAGGCCCGAATTCACCGCCTCGCCGCTGCCGGCGGCGCGGACCACGAAATGCGCTTCCGACACATATTGGCTTGACGCGACGGGGCCGAGATAAAGCGCCGCCAGCAGCACCGGAAGAAGCACCACGAAGAGAAAGGCGCGATGGTTCCTCAGGCGTCGGCCCAGCGCCGCAAGCCTTTCCCGGACCGTTGCCGGTGGGAGGTCCTCATGGAGATCGAACAGTTCGGGCGGCGTATGGCCATGCATGGGGAACGCTTTCCCTAGAGATGGAGGCGGCGGCGCACGATCTTGAGCGCCACCAGGCCGGCGAAGAGGAGGAGGAGGTTCGAGCCGAGGAGATAGGGGAAGTCGACATAGGCCAGCGTTCCGCTCTCGAACTGGCCATAGCGCGCCAGTTCGAAAATCTGGGTGAGCGGGAGCCATGACAACAAGGTGCGATACGGCTCGGGTATCCATTGCAGCTGGAAGAATGCGCCCGATGCCGGCATCAGCAGATAGGTTACCGGATGGATGAACTTGGTGATCAGCTTGTTGTCGTAAGTCACGGCTGCGATCACCATCGACAGCCCGAAGGACAGCCACAGCATGAAGAAGATGGCGCCGAGCAGCGCCATCGGGCGGACTGGCAGGTCCGCGAAGCCGAGCGCCGTCGCGAAGAGCAGAAGGATGGCGAGGGTGCAGACCGTCGACGCGCCTTCGATGAGCGCCCGGGCGGTCAGCATGTCGTGCAGGGTGACCATGCGGTGGAACAGCAGCGTCTTGTTGGAATCGATGGTCGATTCCGCGCGCGTGATGACCGACCGGAAGAGAATGAAGATGCCGTAGCCGATGATCGCGAACGGCACCGATCGTATGTCGGATCCGAAATGCGTCCGCTCGCCGGCATGGATCGCCGCGACGGCGCCGGCCAGCAGCATGGGCTCGGCGATCATCCAGAGATAGCCGATATTCTCGCGGCCATAGCGCGTGTGGAGCTCGCGCATCATCAGCGCGCCGATCACATGGCGCTGATTGTCCCAGCCACGCCAGAAGGCCCTGAGTTCGCTGGCGCTCAGCATGGGCCGGCCACCTCTTCGATCAGCGACAGTGCAGTCTCCACATGCTGGCGCCAGGTCACCGGCTGCCAGCCCGCGATCCGCTCGAGCTGTGCAAAGCGGCGCGGGTTGGCAGGCGCCTGATAGGCGAGGATCGCAGTGCGCCACCCGGCGCCGTCGATCGGATCGATATAGTCCGGAACCGTGCCTCCGGCCTCGCGATGGGCCGGGATGTCGCTAGCCAGCACCGGGACGCCGGCGGCGAGCGCCTCGGCGACCGGCAGGCCGAAGCCCTCCGCGAAAGACGGCATGAGCAGGGCGCGCGCACCTTGCAGCAATCCGCGCAGCTCGGCGTCCGCCAGGCGGGGCAGCTCGTGCACCACGCCCCGTAGGCTTGGGCACCGCTCCAGCATGTCGATCACATTCTCATTCTCCCAGCCTCGCCGTCCGACCAGCAGCAGCTGCGGGGCCTGGTGCGGGCCGACCGCCTCGACGATCGATCGCCAGATGTTGAGGAGAAGCAGGTGGTTCTTCCGCGGCTCGATGGTCGCGACGCAGACGAAATAGGGAGGGCGGACCGTGCCGGGCGCCGGCTCCTTCCGCCGCAGGTCGACGCCGAGATGCGCGACGCGCGCCGGCCGCTGCCGGAAGCGAAAGCCAGGATGATGGACGAGGGAATCGAGTGTCGCTTGGGAGTTGGCGAGAATGCCGTCGGCGAAGGCTTCGATCGTGGCCAGCCGCCGATCGTGGCGCGCGCGGCCATTCGGACGGGCATATTCGGGATGGGAGACCGGTATGATGTCATGCACCAGGCACACGAAGCGGGCCTGCTCGCGCTGCAGCTTGCGGGCTACCGTCGCCGAACGGTCGAGATGATGGGGCGAAACCTGCAACAGGACGCGCCGCCCACTCGGCCGCGACACCGGCTGGGGGCGCAAGGCCCAGCATTGCGCCAGGCCGAACCGATGCGCCGCGATCGCCGTCTCGTCGTTGCCCAGCATCTCCCATCGTCGTTCGGTGTGATCCAGGAACGCGTCCACCCCCGCGGCGCTCAATCGTCCATAAATGCCCATGGGGTGCAGCGCGGCATAGCGGAGCCGTTCGGGCACAAGCCGCTTGAGCGTCCGCGCATAGGCCAGCTCCACGCGATCGACGCCGGTGGGGGAGGGGTGCAGCACGCGCGAGAGCAGGCGGGACAGATCGAGCACGATCTCGACGTTCGAGCGATTGCCGGGGAGCGGAGCCAGGCCGTCGGAGTGCCTGCGAACGGGTGCCGGCGCCTCGAAGCTTCGTTCCGGCAGGCTCATGCCGAGACCTTGGCGACAGGGCTCGGCGCTTCCCTGGCGAGCGCTGCACGGGATGCGCTCAAGCGTGCCACGGCGCTCGGGACCAGATGCGCGCGTCCGGCGACGCTGCTGAAGCCGCCGCGGAGCAGGCAGCGCGCCGCGAGCACTCGGCGGAACGCCTCATAGATCTCCAGCTGGGGGGCGCCGGACCGCGTCCAAAAATCGTCGAGCGAGCCCTGATGGGTGACGCCGGGCAGATCATAGACCGCCGCACCGAGCACCGCGACCGGCTTGCCGGCGGCGAGCGCCAGGGTTCCGGTCGTGCTGTTGACCGTGACCACGCCTTCGGCCCCCCGCACCAGATCGTTGGTGTCGCCGTGTTCGATGAAGGCCACGCGCGCCGCCGCGCCATGGCGCGCCGCCGCCGCGCGCACGATCGGCCGCCATGCCTTGAGGCCGTTGTCCAGCGGATGCTCCTTCACGACGAGCGCAAAGGGCGCGGGCGCATGCGCCGCAAAAGAGGCAATGATCGTGTCGATCGCCTCGGCCATTCCCGCGAACGGAGAATGAGTGCGGATCTGGTGATCGGAGTCCAGTTGCAACGGCAGGACGAAATAAGGCCGCATCCCGAGCTTCCTTCGGACGAGAAAGGAACGCAGGCGCGCCAGCGGACGCCGGATCATCCGGCCAGTCCAGCCGGCCATCTCGGCGAACGAGCCATGCGGACGATGCGATCGATAGCCCCGAAAGATCGGCGACAGCGCCCAGGTCGCGAAATAATAGAGCGAGGCTTCGACGGCGCGCACCCGGAAGCTCGCGGGGATGGGCGGATAGTTCGGAAGCGGCGGCAGGCCCGTGGCAAGCTGGAGATAGGCCTGCGGGTCCTTCGGCAAGCTCGAATTGCCGTTCACGCCCCCGCGCTCGAGCGTCACCCAGTCGGGCCGGATATAGCCTTCTTCGAAGACATGCACGGTGAGGGCGCGATCGCGCGCCAGGCGCCGGGCCACCATGTGCAGCGGCCGGCAGTCGCCGAACAGCACGATGTCCGTGATCTGCTCGCGTGCCAGCAGCGCGGCCAGGAAGTCGGGCCAGCCATGGATCGTGCCGCGATAGTTCAGCGCCGGGCCGCGCCATCCGATCCAGTCGCCGCCATTGAAGTTCACGCGGCAGCAGCGATGCCCTTCCTTGCGCAGCCCTTCGGCAAGCATCCGGAAGAAGGGCCCCGGCGGTCCTTGCAGGAACAGGAAACAGGCCGCGCCGGGCGTCACGCCGCTGCTCCCGCCAGGCGCCGCCCGGCGATCGACATGCGGCCCTGCAGGGAGCGGAGCCGATGGAGCAGCTGAGGACGAGCCGCCGATGCGTCGAGGTGCCGGCGGACCACCACTTCCGGCGGGCATTGCAGTCGCGTGACGGGATCGAGATAGCGCGGATAGAGGATCAGCGCGCCAGCGGCGAGCTCGAGCACCGAGAGCCGCCGTTGTCTGCGCGGGAGATCTGGCGCGAGATCGGTGGTAAGGCCCCAGCCTGCGTAGAAGGGCTGGCCATGCGTCACGACTTCCCGCCCGCGCAGCAGCGCCTCGAAGCCGGCCAGCGATGTGAGCACATGGACGCAATCGACCTGGTCGAGCAGCCCGGCCATCGAGCCTTGGGCCAGGATCGCGTCGGCATAGCGGAGCGCATCGGCGGCCGGCACATGCCCTTTGCGGAGGCCCGCCGTCACGTCCGGATGCGGTCGATAGAGGATCCAGGCCTCCGGCTCGGCGGCGCGCACGCGGCGGAGCAGGTCGAGGTTGCCCTGCACGCCGGCCCCGCCGAGACGAACCGAGAGATCATCCTCGACCTGCCCGGGAACGAGGACCCGGCGCACGCCAGCCGGCATCGCCGGCATTTGCGCGCCGCCCGCCGCATATTTGGTGACGCCGCCCCGCACGAGCCGGTCGATCAGCGCGCTCGCGCGGCCGACGAGGCGTTCGGTGAAGACCGTCTCGGACAGGATATGCTCGAGATCGCTGGGAGAGGTGGGATCATAATAGATCCCGCGCGCATCGACGACGATCGAATGCGGCAGGTGCAGATGTGCGCCCAGTCCGACGGAGCGGATGAAGCCGTCCTCCACGCGCAGGATGGGGAGCTTCCTTTCCGCTGCGCGCTGGAGGATGCCCTGGGGCGCTCGCGACGGCCAGACGGCGATTCCGCTTCCTTCCGGAAGCTCCGCCGGAAGCGAGCGGCGGAGCGTCTGGGGCATGCTGTCGGACCAGAGGAACCGGCGGAGCGTCCGCCGCTTCCAGCCGGCGATGCCCGCCGTCGCCGCGATGGTCTGATTGGCGTCGATCGTCCTGCGCCATCCGCCCAACAGCTCGATCCATTCGAGTGTGTCGATCCGATGCCCCGAAAACGGGTCCGAATAAACGAAGCCGGCGAGTGCTCCGGCGAGTTCGGCGCGCAGCCCGGCCGGACCCACTGCCTCTGCGGTCGCGAGATCGAGTACCGGGCGCCCGGCTGCCGCAGCGAGAAGCCGCACATCGTCTTGCGGTGGCGCGATGACGCACTGCACGCGGTCAAGCAACGCCCATGGGTCCACGGGGCCGTGCAGCAGGAAGATGCCGTTGCGGACCTCCGTGACCGGGCGTTGGCGGCGGGCGGGCACGGACAGGAGGATCGGGCCGCCATGGCGCCCGCCGCATCGCTCGATCGCCTGCTCGGCTTCAACGCGCGAGGGCGCGCGGATCAAAGTACGGAAGCTTCCCTCGGCTTTCAGCGAGCACCAGAAATCCCCGCCGACCCGCGCGTCTGAGATCGCGCGCGCCAGCATGTCGAGTCCTGGGCCCGACCCTGGCTTCGCTTCGGCGATCCGGGACCGAACCGGCTTTCCGACCGGCCTCGCGCCAGGAAAGGGCGGCGCGCGCAGGAGCGCTCGGCTCGCACCGTTGCCGGCAGCGGGTTCGAAGAAGGAAGCGAACGTGTCGGCCATGCCCCGTCGAGCCTGTGATCTCGAAATCACGGCCCTCTTCGCAGGCATCGCGCCTATCCGGGCTGGGGATTCCCCCAGTCTGAATGCGAAATTGACAACAATCGCCCGCTTGAGGAACGGATTGCGATAATGTGGTCCGCTTGAGCAAAGCGACGTTCAGCTATCTGGCGCTCCAGCGAGCGATGTCGATTCAGGCCGGAGATGGGCCTGCACGATGACGTCAAGGCGCTCAGGCTCGCTCCACTCTCGAACTTGCTCGGCGGTAGATCCCGCAGCTGCGCTCATGGGGGTTGTCTAGAGATTGCGCCGGAGCTGTTGCGCTACGGGCAACAGCTGCACCGCTTTACGCGATAACGGACAATGCTGCGGCGCAGTAAACAGCGCGGGGCTTCGCACAGGGAGGGCATGCGTGATCCGCATCATTTTATTGACGACGACAATGCTGTGGGCTGGATCAGCGGCGGCGCAGGAAGTCACACCCGAGGCGGCGGACGGCCAGGATATCGTCGTCACCGGCACCCGGTCGGCCGGACGCGCCGCCATAGAATCCTCGGCGCCGATCGATGTGGTGAGCCGAGATTCGATTGAGAGCACCGGATACCCCGATCTCAGCCGCGCGCTCAACTTCCTCCAGCCCTCGATCAATTTCGCGCGCGCGGCGACTACCGCGAGCGCGACCAACACGCGCCCTATCACCCTGCGCGGGCTTTCGCCCGACCAGACGCTGGTGCTGGTCAACGGCAAGCGTCGCCACGCCAACGCCGTGCTAAACGTCAACAACAGCATCGGCCGCGGCTCGGCCGGCGTCGACTTCGATACCATTCCCGAGAGCGCGATCGAGCGGATCGAGATCCTGCGCGACGGCGCCGCCGCCCAATATGGCTCGGACGCGATCGCGGGAGTCGTCAACATCATCCTTAAGTCCAACGCCAGCGGCGGCTCCGGCGAGCTGCTCGGTGGAGTCACCGAGGAGGGCGACGGTCTCAACGGCATGGCGACGGCCAGCGCGGGCTTCGGGCTGGGCGAGGGGGGCCATCTGACCGTCACGGCGCTCGCCCGCCACCAGGATCCTACGAACCGCGCCTTCACCGACCAGCGCTTCGACCGCGTCACCTATCGCATCGGCGATCCGCTCGCCTCGGTGGCGAGCTTCGCGCTCGACGCCGGCGTACCGCTCGGCGATCTGG
>Ga0164243_10001433_pt1 | contig 40318 bp, 36 predicted proteins | sample OricompcompostOP_FD_108781 | JGI IMG/M metagenome (GOLD analysis project Ga0164243, IMG submission 108781) | Organic Plus compost microbial communities from Emeryville, California, USA - Original compost - Organic plus compost (OP) | ecosystem: Engineered > Solid waste > Mixed feedstock >... | reverse complement strand
CTCTGCCACCGCATCCCCTTTCCGCCGGACAGGGGCGACAAGATCCGCTCCTACCACCTGCTCAAAAGGCTGGCGGAAGTCGCGCCGGTCCATGTCGGCTGCTTCGCCGATGACGCCCGCGACATGGGTTACGCGGAGGATATGGCCGCGCTCACCGCCAGCCAATGCGTGCTGATGCGCGACCGCTCCCGCATGATGGCGGGCTTGTCGGGGCTGGTCCGGGGGCAGCCGTTGCTCGTCTCCCTGTTCGACCATCCCGATCTGCATCGCTGGACGGCGCGGGCCCTTGCGGAGCGTCCCATCGCCGCCGTCGTCGCCTATTCCGCACAGATGGCCCATTTCGTCCCCGCCTTGCCCGACGGCGTGCGCTTCCTCATGGATTTCGTCGATTTCGATTCCGCCAAATATGCCGCCTATGGCGCGGAAGGCTCCGGCCCGATGGCGTGGATCAACCGGCGCGAAGGGCGCGTCCTCCTCGACTTCGAGAAATCCGTCGCCGCCCGCGCGGACATCTGCGCCTTCGTCAGCGAAACCGAAGCCGCCCTGTTTCGCCAAGCCAGCGGGCAGGGACTGGGCAAGGTCATCGCCATAGAAAATGGCGTGGCGCTCGACATGTTCGATCCCTCCGCCGACTTTCCACCCGTGGAGCATGGAGAGGGACCGCTGCTCGTCTTCACCGGCCAGATGGATTACCGCCCCAATGTCGAGGCGGTGGAAAGCTTTGCGCGGGAAACCTTCCCCGCCATCCGCGCCGTCCATCCGCAAGCCCGCTTCGCCATAGTCGGCCGCAAGCCCGCCAAAACGGTGCAGGCACTCGCCGACCTCCCCGGCATCGTCGTGACCGGAGCCGTCCCCGATGTGCGCGGCTGGCTGGCGGCGGCGGATGTGGTCGTCGCTCCGCTCCGCATCGCGCGGGGCATTCAGAACAAGGTGCTTGAAGCCATGGCCATGGCCCGCCCCGTCGTCGCCTCGCCACAAGCCGCCGAAGGCATCGACGCGCAGGATGAAACCCATTTCCTGATCGCGGCCAATCCGGACGAAGAAGCCGCGAAGATCATCGCGCTCCTCGCCGATGCTGCAAAGGCGGCGGGCTTGGCGCAAGCCGCCCGCGCCCGGATGGAGGAACGCTATCGCTGGTCCGCGACACTGAGCGCCGTGCCCGAACTCCTCTTCGGCGTCAGGGACAGGGACGCGCGCGCGGCATGACCGAACAGGCCCTTTCCTTCATGCGGGCGCGCCGAATGGAGCTTTCCGGCTGGCGGGGGCATCTGACCGCGCTGGGCGTGGTCGCCCTCGCCATATTGGCGCTGTTCTTCGACGATGTGCATTCCATGGTGTCGATCTGGTGGAACGCCTCCACCTTCGGCCATTGCCTGTTCGTGCCGCTGCTTGTCGCCTGGCTGGTGCAGCAGCGCATCCCCGGCCTCAAACAGCTTGATCCGGTCGCATGGACGCCGGGGCTGCTCTGGCTGGGCGCGGGCGTGACGGCATGGCTGGTGGGCGCGGCTTCGGGCGTGGCGCTGATCCGTCATGGCGCGCTGATCGTCATGCTTCAAGGCGCAACCATATCCCTGCTTGGCCCCGCCATATCGCGTGCGCTGGCCTTCCCGCTTTTCTACGCCTTTTTCATGGTGCCCTTCGGCGAAGAACTGGTCCCCCATCTCCAACTCGTGACGGCGCGCCTTTCCATGCTGTTCCTGACCGGCGCGGGCGTTCCCGCGCATCTGGACGGCATCTTCATCACCACGCCGACAGGCTATTTCGAGGTGGCCGAAGCCTGTTCCGGCGCGAAGTTCCTGATCGCGATGACCGCCTATGGCGTGCTGGTCTGCAATGTCTGCTTCCGGTCCTGGCCGCGCCGCCTGATCTTCATGGCCGGTGCGCTGTCGCTATCGGTGCTGGCCAATGGCGTCCGGGCTTTCGCGACGATCCTTGTCGCCCATATGACGACGGTGGATGCGGCGGTGGGCTTCGACCATGTCGTCTATGGCTGGGTGTTCTTCGCCATCATCCTTGTCATCGTCATGGCGACCGCCTGGCCTTTTTTCGACCGCAAGCCGGGCGATCCCTGGTTCGATCCCAGGCAATTTCAGGGAAAAGCGCGCGCCGCCGCCACGGGAACCATAGCAGGAGCGGCTCTCGCCCTCATCGCCGCGGCGCCGCTCTGGCTCGCCGCCACCGCAGCGGCGGGCGAACCTCTGCCGCCGACGCTCAACCTCCCGCAAGTCCCCGGATGGACCCATAGCGATACCTCCCAGCGCTATCCATGGAAGCCCCGTTTCGACGGTGCGGACCATTTCGTCATGGCCCGCTATCGCAACGCGGCGGGGCAGGTGGTGGACCTCGCCATCGCGACCTATGACCGGCAGGAGGAGCGGCGCGAACTGGTCGGCTTCGGTCAGGGCGCGGTCGATCCTGACGGGAAATGGGTCTGGTCCTCTCCCGCCCCCGCGCCCCGCAACGGCCTGGGCGAGCAGATCACCGCCCCCGGCCCGGTCGTGCGCGACGTGGTCAGTTTCTTCACGGTCGGCGCGGCCGATCCCACGGGCAGCAAAGCCCATGTCAAGCTTGCCACCATGCAGGCCCGCCTGCTCGGCACCGATCAGCGCGCCTCCGCCATTCTCGTGTCGGCTGAGGAAGCCGAGGGCCAGCCGGCGGGCAAGGCGATTGCCGCATTCCTGGCCGATCTCGGCGATGTGAAGGATTTGGCCGACCGCAGCGTCGGTATCCATCAGGGGCTATCCGGTTCGGACTCAGCCGATAGTCCCTGAAATTCTTTTGTCTGTCGCGATTTATCTTCGATGAACTGCGTTTCGGAGCCGCCAGATGTTCCATCTGGCCCGAAATCGCTCTAAGGCCCTTTCGCATGTGCGGGATAGCGGGCATTTTCCACCTCGAAACGGCAAAGCCGGTCGATCCGTCGCGTGTGCGGACGATGCTGGATAGGATGCCGCATCGCGGACCGGACGGCAGCGGCGTGTGGACCGCGCCCGGCGTCGGTCTGGGTCATCTGCGCCTTTCCATCATCGACCTCGCCGCCGGGGCGCAGCCGATGCTGACGGAGGACGAAAGCCTCGCCGTCGTATTCAATGGCGAAATCTACAATTTCGCGGACCTCCGTGCGGAACTGGAGGAAAAGGGCCATGTCTTCCGCACCCACAGCGACACCGAAGTCATCCTCCACGGCTATCGCCAATGGGGCGAGGCTTGTGTCGAGCGCTTCCACGGCATGTTCGCCTTTGCCCTGTTCGACGCGCGGGCGCAGTCGCTCTGGATGGCGCGCGACCGGCTGGGGGTGAAGCCGCTGCATTATGCGCTGCTGTCGGATGGCAGCCTGATCTTCGGATCGGAATTGAAAAGCCTGCTCGCTCATCCGCTGCTCCGCCGCGCGCCGGACATCTCGGCGGTGGAGGATTATATGGCCTATGGCTATGTCCCTGACGACGCCTGCCTCGTCGCGGGCGTGAAGAAGCTGGGCGCGGGCGAAACGCTGCGTCTCGTGCGCGGGCGGCCCGCGCCGAATCCGCAACGCTATTGGGACGTGAGCTTCGCCGACCGGACGAAGTCGAAACCGGCCGAACTGGAAGAGGAGCTGGTCGCCCTGATGCGGCAGGCGGTGCGGTCCCGCATGGTGGCGGACGTGCCGCTGGGCGCGTTCCTCTCCGGCGGCGTGGACAGCTCCAGCGTCGTGGCCCTGATGGCCGAAGCGTCGAAACAGGCGGTCAAGACCTGCACCATCGGTTTCGACGTCGCATCGCTGGACGAAACGGCCTATGCCGACCGCATCGCCCGGCGTTTCGCGACCGACCACCGGACCCGCATCGTCTCGCCCGACGATTATAGCCTGATCGACACGCTGGCCTTTCATTTCGACGAGCCTTTCGCCGATGCCTCCGCGCTCCCCACCTATCGCGTGTGCGAACTGGCGCGCGAGCAGGTGACGGTCGCCCTGTCCGGCGACGGCGCGGACGAAGCTTTCGCGGGCTATCGCCGCCACCGTTTCCAGATGCAGGGGGAGCGGGTGCGTGCGCTGCTGCCCGCTGGATTGCGCCAGTCCGTCTTCGGCACGCTGGGCCGCTATTATCCCAAGGCCGATTGGGCGCCGCGCCCGCTGCGCGCCAGATCGACCCTGCTGGAACTGGCGGGGGAGGGCGGGGAAGCCTATGCCGCGTCGGTCGGCGTCACCCCCTATGACCTGCGCCGCCGCCTCTTCACCCAGGATGTGAAGACGGCGCTGGGCGCTTACCGGGCCGAAGACCGCTATGTTGCGGCGATGGCGAACGCCCCCGCGCGCGATCCGCTGGACCGGGCGCAATATGCCGACATCCGCATCTGGCTCCCCGGAGACATTCTCACCAAGACAGACCGGATGAGCATGGCCGTCAGCCTGGAGGCGCGCGAGCCTTTGCTCGACCACCGTCTCGTCGAATTCGCCGCCCGCCTGCCGGTGTCGCAGCGCATCCGGGGCAATAGCGGCAAATATCTGATGAAGAAGGCGATGGAGCCTTATCTGCCGCAGGACATTCTCTATCGCCCGAAAATGGGTTTCGTGACGCCGATCAGCGACTGGTTCCGCGGCCCGCTCGCCGGGGAGGCGATGGCGGTGGCGGGCGGATCGACGCTGGCGAAGACGGGCTGGTTCGACACCAAACAACTGGGTAAGCTCGCCGCCGATCACAGGTCCGGCCTCGCCGACCATGGCCGCCTGCTGTGGCAGCTCGTGATGCTGGACAAGGCGCTGGGGAGGCTGTTCGGGCTTTAGCGCGCGGCGGTTCGCGACGCTATGGCGATATGGCCGAGCATCCGCCCTGGCCGTAAACGTTCATCGCATGGGTGTCGGCCAGCAAGTCCGATCATCCTCATTCCTTAACCTCTTGCAACCGCCGCCCCACGATGTCACGGAGCGCGCAGCGAAAGCAGTAATTGGGCGCACCAGTGACCATCTCCAAGGAAATCGTGCGGCTTCGGCTTTACCTGCTGTGTCTGCTTGGGGACATGGCGGCGCTTTTCCTGTCTTTCCTCATCGCCAATTTCCTTGTGCTGGGCGCCTGGGCCGGCGAGCCGGGCAAGCCCCATGGTCTCGTCATGTTCGCCATGGTCGCGCCGCTCTACGCCCTGCTCGCCATTCAGGGCGGGGCCTATGGCATCCACATGCTGGAGAATGTGCGGCGCGGCGTCTTCCGTGCCCTGTTGGCGCTGGCGCAGGCCGCGCTGCTGATGCTCCTTATCGTCTATCTGGGCAAGATCGCGGAGCAGCTTTCGCGCCTAACCTTCCTCACCGGCCTGCTGCTTTCGGCCTGCGGGGTGGCCGTCGTGCGCCTTGCCATAGCGCGCCTTGGCGACAGGCTGCTGGGCCAAGTGCCGCATCTGACCGCTGTGATCATGGACGGCGTGGCGATCGACACCGGCCCGCATATGCTGGTCATTCCCGCCGACGCCGCCAATCTCCACCCCGAAAACCATGATGCCGACATGGCGGCCCGCCTCGCTGCGGCGGTGGGTATGGCAGAACGGGTCATCGTCGCCTGTCCGCTCGAACGCATGGACGACTGGTCGGCTGCGCTCAAGTCCCTGTCGGCGCGCGGCGAGATCGTGGTGCCTGAAATGCTCCGCTTCGCGCCGGCGCGGGTGGACGAGTTTGATGGCCAGCCCACCATCATTGTCGCAGGCGGCCCGTTCCAGTTTCGCGACCGCATCATCAAGCGGCTGTTCGACCTGGCGGTGGCGAGCGCCGCGACCGTCGCCCTGTCGCCCGTCCTGCTCGCCGCCGCGCTTGCGGTGAAGCTCACCAGCCCCGGCCCCGTACTGTTCCGCCAGCCGCGCATCGGCCGCGACGCCCGCCCTTTCAACATCTACAAGTTCCGCTCCATGCGGATCGAGGCCAGCGACCGCGATGCCGGCAGGCTCACGGCCCGCGACGACGATCGCCTGACGCGGGTTGGCCGCGTTCTGCGCCGCACCAGCATCGACGAATTGCCCCAGCTCTTCAACGTCCTGCGCGGCGACATGAGCATCGTCGGTCCACGCCCCCACGCCGCGGCCGCCAAGGCCGGCGACAGCCTCTATTGGGAAGTCGACGCCCGCTATTGGGAACGCCACTGCATAAAACCGGGCATGACCGGCCTGGCGCAGGTGCGGGGCCATCGCGGGTCGACCGATCATCATCAGGACCTGATCGACCGCCTCCAGTCGGACCTAGAATATGTGACCGAATGGTCGATCCTGCGCGACATTCGCATCATCGTCATGACGCTGGGCGTGGTCGTCCATCACAAGGCCTATTGAGCCGGTGGCGACGTCGAACCTGTTCCTCGCGCTCGTCCTGCTGCTGTCGCTGGCGGCGGTGGCCTGGCCGTTCCTGTTTTATCCGCTGATCCTGCGCGCGCTGCCGACCAGGGCGGAGCACCCGATCACCGGCCCGCGCCCGTCCGCCTCGCTCCTCTTCTGCGCCTATAATGAAGCCGCCGCGATGCCGGAAAAGCTCGCGAATCTGGCGATGCTCAAAGCCCGTCATCCAGACCTTGAGATATTGGCCTTTGACGATGGATCGTCGGACGCCACCGCCGCGCTGATCGAAGGGCAGGGCGATCTCGTCACGCTGCTCCGGGGGCCGGGCCGCAGCGGCAAGGCGCACGGCATGAAGCGACTCGCCGCCCATGCGCGGGGCGAGGTGCTGATCTTCACCGACGCCAATGTGCTGCTGGATGCGGACGCCGTCGACAATCTGCTCGCCCGCTATGCCGACCCCGACATCGGCGGCGTGCTGGGGTCGCTGCATTATGTGGGGGAGGACGAAAGCGCCACCGCCTCGGTCGGCTCGCTCTATTGGCGGATCGAGGAACGGCTGAAGGATGAGGAATCCCGCACCGGCAATGTGCTGGGCGCGGACGGTTCGATCTTCTCCATCCGCCGGGCGTTTTATCCGGACTTCCCCGATAGCGTGCTCGACGATCTCACCGTCTCCATGGCCGTGGTGTTCGCCGGGCGGCGGCTGGTCAAGGCGAAGGACGTGATCGCCCGCGAACGCCTCGTCGCCGTGCGGGGCGACGAATATCGGCGCAAGGTCCGCATCGCCGCCCGCGCATGGCACACCCATAGCCTCCTGCGCCCGCAGCTCCGCCGCATGGGCGCGCTCGACCGCTTCAAATATGCCTCGCGCAAGATCGTGCGCTGGTTCGGCGGCGTCTTTATCCTGACCGGCGCAATCGCGGCGGCGGCGCTGGCGTGGCGCATTTCTCCGCCTCTTTTCGGCACCGGCCTGCTCGGCGCGGCGCTGTTGGCGTGGATCGCCTTCCACGCGAAGGGCGGTCCGCTGGCGGCGCTGGCCGATATCCTCATCGCCTATGCCGCCACCTTGCAGGGGGTGGTCAAGGCCATGCGCGGCCGCACCGTCACCGTGTGGAATCCGGCCAAATCGCGCTGATCCCCCTCGCCAAAGCCGGTGCATATTGTATAGGCCGGTCCCTGTCCTCATGCGGAGAATGGCGTGATTACTGTTCAGCGGGTCGCGAAAGCCGCCGGCAAGCATTTGACGAGAGCGGGATTGAAACTCCGCAAGGCGCTGGGCGCGCGGCCCAGCCGGGCGTGCCCGGCCTGCGGGGGCATGGTGGTCGGCTTCTTCCGCTATGGCGGCAATGCCGAATGGGGCTGTCCCGACTGCGGCGCTTCCCCGCGCGAGCGGCTGATGAACCACCTGATCGCGCAGGGTGTGTTGAGCGTGCCCGCGAACGGCGCGATCCTGCACATGGCGCCCAATGAAGGCAGCCTCGTGAAGCGTTTTTCCGCCGCGAAGGATTATGTCCCCGCCGACCTCGATCCGGCCCGCTACGACGTGCCGGGGATGCGGCGCGTCGACCTCATGGCCCTCGCCGACGCGGATCGCTACGACCTGTTCTACGCCAGTCACGTGATGGAGCACGTGCCCGACGACCGCGCCGTGCTCGGCAATATCCTGCGCGCTCTGAAACCGGGGGGCGAGGCATGGCTGATCGTGCCCCTGTGGGACAAGCCGACGGAGGACGGCAGTTTCGACATTCCCCCGCGCGAGCGGGAGCGGCGTTTCGGCCAATGGGACCATGTGCGGCAATATGGTCCCGATTTCGCCGACCGCATCCGGCAGGCGGGCTTCGATCTGGAGGAGATCGACGCAGCCTCCATCGACGCTGATACGCGTCATCTCCATGGCCTCGACGACCGGCTGTTCCGCGCCCGCAAGTCCGAAGGAGCCACGCCCCGGTGAGCGGGCAGGCGGCCGGGGGGCTGCTCGCCCGGATGGAGGGATCGGCGCGGATATTGGCGCTGGTGAAGCTCGCCAATGTCGGTCTGATCCTGATCTGGGGTTTTGCCGTCACCTATGTTTTCGTCCGCGTGCTGCCCCTGACGGAGTTTCAGGCGTTTCTGCTGCTGGTCGCGTTCGGCAATTTCACCATTTCGGCGGAGTTCGGCCTCACCAGCATCATCTATGCCCGGCTCAGGCGATACTGGCTGGGCAGCGGCGCGGAGAAGGATGACGGCGGCTTCCGGCTGGAGGAGATGGGCGTCCTCTTCCTCTTCCTCGGCCTGCTGATCGCGGGAGGCGTGCTGATCCTGCTGATCGCGCTGGCGGCGGGCGGATTGAAAACGGCGATGCCGCTGCTCTTCATCCTCTTCTTCCTGTCGGCCTGTCTCAACCTGCCGGGGCTGCTCGCCAAGCGCGCGCTGGCGGCGGTGGACGGCAATTTTCTCTGGGAAGCGCTCGACTGCCTGCGCCGGGTCATGACCATCGCCCTGTTGCTGGCGATCCTTGGCGGGCTGGACCCGCGCCTGTCGGTCGCGCTGCAACTGGCGGTGAGCATCGCGGTGATTGGCTATGCCATCGCGCTGGTCCACCGGCGGCTGGGAATGCGGGGCGCGCACTGGTTCGCCTTCCGCACCGGCGGAGGGCATATGCGGCAGCATTATCTGCGCGATATCGGGGCGTCGGCGGCGTTCACCATGTCGGATATCCTGGCCTATAACGCGCCCTATTTCACCGTCGCCCTGGCCACGAACGACGCTCGGCCGATGCTGCTGTTCGACTTCTTCTTCAAGATGTCGCGGGCGCTGTCCATGCTGGTGCGGGCAGCGGTGGAGGCGGCGCTGCCCCGCATCACCCGCGCTTTCCATGCCGCCGACCATGCGCGGCTGCGGCAGTTGATGGGCAGGGCGCTGGGCGCGGCCCTGTTCTTCGCGGTGGGGGCGTCGGGCGCGTTGCTTCTGGCCGGGCGCGGGCTGTTCGACCGGCTGTTCGACGGGCGGGCGAGCATCGGCTTTACGGAACTGCTGCTGATCGACCTTGCCCTGCTGTCGCTCGCCGTCATCTGCGTGTCGGTCTATGTGCAGGCGGCACTGGGACGGTTCCCGTTGCTGCTGCGGCGGTCGCTGCCTTTCCTGGCGGGATCGTCGCTCAGCGTGCCGGTGGCCCGGCTGCTTTGGCCGCAGCATTTCGACACGGCCTTCCTGTCCCTCTATGCCGCGACGCTTGCGGGAGCGGCGGCGCTGCACGCTTTATCGCTTCGCCGCCTCATCGGGGGGCCATCATGAAGGTCGCGATGCTCGACCCATCGCTTTTCACCGGACGCTATGACGATAGCCTGTGCGCGGCGATGGCGGAGGCGGGGGAGGAGGTGACGCTGCTGGGCCGTCCGATGCGGCCGACCGACGCCATCACGCCGCAAGGCTACCGCTACGCCTCGCGCTTCTTCCGCCATAGCGAAGCGCTACGCGAACGGCTGGGCGAAGGCCGCGCCTTCCGTCTGCTGAAAGCGGCCGAATATGGCCTTGCCTGCGCGGTGGGCGGCATCGGCGATCTGCTGCGGGCCGATATCCTCCATTTCCAGTGGCTTCCCCTCGCGCCTGCCGACCGCATGCTGCTCCGTCGGTTGAAGGGCAAGGCGACGCTGGTGCACACCGTCCACAATGCCAATGCCTATCATGCCGATGCGGGCGTGCAGGCGCGGGGCTATGCGGCGCTGCTCGATATGTTCGATGCGCTGATCGTCCATGGCGATACCACGAGGCAGGCGCTCGTCCGGCGGGGCGTGCCCGCGGAGCGCATCCACGTCACCCCGCATCCGCCGATGCGCCTCGCCCTCGCGACGTCCAAAGACCTCGCCGCCGTGCCGGATCCGAAGCTGCCGCGCCTGCTCTTCTTCGGCACGATCCGGCCCTATAAAGGCGTCGATCTGCTGGTGGAGGCGTGCCTGTCGCTCTGGCGGGCGGGGCATGGGTTCGAACTGGCGCTGGCGGGAAAGCCCTTCATGGACATTGCTCCGCTGATGGACTCCATCCGTCGGGCGGGCTTTGGCGAGCGGCTCGTCACCGATTTGGGTTTCCTGCGCGAACAGAAGCTCGACGCGCATATGGCCAAGGCCGATATCCTCGTCTTTCCCTACCGCCATATCGATTCGAGCGGTGCATTTCTTTCAGCGCTCCATCAAGGCAAGGCGATGGTGACGTCCGACGCGGGCATGTTCGCCAGCCTGCCGGAGGAGGTCGCCGTCCGTTTCGCGGCGGGAAATGCGTCCGCCCTTGCACAAGCCCTCTTGCCGCTCATAGAAAGCCCCGCCATCAGGCGGGCAAGGGGCGGGCAGGCGCGCGCCCATGGCGAGCAAATGGGCGACTGGAAGGACATGGCCTTGGCGACGATCGACATCTACCGCAAAGCCATGGTTTCCCGCGTATGAACCGTTACGTCCGCGAATTGTCCGACCGCTGGCGCGCAATGCGTCTGGCCTTGAGCGGGCGCGTCCACCAATATCCCGAAATCCAGGCGTTGCGCCGCTTTCTGGGCGCTTTCAAAGTCGATTGCGTGTTCGACGTAGGCGCCAATCGGGGCCAATATGCGACGATGCTGCGCAAGGACGCGGGGTTCACCGGCACGATCCTGTCCTTCGAACCGAACCCGGATATCTTCTCGGCGCTCTCCCGCCATGCCGGCTCGGACAAGCGCTGGCATATATTCAATATGGCCCTGTCCGATTTCGATGGGACGGCGCGCTTCAACATCATGGCTGCCGACCAGTTCAGCTCGCTCGAAAAGCCGGCCGCCGGGCAGGACGCGGTCTTCGCGGGCCGCAACAAGGTGACGCGCACGGTCGAGATGCCATGCCGCCGCCTTGAAAGCCTGATGCCCGAATTGCAGGCCGCGCACGGCTTCACCCTGCCTTTCCTCAAGATGGACACGCAAGGCCACGACCTGTCGGTATGCGAAGGCGCGGGATCGGCCCTGGACGTGATGGCCGGCGTCCAGACGGAACTGGGCGTGCGGCCCATTTATGAAGGCGGTGCGGGCTATCGCGCCATGATCGACTGGCTGGCGGAGCATGGCTTCGCCCCATCCGCCTTCTTCGCGAACAACAAGGGACATTTCCCCCTGCTTGTCGAAATGGACGGCATCTTCGTCAATCAGGCGCTGCTGGCGGCGGCGGATTGATGCGGCCCGCCGGCTCTTCCCGGATAGATGCGTCCAATCTGTTCCGGGCAGGGGCGCTCGGCCTGGCGTGCTGGCTGACGGCGACGTTTCTGTGGCACATCACTTTCGGGCAGGGCGCCAGCCTGCCGGTGATCCTGTTCCTGGATCAGGATTTCCCCGCGCTGCTGATCGCCATAGCGCTGTTCGCGCTGGCGGTGCCCTTTGCCGAAGGGAAGGGATTTGCCCTGCCGACACCCCGGGCGCGCATCATCATTCCGTTGGTCGTGCTGTTCGGCATTGTGGCCTGGGCCGGGCATTACGGACTGTTCCAGAACTACGCCATTTCCCGCGATGAGGAAGTGGCCCGCTTTGCCGCAGCCTATATCCGCGAAGGATTGTTCGCGCGGCCCATACCGCCGGAATGGGAAGCCTATCGCCGCGCCATCATGCCGGAATTCTTCTCTCCTTTCGGCGCGGCGGATTATTGGACGGCGGCCTATCTGCCGATGAACAGCGCGATACAGGCGCTCTTCTGGAAAATGGGCGATCCCAACCTCGCCGGGCCGGTGCTGCTGGTCGCGGGACTGATCGCATTATGGCGGGTGGCGCTCCATCTGTTTCCCGACCGGCCCGACGCGATTTGGGTGACGATGCTGCTCGCGCTGTCTTCGGCGCAGCTGTGGATCACGGCGATGACGCCCTATGCCATGACCGGGCACTTCGCGCTCAACATGATCTGGCTGGCGCTGGTGCTCAGGGGCGGCTGGCTGGCCCATCTGGTCGCGGGTCTGGTCGCGCTCGTCGCGGCGGGGCTGCACCAATGGCATTTCCCGCCGATCTTCATTTTACCCTTCATCCTTTGGATGCTGCTCGGCCGACGATGGGCGGTCGCGGCTTTCCACATCCTGATCCTGGTCCTGATCGTCATCGTCTGGGCGAAGCTGTGGCCCGGTTTCCTGACCCATGTGCTGGGACCGCCGATGGACGTGCGTCCGACGGCAGGCGTGGCCGACAAGGTCGGCAGCCTTTTCGAGCGATTGGGGGATCGCTGGCAACCGCTCGTCAACCTGACCCGCTTCATTGCGTGGAACAATATCCTGATGGTGCCGCTTGCGGTGCTGGGCGTGGCGGCGATGCACTGGCGCGGGGCGCTCAAGGGGCAGGAAATCGCCTTGCCGCTGGCGCTGGGTTGCCTGGCGGGATGCGGCCTCGCGCTGGCGCAGGGTTATGGCTGGGGTTATCGCTATGCCCACGGGTTCATCGGCCCCTTCTGCCTGCTGGCGGGTCTGGGCTGGGCGCGTTTCCGTCCGGCGGGGATGATGCGGCCGATCTTCATCGCTGTGGCCATCACCCTGCTGACCGGGGGATTTCTTGCGTGGCGAACGCATCTCTTCGTCGCTCCCTATGCCGCGAGCCATCGCATGATCGACGCCTCGCGCGCCGATGTGGTGCTGGTCGATCCGCGTGGTGGCTTGTTCGTCACGGATCTGGTGCGCGGGCGCAACGGCGTGCCGGGGCGGCCGATGGTCATGAACCTCGGCATGTTGACGCTGGATCAGGTGGACAGCCTCTGCGCCGATTATGTGGTGGAGCTGTTCGACCGCGCGGAGTTCCGTCCGCTCGGCGTTCCGCTGGCGCGCTGGAATCTGGGCCGCATGGATGCGCTGCGGGCGCACATGAAGGCTGTGGGCTGTGACAAGCCTGTGCAGCCCCCGCTTCCCCAGACGCTGGAAGACGCCTTCAATGTGGCGGGGAATGTTCTCTGAGGAAGGGAGAGGGCGGGCTGTTTTCGGCCATTTGCGGTCATCCAACCTCTGTCATCCCAGCGAAAGCCGGGATCTCTCTTTTCTAGGGCGCGGCGAAGGTTAAGAGAGAGACCACCTTTCGCTGGCATGACGGATGAGTGGCGGGAATCCATTCATAACCGCCATCCGCCGCACTTGGCGGTAAAGGCGGCATCGCCTCACCGCCCCTTCACATAGACCCGCTTGCCGCCGATCCATGTCTCCAGAACCTGCGTTCCGCGAATGTCGGCAGGGCGAGCGACGGAGATATCCCGGTCGATCAGCAGGAAGTCCGCCCGCTGTCCGGGGATCAGGCTGCCGAACCGCTTTTCCGCGAAGCCCGCATAGGCCGCCTGCCGCGTGAACCCGTCCAGCGCCGCCTCGAAGCCGATCCGCTGTTCCGGCATCCAGCCGCCCGACGGTTCGCCCTTCGCATCCTCACGGCTCATGGCGACGGCGATGCCGGGGAAGGGATTGGGGCTTTCGACCGGCACGTCCGATCCGAAAGCCAGCGGCACGCGATTGTCCAGCATCGACTTCCACGCATAGGCGCCTTTCAACCGCGCCTCACCCAGACGCGCTGTCGTCATGCGCCAATCGGACGCCTCATGCGCCGGCTGCATCGACGCGACGATGCCGTTCTGCCCGAAGCGCGGGAGGTCGGCGGACGAGACGATCTGCGCATGTTCGATGCGCCAGCGCCGGTCGCCCTTATAGGTTTCGGCCAGTTCCGTGACGGCGTCCAGCATTTCGCTGTTCGCTGCGTCGCCGATGGCATGGACTGCGACCTGGAAATTGTCCATCGACGCGCGGCTCATAATGTTGCGAAGCTGGGTCGAGCGGATCATCGGCAATCCCTTCTGTCCTGGCGCATCGGCATAGTCCGCCTTCAGCCACGCCCCCCGTGACCCCAGCGCGCCGTCCAGCAGCAGCTTAACCCCGCCCATCCGCAGACGATCGTCATAGAGCCACGGCGTCGGCTCCGGCCCCGCGATCAGCACCATATTTTCCAGGCCCATCGCATAGGACATGATTCGAACCCGCAGCGCTCCCCGGTCGGCGGAGCGGCGGAACGCCTGCCAGTCCTCTATGCGCGTGCCCATGTCGGCGACGGCGGTGATCCCGGTGGCGAGCAGCGTCTGCTGCGCCTTTTCAAGCGCGATGTCGCGATCCTTGGGTGCGGGCGGCGGCACGACGCGGGCCATCAGGTCCATCGCCTTGTCCACCAGCACACCCGAAGGCTTGCCGCTGTCCATTTCGATCCGCCCGCCCGCAGGCGCCTTGGTCGCGGCGGTGATCCCGGCGGTTTTCAGCGCCAGGCTGTTGGCCCACCCCGCATGACCGTCCACCCGCTCCAGCCAGACCGGGATGTCGGCCACGGCGGCGTCCAGTTCAGCGGCGGTCGGAAAACGTCCCAGCCCCCACAACTCCTGATTCCAGCCGGTGCCGATGATCCATTTGCGTCCTGGATTGGCCGCGGCATAGGCCCTGATCCTCGCCTGCGCCTCCACCAGCGACCGCGCGCCCGAAAGGTCCAGCGTCACGAGCGACAGGCCCAGCGCCATCACATGCCCATGCGCGTCGATCAGGCCGGGGATCAGCGTCTTGCCGCCCGCGTCCAGCTTGAAATCCAACCGCTTGGGCGCGGCTTCCTGCTCGCCCTTGCGCTTCTTGCGCTTGGGCGGCGGCGGTTCCTGATAGCGGCCGGGAAGCAGCTTTTCGACCTTGCCCTCATCATCGATCAGCAGGGCGTTGAAGTGGACGATCCGTCCCTGCGCGTCGAGCGCGATGCCGTTCACATTGTCGATCACGCCCGAAGCAAGCGCCGGCATGGGCAGAGCGATTGCGGCCAGCGCCGCCAGCAGCCCAGCCCTCATGCCCGCGTGATCCGCCGCACCAGTGCGCTGATGTCCTGCCGGTGCCCGCCCATCGCCTGCACGTCGGCATAGAATTGATCGACCAGAGCCGTCATCGGCAGCGTCGCGCCATTGGCTCGCGCTTCGTCGAGCGCAAGTTCCAGGTCTTTCCGCATCCAGTCGACCGATAAGCCGAAATCGAAATTGTCCTGCGCCATCGTCTTCCATTGATTGTCCATCACCCAGCTTTGCGCCGCGCCGCCGGAAATAGCCTCATAGATTTTTTCCACGTCCAGATTCGCAGCCTGCGCGAACCGCAAGGCTTCGGCCACGCCCTGCAAGGTGCCCGCGAGGCATATCTGGTTCACCATCTTCGTCGTCTGTCCCGCACCCGCGCCGCCCACATGGACGATCCGCGCGGCATAGGCCTGCATCACGATCTTCGCCGCCGCGACCGCCGGCTTCGCCCCGCCGCACATGATCGAAAGCGTGCCGTGCTCTGCCCCGATCTGTCCGCCTGTCAGGGGCGCGTCGACGCTATACAGTCCCAGGCTCTGCCCCTCGACATAAAGCTGCCGGGCGATGCGCGCGGACACGGTCGTATGGTCGATGAAGAGGCTGCCCGGCTTCATTGCGCGGAAGACGCCCTCGCGGCCCAGCGCGATTTGCGACAGATCGTCATCGGTGCCTACGCAGCTTATGACGATTTCCGCGTCCTCCGCCGCCTTGGCGGGATTGATCGCGACCTCTCCGCCATAGGCTTCCGCCCAACTCTTCGCCTTGCCGATGGAGCGATTGTAGACGGTGAGCCGATGCCCCGCCTTCGCCAGATGTCCCGCAATCGGGCCGCCCATGACCCCCAGGCCGATAAACGCGATGTTAGCCATAGATCCCGTACTTGATGTGCGTGCCCCCTAGCCATAGGGCCAGTTTCGAGCGGGTGCCAGTTTCTTCCGTCGCAATTTTCGTATAGGGGGCTGGCCATGAACACTCTGACCAAGATCGAAGGCGCCTTGCCGCTGCCCGTTTCCGTGGACGACATCCTTGCGGCGCGCGTGCGCATTTCCGGCGCGATCGTTCAGACGCCCACGCTGGTCAGCCAGACGCTGTCCGACATGCTGGGCTGCAAGGTGTTCCTGAAGTTCGAAAATCTCCAGTTCACCGCTGCCTATAAGGAGCGCGGCGCGCTCAACCGCCTGCTGCAACTGGACGAGGAAGCGAAGCGGAAAGGCGTGATCGCCGCGTCGGCGGGCAATCATGCGCAAGGCCTTGCCTATCATGGCAAGCGGCTGGGCGTGCCCGTCACCATCGTCATGCCCAACACCACGCCCACGGTGAAGGTGACGCAGACGCAAGGGCATGGCGCGCGCGTGGTGCAGTTCGGCGAAAAATTCGACGACGCCTATGCCCATGCCCGCAAGCTGGAGGCAGAGGAAGGACTGACCTTCGTCCACCCCTTCGACGAGCCGGACATCATCGCCGGGCAGGGCACCATCGCCATCGAAATGTTGGAGCAGGCGCCGGAGATCGACACGCTGGTCATCCCCATCGGCGGCGGCGGCCTCTTTTCCGGCATGGGTACGGCAGCCAGGGCGATGAAGCCCGATATCCGCCTGTTCGCGGTGCAGGCGGAACTCTATCCGTCGATGTACGACTATATCAAGGGCGCGGATCTGGCGTGCGATGGCGATACGCTGGCCGAAGGGATCGCCGTCAAATATCCGGGCGAACTGACCCGCCGCTTTGTCGAGCGGTTGGCGGACGACGTGCTGCTGGTCAACGAACGCCGTCTGGAGGAAGCGGTCAGCCTGCTGCTCCAGATCGAAAAGACGGTGGTGGAAGGGGCCGGGGCCGCAGGGCTTGCCGCGCTACTTACCCATCGGGAGATGTTCGCGGGCCGTAACGTCGGACTGGTCCTGACTGGCGGCAATATCGACACGCGGCTGCTCGCCAACGTGCTGCTGCGCGATCTTGCACGGTCGGGACGGCTCGCGCGCCTGCGGATACGGTTGCAGGACCGTCCGGGCGCGCTGTTCCATGTCGCCCGCATCTTCGATCAGGAAGCGGTCAACATCCTGGAACTGTCGCACCAGCGCATCTTCACCAACCTGCCCGCCAAGGGTCTCAGCCTCGACGTCGAGTGCGAAACGCGGGACAGCGCCCATCTCCAGGGCCTGCTCGCCGCCTTGCGGGAGGCCGGTTATGAGGTTGCCCCGATCGAGGTGGCGTGATCCGCGGCGGTCTATCGCGTTTTCTTGGTAAATGATCTTTTCACAGGCGGTCATGGGCGGCATAGTCTGCCCATGAATCGGCCCTTGAACAGTGTTTGCGGGGAGTCGGAGGCGTGACCGCGCCTTTCCGTTTTCCACGCTTTTTCGTGACTAATCCGTCGCCCTGTCCCTATCTGCCGGGCAGGAACGAACGCAAGGTGTTCACGGAGCTATCGGGCGAAAATGCGACGGAATTGAACGATGCATTGGGGCGGATCGGCTTTCGCCGCAGCCAGAATGTCGCTTACCGGCCCAGTTGCGCCGACTGCTCGGCCTGCGTGTCCGTCCGGGTGGCGGCGGCGGAATTCCGGCCGAACGCGACCCAGCGCAAATTGCTGCGGAAGAATGAGGATCTGGTCGTCACCGCCTGCAAGCCGTGGTCGACCGAAGAACAGTTTGCGCTGCTCCAACGCTACCTCTCCGCGCGCCATCCCGGAGGCGGGATGACGGAAATGGACGAGATGGACTTTGCCGACATGGTCGAGCAGACGCCGGTCGACAGCCATGTGATCGAATATCGCGAACCGGACGAGGACGGCCGGCCGGGCCGGCTGGTTGGTGCATGTCTCACCGACCGGCAAGGCGACGGCCTTTCCATGATCTACAGCTTCTTTGACACGGAGCTGGAGCACCGCAAGGGCCTCGGCAATTTCATCATCATGGAACATATATTGTGCGCGGCGCGCGCGGGCCTGCCCTATGTCTATCTGGGCTATTGGGTCGAAGGATCGGCGCGGATGCAATATAAGATCCGCTATCGCCCCCTTGAGAAACTGACGCGGGCAGGCTGGACCCGCTTCGATCCCCAGGAGCGGGTGACCGCCATTCACAACGGCGTTTCGCGCGACGAGCCGCCTCTGCGCGGCGAACTGGCGCGGGTCTTTCGCAAATAACGGCCCCTCGGACCTGCCGGAATCGGTTCTGCGCCCTATTCGTCAGGAATGTGACGGCTTCGATCTTGGTGCCGTCGAACAATCAGCGCATGATCGGGCTGAGTCCGATGCCCTCTACGCGTAAGCATCCGCGTCCTTTTCAGGCGATTATGCGGCTTGCAAATCCCTGATCCTGCGGGCTGATTTCGGCCATTTTTCGCCATCCAACCTCCTTCATCCCAAATTTCGCTGGGATGACGCAAGAAAGAGGGCCTCTGCAACGTTCGCCGACCGCCCCTGGCCGCCATCCGCACCCGTGGCCTGCAACAGGCTGGGATCAACGCAACGCTGCCGTCAGGTGGTGGCGCATCGCTGCGCGCCAGGGGTCAGTCGCGCCATCCTTCCAGCAGAGGCGCGAGTTCGTCAAAATGATGGATCACCGCATCGGCCTCCAGATTTTCGACCGGGCCGTCGAGAAAGCCGAAGCTGACGGCGATGCTGGGGATGCCCGCATTGCGCGCGCCCGCTATGTCGTTGATCGTGTCGCCCAGGAACACGGTCCGCCCGCCGCCCGCGCGCGCGATCATCTCGCGGATCGGTGCGGGATCGGGCTTGGAGACGCCGACCGTGTCGCCGCCCACGATGCTGGCGAAACGGTCGGACAGGCCAAGCTGATGCATCAGCGGGATGGTGAATCGTTCCGCCTTGTTGGTGCAGATGGCGAGCTTCACGCCCATCTCCGCCAGCCGGTCCATGGCCTCGATCAAGCCGGGATAGGGCACGGAATGGATCGCGAGGTTCTGCGCATAATAATCGAGCAGGATCGGCAGGCTTTCCGCCAGTTCGGTTTCCTCATAGCCGCCCGATGCAGTCAAGGCGCGTTCCAGCATCACCTTCGCGCCCTTCCCCACGAAGGGACGGATCGCTTCGACCGGAAAGGGTGCGCGGCCCAGCGTGCCGATGGCGTAGTTGACGGCGGCCGCCAGGTCGCCGCTCGTGTCGATCAGGGTGCCGTCCAGGTCGAAGCCGACAATGTCGAAAGCTATGCGTGTCATGGCGCGGCCATGCCCTTGCAGCGGTGGCAAAGGCAAGCCAAACATGGCAGAGGGGCGCCAGTAAATCGTCCGATAACAGGAGTCGCGCCGCTGTGACCGCCAGCCGTCCCCTTGCCGTCATCATCCTTGCCGCCGGGCAGGGCACGCGCATGAAATCGTCGCTGCACAAGGTGCTGCATCCCGTGGCGGGCCGCTCGATGCTGCTGCACCTGCTGGCGAGCGTGGCGGAATTGCAGCCGGAGCGGCAGGTCGTGGTCGTCGGTGCGGGCCGCGAGCAGGTGGAAAAGGCGGTCGAGGGCAAGGGCGTCGTCATCGCCGTGCAGGATAGGCAGCTCGGCACCGGCCACGCGGTTGCGCAGGCGCATGATGCGCTGGCGGGCTTCGCGGGCGACGTGCTGATCCTCTATGGCGACGTGCCGCTGGTGCGGGCCGAAACGATGCGGGCGATGCTGGACCGGCTCGCGCGCGGGGATGAGCCGCGCGCGGTGGTGCTGGGCTTCCGCCCCGACGACACCGCCGCTTATGGCCGGATCATCGCCGACGGGCAGGGCATCATCGAGAAAATGGTCGAATATAAGGACGCTACCGCAGCCGAACGCGCGGTGACGCTATGCAATAGCGGGCTGATGGCGGTGCGGTCGACTGACCTGTTCGTGCTGCTCGACAGGATCGGCAACGACAATGCGGCAGGCGAATATTATCTCCCCGACATCGTCATGCTGCCCGGCGCGCAGAGCGCCGTCATCGAGACGGAGGCGTGGGAAGTCGCAGGCGTCAACAGCCGGATCGAACTGGCCGGGGTGGAGGCCATCTGGCAGGCGCGCCGCCGGGTCGAGGCGATGCGCGACGGCGCCACCCTGATCGCACCGGACACGGTGTTCTTCGCACATGACACGGTGCTGGGCCGCGACGTGGTGGTTGAGCCGAATGTCGTCTTCGGTCCCGGCGTTGGCGTGGCGGACGATGTCGTCATCCACGCCTTTTCCCATCTGGAGGGCGCGCGGGTGGAAAGCGGCGCGGAGATCGGTCCCTATGCGCGCCTGCGTCCCGGCGCGAAGATCGGCTGCAGGGCCAAGGTCGGCAATTTCGTGGAGATCAAGAAGGCCGAGCTGGCCGAAGGCGCGAAGGCCAACCACCTGTCCTATATCGGTGACGCCACCGTGGGGGCGGGGGCCAATATCGGCGCGGGCACCATCACCTGCAATTATGACGGATTTTTCAAATACCGGACGGAGATCGGCGCGGGCGCGTTCATCGGCTCCAACAGCGCCTTGGTCGCGCCGGTGACGATCGGCGACGGCGCGATTGTCGGCGCGGGCAGCACGGTGACGCGCGACGTGGATGCCGGCGCGCTCTGCCTCGTCCGGCCGGCGCAGGACGGCAAACCGGGCTGGGCCACCCGCTTCCGCAAGAAGATGCAGGAGCGCAAGGCGGCCAAGGCGAACGGGACGGCATAGTTGCTTGCGGCAGTCGGGGATGGGCGTTTGCGGCCAGGAGCGGGCATTTCCCCAAATTCGTCATCCCAGCGGAAGCTGGGATCTCCCTTCGGTGGGTCGTGCCCATGAAGAAGAGAGATGCCAGCTTTCGCTGGCATGACGGAGGGGGCGATAACAGACATCGCGCCGGCCCTCCCCCCACCCCTCCCGCAAGCGGGGAGGGGGGCGAGACTTGCCGAGCCGCAAGCGAGGTTTAGTCGTAGCAGGGTGGGCCGCCGCAAAATCCGCGAAACACCCAAGCCAGAGACGCGCGCAGATCAGCTATTTGCCGGAACCGCCACTTCGACCGCGCCACCCGCGACTTTCGCCGTGAAGGGGGTCCGGGCGAGCACTTCGCCGTCGATGGAGAGGCGCTGGGGCGGCCGGGCCGTAAGGCGGAAGGACTTTCCGCGAAATTCCTCCGTATGGGCGTTGCGGTCGCGCAGCCTGAAGAATTTCGCATACCAGTCCCAGGCCAGCCGCATATGGCTGCGTCCGACAATGGCCTGCACGACGATTTCGCCGGTGTCGACATCGGCGGCGTCGGACAATTCGACCCCGCCATGGAAGGGGCCGTTCAGGATGCGGACTTCGGTCGACCACATGCGATGTTCCTTCATCCCGTCGTCGACGACCAGCCGGAAGGCCCTGAACCCGAAAGAACATTTGACCGCCCAAAGCAGATAGCCGACCCGCCCCAGATAGCGTTTCAGCTTGTGCGGCACGGTGTCGCCGATCAGGGGGGAAAGGCCCATGGAGGCCGCATTGACGAAATAGTCCCGGTCGATCATGCCCAGGTCGATCCGACGCCGCCGTCCATGGGCGATGGCGTCCACCGCCCCATCCAGTTCCAGCGGCAGGCCCAGAGTGCGGGCGAAGCTGTTGGCGGTGCCCAGCGGCAGGACGGCGAACACGCAATCCTTGCCCACCAGTTCATCGACCGTGCCGGACAGCGAGCCGTCGCCGCCGCCCACGATCACCATGGGTGCGCCGGATCGGACGGCCGCCCGCACCGTTTGGGCCATCTGGTCCGGGTTCTTCACGGCATGGGCGGCGATAAGCCGCACGCCAGCCTTTTCCAGCAAATCCCTGGCTTGGGCGAAGCTTGCCTCGCCTTTGCGGGATTGGGCGTTGACGATCAGCACGGCATCGCGAGGGAGCGGTTTCGTTTCCATGCCATAACAACTCGCCAGATCGGCATCGGCTCCCGACGCAACCCGAGGGCGCGTGGCTCGTTGGATAGGCGTGACTCGTATCGCTCATCTTTCCGACCTGCATTTCGGCGCGCATGACGAACGGATCGTGACGGCGGCGGAAGCATGGCTGCTGGAAAGGCGGCCCCATCTTACCGTCATCAGCGGTGATCTGACCCAGCGCGCGCGGATCGTGCAATTCCGGCAGGCATCGGCATGGATCAACCGGCTGCGCGCCGCCGGGTTGCCGCTGCTCGTCATTCCGGGCAATCACGATGTGCCGCTTTATGACCTGGCGAACCGGTTCCTGCGGCCCCTGCATCGCTACAAGCGCTACATCTCCAATGAGCTTTGCCCCTTTTACGAGGATGAGGCGGTTGCGATCCTCGGCCTCAACACGGCGCGGTCGCTCACGATCAAGGACGGGCGGCTCAATCAGGCGCAGATGGCCTTGTTGCGCGCGCGATTCGCTCCCGTCGCGCCGGAGAAAACCCGCATCCTCGTCACGCATCACCCCCTATTCGCCATGCCCATCGGCAAGGGCGGCGAATGGAGCGAGGCGGTCGGCCGCCATGACGACGCCGTCAAGGCCGCGCGCGAGGCCGGCATCCACATCGCGCTCGCCGGCCATTTCCACCGCACTTATGCGCAAGCCGCGCAGGAAATGGCGGAGGATGCGGGCGGCGCCCTGATGATTCAGGCGGGGACGGCGACCTCCACCCGCCTTCGCAACGCGGAGCCGCAGAGCTTCAACTGGCTGCACGTGCATCGCCATGACCGGATCGAATTGCAGGTCGTGGTCTGGGACGGCGCGGCTTTTCGCCGGGGGAGCCATGTCGAATATGCCTTCCGGTTTGCCGGCTGGCAGGCGTGGAACGTCGCCGATCCGCCTACAATCGGGGCATTGGCAGGCCAGCCCGCGCACCATGGCGCCGTGTGAGGGGGCGGTCAGGTCTTCCGCTTCAATGCCTGGGCGAGGGAAACCGTGGCGCTGCCCCGCCGGGCGGGCTTGGCCTGGCTGGGGTCGGGTTTCCAGCCGCTGAGGTAAATCACGCAAATCTGCTCGGCGGTCCGGCCGTCCGAATCGGCCGCCTGGGCGAAATGCGCCATGGCCCTCATCAGCACATCGCGCCGCAACGCCGGGGGACGCGACGCCAGCGCATTGCCCGCCCCCATGCCGCGCAAGTCGTGCATCAGCCGGATCATGTCGCCATAGCGCACGGTCAGCGTGTCGCCGTCCGCCACCGGCATGGCGAAACCGGCCCGGCCCAGAAGGTCGCCCGCCGACCGGACATCGACCTGCGGATGGATATGCTGTCCGGGCCGGTCGCCTTCCCCCGCCATCAGCGCCGCGCGCAGCCGGGGTAGGCTGCCCGCGCCTGCAAAGGCCGCGAGCATCAGCCCGTCGGGCCGCAATATCCGGCGCATCAGGATCAGCGCGCCGGGCAGGTCGTTGACGCTGTCGAGCGTCCCGCAGGCAAGGATCAGGTCGAAGCTGTCGTCGGCGAAGGGCAGGGCGTCCTCGTCCGCCTGCACGCCGCCCGCCCGACGCGCCGCAAGAAAGCCCGGATCGACGAAGGCAACCTGCTTGCCCATTTTCTCCAGCGCTGTCTTCGCGCCGCCGTCCGGACAACCGACGACCAGCGCTTCGGGCAGATCGCGCCGCACGTCGGCCAGCCGGTCCAGCAATTCCTCCAGCATCGCGCGATAGAGGAAATCATGATCCGCAAAGGCGTCCATCATCCGGTCACGCCGCAAGGCGCGCAGGCGCCGGTCGAAGATGTCTGGATCGGTCATGGCGGGCCTTGTGCATCGGTCGCGGAGCGGGAACAAGGAGGATCATGTCGTTCTTCCTGCTTATCAAGACCATGGCCGTTTCGGCGCTGGATTATGCGTTGCCGCCTCGTTGTCCCGGCTGCGGCGTCGTCGTGGAGCGGGACCGCTCCTTCTGCCTCGCCTGCTGGAGCGGGATGCATTTCCTGGGCGATCCGTGCTGCGCGCGATGCGGCCTGCCGTTCGAGCATGAGATCGGGAAGGGCGGGGAATGCGCCGCCTGCTTGTCCCAGCCGCCGCCCTTCGACAGTGCGCGGGCGGTGCTGGCCTATGGCGATGTGGCGCGCGCGGTCGCGTTGCGGCTCAAATATGGCCGCCGCATCGGCCTTGCCCGGCTGATCGCGGGCCATATGGCACGGCATGTCCGGATCGAGGATCGGCCGCTGATCGTGCCGGTTCCGCTGCACCGCTGGCGGCTGTGGTGGCGCGGTTTCAATCAGGCGGCCCTGATCGCAGATCATCTGGGCAGGGCGACGGGGCTGTCCGTCGAAAAACATGCGCTGCTGCGTCCCCGCCGGACCCAGCCGTTGCGCGGCATGGATTCCCGCCATCGCGCAAAGGCTGTGCGCGGCGCCTTTGCGCTGGCGCCGGGCCATGATCTTGCGGGACGAACGGTCCTGCTGATCGACGATGTGCATACCAGCGGAGCGACGGCGGCGGCCTGTGCGCTGGCGTTGAAGCGCGGCGGCGCAGCGCAGGTGCATCTGCTCTGCTGGACGCGGGTGCTGCCGGACGCGGAACCGCTCGATTGACAAAGGCATCCTGCATTCCCCATCTCGTGGGATTGAGGAGTATCGAGAATATGGCGAAGGTCGAAATCTATACCAAGGCGTTCTGCGGCTATTGCGCGCGGGCCAAGGCCCTGCTGGAAGGCAAGGGCGTGCCGTTCGAGGAATATGACATTACCATGGGCGGTCCGAAGCGGCAGGAAATGCTGGAGCGCTCCAACGGCGGCGCGACCGTGCCGCAAATCTTCATCGACGGCAGGCATATCGGCGGCAGCGACGATATCGCCGCGCTCAACCGGCAGGGCAAGCTCGACCCGCTTCTGGGCCTGTGACCGTCATGCGCGCAGCCCTTTTCCAGATGACCAGCGGCATCGATCCCGCCGCCAACGCCGCCGCGATCGCGGACATGGCCGCGCGCGCCAGGGCAGAGGGCGCGGACATGCTCTTCACGCCGGAAATGGCGGGCTATCTGGATCGCGACCGGCGGCGCGCGGCGGAAACATTGCGGGCGGAAGCGGACGACCCGGTGCTGGCCGCCATTCGCGAGGCGGCGGCGAAGCATGGGCTGTGGGTGCATATCGGCTCGCTCGCCTTCAAGGACGAGCGGGCGGACGGGCGCTGGGCCAACCGCAGTTTCGTGATCGACGACCGCGGCGAAATCCGCGCGCGCTACGACAAGATCCACCTGTTCGACGTCGATCTGGCGACCGGAGAAAGTTGGCGGGAATCCTCCGTCTATGGACCGGGCGAGCAGGCCGTGGCCGTGGATACGCCCTGGGCGCGCATGGGTCTTTCCATCTGCTACGACATGCGCTTTCCCGATCTCTATCGTGTGCTGAGCAATGCCGGCGCGACCGTCCTGCTGGTGCCCGCCGCCTTCACGGTGCCGACCGGACAGGCGCACTGGCACATATTGCTGCGCGCCCGTGCGATCGAGGCGGGCTGCTTCGTCATCGCGCCCGCCCAGACGGGCCGCCATGCCGACGAACGCGAAACCTATGGGCACAGTCTGGTCGTGGACCCGTGGGGCGACGTCCTGCTCGACATGGGCGGGGAGGCGGGCCTTGCTCTTGCCGAGATCGACATGACGTGCGTAGAGGATGTGCGGGCGCGCGTGCCCGCCATCGCCAATCGTCGTGCAATATCCAGGGACGTTGTAATCGCGTGATCGTGTTCGACCTCAAATGCGAAGGCCAAGGCCATATGTTCGAAGGCTGGTTCGGCTCCAGCGCGGATTATGAGGATCAGAAGGCGCGGGGCCTGCTTTCCTGTCCGATGTGCGGGGACGCGAATATCGTCAAGGCGCTGATGGCCCCGGCGGTCGCATCCAAGGGCAATAGTCGCCCGGCGAGACCCGCCGCATCGCAGGAAACGGCAGTCGCGATGGGCAATCCCGAGGAAAGCCGGGCGCGCGCGCTCATGCGGGCGCTGGCGGAAGCGCAGAACAAGGCGTTGGAAGGGTCGACCTGGGTCGGCCGCGACTTTGCCGAGCAGGCACGCGCGATGTACTATGGCGAACAGGACCGCGCGAGCATCCACGGCGAAGTGGCGCCCGAAGAGGCCCGCGCCCTGATTTCGGAAGGCGTGGACGTCACCGCCCTGCCATTCCCCGTCCTTCCTCCCGAAGGGAAGAATTGACCGCGCGTCCCGCGCATAATAGAGCCGCAAGCGGGCACCCGTAGCTCAGCAGGATAGAGCATCAGATTCCTAATCTGAGGGCCACAGGTTCGAATCCTGTCGGGTGCGCCATTCTCGAACAAAAGAGAGAATTGAGGGCGTGGGTTTTCAGCGGTGCCCCCGCGCATGTCTGTAGCGGCCGCAGGAGGGCATTGGCCTGATCGCCAGCGCATCAACCATCATTATAACGAGGCAGCCATCGCGGAACAGCCGCGGCAGTCGTCAATTCAACTGATCCGATAAACCAAAAGATCATGATTTGAATGTATTTCCATGCAGATAATTGCTGCATGGGGGGCCGATATCAATCATGGCTCCGGATCATCATATGGGAGATTTGGTGTGTGGTCGCAGGTTCGCTGGCGTATCAAGCGCAGGATATATAGCCATCGCTGCGAGGCCATTTTCAGCACGCCGCCGATTCGCGCGCGCAATGATGGGGTGATCATCTTTTCAATGATCGGCACATCGGTGATGACCTCCTATCTGATTGCAGCCAAATCGCTGCACCATCATTTGAAACGGGGCCGCATGGTCATCATGGATGACGGCACGTTGACCGAGCTGGATCGCTCGCTCCTGCGCCGGCATCTGGACGATCCGCACATCCTCTCTTTGAAAGACGTGGATGTGGGTTCTTGCCCGCAGGGGGGAACCTGGGAACGGCTGCTGACGATATTGGATATCGCAGCCGATGATTATGTGATCCAACTCGATTCCGATACTGTGACTGTCGGCCCTGTTCCCCATGTGGAGGAAGCGATCAACGCCAATAGATGCTTCACTCTGCTGGGTGCGGAAACGCAGGTTCGGACTGTCATGGAAGTGATTGAGTTTACGAAATATTCTTTCCCCGGCGGTCAACCGTCCAAGGAGGATTTCGAAGGACATATTCAAGGTGCGACAGAGTCCATCCTGACCCGACTTGCCATTACGGGTCTGGACCGGCCCCGTTATGTTCGTGGCTGTTCGGGCTTCGCGGGGTTTGCACGGGGCAGCAACCGTCATCTCGCCGCCGCTTTTTCGCAATCGGCGAGCGCCATTCTTGGCGCCGAGCGATGGAAGGAATGGGGCACTGAGCAGATCACTTCCAACTTCGTCATTGCGAACAGTGAAAATGCCTTGGTCCTGCCTCCCTCGCTATACGAGAATTATTGGGGGAGTTCCCCTTCCCGGGACATACGCTTCCTGCATTTCATCGGCACCCACAGATGGCACGCATGGGAATATCAGCGCCGTTCCCTCGCCGTGATACGGACCCTGAATGCAGCGGGACGCGGCGTGGCATTGGCGGCATAAGGGATCAGCTTCCGATTGGCGCCTCCACTGGACGGCCGCGCACCATGGCCAGCAGTTCCATGAGCAATGAACGCGAGCCAATGACCAAGGCGAAGCCATAGGCGATAATCCCTGCCGTGACGAGCACGCCAAGCCGTGCAAAGGCAGGCATGGCCGGCAATGCCAGCGATAACGCGAACACCAGGGAAGCCATCGGAATAGAGGCGCACAGAGACGGCGAGATTGCCCGCAACAGGTCCGTGATGCGTAGTCCCATCACCGGCGCGGCTATCCGGATCGTCGCCACGGTCAGCAACGCTATGCCTCCCGCCCATGCGAAGGCCAACCCCATGATCCCGAAACGCGCCCCGATGAGAAAGGCCAGCGGCATCAACAGCGCGCCGACGGCGGCGGTCCGCATCGTCAGGCGCGGCAGGCCGATGGCATTAAGGGCAGGGCTGAACAGCACCTGCAAGGCATAAAGAGGCATGGAGGCGGCGAGGATCGACACCAGCGGCGCCATTTCCAGCCATTTCCGTCCAAACAGCGTCTCGACCAGCGGCGGCGCCACGACAGCCATGCCCAGATAGAGCGGACAGGCAATGAGCAGGATGAGCCTGACGGCCTTGCAGAAGGAACGCGCGAGCAGCGCCTTGTCCGTTTGCATCCGCGCATAGGCGGGAAAGGCGACATCGTTGAGCGGCGGGATGAACCGCGACACGAAGATTTGCGTCAGGAACAGGGCTTCGGCATAAAGGCCGAGTTCATGGGGGGATAGCATCCTTCCCCCGATCAATATGTCCGATTGGCTCTGCACCATGATGAGCAGTTGGGACCCGAGCAGCGACGCGCCAAAGGCGATCATGCTTCCGGTTCCCCGGAAATCGAACGAGGGCATCACGAAAAAGCGGGTCGCGATCATGTTGCCGACCCCCTTTACCCAGAAACCGACCAGGGGTGCGAATACCAGCGTCCATATTCCCCAGCCCAACAAGGCACCTGTCAGGGCGACAATCGCCGTAACCATCGCCGTCAGGATATTGACGAGGGCCGGGCGCTTGAAATCGAGACTTCGGCCGATCAGGACTTCGGGCAGCGAGATGAAGGGCGTAGCCAGATAGATGAGCGCCTGAACCCGCAACAGTTTCGCCACCATGGGCTGTCCGTAATAATCGGCGGCGAAGCCCGCCAGGATGAACTGGGCAAAGGCAAGGCCGACATTGAGCACCAGCATTAGCCCGAAAGCCTGCCGAAGCCGCCGATTATCCAGCGTGGGCGACTGCACGAGGGCGCTCACCAGTCCATAGCCGTTCATGAAGCTCAGGAAGTTCATGAAAACCGCTGTCATGGCGAATAGCCCATAATCAGCGGGTTCGAGCAGGCGCACGACTATGAGCGTGCTTGCCCAGGAAACGACCTGGCTGGCGATCTGGCTTCCCGACCGCCAGAAGATCGCGCTCCTTATCCGGGTTCCGAAATGCCGGTCCTGCGCGTTGGCGTCGTTGAAATCGTGCATTCTCGTATCTTCCAGAGTGGCAACGCATTTCTGCGCGACGACAACAGCAGGCCGGCGAATGGGCTGCCTTGATCGCGCATGGCGAAGGCTAGCCACGCCTGTTCAAGATAAGGTTAAAGTGGGGCCATCTTCCTTGAACCGGGCCGAATGAAGGGGGTGGTTCGACATCGAAACCGGTACGTTGCCGTTGGAAGCCGAATGTCTATTGTCGGGTCGGGTAGGTGTCCCGTAACGGTCAGGTTCCCGATCCGTGCCCGTTGTCCTCAATTCGGCGGTAGCGGAAGTACCAGACTTCATGACCCTGACGCCGGGCCTTCGCTTCATAGCGGGTTTCGGGCCAGCCGCCGGGGCGGGTGAGGAAATCCTTCGGTTCCTTGGCCAGCCATTCGAAGGCCGGATGGCCGTTCATCACCATCAGTGCCCAGCGTAGATAAACGGGATGATCGGTGCCGAAGCGAAATTCGCCCCCCGGACGCAGTTTGCGCGCAATCAGGTCGATCGGCCCCTTGTTCATCATGCGCCGCTTGGCATGGCGGGCCTTGGGCCAGGGGTCGGGATGGAGCAGATAGGCGAAACTCAACGCGCCGTCGGGCACGCGCCTCAGCACTGACAGCGCATCGCCCATGTGGAGGCGGACGTTCGGCAGTCCCTTGTCGCGGATATGGCCGAGCGCGCCCACGACACCGTTCAGGAAAGGCTCGCAGCCGATGAAGCCATGATCGGGCAGCATGTCGGCGCGATAGGCCATGTGTTCGCCTGCGCCGAAGCCGATCTCGAAATGCAGCGGGCGGTCATAGCCGAACAGGCTCTGGGCGGTGATTTCGCCTTCTTCCGGAACGGAGATGGCCGGGAGCAGACTGTCGACCAGCTCCTGCTGGCCCGCGCGCAACTTGTGGCCGGACTGGCGCCCGTAGAGGCGGTTGAGGGTTGTGGGATCGCCGGATTTGTGCGCGGTCATGGCGGGGCGGATAGCGGCAGGCGCGAGCGGGGGCAAGCGAAGAGCGGACATTCCTTGTCCCCCGCCAGAGATTGAGTGGGACGGAAGCCGCCAGAAGCCGCCGCCGTCCCCCATCCGGCGTCAGGCGATGGCGGCCTTGAGCTTTTCCACCAGATCGGTACGTTCCCAGGGGAAGAAATCGCCTTCGGGCTTGCGGCCGAAATGGCCGTAAGCGGCGGTGGGGCGATAGATCGGTTTGTTGAGGCCCAGATGCGTGCGGATGCCGCGCGGGGTCAGGCCGCCCAATTCCCCGATCGATTTGATCGCCGCCTCGATCCGCGCGTCGTCCACCGTGCCGGTGCCGTGCGTGTCGACATAGAGCGAGAGCGGCTCCGACACGCCGATGGCGTAGGCGAGCTGGATGGTGCAGCGCCTGGCGAGGCCCGCCGCGACGATGTTCTTCGCAAGATAGCGGGTGATGTATGCCGCCGAACGATCAACCTTGGTCGGGTCCTTGCCGCTGAACGCGCCGCCGCCGTGGGGTGAAGCGCCGCCATAGGTGTCGACGATGATCTTGCGGCCGGTGAGGCCCGCGTCGCCGTCCGGCCCGCCGATCTCGAAGCTGCCGGTCGGATTGATGTGATAGACGGTTTCGTCGGAAAGCAGATGCGCGGGCAGGATTTCCGCGATCACGCCCTTCACATAGTCCTTCAGTTCCGCTTCCTTTTCAGCCGTATCATAACCCGGCGCGTGCTGGGTCGAGACGACGATGGCGGTCGCGGCGGCGGGCTTGCCGTTTTCGAAGCGGAGCGTCACCTGGCTCTTGGCGTCGGGCTCCAGGAAGGGCGCCGCGCCGGAGTGGCGGTCGGCGGCCATCTTCGCCAGGATCTTGTGGCTGTAGTCGAGCGTCGCGGGCATGAGGTCGGGCGTTTCGTCGCAGGCGAAGCCGAACATGATGCCCTGATCGCCCGCGCCTTCATCCTTGTTGCCGGACGCATCGACGCCCTGCGCGATGTGCGCGGACTGGGCGTGGAGATTATTCTCGAAGCGCAGCTTTTCCCAGTGGAAGCCGTCCTGTTCATAACCGATGCGCTTCACGGTTTCGCGGACGGTCTTTTCGATTTCCTCCTGCGCGCCGGGCGCCCACCGGTCGTCCTCGTAAACGCCCTTGCAGCGGATTTCGCCCGCCAGCACCACAAGCTGCGTCGTCGTCAGCGTTTCGCAGGCGATGCGGGCTTCGGGATCCTTGGAGAGGAAGAGGTCGACGATGGCGTCGGAAATCTGGTCCGCGACCTTGTCGGGATGGCCTTCGGACACGGATTCCGAGGTGAAGAGATAATTGCTACGCATGGGACTCCCGTTATCACGCTGATCGCATGAGCGACATAAAGAAAAGTTTATGTGGCTATTAGCGGCTCGATCCGCGCGTGGCAATGGCAAGTCCGGCGAGGAGCAAAAGGAGGAGGAACGCCGCCCAGTTGCCGAGGCGCGCAAAAAGCGTGGGGGAGAGCGCCGGGGGCAAGGCGCCGTCGAGGAACCCGGCATGGTGCGGGCCAAGCGCGCGCAGCACATGGCCGCGCGCGTCGATAATGGCGGAAACGCCCGTGGGGGTGGCGCGGACGATGGGCAGCCCCTCCTCCATCGCGCGAAGGCGGGCCTGGGCGAGGTGCTGGACCGGACCCCAGCTTCCGAACCAGGCGTCGTTGGACGGGTTGAAGAGGAAGGCGGGGCGGTTGGCTGCGTCGACCACCTGACCGGAAAAGATGATCTCGTAACAGATCTGGACGCCCATCCGCATTTCCGGCCGGCCGGGCGCGGCGGGCAGCGTCAGGCTTTGCGGGCCGGGACCGGGCCAGAAATCGGCGTCTCCCGGCACGAGGCGCGACAGGCCCAGCGGCTGGAGGATCGAGCGCATCGGCAGATATTCGCCGAAGGGAACGAGGTGCGCCTTGTCATAGCGGGCGGGCAGGCGGGCATCGGGGGTGACGATCCAGACGCTGTTGTTCGCCCCGGCAAGCACCGTTTCGCTGTAGCCGCCCTTGTCGGCCTGCTTGTAATAGACCTTGTTCGCGCCGGTCAGCAGCAGGTCGCCGGGACCCAGCAAAGCGGCAAGGCGCGCGCGCCATGCGGGTTCCATGTCGAGATAGGCGGGGATCGCGGCTTCGGGCCAGAAGATGAGGCGCGGGGCGGGACGCGGCGTGCCGGAGAGCGCGGCCAGGGTGCGGAAATGCGCCTCTTCCAGCGCGGCGGAATATTTCTCGTCCTGCCCTATATTGGGCTGGACGACGCGGATGCGCGGCGCGCCTGCGGGCGTGGCCGGGGCTTGGGCGAGCAAACCCCAAAGCGCGAGGGCGAGGAGCGGCGCGGCCATGGCGGCGGCGGGCTTGAAATCGCGGCGGGCCGCGAGGAACAGCGCCCCCGACGCCAATAGGGCGAGCGCGCCCAGGCCATAGGTGCCGATGAGGGTGGAGGCGATGGCGATGCCGGTCGGCAGCCAGATCACCCCCAGCGGGTTCCAGGCAAAGCCGGTGAAGACCGCCGCGCGCAGATATTCGCTCGCGATCCAGCAGGCGGCAAGGAAGAGGAGGAAGGGGAGCGTCCTGCCGGATGCGAAGCGCCGGGTCAGCCACCATGCGCCCAAGGCCGCGAGGGCGGGATAGACCGCCAGATAGAGCGAGAGCAGAACCACCGCGCCATAGCCGAACCAGTGCGGCATCGCGTCCTGAAAGGTGAAGGCGTGGGCGATCCAATTGAGGCCCAGCGTGAAATGGCCGACCCCGAACAGCCAGCCGCGCGCCAACACGGCGCGGCGGTCGGGCGCGCGCTCGACCAGCAGGATCAGAAGGGCAAGGCAGGCGAGCGTGACGGGCCAGAGCTTCAGCGGTTCGAAGCCCGTCGCCGACAGGAAGCCGGCGATCAGGGCGGCGAGCTTCGGGCGGCGGTCGAGGACGGCCTGCATGGAAGGGGTCAGCGGACCGTCTCCATCGTGGCATTGTTGCACTTGTCGTTCTTTTCCCCGCCGCCCGTCAGCATGGACGCGGCGATGAAACCGCCCACGACGAGGACCAGGAACAGGCCGGAGAGCAGGGCCAGATATTTCTCGATGAACGCCTTGATCGGGCGGCCGAACTTCCAGAAGAGGAAGCCCACCAGCATGAACTGGAAGGCGCGGCTGAGGATGCTCGCCCAGAGGAAGGTGAGGAGCGGCAGTCCGATGAAGCCCGCCGTGATCGTGAGGAGCTTGAAGGGGATGGGCGTCGCGCCCTTTATCAGGATGATCTCCGCGCCATATTCGCGCAGGTAGCAGGCCGCGACCGGGAACCGGGCGGTCAGGCCGAGCGCGGCGAGAATCTGATGGCCGACCGTTTCATAGACGAAGTGGCCGATGGCATAGCCCAAGAGGCCGCCCAGCACCGAGGCGAGCGTGCAGATGAGGCCGAAGCGGATCGCGCGTTCCGGGCGGGCGAGGCACATGAGGCCGAGCAGCGGGTGCGGCGGGATCGGGAAGAAGCTGGACTCCATGAAGGAGATTGCGAAGAGCCAGCGTTCGGCATGGGCGTGGGCCGCCTTGGCGAGCGTCCATTGATAGAGCCGGGTAAGCATCGCGGGCGGGCCTAGCCGAGATTGCGGCGGGTCGCCAGTGGTTTTGCCGGCACGACCATCTCATAAGGCGGATCGAAGGGAACAGGAAACGACCGTTCTCCCCGGTCAGAGACGGCGGGAGGAGAGGTTGGGCGCGCGCGGCCCGCGCCGGTCTGGCGCCCGGAACGCGCCGCATCGCTGAAAATTTTCCCGGCCTGGGGCGGGGGTGGCCTTGGCAGTTCGGGGACGATCGCCTAGCTATGGATTCCAAGGAGACGAACGATGCAAGGCATGGGAGAGGGCGCGTGCCCCTTCGCGTTCAACACGGACCCGGCGACCTTCAAGGTGGGGGACGAGGTCAGCTATCGCGTGACGGGCAGTCTGGAAGGGATGCCCTTTGCCGGCGTGCTGCTGGAAGTGCATGACGATTATGTGGTGCTGACATCCGATCCCGACGACAAGGCGAGCCGGATGCGCGCCACGCGCGAAAGCCGCCCGGTCGTGCGCGAAGAGGATGTGTGCTGACGGGACGGCGTTGACCGCCCCATATCGTCTGTGCCAGAGCGCCGATACGGCCTGAGCAGGCGATTTTCGTGTGATTTTTTCTTCCTCTTCCCGGTCCGGCGTCAAGGGCCGGCCTGATTTCAAGGAACGCGCCGGCGGGCTGGCCTTTGCGCTGGGGCTGAACGCGCTGCTGCTGCTGGCGCTGCTGACGCTGGCGCCGAAGATGCAGCCGCCGCCGGTCGATCCGCGCAATCCCGTGACCTTTGAACTGGCGCCCGGACCCAAGGCGGCGGAGGAGAAAGCGCAGGCGCGGAAAAGCGACGAGGCGTCGAAGGAAAACGCGCCGCAAAAGCAGGCGGACGCCGCGATCCGGCCGCCGCGCCCGGTGGAAAAGCCGCCGGAAAAGCCGCCCCTGCCGCTGCCCTTTCTGGTGCTGGACAGCAGCCAGATGGCAGCGGCCGACATCGGGAGGATGCCGAAGAAAGGGCAGGGCCAGGGCGCGGCGCAGGGCGACAGCGCGCAGGTCGCCGGGCCGGGCGAAGGGCCGGGCGGCGTGCAGCTTTTCGCCGCCGAATGGTATCGCAAGCCGCGCGACGCGGAGCTTTCGCCCTATCTGCCCGCCAGTGCGCCGGGCAACGGGTGGGGCGAGGTCGCTTGCAGGACGATCGATCATTATCGCGTCGAAAATTGTCAGGCGCTGGGGGAATCGCCGCTGGGGTCCGGCTTTGCGCGGGCGGTGCGGCAGGCGGCATGGCAATTCCTGGTGCTGCCGCCCCGCGTCAACGGCAAGGTGATGGTGGGAAGCTGGGTACGCATCCGCATCGATTATTCGCGCACGGTGATCGGGGATGGCGACCGCGCCGATGGGGCGGGGCGGTAAGGCGGGCGTTCACGGAGGAAAGAGGGCTCCGCACGTCCGCCAACCACCCAAAACCCCCATTCAACGCGAGTCGGCAAGCCACCCCATCCCCTTTTTTAAAGGCGGACATTTCCCGAGCGGAAGCCGGTTACTTGCAGCGGCAGGACCGGACGATCTTCGACCGCGCGGCCGTTTTGCGGTAACGGACCTTTTCGGTCACATAGCTGGTGGTTGTCGTGGTCGTCGTCGCGGGATGGACCACGACCGTCGTCACCGTGGGCGCGGGGTAATAATAGCCGCCGGAGATATAGCCTCCGCCGTAGGTCGTGACGCCTCCGTCCGACCAGTGTGCCGGGCCGTGATAGGGCGGCGGCGCATAGTCGACGCCTGGGGCGCCTTCGGCCGTGCCTTCGAAGCGCCCTTCATATTCGCCGCTATAGGCCTTGCCGTCCTTGTCGCGCCAGGTGCCGACCCAGCGGCCCTGATAGGCATTGTCATAGGTGACGGCATCGTCCGGCGCGCCGGAGTCATAGTCCGCACCGGCGCGCGGCGGGGGAGGCGCATCGCGGCCCCGATCCTCCGCCTTGTCGACGGCATAGCCTGCCGCCGCGCCTACGCCCGCGCCGATCAGCGTGCCCGCCGTGCGATTGCCCTTGCCCCCGATCAGGTTGCCCGCGACGCCGCCGACCACCGCGCCCGCGACCGCGCCGCCTACGCCATTGTCCCGGCGCTCGTCCGCATAGCCGCCTTCATGGCGGTCCCAGTCGATATCGCTGCGGCGGTCGTAGACGCGGCCATAGCGATCCGTCATCACCGCATCGTCATAATAGCGGGACCAGCCATAGCCATAGGCCGGCGCAGGCAAGCCATAAGCGCCATAATTCACGATATAATAGGCCGGATTGATCCAGTAGCGCGGCAGGACATAGCCGTAGACCGGACGACGATAGGCGCCCCAGCCGCCCGGCGCCCGCCAGCCTGCATACCAGCGTCCATTGTGGCGCGGTCCCCAGCGATGGCCGCCATTGGTCCAGCCGCCGCGAGGGCCGGAATAGCCCTTGCCCATGACCGGCAGCGCGGCGCTCGCAGGCGTCGCGCCGTTGCCGGAAGCCATGGCGGGAAGGCTCGTTCCGCCCAGCATGACCGCGCCGAGGATAAGGATGCTTCTGGTCCGCATCGTCCAACTCCCTGTTCGTCAGGCAGGACATGCCGCCCGCCAATTGCTAATGCGCGGTTTAGCATGGCGATCCACGCGATTCCAAGGTTCGAGGAGGCATGCGCCTGTCCCGAAACGGGGCACCGCGATCAAGCGATCCGGGATGCGATCCGGTCCACCAGGGCTTCCAGCCCTTCCGCATCGGCGGCGTCGAACCGGGCGGCAAGCGGACTGTCGAGGTCAAGCACGCCGATCAATTCGCCTTCATGCGTCACGGGCACCACGATTTCCGATGCGCTGGCGGCGTCGCAGGCGATGTGGCCGGGGAAGGCGTGGACATCCTCCACCCGTTGCGTCTGGCGCGTTTGCGCTGCCGCGCCGCACACGCCCTGCCCCAGCGGGATGCGGATGCAGGCGGGCTTGCCCTGAAAGGGGCCGAGCACCAGCTCGCTCTCCATCATCCGGTAAAAGCCCGCCCAATTGAGGTCCGGGAGGAATTGCCAGATCAGCGCGGCGACATTCGCCATATTGGCGATGGCGTCCGGCTCCCCGTTCGTCACCGCGTCGGCGGCGGACAGCAGATCGGCGTAAAGCGTGGGCTTGTCGGCGGCGGCGGGCGCGAAATCGAACATGGCGGGGATATAGGCGCGGCTTTCCCCTATGGCCAGAGGATCAGTCGATGGGCTTGCGGCGCAGGCTCTTCACCGTGCCGCGCTTTGCCTTGCTGTCCATCCGGCGGGTCTTGGACGCCCTGGTCGGCTTGGTCGCCTTGCGGTTCTTGGGGACGATGGCGGCTTCGCGGATCAGGCCGACGAGCCGCGCCATCACTTCCTGCCGGTTCATGAGCTGGGAACGCGACCCCTCCGACCGGAGGATCAGCACGCCCTCAGCGGTTATCCGCCGCCCGGCGAGGATAGCCAGGCGGCGTTTGACGGCATCGGGCAGCGAAGGGCTGTGCGCGACATCGAAGCGCAACTGCACCGCGCTGTCGGTGGTGTTCACATGCTGTCCCCCAGCACCCGTCGATCGGATGAAGCTTTCGGATATCTCGTCGCTGTCTATGGCGATGGATCGGGTGATGGGGATGGCCGGCATGGCGGCGATGTATCGCAAAGCCGGGCGGCGCGGGAGGAGGAAAATGACCCGGCAGCGAGGGGGAGGGGAAGACTGCCGGGTCATCCGATGTCCGCCAAGCAGCGGACGCACGGCATGTAGGCAGCGGCAAGCCGGTTTCAATAAGCAACGAGAAAATATTTCCCGCTATACATCCTCGCCCAGGCAGTCCGCCCCGAAGCCGGCCGCTTCGAAGGCCGCGGGCAGGGGAGCCGTGGCTTCCGCCGCCGGTTTGCCGTCGCGGGGCACGCTCAGGAAACGGCTGTGCAGCAGCATGGGAACGCCTGCTTCGCCATAGACCGGATCGCCCACGATTCCCATGCCAAGCCCGGCAAGCGCGTGGACGCGGATCTGGTGCGTGCGCCCGGTGCGCGGCGCGAAAAGGATCAGCGCGCGGCCATCCTTTTGCGCGATCTTGCGCCATTGCGTGACGGCGCTCTTGCCCGCCGCATCGGCGATCATGCGCCATCCCTTTTCCGCGCTGCTGATCTTCTTGAGCGGCAGGTCGATGATGCCGTCGTCCTGCGCGGGCACTCCCTCCACCACCGCGAGATAGCGCTTCACCACCGTCCCTGCCTCGAACGCGGCGGCGAAGCGCTTGTGCGCCTTGGGATTGCGGGCGAGCAGCAGGCAGCCGCTGGTGTCGCGGTCCAGCCGGTGCACCGGCAGCGGCCAGCGCTGAAAGCCGAAGGTCAGCGAGGACAGATAATTCTCCAGGCTCAGCGACCCGTCGCGGGGCGCATCGACCGGCATTCCGGCGGGCTTGTCCAGGATGATGGCTTCGCCGTCGATGAAGAGGACTTTGTCGTTGAGCAGGGACAAGGGGATGATCCGGAACAGAAGGTGCGATTGACGTGCGGCTGTCATCCTATAGGGCGGGAAGCCGATGCAGAACAGGGATTAATGGGCGTTGCAGGATCGGGACAGGCTGGAATGGGTCGATGTCGCCCGCGGTGTCGGCATCATCGCTGTCGTGGCCGGTCATGTCTGGACCACCGGCGCGTTGCGGGAAGCGGTCTACAGTTTTCACATGCCGCTCTTCTTCATCCTCTCGGGCTATCTCTCCAGACCCCAGCCGCCGCTGCAATTCACCTTGCGGCAACTGAGCGGGCAGATGCGTCCCTATGCGGCTTTCCTGGCCGTGCTCGTCCTGGCCGACCAGATCATCGAAACCGCGCGGGGAAAGGTGCCGATATTTCATAATTGGCCTCAGGACATTCTGCCGATCCTGCTCGGCGGAACATGGCTGCGCGGCCCCTTTACGATATTCTGGTTCGTCCCCTGTCTCACGATGTCCCGCATTCTGTTCAATTGTCTTCTGGTGCGCTGGGGCGATCCTCTCGGCCGGAGATGGTTCCATGCGGCCATGGCCTGCCTCGTCCTGGCCTATTGCATCGGCGGGGTGACGAGGGATTCGCCGCTTGGCCTTTTGGCCGTGCCTATGGCCGTCGTCCTGCTCTGGGCCGGCGCCGTGTGGCGGCGCATCAAATGGGGCAACTGGATTTGGCTTCCTCTCGTCCCGCTTTCGCTATGCGGGCTTGCGCACCTTTTCCCCGCGCTCAACATGAAGGCGGCGGATTATGGATGGCCGCTCCTGTCCCTCGCTTCGGCAATCGCGACATCGCTTCTGCTGTTCCGCTTTTCCCAGTTGTCCGCCCCTGTCGGCGCGCCGCTCGCCGCTCTTGGAAGGGCCTCGCTCGTCATCATGTATCTGCATGTGGCATTCATCCATTATCTGACGCCATATCTGGGCAAGATGTGGCTCGCCCTCATCGCCTTGTTCGTGCCCTTCCTTCTGTGGCAGGTCATCCGCCGATGCCCACCGGCGCGCAGGATATTCCTCTAAGGGAGGGAAGGTCCGACGCCCCGAAGCGCCGGACCCTTTCCGCACGGCCTCAGCCGTGCAGCTTGATCGCCGTTTCCGCGACCCTGCGGCCCTGATAGCGTGCGCCGGCCAGCTCTTCCTCGCCCGGTTGGCGGCTGCCGTCGCCGTCCGCGATGGTCGTTGCGCCATAAGGCGCGCCGCCGCGCACCTTGTCGACGCCCATCTGCTCCGTAAAGCCATAGTCCAGCCCCACGATCACCATGCCGAAATGCAGCAGGTTGGTGATGATCGAAAAGAGCGTGGTTTCCTGCCCGCCATGCTGCGTGGCGCTGGAGGTGAAGGCGCCGCCGACCTTGCCGTTGAGCGCGCCTTTCGCCCACAGGCCGCCCGCCTGGTCCAGGAAAGCCGCCATCTGGCCCGACATACGGCCAAAGCGCGTGCCGGTGCCCACGATGATCGCATCATAGTCGGCCAGGTCCGCAACGATCGCGACGGGCGCGTCCTGATCAAGCTTGAAACCGGCTTTCTGCGCGACGTCCAGCGGCACGGTTTCGGGCACGCGCTTTATATCGACCTGCGCGCCCGCGCTCGCCGCGCCTTCCGCGACGGCCTTCGCCATGGTTTCGATGTGGCCATAGGAGGAATAATAGAGAACCAGAACCTTTGCCATGTGAGTGCTCCTTTGAGGGGAAGAATGAAGTGACCGCCCGCGTCAGGGGGAGGGGAGAGGAACGCGGGCGGCCTTTCGGCCCGTGGGAGGGCGGGCCTATTCGCTGTCGACCAGGACGATTTCGCTGTCCTCGATCGCCTTGATGGTGATCGGCTGGCCACCGATGATCGCGGCGCCGTCCCGCGCCTCGAAGAGTTCGCCGTCGATCTCGACCCGGCCGGTGGCAGGGACGAGATAGAGGTGCCGTCCGGGTGCGCTTTCATAGGTCACGCTGTCTCCGGCCTTCACCGTTCCACCCAGCAAGCGGGCGTCGGCCCGGATGCGGAGTGCTTCGGCGTCATCCTCATACCCGCTGGCCAGTACCGCCAGCTTGCCCGAACGGTCGCCCGTGGGGAAAGGCTTCGCCCCCCAACTGGGAGAACCGCCCCGCGCCCGCGGAATGACCCAGATCTGGAAGAGCGTCGTGGTTTCGTCCTCCAGATTATATTCGGCGTGGCGGATGCCGGTGCCCGCGCTCATCACCTGGACGTCGCCCGCCTGCGTGCGGCCCTTGTTGCCCAGGCTGTCCTGATGGGTGATCGCGCCCTGACGGACATAGGTGATGATCTCCATGTCGGCATGAGGATGCGGCGGAAAACCGGACCGCGCGGCGATTTCATCGTCGTTCCACACGCGAATCTTGCCCCAGCTCATACGGTCGGGAT
>Ga0164243_10001432_pt1 | contig 40347 bp, 51 predicted proteins | sample OricompcompostOP_FD_108781 | JGI IMG/M metagenome (GOLD analysis project Ga0164243, IMG submission 108781) | Organic Plus compost microbial communities from Emeryville, California, USA - Original compost - Organic plus compost (OP) | ecosystem: Engineered > Solid waste > Mixed feedstock >... | reverse complement strand
TCAAAGTCGGTAAACGCAGCGTAGCTAGCGCCCGCGTGCGCCACGTCCAGCGCCGCCTGCGCTACGCCGTTGCAGTAGCGGCACGGCGGGAAGTGGGGGAGATCCACACGCACCCGGACTCCAGGCTTGAGGCGGTGGAACACCTGCGGCGCTGTTTTCAATTCAGTAGGCACACGGTCCCCCATTATCATTACGGAAGTGGCACCAGCGGCACAGCGCGTTGGGCGTCGGCTTGAACTTGCGATCGGCCAGCATCGGCTTGCTAGCCTTTACCCACTTGGCGAGCAGCCGCTTCTTGACGGCGGTCGTGTTCTCGAAATTGGCGCCGTTGGGAGGGAGCAGTTCACCTAGCTTCGTGTACCAGAGTTCGCAATCTACGCCTTCGCAGTCGGGGTAGAGCAGCAGCGCCGCCAGCGCGTACAACTCCAGCTGCTCAAGATCCGTGTCTTTGATCTTGCCCGTTTTGTAGTCGATGACTCGCACGCGGTTGGTCTTGGCGTCCAGGTAGTGCGCGTCAACCTTGATGCGGCACCAGGCATCCTTGGAGAACCATCCCGTCACGCGATCGAAGTTCGCGGTGAATGTCCACTCCGCCTCGCACTCTACGCCCTTCTGCTTCTTGAGCGCGGCAAACTCGGCCTTGAACAGCTGCAACTCTTTCGGCAGTCGGGTGATATTCCCTAGCACGTAGTCCTCTGCCAGCTTGTGGATGCGCGTCCCCTCCGCCATCGCTTCGGACTCGGGCTCCTTGAGCTTGTCTACACACTTGAGCTTGGCCTTGAACGGACACATGCGGTAATCGCCAAGACGGGAGAAAGACCAGGCGTTGATCACGGGCAGCGGTTTCGTAGGCATCAGCGGGAACCTTTCTTGATTTGCTTGTAAGCGGAAACGATGGACTCTCCGAACAGCTGCGCCACCTGCGGCACTACAGCGTTGCCGATACAGCGCAGCTGGTCGCCTATTCGATCACCACCCAACGCGGCGGAAACCCCATCATCTTTTCGGTAAAGCGTGGGTGTACGAGGATCGGGTCCGCGTGTGATCTCCGCAGCACATCCGAGACGCGACCAATCTTGAAACGCGGAGAACCTACGTACCTTGATCGCGGGGAGCCCTTGGAGTCCGTAGCGGCGGGCGTAGGCAACCGTAAACAACCGCTCGCGGAGGTGGGGCGCGCCAACGGCGGCAGCGGATACAGTCTGCCACTCCGCATCGTACCCGCGCGCATGGAGATCGTGGAGCACGCGGCCGAATCCATTACGGAGCAAGGCGGGGACGTTTTCGATGAGGACGAAGATCGGGCGTGTCTCTCCGATGATGCGGGCGAATTCGGACCACAGGCCAGATCGCGCGCCGTCAAGCCCCTCCTGGCTCCAGTAGCCGTTGGCCTGGCTGGTGTCCTGGCAAGGGAAGCCGCCGCAGAGGACATCGATCGGCTCCGCCTCTTTGCCGTTGAACGTGCGGACATCTCCGTATCTCCTTACCTTGGGCCAATGTTTCTGCAACACCTCTACAGCGTAGGGATCATTCTCGACCTGCCACACCACACGCATCCCCGCGCGCTCAAGCCCTAGCTCGATACCGCCGATCCCGCTGAATAGAGAGCCAACGCGCAGCGTGCTCAAGCAGCCTCCTTGAACGTCGTAAGCGCGTGCCAGTTGGGCCCATGCTCGCCCGTGGAGCGCATGGGAACGTTGAACTTCACGTCGTCCATACATTTACGCAGTAACGCCATCGCCTCCTTGGCTACTGCCTTCGGCGCGGTGATGTTGATTTCGTCGTGGACGCACACGAGGAATCGCACGCCCGTAAGGCCCTCCCGCTTGACCGCGCGGAAGAAGGCAAGCATCGCACGCTTGGTGCAGTCGGCGGCGCTGCCCTGGATGAGCACGTTCAAGCCCTTATACTCAAACGTCATTACCCGCTTGAACTTCTCCACGTAGCGGGGCGGCTCTACGTGATACTCGCGTCCACCCCACGTGCGGATCGCGCGACCCATCTTGAACGTGGTCTTGATCTCCGTCTCCAGTTTCGCCAGCCCCGGCATCATGCGCCGCATCGCGCCTTTGACAGCACGGGCCTGCGGCACGGAGACACCTAGCTGCGTGGCGAGCGCGCCGTCGCCTAGCCCGTACGTAACAGCGAGATTCAGCACCTTGCCCTGCTTGCGCGTGATGGGGTGGCCCGCCGCCTTGCTCGCCTCATCGGCCACCCACTGATGCGGATCAAGTCGCGGGTTTGCGCGGTACGCGTCCGCGAAAGCATCGTTGGTGTAATGCGCGGTGATGCGTGGCTCCTGATTGCTGTAGTCTCTAGACAGCCACACGCCGCCAGCGTCGGGCAGCATGTATCCGCGCATCAGCGGGAGCGCGGGCAACGCCCCCTTGCCCGTAGCGCCAGGTACGACGAAATCCGTAATGTGATCCGGGTGCGGGATCTCAAATTCGGTGGGGATGTTCTGGAAGTTGGGGTTGCTGGAGAACCGCCCCGTGCGCGCGCCGCCGCCGTCCTCATCGGAGCCGCCGCGCACCTGGTTCCAGTTACAGTGGACGGTGCCGCCAGTTTCCATAGCCTGCAGCAGCCACGGACCCATGAACGTGGACAACGCAGTATGCAGGCGGTTGCGGTAATTGAGCGCGTTCGCTACCCGCTGATCGTTGAATTTGTCCAGCGTGAGCGACTTTTTGTTGGTGGCCTTCTTGCCGCTTTTCGGCGTGATCTCCCACTCGGTAACGACGCCAGACGACTCCAGCGCATCCGCCAGCTGATCCTTTTTGTTGAAGTCCAGCCCCGGTGCCTTGAGGCGCTTACGCAACCACGCCTCTACGTGCTGCATGGCTGCGGTATACAGCGCGTGATCACGCTTGAGCCGCGGTAGATCAACGCGGATGCCGTCCCGCTCGTTGTCGAGTAGCGCGATCATCAGTTCGCGCTCTACATCGTACGGCTCCAGCATCCCGCGATCGTGACACACGGAGTGGTAGAGGTGCTGGAACAGATCCAGCGTGCGATCGGTATCGCCAGCTGCGTACTCACCTACCAGCTTACCCGGCGCCTTCCAGATGTGTTCACCTATCCGCTTAGCTGCCTTCTTGACGTGTCCGTTTTCGATGAGCCAATCGCGCACCGCATCGCGTTCGTCGGGCGCCTGGCCCAAGATTTCCTCCGCGCACTCCTTGAGGCCCAGGCTGCGCGCGTGCGGATTGTGGAGGAACAACAGAAACATCGTATCGTGTATCTGGCGCCAATCGAGCGGGCGCATCCCCATGTGCGTGACCGCTACGTCGTAATCGAACTTCGCGTTGTGGCAGAGGATCGCGGGGTCGCTAAGCTTCTTCGGCCACACCTCGCGCAGCGCCTTGATCGCGTCGGCCTTCGTGCAGTTGTTCTCGGTGGGGTGGCCGAATGCGTAATAGCGGCTGCGCTTCTCGCCAGCCTTGCGGATCGATACGCCTACCGGCTCCGGTGGGTAGCGGGGCCTGCCTTCGATCGGCTTGGACTCAAAGTCGATGACATGCACAGCGGGAGCCTTGCCGCGCCCCGCCCGCATCCGCTTGCGGTCAGCCTCGCGCGCGTCGGCCACCGCGCGCTGCACCAACGCGCCAAAGCCCTTTGTCTTATCTGCAATCACACCCTGCTTAGCCATGTGTCCGCTCCCTGGAGGCGCAAGAAAAGCCGGGGCACCGAAGCGCCCCGGCTGCCTGCGATTACGTGTTAGCGTGGGATGGGCTCACGCCCGTTGCGGTTGCGCCCGCTCGCGTACGGGGGATCACCGACGAACGACGCCCTGCTCGCGAGCATCCGCGGGGTGACGATCGCCCGGAGCGCCGCCACGATGTCAACACCTGGCACCTCCGCCTGCACCCGCTCCGCACGGCCGCGCGAGTAGCCCGCCCACCAATCAGGCACGGGCTCCTGCGGGCCCCGGCGCCCCGTCCTGCGGCGATCGATCACCACCGCACGCGTAGCAGCGGGGTGGCGCCGGAACGCCAGCCGAAGCGCCTCCTGCGCGTTACGCGCGGGGATCGTATGCACCTCGACATCGGGCTGCTGCCCCGCCGTACGCGTTTCGATCATGTGCTGCTGCACGTGTCTCCCTCCCGTGGCCGTAGCCACTCGCGGATCTCCGCCTCTGTATGCGGCTGGCCCGCGAAGAACACGGGCAGGCCGAGCGTGTCCGCCTCCTTGATCTCCGCGAGTGTGCCCTTGCTCGCTTCCCACCCCGGCACTACCAGCACCGCCTGGCAACGCCGCATGATCTCCAGCGTACCGGCGTAGTGGATGTGCTCCGCGCCGATGCCAACCAGGTGCTCCCCCTGTGCGTGCGGCACTACGGGATAGAGCCCTTGCACGCCGAATTGGCGCAGCACCCACGCAGCGTGACGCATGGCGTGGGTGACGTGATCCCGCCTGGCAAGCCCTGTGTCTGCGTTGAATCGACCTGCCACGTAGATCAGGCGGATCACGGCAGCGTCTCCAGCGCGGCATCGAGCGCTACCGCTGCCCGCGCGATGCGCATGCCCGCGACTGCATCCCACGTACCCGTCAGTTCGTTACGCGCCGCCGTCACCTTGTCGCGCACGTCCGCCAGCTGGTAGGTGGACAGGCCCGCCGCCGGGATGGTGGCTTCGATGCCGATCAGCTGACCACGCCAGGTGAAAGAGAGACGAACCCCGTTGCAGGTGATCACCGTAGCGGCGGGGCGCTTGTCCCACGCCTCCTGCGCGATCTCGTACGCACGCATCGCGTCGCTATCCTCCGCAGCGTCGGCGTGCGGATAGCGGGGGGCCTGGAAGTGCTCCACGCTGTAGGCGTGATCACCCTCGTTCAGCGCGCGCTGGACCGCGGCGAACGCATTGAGAAACGGACTCATTAGAACTTACCCCGCGGCTTCTTCGCGGTCTTGGGAGCCTGCGGCAGCCGCACCTTGCCGCCACCACGCCCACGCTGCTGCGGCGGCGCGTCCTCCACCTTCTCCGGGTACGGCGCTACGATGTCTTTGCGCGCCGCCGCCACCTTGGCCTTGATCGCACCGTACGTATCAGCGGTGAAATCGATCACACCACCGAGCGAGAAGCCCACCTTGAACTGCGTTTTCGGATCGGGCGTGACCGTGATCGTCGTGATCACGCCGTAGCTCGGACGCTTGATCTCGGGCAGCTTGTTGCGGACGTACGCCTTCCAGTTTTTCACCGAGGTTACGGGGACAGACAGCGTACGCACCTCGGCAGCCTCGATGCTGTCAGCATCCTCTAGCGAGTCCTCCGTGATCACCGCCAGGCGCCGCACGTTCTTACACGCCTTGCCCTTGCCCACGTCCGCGCTGCCCCACTGATTCATCGGGCAGCCAGCGCAGTCGCCGTCATGCTGCTTGTTCGCCGCTGCCTCATGGGGAGCCATGCTTTCTTCGGGATCGTCCGCATCGAGATCACCGAACGCGTAGCAGTCGGGTGCGGAGCCTTCGCCCGCAACGAACTTGGAGGCGTAATACTTGTTTTCCGGCAGGGCGGTGAGCACCACGCAGCGCAGCGTGTTGCCGGGGACAGGCACATCGTCCACCGTCATCACGCCACCGCTGATCTTGATCGCGCGAAAGTCGCCTACCGGCTTCTCCTGCGCCGCGCCACGCTCCGCCGCTTCGGCCATCTCCGCATCCCACGGCACCAGCGCCGTGGTGTTCTTATCTGCCTTCTTCCGCGTTGCCATTACGTCGCTCCTTGCGCTTTACGCGCACCTAGTTGCTACCGAATCCGCCCGCCGAACCACCGCCGTACACAGTACGCGGCGCGGCGGGCACCACCTTGATCTTGAGCGCGTCAGTCTCCCCATCGATCCCGATGACCAGATCGTGCGGGCCCGCCTCACGCATGCTCACCACGTCAGCGGGATCGATCGTCATGACTCCGCCAGCGCGAAACACGATCACGCCGAGCAGCTGCATCAGATCCCGCGCCTTCGCATCTACCGGCTCCAGTTCCAGCATTTCGCCTACCCCCTACTGAAAGAAATGTGTTTGTTCCCGTCATGGTCCTGGCACGGCTCCACCATGCTGCACCGCCACAGGGGGTCGCCCACCTCGTCAGGCGGATAGTCAGCGTTCATCCGAGCGACGGCCACCTCGACATCAAGCGACGTACAGACTACAGCCGTCCACTCGCGCAGCAGCCCGACATGGAATTCGGGCGGCGCTTCTGTGGGGAGCGATTCACCCATGATGTTGGTGGGCTGCTCTACAGCGGCAGTCTGCGCCAGCGCGGGGTTGCGGTAGTCCACGCCGAGGATGCGCACCCACGTAACGCCAGGCGCGCACGAGAACATGAATTCTGCGGCACGCGCAGGAGACTCCGCGCGCAACTCGCACTCCGCGAGGAACGTGGCCCCGTCGATGATCTGCTCGTACTTTATGCGGTACGGCGGCGCCTTCGTGCGGCGGCTCACAGCTTGTTCACCGAAAGTGTTACAGCGTCAAACGGCTCCACGCCCGGCAGCTGCTTACCCGCCTCCCAAATCTCCTCTACCGCCGCCACGGAGATGCGGCGCTGCAGCAGCGAGAACGCACCCTTCTTCGCATGCTTGAGCACGTAAGCATGCAGCGCATCCCAATCGCGTACGGTGGGGACGCGCTTCTTCTTGATCGTCACGCGCACGATCTTGCCCGCGATACCGCGAGCATCGGACTTGGGCAGATTGTTGATGATGTGATCGGTGAGCGCCGCTTCGTGTTTCCGCAGCTGCTCCACCTGTTCCTGCAGGGCCAGCCGTTCCTCACGTACCCTGTAGAGCGCATCAGCGCATGCGCCGAGCGTTTTGGGGATCTTCATATCGATCCATTCCTAGCCGTTAGAGACTGCGTTACTCGGTACTATGGACTACGGACTTAGCGTGTACGGCTACCGCCCGCCGTGGGCCCGCCCGAGAACGCGCGCACCCTGGTAGCGGCTATCACTACCAGGGTGCGCAACCGCCAGGTTGGGGGGAACCTAAGCGGTAGACCAGACGCTACACCCTACTTACGCGCCACGTCAACTAGGTATCCAGCGGGCTCCGCAACCCCTTGAAAACAGGGTGGCGGGGCTTGTCTACTACCCCGTGGGGGAAGGATTTGCAGGTAGCAATCCGCCCCGGCAAATCGTTACGCATCGCCCACAGTTCTGCGCGCTGCCTGGCGCTGAACCCAGTGCCGCAGCGAAACTCCACGCCGGTATCGAGGCGGCGCATGTGCAGCGCGCCGAGCGTATCCTTACCGACTTTCCCCGCCTTCGCGCTAGAGCGCTCCAACCGTCCAGCCGCGTTGCGCTTCGCCTCGTTGGTGTTCTCCTTTTCTTCTTCGTAGCCAATGATCTCGCACTCAAAGTCCTCAAAGCGCTTGATCTTGTATACGTTAGCCTCCTTGAGCGTGCACCGCCCAAGCTTGTAGGGGCCCGTGGGGCTGCGCGCGATCACGCCCTCGTATCCAGCCGCCACCGTCTCCGCTTCGTACGCCTCCAGCGCTTCCGCGTTCGTCACCAGCGTTTGCCGCAGCACCTCCACCCGCGCTACGCCCGCCACCTTGACCAACTGCTCTACGCGCGCCAGGCGCTTGTCGTACGCGTGCCCCCACTTCCTCCAGCCCGCCACCTGCGCGGCCGTGGTGGGTGCGTAATCAAACACGCAGAACGTCGCCATCGGGCTACCGTCTACAGACATCACCCCGGACATCGTGTGTTGAAACACGTTGGGATCGGTGGCGGGGCCTACGATCAATTCGCCGTCCAGGCCATCGATCACCGCCTTGCCGAACCGCTGCTGTATCGACTTGTTGGGGAGCGGTTTCATGCTACGGCTCATCACCACGCCGCCGACGATCACGGCGCGCACGCCGTCCAGCTTGGGCGAACACAGCAGCGGGAACCGCAGCTGATCGGGCGATGGCACCTCACGAGGCGCGAGCATCACTTTCATTCTTCCACCTCCCCCCAACACCACGCGCACATCACGTCGCGCGGGTTGACGGACCTGCCGCAGTATTCGCACTTGCGCCGCGCAGCGTGCCCAGTACCGCCGCAGGCTTCGCACTCCCGCCGCATGAAGATCCCGACGTGGCCCCGCCCGCTGCATTCCCCGCACTTCGTACGCGGTGCGGTGGGCTCTCCCCACAGCTGCGCCGAAAGTTCGGGGGTGTAGCCCGCAGCCTGCGCCGCTGCGCTCTCACGCTCGGAGCCGTACCGCTTACGGAACTCTTCGCGCACGTGCTCCAGCTGCGCAGCATCGGCGGGCGGGTTCACCTCGATTGCCTGCGGCTCGGGCAGCCCCTGCAGCTGCGCGCGGTAGCGCTCCAGCGCGTTGGCGATGGACTCCACGAACCGATCGGACTCGGCATCACGTCCCCACGTGGCGGGCAGCGTGATCCCGTGCTCACGCAGCACCTCCACGCGCGCCTGGTGCGTCCGCACGCCGGGGCTGGCAGCCACCGCCTCATGGAGAGCCTGCGCGCTGCAGCCACGCACGCCACACCCGCCGCACGGATCAACCGGACGGCAGCCGTGCGGAGTGGGCGGCAGCCGCCCGTCCGCCAACCGCGTGAACACCAGCACATCCCCGCATTCTTCGCAGATCGCGCGGATCTCGGGCTGCCCATCTACTCTGTAGATTTCCTTGGTCGCCATCGATTATTCCTCCTGATCCCTGATCATCCGCTCGCGCACTCGCGTGACGGGGCCGCACTCGTGGGCGTTGTGATAGTCGCTACCACAGCTGGAGCACGGCGCGTCCAACGCTCTACGCTCCCTGTGGCGCGGGCCTGCTACACTCGCATCCTGGTTGTACGCGCCGCGTACCGCGTAGCTCACCGCCCACGGCACGGGCTTGGCCGTGATGAACACCAGCTGGCCGATGCGATCCCCCGGCTGCAGTAGGATGCTGTGGTACTTCGTGTGATTCACCAGTTCCAGCGTGAGCGCGGAGCCGTGCCAGCCGGGATCGCACCACCCCGCATCCATGTGATCCAGCCCCACGCGCCCCATGCTGCTCTTAGCGACGTACTGCGCGCTAAGGTGTAGCGGCAGGTGGAACCGCTCGCGTGTGTGAGCGAGGATGAATTCACCAGGGCGCAGGATGTAGCCGCCGTCACCTATGGTGTGCGGGCACATGGTCAGCGGGGTGCGCTCGCGCAGCGATACGACTCGCCCAATGCGCGGCTCACGCTCCACCATGATTGTATCGCCTAGCGTCACGTCCAAGCTGGTACCATTCACCTGGTCGGGATGCGCTCCGGTGATGGTTCCGTCGTACAGCAGCGCGCGGATCTCGCTGTAGTTCAGGATCACAACAGCACCCCGCTTCCGCGGCAGGTGGGGCAGGTGGTGATGGTCGCTGCGGTGAACCCGCGCTGTCTCCGCAGCACACCCGCGCCGCCGCACGTGCCGCACCACGGGCCCGTCGAGTCGAGGACCAGCAGATACGCGGTACGTGCCTGCGGATCTGTGAGCGTGCGGTGAGCCTCGTTGAGCCTCGCCATCGCCTCCTGCGTACCACCGTGATCAGGATGCGCCTCCAGCGCCAGCGCCCTACGCGCTACATCGATCTCCGCCCGCGTACTAGCGCGATTCACGCCTAGCACGGAAAACCAGTTCACCATCATCCCTCCGCCACGTAGCCGCACGCTACGTAGATCGCAGTTGCTACAGCGTAGATGGCTGCCGCCAGCGGCTCACCACACGCGCCGCAGACCACGCTAGCCAGTACCGTGGACACACATCCTATCGCTGCCGCCGTCCTCATTTGCCCTCCCAACTACGCGCTTCGCGCTCCAGTGCGTTGCCCTCATAGAGCCCCGTACCACGCAGCCAGGACCACAGCGAGCAAGCCGCGTAGATGGGGAGGAAGAAGGGGCCGAAGCGAGCGTGCTGCGCCACGTGGGCGAGTTCGTGACTCACCAGACGCGTGGACATGGCGAGATCCGCATCACGCCACACGATGCACCGCGCGCTAAGCGTGATGGCGGCGATCCCGTGGCGGCGCATCCACCGCCGCGCCCACCCGTCAGTCGGCACCACGTATTCATCGCCCCACACCCCGCGCGCCCGCGCAATCCACATCAGCGCGAGCGCGAGCGCGTGCATGGGCCCGATCCAGATCCACATCATGCGAACACCCACCACAGGATACCGGCCCACATGCAGCCGGATACGAACGACCAGAAAACGGCCGCGAAAGCGAACTGCAGGCCCCGACGCGTCAGATCAAACATGCTCGGTCCCCCGGTAGAACAGCTGCTGCAGCGCATCGCGCGAGCGCTCATCCGCGCGCTTCTCCGCCTCCGTGTAGTAGTCCGCCAGCAACGCGACCTGGAAGTAGGTGAGCGAGTCACCCATCCGCATCCGGTAGATCAGGTCAGTGGTGATCGGCTGATTGATCAGCGCCGCCGCCCGCCGCTGGTCCTCGGTGGGCGGGCACATCAGCTGGAGCACCCGCCGCAGATCCGCCGCCGTGGGGCGCTCGCTCGGCCCCAGGCGCAACCGCACCGTCTTACGCATCTGATTCCACGCGACACGCATTTCATCCCTCCCGCTTTACCGAGTAACCGCAATCGAGACACGGACACACCCACCGCGTTTCGTCCGCCCGCTCTAGCCTCCTGCCGTGATGGGGGCAGCGCCCCTTGCGCGCCCGTTCTTCCTCGCGCGTCCTGATCCGACGCCCCGCGGGCCGCGTCCGCAACCGCACCTCAAGCTTCGATTCGCACGGCGGGCACCACCGCCGTTTCGTCGTGCCGTAGCTGTGAGAGTTGCAGACACCACGCCCGCAGCCCTCGCAGCGATACGTGGTAGGGCGCAGCGTCCACTTGCATGTACCGACATCGCACCGCAGCGCGTCGCACACACTGTGCCTACCCATTAGCTATCACCTCCGGCATCGAGGCGCGCGAGGGCAGCATCGAATGCCATGCGCGCTGCCGTGTAGCGCTCAACCGCATCGCGCCAGCGGTTGCCCAAGATGCTGGTGTTGGCGAGATGCAGCTGTGCAGCGCGAAGCTCGCGCGCCGCCCCCACCACCGCCTCCAGCGCGGTGATGCGGGCGCGGAGGGCGGTGATCGTGTCGTGGTTCGCCGCGAGATCGTGACCGCACTCGCACGTCGAGATTTCCCGGCTCATCAGCACACCCCCATCTTGCTCTCGGTAGTCCACAGCGCCGTAGCGCGCTCGTACGCGCTATCCTCGCTTACGTGCCGCCGCGCCGATCCCCGTACGTGCACCCAATCGCCATCGTCGTCCCGCCGCTCGATACCCGTGTACCACTCGCCGTCCCTACGGAGTACCACGATCCTGGCGTCTCCGTGGGGCGGGACCGTGTAGCAGATCCCCATGCTCACCTCGTACGGCGCCAACGCTTTACGCCCCGCGCTCATCCGCTACGCTCCTTTCCTGCATGAATCCCCTACAGGCTACTCGATAGTCCGCCCCGCCGCCTAGAGCCTCAAGCGGGTAGGGCTCTTTACGTGTTACGTACGATACAGGGCCAGCACTTACGTACGCCCTTGCGCCCATACCCTGCTCGCGTGCACGCGCGGCAATACCGCACGCCGCAGCTTGAGCACGTGCGCAGGTGGGAGGGCCTACCGCATAGGCCGCACGCGGGCAGCTTGGGCTCACGCATTACGCCCTCTGTCCCTTGCGGAACTTTGCAAAGTGCTGGCGCAGCTGATCAGCGGTAGCGTGGGCCCACTTATCGACGTTGCGCAGCGGGTAGAACTTGACCCGCTGCCCGTTGCCGATGCGGACGATCCCGAGCGGCGACGTGATGTCCGAAGGCATGATCGCGGGGCAGCCCGCTTCTTTCATCTTCCTGCCGATGGTGGATTCGTTCATTCGGAAATCCTCCACCTTGCGCGCGATCAACCCACGCAGTTCAGGCCCCGTGATCAGGTCGCCGCCCGACGCGATGCCTTCGCTTACGAGGTAGCTGTCAGGGTCAGCGATCAAGTCCTGGATCAGCTGGTCCACATCAGACATGGACGCATTCACCATCGCGCGCTTGGCCGAGGTGAACGGCGGCGGCGCGTGGGGGCGGAAGCCCTCCGTATCTACGTCGTTCAGCAGGTAGTAGAGCAGCGCTTCCTTGCCCTCACGCGAGCGATACCAGCGGTCTACGGAATCGTAGAACGACGCGGGGGCGGGCGGGGAGGTGACTTCGTGGATGAAGAAGCGGCGATCCTTGTTGTCGATGAGAAATACGTTGGCGTCGTTGGATGTAAACACGTAGTTGATGGTGTCCAGCTGATCGTACGCCTTGAGGTACTTTTCGTTGATGTTCACGGACAACTGCGTGACCATCACCTTGAGCTTGTTGTGCAGCTTCCGGTTACTCTGCGCGGTGAGATCATCACCCAGGATGAACTGCTTGCGCGCAGCCCACCCGTTGAACGGCGCCTCCAGCTGCGCATCCGTGATCTTGGTGTAATTCGCGCCGTACAGACTACCGATGATCTCCGCCAGCAGGCTCTTGCCGTTGCCCTGTGCGATGCTCCACAGCACCACCGCGCTATACAGCTTGGTGCCGGGGCATTGGATCGGATAGGCGATCCACTGTTCCAGCCACCTGCGTTCCTCGCGCGTGCATCCGGCGGTGAGGAGGGCGAACAGATCGCGGTACGGAGTCACGTCGCCCTTGCGCGGCTGCAGCGGCACGCCGTCATGCGTAGCGGGTCGCCAGGAATTGAGTTCACCCGCATCCGTGATCGGAGGCTCACCGGGGCGGTAGACAACTTCGTTGACAGCAGCGCGATGCGGCCACTCAAACCACGCCTTAGCGGCGGGGATGGGGCGGCGCTTGTCGCCGTCGCCTACGTAGGTGATGCGATCGGCAAAAACCGTGTTGAAATCCGCGCGGCTGTAGTAATAGCCGGTAGCTAGCTCGTAAATCATCGCGGTGGAGCGGACCAACACCACCTCCTCATTCAGCTTCCGCAGTTCGCTGCCCGCCTCCCACGCGAGCGCTGCGTTGAGCGCGTCACGCAAGGCGTCTACGCCCTTCGTCACGAGCAGATCATCCATGCCCTGCTTCTGGCTACCGGCCATCGGCAGCCGCGCCACGTACACCACGGCGCCGCGCGAGGTGAGCGCCTTCGCCAGATGATCCTCGGCCTGGCGGATGTTTTCGTTCAATGCCGCGTCGGAATCGAAGCAGATCGTCACCTCCCGATCCTTCCATGCGAACGCATCGAGATCGGGGAGGAAGTCGATACCAAGTTTCTTGGCCTTCCAATTCCAGACACCACCGAGCCCTACGGTGGGGATACCGGCGGCGCAGGCGGCAGCGGCTTTCTTTTCGCCCTCCGTGATCACCAGCGGGCGAGCCGCGTCGGCCTGCACGGCCTCCCACTCGTATTTGTTTTTCGTAGTAGAGGCGAGGGTGGGGGCGAGATAGATGCGACTTACCGACTTGGCGGGCTGCTCATAGCGGCGCGGCTTCGTCCCGTTGATCAAATCGAAACCTGTACGCGTCTCCTCCAAGAAGCGGTAGCGGTAGAACTGTACCGGCTTGCCCTTGGCATCGAGGTACGGGATCAGGTAGCCGACTCCGCGGTGGGGGAGGGCGAGCGTAGCGCTTTGTTCCTTGGTCTTAGGCGCTAGGCGCATCGCCTTTGCGTGCTCCGCGGTGAGCCCGCTACGTGCCAGGTCAGCGAGCATCAGCGCGCCAGGGTCTACAGCCTTACGTGCGTTAGCCATTAGAGTAGTCCTTACGTTAGTTGTTAGAGAGGTACTGCGGGGAGGGGGGCGCACGCCGATCGATCCAGGTGTCGCCTAAGAGCTAATTTCTTATTCTGTAGAGAGGGTGGTCTAGCATGTCCTTAGCCGGATGGCAAACCGCGACGGTGGAGGAGGGGTAAACCCTTGATTTCACGTTGGATTGCTACCGACTAAGGGCGCGCTAAGCCCCTGGCAAGCCCGCATCGCCATATTCTTTTATATATAATTTTTTTTCCCATCAGGAGAAATAAGGATCTGACATACCCCATGCCAGAGGGCTCTTAGCTAGTAACTAAGCGTATTTAGTCGTTAGGCTCCGATTTACGTGTTAGGCCGCTTCCGTTGCGTTCCCTCCCGCCACCGTGGTACAGCCCCGCCCACCTGATGCGTAGGGGGTAGCTCATGGCGATCTGGCGTACGACCGATGAGGCGGTAGCTGCTGCCGCCGCGATGCTAGTTGGTAGCGGGCTGCAGGGTATCGACTACAGCCGAGTGCGGGTGCAAGGCAGCCGCGAGGGATCGCTTGCACGGCGGGAAGCGTGCGCGGCGGTGATGGCGGCGGTGGGGCAGTACGACCATCGTACGCGGCGCATGCTCGTTGGGCATGCAGTTGGGATGTCGCATCGCCAGGTGGCGCGGGCCCTCGGGATCAGCGAGCGGACGGTGCGCCGCCACCACCACGCGGCATATGCGCAGCTGGACCGCCGCCTTGTCTCACTGGGCTTGGTTGAGGCGGGGATTGAGCCCCTGTTCTAGCCCATTGACTTTGCCTGCCGCGGTGCATGAATGTTCTAAGCACACTGGGTTCAGTGTGCTTAGGCGCGTGTTCGGCGCGCCGCCCAATCCTGCTACAGCGTTAGGGGGTTTCCGTGGACGGCGCTATTTCCGTGCCTTCGTGGGCCTGGGGCCTGATCGTCACCGTGCTGGTGAGCACTGGCGGGCTACTCGTGAGCGTGCTGGCGTATGTCGGTAGAGGTATCCGTGAGAGCGTCACGCAGCTGGCCGCTACGGTGCAGCGCCTGGACGATCGGGTGCGGCACGTAGAGGGTGAGGTGCTGGTACTGCGTACGCGGCAGGACCGTGCCGAGGAAACGGCGCCGCGTGTGGCGAATGGTAGAGGGTAGCGAGATGCCGAGCGCACCACCGAAGCTGTGTAGCAAGGCAGGATGTTTCTCGGTAGCCGTAGCTGGTAGCAGCCGCTGCAGCATTCACCCCCGCCCCACCAAGCCGGTACGTGAGCGCACCTCCGCGGATAAGCGATACGACGATGCACGCGGTACGGCTCACCAGCGTGGATACGACAAGCGGCTATGGGGTAGAGCGCGTGCACGCCAGCTGATGGAGCAGCCGTTGTGCGAGCGCTGTAGCGCCGTAGGCCGCACGCGAGAAGCGAGCGAGGTAGATCACCGCATACCTCTCCGCGAGGGCGGCACGCACGATCCAGACAACTTGCAGTCGCTATGTCATTCCTGCCACGTCGCTAAGACGCACGCCGATCGGCGCGCTAGCAAGTAGGTACACGCATGGTCGATTTCCGCCGCCCGATCAAATACGCCGCGGATTGCAGCGAGTGTCCGTGCTGCGGTCAGCCGTGGTGCGACGAATGCGCGGACCACTACGCGGATTGCGAATGCCCAGGCCCGCACAGTGAGCCGGAGGATGACGAAGAACACGCTACAGATTGCATGTGCACGCGCTGTTGCGTGTAAGCAAGTAGGTAGGCGCTACCGACTAAGCAAGCCGCGTGCCAACGCGCTCTTACCCCGTAGGGGGTAGGTAGGGGGTAGGAAAGGTTTGGGCGCCCTACGGCGAAACCGCGCGCCAGACGCTTCTCTAGACGGGGACTTTTCCTAGGAAATAACCCCGTATACGAGGAGTTAGCCGTTTCGCGGGTTCTTAGCTGGTAGTTGGCACGCTACCTGCTAGCGTACGGAGTAGCGAAGATGCCGAGGAAATTTGTTCCCGTTGAGGAGAAGAAAAAGCGCGGCACGTATCGCAAGGATCGCGATCCAGACGTGGCGCTAACGCGTGCGCGCGCGGCGGCGGAAGCGTCGGGCGCTCCGGTATCGGACATCAACACGGTAGAGCCGCCGAAGGATCTTGACGAAGAACAGCAGCGCATCTTCCGCCAGGTTGTTTCCGAGATGCGGACGCTCGGCACCGCTGTTGCTCCCTTCGTCCGCAGCATCGCCCACCTGGCGCGGTTGGAGGCGCGCGCGGTGGAAATGCGGCGCAACCTCGGGCGCAAGTTCGTACAGCGTGTCACCTCCCCCACCACAGGCGAGAAGGTGCTACGCAATAACCCGGCGCTGGCGCAGCTGCAGGAAATCGAGACACAGCTAACCAGGTTGTACGCCATGCACGGCCTTACGCCCGATTCCGTTGCGAAGGTGCCGAAGTTCGGCAAGGTAGTAGGCAGCATGACGGCTGGAGCACCCGCGAATGACCCCGACGATTTCGATGAGTTCGCCAAGTAGAGACTTCGGCGCGGTCGCTACGCAGTACGCACTGGACGTGGTAGAGGGCCGCATTCTCGCCAGCCGCAAAACGATCCGCGCATGCAAGCGGCACCTCGATGATCTTGAGCGCGCAGCAACCGCGAAGAAGAAGGGAGGTGCTCCGTTCGCCTACTACTTTGATAGCGAGGCGGCGGGGCGCGCGTGCCGATTCATCGAAAAGCTGCCGCACGTCAAAGGCGAGTGGGCGAAGCGCCGCGAGTTGATCAAGCTTGAGCCGTGGCAGGTGTTCTTCGTATCGTGCGTCACCGGGTGGCTACGTGTTAGCGATGACACCCGCCGTTTCCGTACCGCGTATCTGGAGGTGCCGCGCAAAAACGCAAAGAGCACGATCGCGGCGGGCCTCGGGATCTACCTCGCATTCGCTGACGGCGAGGAAGGCGCGGAGGTGTATTGCGGCGCTACCAGTGAGCAGCAGGCGTGGGAGGTGTTCCGCCCCGCCAAGCAAATGGTGGAGAAAACGCCTAAGCTGCAGCGCGCGTTGAACGTCAAGGTATTTGCGGGAGCACTACGCAGTAGCAAGACGGATTCGCGTATGGAGCCCATCATCGGCAAGCCCGGTGACGGCGCCTCCCCGTCGTGCGCGATCGTCGATGAGTTCCACGAACACCTGGACGCTACGTTATTCGATACGATGCAAACCGGCATGGGTGCGCGCGCTCAACCGCTGATGTTGGTGATCACAACGGCGGGCGTGGATCTCGCGGGGCCCTGCCGCCAGCTGCACGTACAGTGCGCCAACATGCTTGACGGCGTAGCTGACGACCCCGAACTTTTCGCGCTCATCTACACGCTAGACGAGGATGAGGATTGGACCACAGAGGCGGCACTGTGGAAGGCCAACCCCAACGCTGGCGTGTCCGTCTCTATCGAGTATCTGCGCAATCAACAGCGGCAGGCGATCCTCAACAGCAGCAAGTCGGGCATCTTCCGTACTAAGCATCTGAACCAGTGGGTTACTGCGCGTAGCCCGTACTTCAACCTGGAAGCCTGGAAGAAGTGCGAGCGCAAGATCACGCTGGCGGACTTTTCGTCAAAGCGCTGCGTGGTGTTCCTCGACTTAGCTAGTAAGAAAGACTTAGCCGCTATGTTGGTGGTGTTTCGTGAGGCGGGTACGTTCTCCGCGTTCGCGCATTTCTGGCTGCCGGAAGAACGCGTGCACGAAGTAAAGACCGCGCCCTATGACGCGTGGGTGGAGGCCGGGTACATCACCGCCACTCCCGGCAACATTACGGATTACGAGTTCATCGAGGAACGGCTAAAGGAGTTGCGTACCGAGTGCGAGATCAAGCTACTCGGTTACGATCCGTTCCAGGCTACGCAGCTTGCTACGCGCATGCAGGCGGAAGGTTTCCCCGTGCTGGAGTACGGGCAAACCGTAAAGAACTTTTCGGAGCCGATGAAAGAAACCGATAAGCTGATCCTGGCGGAACGCCTCCACCACGACGGCAACCCGGTACTTACTTGGTGTCTCTCCAACGTAACGGCTAAGGAGGATGCCAAGGAAAATGTGTTCCCGCGCAAGGAACGGCCCGAATCCAAGATCGATGGTGCGGTAGCGCTGATCGGCGCAATCGGCATGTGGATGGGGCAGGAAATCGAGGACGAAGAACCTAGCTACTTTGTAGCGCTCTAGGAGGTAATGATATGGCAGTTGGTTACTCTACCGCTCACGCTGACGCGATGCTTGGGCTGCTGGACGGACACTTCGTGCAGCTGCACTCCGGCGATCCTGGTCCGAACGGAACCGCGAACGTGCTCAATCCCTCCAGCGGGCGCGCCACGCTCACGCTGGCGGCGGGCACCACGTCAACGACCAACCGCGTCCGCGACAACTCGGCGCAGCTTTCGTACACGGGTGCGTTGGCGGGGACGATTTCGCATTTCTCGGTTTGGTCGGCTGTTACTGCCGGTACGTTCAAGCAGTCCGGTACGATCAGCCCCACCAAGACCGTCAACGCCGGTGACAACTTCACGATCGCCGTTGGTGATCTGGATTTCTTGATCGGCCCCCTCGCGCAGTAATCGCTAGTACCGTGGGGCGCGACACGGAAACAACGCGCGCCGCTGGAGGCTAGGCCGATGGCTACCTACTCCGTACTTACCGACTACACAGCAACCAACGGCGCGAACGACGGGCAGCCGATCAATATCGGCGTACGCTTTACCGTCTCCGTACCAGGTTCGATCGTAGGTGTGCGCGTCCATCACTTAGCGCCCAACGGAGACACCACGGCGCGCACCGTGAGCCTATGGACTACGGGTGGAGCGCTACTTGGTAGGAAGGTCGGTACTGCCCGCGCCACCACGCAGCCCGCCGGTTGGGAGCAGATCAACTTCGATTCTCCGATTCCGATCGCGGCGGGTACGTACATCGCGTCAGCGCACTCGGCGGGTGGGTTCTACGTAGACGATGGCAGCGGCATGTCTGCGGCGCGCACGAACGGCCCGCTGACTTTCCCGGCGGGTGTCAATCCGTCCGCGCCGAATAACGTGTACGCATACGGCGCCGTAGCATTCCCCGACCAGTTTTTCGGCACGCCGATTTACGGCGTAGATGTTGTGTTCGATGACACGCCCACGGGCGGCGGTCCCGTCACCGGAGCGGGCAGCGCCGCGGGCATCGGGAGCGCGACGGCAACCGGGCGGGCCACGCGGTTTGCCACAGGCTCCGCACAGGCTGTGGGGTCCGCCGCGGGCCTGGCGCGGGTGGGGGTACTGGGCAAAGGTTCAGCGTCCGGGGTGGGGTCCGCGGCCGGAAGCGTTGTCGCCACGGTCACTGGCGCGGGCACATCGGCTGGAACGGGCTCCGCTGCCTCACTGTTGCGCGTTGAGGTGCTGGCTAGGGGTGAGGGTGCGGGGCAGGGCTCAAACGCAGCTACGGGGCGCGTAGGCGTCCTGGCGGCGGGCACCGCATCTGGTGTAGGTGCGGGTGCGATAGTCACCGGGGCGCAGTCGATCACCGGGGCGGGTAGCGCCGCGGGCCTCGGGAGCGCGGCGGCGGTGGGTGTCCGGGGCGTGCTGACACAGGGCAGCGCAGCCGCTACGGGCAGCGCCACCGCCACGGGCGTGGCTACCGCGTTAGCACGTGGCAGCGCTACCGCTACCGGCTCCGCTACAGCTGTGCCGGTGATCGCTGGCGGGCAGGTCGGTAGGGGCAGCGCGGCGGGTGTCGGCAGCGCTGCCGCTACGGCGCGCGTCGGCGTACTGGCTAGCGCGGACGCCACGGCTACCGGCAGCGCCACCGCCACGGCGCGCGTGGACGTGTGGGCGGTGGGCGCGTCGGTCGGCGCTGGTAGTGCGAGCGCTACAGGCATAGCTACCGTGCGCGGCGCTGGTTTCGCGATCAGCCTGGGTCAGGCTGTAGCGGGCGCCGTGCGTACCGTGCTAGGCGCGGGCTCCGCCACCGCCACGGGATCGGCGCAGGCGGTTGGCGTACGTGGTGTGTTCGGCATCGGCACAGCCGCCGGGATCGCGCAGGCCAACGTGGTACGGGCGATCGTGGAGACGCCTACCGCCCTCCCCACTGGATACATCGCGGCTGGCGCTAGCCGCCGCTTCTTCGGCGCTAGCGTCATCGGCGCGGTGGTGGGCGCCACCGTAGACGCTGTGCGAGTTACCAAGTAGGGAGATTATGGAAAAGATTTCGCTGCTACCGGCGCGGATAAACATAGCCATTAGACGCGGAGACGATCACGCGCTGACGTTCGGCCTGCAGGATGAGACGGGCGCGCCCGACATCAGCGCGGACACGGTGCGGCTTGTCGTGCGCGATGAGCACGCGGAGATCGTCGGGAGCATGGAGAGTGCGCCGGGAGCGCATCACGATCCGACGGTGGGCCGCGTGCGCTTTACGCTTAGTAGCGCGCTCACCAAGGATCTCCCCGCGCGCTTGGTGGTGTGGACATACGAGCTACGCAGGATCGTTCCGAGCGCTGCGGGGCTTACGTACGTGGTGGGCGATCTGGAGGTGCACCCGTGATCACGGGCAAAGACAGGGAGCGGGTGGCTGACCTGGAGGAACACGCGCTCCGCGCCGCCGCTGCCGCCGAGCAGTTGCGTAACGTGGTAGCGATGCAGTCAGGCCAGGTGGAGAAGTTGGGAGCGCAGCTGCAGGAGGCGACTACCGCATTACAGGCCGCACAGCAGCAAATCTCCGCTAGCGCGGAGGATGTACCGATCTCGCGCGGATGGGATCTGCTGCAGGATCTACTTGGCGGATCGGCCAGCGTAGCGGGCCCACTCGTTACGCCGGAAACCGCGCTCAAGGCCGCTACCGTGTTTGCGTGTACGCGGCTGCTTTCAGAGGCTGTAGCGGGTATGCCTCTCCCCATCTATGAGCGCGGGGAGGACGGCACGCGTAAGCGGGCGCCGCTAGATGCGGCCAACGGGCTGTGGTGGCTGCTGAATGAGCGGCCTGTTTCCTTCTGCTCCGCGGCATCATTCTGGGAGTGGATGGAGACGGACCAGCTTTTGCGCGGTGACGGGATCGCGGTGATCGCGCGCAACCGCAGCGGGCAGGTGCAGGAGATCATCCCCATCCCGCGCCAGAACGTGATCATCGAGCGCGTGAAGTACCGCCTTCGTTACTACGTAAATACGGATGAAGGATACTTCGGATTCGATCAGGATGATGTGTTGCACTTCCCCGGATTCGGATTCAACGGCACGCACGGAATGTCCGTGATCCAGTACGCGGCGAAGCAAGCAGTAGGGATTGCGCTCGCGTCGGAGGAATTCGCGGGGCGCTTCTTCTCCAACGGCGCCACTCCGCGCTTCGCACTGGAAGTACCGGGCGCGCTGAAAAATGCGCAGGTGGAGGATCTGCGCGCGGAGTTTCAGCGGCGGTACACGGGCCTGGAAAACGCACACCTCCCGCTAATCCTTACGCACGGCGCGAAGGCGGCGCAGTTGTCGCTTGATGCCGAGTCGGCGCAGCTTCTACAGACTAGGCTTTTCCAAGTGGTAGACATATGCCGCGCGTTCGGCGTGCCTCCGTTCATGGTTGGCGAGACGGAGAAAACAACGTCGTGGGGTGCGGGCCTGGAGCAGATCGGCTTGGGCTTCGTGCGCTACACGCTACGTGGTCCGCTCCAGCGTGGCGAGCAGGAGATGAACTACAAGTTTTGGCCCCGCTCCGCGCGCTACTACACAGCATTCGATACGGATGCGCTGATGCGCGGAGACTCGGCAGCGGAAGCGGCGTACTTCCGTGCTGCACTTGGCGGAGCACAGGGCGCGGGGTGGATGTCTGTAGACGAGGTGCGGAAGATGAAAAACCTTCCGCCTGTACCGGGCGGCAGTCAGGTGTATTTCCCGCCCAACCAGAAAGGCACGGGACAGGATGAGAACGCAGATAACGGATCGGGCGCGGAGCCTGGCGGAGAACAGCCGCCCACCCCGCCGCAGCCTGCGCGCGGAAGGTAGCGCGGATTCTACTGACATCTACGTCTACGATGTGATCTCCAGCTTTTGGGGGATCAGCGCTGCCGACTTCGCGGACGCGATCAAGTCCGCCAGCGGCAAGCGGATCAACCTGCGGATCAACTCGCCTGGCGGCGATGTGTTTGAGGCGCGCGCGATGGTTGCAGCGATCAACGACGCGCGCCGCAACGGCAAGGAGGTGGTCACGTACGTGGATGGGCTGGCAGCATCCGCCGCGTCGTATCTCGCCCTGGCAGCGGATAGCGTCGTAATGGAGGACGGCGCATTCCTCATGATCCACAACGCATGGGGATTCACGATCGGCAACGCCACCGAGCATGATGCAGCGTCCGCGCTGCTGCGTAAGGTGGACGCGTCAATTCGCGCAGACTACGCGAAAAAGACGGGGATCTCTGATCAGCAGCTTACCGAGTGGATGGATGCGGAGACGTGGTTCACCGCCGCCGAAGCGTTGGAGCACGGGTTCATCGATCAGATTGCGGGGGCCGATGATACGGAAGGCAGAGAAAACGGCGCGGGCTCCGCAGCTGAAAACGGCGCGGATGATCCCCATGCGGAAAACGGGGCCGAAGAAATCGGAGCCGAAGAAATCGGAGCCCGCTGGAGCGTTGCAGCGCTTACGGCTTTCAGGCACGCGCCGGAAGCCGTGAAAGCTGCGGCGCAGAAGCGGCCGAAGAACAAGCGCAACGCCTCCAAGGATGAGGCGGAGATCATCGCCGCCAACGAGCGGCGGGCACAGATTCTCGCGCTGTGTGGTGCGTAAGAACGTAGGTAAGTCTGTAGGGCTATTTGTTTGTAGTAGGCGCCACGATGGCGCAGGAGCAAGGCAAATGGGTATGTCGATTCAGCAGAAGCGGGAGAAGCGGCAGGCGCTCGCAAAGGAACTGCTCAACCACCACGAGAACAACAAGCATGCGTGGGGCGGTAAGGACGGCGAGAACCAGAAGCGTTACAACACGCTGTCTGATCAGATCATGGATCTGGATCTGGAGATCGCCAACGAACAGCGCATCCTCGACATGGAGGCGCAGACTGCGCACGCGCTGGAGGGCCGCGCACAGGCCGCGGGCCGCACCGTCGATCACCAGGCGGAGCGCGAGCGGGAGATCCTGGCTGCGTGGCTGCGCGGTGGTGTGGAGGCGTTGTCGCCCGAGGATCGCCAGGAGGTGCGGCAGCGCGCTGTGCAGGCTGCCATGTCCACGGGCGTTCCCGCGGAAGGCGGCTACACGGTTCCGCGTGAGTTTTCCGCTACGCTCCTTGACGCGCTCAAGGCGTTCGGCGGGATGCGTGAGGTTGCCACTGTGATGGCTACCGCGACCGGCGCTCCGTTCGATCACCCCACCACCGATAGCAGCAACGAGGAAGGCGAAATCGTTGCGGAGAACGCTGCGGCTACCGCGCAGGATTTCACTTTCGGCACCAAGGCGGTTGGCGCTTACAAGTTCTCCAGCAAGGAGATCGCGGTCCCGTTTGAGTTGCTGCAGGACTCGGCGATCAACATTGAGGATCACATCCGTACGCGCCTGGCGCTGCGCATCGGGCGCATCACCAACCGGCTGTTCACGACGGGTACGGGCTCCGGCCAGCCGGAAGGCATCGTCACCGCGTCGGCAGTTGGTGTTACCGGCAAGGCTGGTCAGGTTACATCGTTCCTGATCAACGACCTGATCGATCTGGAGCACAGTGTTGACCCCGCCTACCGCGCAAACGGTTGCGGCTGGATGTTCCACGATGATGTTCTTCGCGCCGCGAAGAAGCTGGTCGATACCCAGGGCCGTCCGCTGTGGCTGCCCGGTTATACCCAGGGTGAACCCAATACGCTGATGCGGTATCCGTACACGATCAATCAGCACATGCCCGTTCCCGCGGCGAACGCCAAGTCGATCCTGTTCGGCCAGTTCTCCACCTACCTGATCCGCGATGTGATGCAGGTGATGCTGTTCCGCATGGCTGACAGCAACTTCACGCGCAAAGGTCAGGTTGGTTTTCTCGCGTTCTCGCGGCACGACGGCAAGCTGCTGGACGTGGGCGGAGCGGTCAAGGCGTACAAGCATCCCGCCAGCTAACACGTAGTAGGAGACAAGCCACTAATGCGTAAGGTTCGTTTTCTCGTCGCCGTCGCTGATGCCACCGCCGGATACCGCAAGGATCAGGTGGTGGATATGCCCGACGATGAGGCGCATAAGTGGTGCGACGGGGAGCGGGCGGTTTTCGCTGATGAATCGCCCGCCCCCACGCAGGATGAGGAAGAAGCGGCGGAGGAATTCGATACGCCCGCCGCTCCTGCACCGCCGCCCACTACGCGCAACACCAGAAAAAATAAGAGGTAGCGTGATGGCATCCTACGCGCTGCAGTTGGTGGTGCCGCCCACCGTAGATCCCGTGAGCCTGGCGGAAGCTAAGCTGCACCTACGCGTTGACGGAGACGAAGAAGATACGCTCATCGCGTCGATGATCCGCGCTGCTACAGAGTACGCGGAGGGTTTCACAGGTAGAGCCATCGCCACCGCTGGCTATCGGCTCACGCTGGACGGCCCGCCCATCGGGCGCATCGGCGCACCTCGGCTGCATCCAGAGGTAGAGATCCCCGTGCAGTTCGGGCAGGGTGTGTGCTCCGTCACGCTCACGCGCAACGGGCTGCGGCTCCCGCTCCCGCCGCTGCAGCGCGTGGATGCCGTCCGCTACATCGATCCAGCTGGCGCCGCGCAAGAGATGGCGGCTAGCGATTACGCGGTAGATACCGCCAGTGAGCCGGGGCGCGTAGTGATGCTGCGCGGCTGGCCTGCGCTCGCAACGGATCGCCCCGGCGTTGTGTCCGTGGACTTCACCGCGGGCTACGCGGCGGGCCACACCCCCGCTGCGATCCGCCACGGGATCTTGCTGCACGTGGGCTACCTGTACGCCAACCGTGAGCCCGTTACCGGATACGTTGGCGGGTTCGTACAGTGGGCCGCGATCGATAACCTCTATGCGTTACACAGGGTGTTCACGTGAGCCCGATCGAAGCGGGAAAGATGCGGTCACGGGTGACGCTGCAGCGCCAGGTGGAGACGCCCGATGCAGAGGGCGGGACTGCAAAAGAGTGGCGCACCGTCCGCACCGTGTGGGCGGAGGAAATCACCCTCTCCGCCAGCAAGCGTGCACAGGCGCCAAAGGAGATGGCGGCGCGCACGTCAACGTTTCGCATGCGCTACCGAGACGATGTGCAATCGGATTGGCGCATCATCTATCACGGCAACGCCTGGCGCATCCTCGGGATCTCCCCGCGTGGCGGTGACGGCAGCCTGGAGATCATGGCGGAGCAGGTGGGCGTTGCAGGAGTGCTCACCAGTGGCGCGTGAAAAGATCCTCCAGCGCGGAGCCATCCGCATAGACATCGAGGGCCTGGACAAACTAAAGGCCAAGCTGGATGGGCTGCCGAAGAAGATCGAAACCAGCGTAGTACGTAAGACGCTGCGCACGGGCGCGGCCTTCTTCCGCCGCCGCATCCGAGACAACGCACGCGGGCTCCGCCTAAACGCTAACGCGCGGCGCGTGCTCTCTAAGAACGTGCTCATCAGAGTTGACCGCACGCGCTCCGGCAACCTGATCGCACGCGTGATGATCAAGAAGCCCAACCGCCGATCGAACGTGAAACAGGATGCGTTCTTCTGGCGGTGGGTAGAGTACGGGACGATCCTGCGCTTCCGCGAGGAAGTTGAGATCGGCGGCGCGAAGTTCGGCACGCTAACTCGTTACCGCAAGAAAGTAGCTGACGGAGCGCGTGGATTCACCGGCCGCATTCAGCCGCAGCCATTCGTGCGCCCCGCCATCAGAGACGGTCAGCGGGAGGCGGTGGATGCGATGCTCAAGGTTGCCGAAGCGGAGATCGCTAAGGTGTTAGCCAAGGAGGGCTTGGGAAAGTGAAAACGCCAGAGGGTGCGATCCGCGATCTTCTCCTGGCTGACCCCGCCGTTGCTGCGCTAGTCGGTAACAGAATCCACCAACAGACGCTGCCCGACGCAACAGCGGAGTACCCGTGCATCACGCTGTGGGTGCAGGATGATCAGCCCGCCGACACAAACCACGATGGCAGCGGCGGGCTGTTCTTCCTGGTGCTGCAGATCAGCGCGTGGGCCCGCCCCACCGCCGGGAAAGGCGGCAACACGGTAGCGCGAGAATTGGCGTGGGCTGTGCGGGAGGCGTTGCTAGGTAGACGTGTGATCGTCGGCAATGTGGAGTTGCAGTCGATAACAGGTGGCAGGATGGAGGCGGTCCCGCCATCCATCGAGATCGATCTTTGGCAGTACGCCACGGATTACGATGTGACCGCCCGCGTAAGCGGGTAAGGAGTAGATATGGCTACGCGGAGTGTTTCTAAGGCTGTAACGTCCAACGGCACGGTTATCCGCATGGAGGGCACCACGCCTGGCACGTACGACGTTCGGCTTGGCGATGTGTTCGATGTGGAGATCCCCGGCTTTACCGCGGACGTGATCGATACCACGCACATGGAAAGCCCCGGCGCTGGTGTGGGTGGCGCTGGTACAGCGTTCAAGGAAAAGCTTGGTTCGCTGCTCGATTCCGGCCAGGTGACTTTCACCATTCGCTACGCGCCCAACTCGGCGGAGATCGTGGCGCTCTACGGTGCGGCTGGACTTACCAAGAAGTTCCAGATCGAATTCACGCAGGCCAACGCTAACGATGCCACCGTGGCCGAAGATGTCCTCGGTAGCGGTTGCCAGTTCTCCGCGATCGTGCAGTCGTGGAAGCCGAGCAAGGCAACCGTCAACGGGCTGCATGAGGGCGTGCTCACTCTGGATGTCACTGGCCCGCTCAAGTGGGTGGCTGCGGTTACTCCGTAAAGCGAGGTGCTACCGTGTTGGACAAGCCGGTACTGGTGACGATCGGCGGTAACGCGTACGCGCTGCGCTACGATTTTGCGGCCTTCCGCGCTATCGAGGATCGCACGGGAAAGAGCATCCTGCGGGATGGCTATACGAGCGATGACCTGCGCGACACAGCGTTCTTCGTTGTCTCGCTGTGGGCGGGCGTAGCTCACGCCGCGCCCACGCTCACGCTGCGCGATGTGGAGCAGGGGATCTTTCTGCGCGACTACGCAGCGCTGGCGGATGCGATCATGCTCGCGCTCAAGCAGTCGGCCGGTGAGGCGGACGAAGATTCCGCCCACCCTCCGCAGGCCCAGGCATCGGATGGGCCCACCTCTGGAGCCTAGCGCGTATCGATCTCGGGATCACTGATCTTGAGTTCTGGCGGCTCACACCTGCAGAACTTGGCGCCTTGATCAAGCGGCGCCAAGTTCTGCAGCGTGATCAGGATTTCCGCCTAGCGCACGCCGTTACCTGGTTGCTTGAGCCGTGGCGCAACCAAGAGACGCACCCCGATCCGTTGCGCGCGGAGGATGTGTTTCCGTGGCTGGCCGATGCCCACGCGGAGCAGCGCGCGCCCACTGATCAGGATACGATCAAGCATCGCCTGATGTGCCTTTCTGCGTTGATGTCGCGCGGGGCTAAGGAGTAGCCGCTATGGCTGATGTGGTGGTGAATATCCGTGGCAACTCTGATCAGTTGTCCGGTGATTTCAGGAAGGCACAGCGGATCGTAGATGTAGAGGCTACGCGGCTAGGTGAGAAGGTTGGCGGCGCTGGCATCCAGATCAAGAAACTCCCCGATGCGCTGGAGAAGTTCGGTTCATCCTTCCGCCAGGTGTCTAGCGTAGGTGGCGCTGCGTTTTCCGGGGCGGCGGGCCAGGTAAAAAACCTGGCGGAAGCATTCCTTGTTGGAGGCGTTGCTGGTGTTGGACTTGCGGCAGCGTTCCAGGCGGTAGGCTACGCCGCGGAACAGTGGCAAAAATTCAAGGCGGCGGAAGCGCAGCTTAGCCAGCTTAGTGTCAAGTTCGGCGTGACTCGGGAGGCGGTGGATGACCTTGAGCGCTCGCTTACCAGGGCGGGCGCCAGCGTGGATCGTCTCGCGTCACAGGACATCATCCGGCTTGGTCTGGAGGCGGGTCTTACAGTCTCGGAAGTTCGCGGGCTGTCTGGTGAGATCGCCAACCTGGCCGCGATGGAGGGCATCGATCCAACCGCCGCCGCCGGAAAGCTGTTCAAGGAAATTGGGCGCAACGTCGATGCTGTGACAGCCAAGATCAACGCTGCGCTGCGTGCGCGCTACGAACTTGAGAAGCCATCCGCGGAGGTGTCGGAGGGCCGCGCCACCGTGGGCAACCTGGAGCACGCACGCGCCAAGCTTCTTGCGGATCTGGATGCTGCGGAGAAAGAGCGCAAGCAGGCGGAAGCGCAGCTAGCCGACACCAAGAAGCGGGTGGAGGCGGGCCAGGGTTGGCTGGTCAGTTCCCTAAACCAGCAAGAGCGCGACCTTCCCGCCTACTCCAAGCGTGTAGAGCAGGTGACGCTGGACCTTGCCGACAACGAGCGCCAGATCCTTAGACTCACCGAAGCTACGGATATGCTCTCCGATGCGGAGCGCCGCGAAATCCAGATAAAGGAAGAGCAGACCAAGGCGGTAAAGGTCTACTCCGATGCTTTGGCGGGAATGCGTTTGCAGGCGGATGCCGCACGAATTTCCGAGGATGAGCGGGGCGCCGCCGCTGCCGAACTACGCGCCAAGCTTACCGAGTTGAACGGGCAGCTATCCGATAGGAAGATCACCGAGCCCAACCACATGCAGGCCACGATGAACGCGTACAACGAGTATGCGCGTAAGCTTCGTGAGATCGCTGCACGTGAGGCGGACCTGGCTCTCAAGCGTAAGGAGTTCGCCCACGCCACCGAAGCGATCAAGCTTGACGTGGTTGGCGATGCCGAGCGCAAGCGCGTGCTGGAATACACGGCGGAGATAGAGCGGCTGCGCGCGCTACTCGCTAAGCCTCTCAAGATGGGTGGGATCACGCAGGACGAATTCACCTCCCGCCAGACCGCGCTAGACATGCAGCTGCAAGCGGATCTCGCCACCATCCATGAAGGCAAGAAGCTTGCGGCGCTCAAGTGGGCGGCGGAGTCCGCAGCGATCCAGGCGCGCATCAGTCGTGATGAGCGCGAGCAGTTGCGGCTGCGTGCGTCGGCGGAGATCGAAGCGCTCAACACCCGCGCCAACATCATGGAGCACGGCGAGTCCGCCTTGGCTGAACGGCGCAAGCTGATCCGCGCACAGCTGACAGCGGACCTCGCGGAGATCGATCGCAAGGAGCAGCGCGCGGCGCAGGACTACGCAGCGCAAACCGCGGCGATGATGGCGGACGCAACGGGTAAGCGCATGGATGCGATCCGCTTGGCGAACGCGGCGGAGGTGGAGCAGGTAAGGCGCGCGGAACAGGACAAGCTTATCTCGCATGAGAACGCCGCGGCACGTCGCGTTGCGCTTGAACTGCAGCTGAATAACCAGATCGCGGAAGCGCGTACGCAGGAGCTATCACAGGCGGCGCAATTCGGCGCGGGCATGGGTCAGGCGATCATCGATGGAATGAATGAGGCTGCTAGCGGCGATCCCGCTAAGGCCATGATCCGCACGTGGTTCAAGTTGTTCTCATCCATCCTCTCATTCATCCCCGGCGCGCAGCCGTTCGGCCAACTGTTTTCGATGTTCGCTGGCGCATTCGCGGAAGGTGGCCTTGTCGGCGGCGCGCGCACGTCAGGGCGCGACAACAAGGTGGTGTCGGTGCGCGGCGGTGAATTCGTGAATGACCCTCTAACAACTGGGCGCTTCGGTGCTGGCTTCTTCGATCAGCTGAAAGACGGGGTTGTCGATCTCGCTGCTGCGCGTAGGGCTGGAGCCAAGGTGTTGGGCGCTGGTGCTCTACGTAGTAGCGGGTCAACCGCCGTCACGTTCACGCAGGAAAACAACTTCAACGGTACGCTGTACCAGCGTGATTTGCTGATCCGCGAGTTCGCCGGGGTGTTCCGCCAGATGGCTATCGACAACGTGTCAACCGTCATCCGGCAACTCGGCCTTGATCCGCACAAGGTGTCTGCAAGGGGATGACATGGCAGCGACCTACTCCGCTACTAACCTGCTAGCTACCGCGTCACTTGAGGTGTGGAGCGGGATCAATCCAGCCCGCCCCACGTCCCCCACGCAGCTGGCCTATCACGTCCCCGCCTTCCCTCCCGCCCACGTGGCGGATGGGAGGGCGGGGACCGTTTGCCGTTTCAGCGCAGTTGGTTCCGGCACGATCGGCGCCATGCTGCAGACAGCGCAGCCCATGAATCTGGTTGCGCTGATCAACCACAACCTCCGTGACACGGCTACGGTTACGCTGCACTTCGGCAACACGCCCGTGGGGCCGTGGGAGTCGTTACCACTTAGCGTGTACGAGGGGGCGTTCTACCAGGTGTTCCCCACCACTACTCGGCGTTACGCGCGGTTGTCCGTGAGCGGCAGCACTGTGGACGGCAAGCCGTTCACGTTGGGCCAGTGGTGGCTTGGTACTTCCGCAGCGCTGCCGCCATTCGTGTGGGGCCTTGAGGAAGGTACGGACGTGATCGATAGCTTCTCGGAAAGTGAGTTCGGCGCGCCGCACGCGCACTACCTGGCGCAGCGCAGAGTGCTACGCGGTAGCTTCGCGCCAGCGCTTGAGCGCGCGACGGTGGAGGATCTGGAGATGTTCCGCCGCCACGTGCAGGGCCGCGTGCGATCGTTCCTGCTCATGCCTGATCCGCTCCGCCGTCAGTACGTGATGCTCGGTCGATTCACCGCCCCCACCTGGCGGCGTACGGCTGTGCCAGTCGCTACTGCGGGCGTGGCCGACACGCGGATCAGATACTCTGGTGTTGAATTCCAGTTCACGGAAGATCCGTTCGGAGCGACGGGAGCCTAGAATGATCGCTACTCTGGATGAGCTTGTTGCAGCGCTTGGTACAGCGCAGTCGGTAATGCCGCGCAAGGCGGCGGTTACGCTTGTCGCCAACGCAATCGCCGATCTCTACCACGTGAGCGGAGCACCCGCCGCAGCGCCCGCCGTCACGTCAGGCGCCAACGGCGAATTGCTCACGCGCGCATCGGCTGGCGCGTTTCCGATCAACGATGCCACGGGCGGTGAGTCCACGCAGATTGCGCGCGTGGCGGGGATCGATAGCGTCAGCTGTATCGTCTCCATCGCGGATCGCATCTGGGAGAATTCACTTAGCGCGTTCGGCACGGCGAAGATCCCGATCACGTTCCCAGTTGGTGCGCAGCGCTACGCGGATGGTGAGAACGTAGAGCTTTACGCTACGATCACCACCACGCTCGCCAACACCACCGCCGCCACGTGGACGGTGGAATTCCTCGACCAGAATGACGTGCTCCGCACCGCCACTACTGCGTACGGCACCAACGGAACGGCGGGGCGCATGCTCGCGTTCGATCTTCCGGCGGGCTCGCGCATCAAGTCGGTGGTGTCGTTTCAATCGAGCGTGGCGCAGGCGTCCGGTGCTATCGGACTCGTGATGCTGCGGCGCTTGGTCGATGTCCCATTCGTCGCCAACACACCCACCGCGATGGATGGGATCTCGCTCGGCCTTCCCATCGTGCAGCCTGGCGCGTGCCTGTGCTGCATCGTGTTTCTGGGCTCCGCCACCTCTAGCGGCGTGCTCACCGCTAAGGTGGATTTCGTACAGGGGTAGATCATGGCGTACGATCTTCGCGCGGCAAAGCTGACCACCGCCGTTGTGCGGCCTATCGCTGGCGTGGCCGCGCTCACAAGCGCAACCAACAAGTTGCGTAGCGACATGCAGCGGCGCGTGGTGGACGCGGCGGCGGCGCAGAAGATCCGCGATGTGATCTTCGGCGTGGCGGCGCGCGGCGGGCAGTACGCACCGCGCTCCCCCACGTTCGCTGGCGTGGACTTCGGCGGGCGTACGCCGCCCGTTGATCTCGGTGCGATCGGCGCCGTGGTGAGCACGCCTGATGGCGCGCCTGCGTCTGAACCATTCCTCCACGTGCGCGTAACCGTGCGCCCCACGGACACGGACCAGGCAGAGGAGACGTACCACTACAGCGACATCGATCGTCCCGTGGGCGCTGGTGCGCAGCAGATCCAGCTGCATGGGCGCGTGCTGGATTTTTCGTACGCGGCGCGCCGTCTCTCGCCCACATACGGCCTGGCGCGCAACACGGCGACGCTGCGCTTGGCGAACAACGATCGCGCGCTCGATAGTCTCTTTCGGTCGCCCGCGTGGCTGCGCATGCACATCGACATCCGCGTGGGCTACCGCACGATTCAGCCGCAGTTCTACCGGCGTGTGGGCCCGATCTGGAAGGTTGATCGCATCGGTAACATCACCGCCGATTACGTAGAGCTACAGCTGATCGATGCCACGGAAGGCATGCTCGGTAGGCTCATCCCCATCCCGAGCAAGTCTGACGTTGCGGCGTGTCTCGGATACGAAACGTTCGGGCGAAATTTCCAGGTGCCTAACGACAACAATCCGTTCGCGGAAGTGCCGTTCGGTGGTGAGTGGGTGCGGCCGTTCCTACTGCGTAAATGGCAGGAGGGTACTGCAAGTTTCAACGCGACGCTGCGCGAATACTGCTTAGGCATTACGCGGAATCAGACGGCGTGCATGGGCACCACCACTGGCGCGCAGCTGCGGGCGGGGATTGCGCCCGACAACTGGCGGCTAGGCGTGCTGGATAGCTTGGAGGAACCCAAGACGATCCGCCTGATCATGGGCAACGGGATCACCAGGTTCCCGGCGGACCACAACGGCCTTCTGGACGTTAGCATTTTCTCCAAGCCGTTCACGTACACGGTAGACGACCCCGCCACTGGACGTGTTACGCGCACGTGGTGGGCGGTGATCATGCGCGTGCGCGAGCAGAACACGGCGAACCGCATCAGCGAGCGCGCGCCGTGGATGGCGGACCTGGGCAGCTGGAACAGCGGGCGCCTCCTCTGCCAGTGGCCCCACGGTGCAGAGGGCCGCGGATGGGATTCCGATCCACAGGGCGGGCGGCACGATCCCGCCTCCATCATCGAGGAAATTTGCGCGCGCTACATGGTGGGCGACGGGCGCGCCGTCATCCACCGCGAATCATTTGAGCGCGTGCGTAACTCATACAGCTGGAGCGGTTACGAGTTCCTGGCGGGCAAGCTTACCGGCGACGAAACCGGCGCTACTCCGTGGGGCTCCGTGGACGCTGCCGAGTTCCTTAGTCGGTTGGCGCAGTCGTGGGAGGTGGATTTGTTTTGGGGCGCGGACGCCAAGCTACACGTTAGCCGCGCCACCGTGAGCCAGTGGGACATGCTCCACCGCGTGCCTGGCTGCCCTGTGTACGATGCTACTACGGACGTGATCCGCAACAGCTGGCAGGAGCGCGTGCCGCTCGGCAGCGAGCGCCACGGGCTAACGAACAAGGTAACGATCAATGACTTGAAGTGGTACACGTGGCCGTCGTTAGTCGGTAACTACAGCCTCGATACCCGCCGCGAAAACATCACGGGGTGGGAGCGGACGCTTGAGGGCACCACGTCCTACGCGTGGAAGAACACGGCGATCGTATCGGCCAACGGAGCAACGGAGAACTTCCCCGCGCTCTATGCGCACAACGATCTAATGGCAAACGTCGTCACGTTCAGCGCGCCGCTGTACGCGCTGGAGCTAGAGCTTGGCGAGTTCTTCCGCACCACGCACTTCGCGGGGTTCATGTCGGATGGTGGGTACGATCAGCGCCTGCTGATGGCCGAGGAAATCGGGCTAGAGTGGGCGAGCAAGCAAGTGCGAATCGTAGCCCTCGACATGCAGCAGAGTGAGGCGGCATCGTCCAGCAACGCGATGCTCGATGACGGGCGCGGGTGGACGCGCGTTGCTGCGGACGGCGCACTCGCCGTGGTGCTGTCAGGCGGCAGCGTGAGCGCGTCCGTTTCGCGGCTCCCCACCAACACGAACAACGCGAGCAACTGGACTAACCACGATTACATCCTAAGCGACTCGCCGGATGATCCGTTTGTCACTACCAACTTTAGCGGTAGCACTACGCTAGTTGTTGGTGGGTTTTTCAGCGAGGGCGACATACCGGAAGATGCGGAGATCACCGCTGCGCGAATCGAGATCCAGGTAGCGATCACTGGTTCGCGCAGCCTGTGGATGGATGCCTACACGAATCAAGGTGGATTCGATCAGTGGATCGGAGATCAGATCCAGCTTACCGCCGCCAACGCGCCTGGCGGCGTGGTCAGCTGGAGCCATTCGATCGATCGCATCGCCCCATTCCTGATGCCCACGTACCGCGTATTCCTCGCGCCGCGCGGAGCCGGTAGCGGGACGATCTCCATCGGATGGGTCCGCGTGATCGTGGACTACGTAAAGGAGGGTCTAGCAACGTCAGTCGAGTTGCGCGGAACCAAGTTCATCGCTGCTGGCGTGCGCGTGGGCGATCTGATCCTCATCGATGATGATGAGCGGGACATCCACGAAAACCTGGAGATCGTAGCCGTAGAAACTACGGCCGAAGGGCTGCGCGTCACAGTGGATGTGGAGCCAGTAGCCGTGGGCACGTTCCGCGAATTCACGGTGCGCCGCACGCATCTGGACCCGCCCACGGATGCGGAATTCCCAGGCCGCTATCCGTTCGGCTCCAGCATGTACCTACGGCTAGCCGACGCAACCACGCTCAAGTTCTCTGACGGCACGCCCGCGCTGCGGATTGCTTAGAGGGTAGACCTATGGCTGTGATCAAATGGCGCAAGGTGCGCCGTAACCAGGACGTAGATGTTGATCTGATCCAAACGCTATTCGATAACGATAAGTCTGTAAGCGATCTGGTTGTCGGCGTGTCCGCCACCACCAGCGATCACGCGTCGCTACTCGCTACGCTGGATGGACGCGTCGCGCAGGTGGTGGCGGACGTGGCGCCGCTGGTCCCCGCGGTGAGCGCCGCCGCCGCCGATGCCGCAGCGGCGAAGGCGTCCGCCACCTCCGCCGTGACCACCGCCACGGCGGCGCAGGAGGCGGCTACGCAGGCCGTCACCACGGCGGGCCAGGCCAACACCACCGCCACCGCCGCCAACAACACGGCGGTGGCTGCGCAGGCTGCGGTGGCTACGGCGCAGGCCGATGCCGCGTCCGCGCTCGCAGCCGCCACCACGGCGCAAGCCGCGGCGAATGCTGCTAGCACCACCGCCACCGCCGCCAACAACACAGCCACTACCGCGGCTGCGCAGGCGGCGGATGCTGCGTCAGATGCCGCGTCCGCGCTCGGCACCGTGGCGGCGCTGCAGTCAACCGTGGGCACGCTGCAAAGCGGGGTCAACAATCACGAAACACGGATAGTCAATCTGGAGTCCGGGGGAACTGGCGGTGGTGGCGCGCCGTCCGTCGTGCTCACCAACACCCCGCCGCCCGACGCCAAGGTGCAGGTCGCGGCGGCTGGCGCGAGCGTGGAGGCTGCCCGCGCGGACCACGCGCACAACGTGGCGGTGGCCGCGCCCGTGGCTGTCGGCACCGCCAACGCGGCGGGCAGTAGCGCGTCTCTGTCACGCGCTGACCACGTGCATTCGCACGGCAACCAGGCGGGCGGAGCGCTGCATGCGGTGGCTGTGTCGGGCGGCGCGGCCGGGTTCATGTCGGGCACCGACAAGGCCAAGCTGGACGGCATCGCAAGCGGCGCAGAGGTGAATGCCGCTGCCAATGCTAACACTGTAGGTGTTGGCGTGTGGCGTGATAAGAGCGGTGGAACGCTGCGGTTCCGTGGTGTCAAGGCCGCCGATGCGAAGATCACGGTAGTTGACTCTGCTGCGGATTCTACGATCGCGATCGGACTCGGGACCGTAGCCCCTAGCGACGTAGGTGCCGCGCCCGCGTCACACGATCACAGCGTGGCGCAGCCCAACGGCCTGGCTGGCTACATGACGGGAGCCGACAAGGCCAAGCTGGACGGCATCGCAGTAGGCGCTACGGCCACGCAGCTGGCTACGGCAGCCCCGCCCACCGTGAGCGCCGCGGCTGGCGCAGCAGGATCTAGCGGGAACGCCGCGCGCCAGGACCACACGCACGCTGTCTCCACGGGCACGCCGGTACAGGTCGGCAAAAACAACTTGGCGGGCGTAGCCTCTACTCTGGCGCGATCGGATCACGTGCACGCGCACGGCGATCAGGACGGCGGCAAGCTGCACGCATCCGTAATACCTAGCGTGAACGGCATTGGCGGGCTAAGCGGATTCATGGAGCCAGCCGACAAGGAACGGTTGGACGCGTTGTGGAGCGCTCCCGCACCGCCCAAGATCCTACGTGCGTATTACGAGTGGGACGGCGCTGGCGGGTGGGAGTTGATGAACGTGGACGATCCACTCGGCGTGTTTCCAGGTGCAGCAACGAACCCATCAGTAGGCCAGATGGATCTCAAGTTCGATGCCGCTCTCCCTCTACAGTATTACGCGGTAGCGGTGGCGAACGGTCCCGCCACGCCTGGTGGTGGGATCTGCTTCTTCTCCTACTACTCTGCGAAAACAGCCTCTACGCTACGGCTGCACTTCTTTGGCGATGCGTTCGCCGGTAAAAACCCGGAGTCTGTTGTGATCACCATCACGGTGGCGGAGTAACCCATGCAGCTTACCGAGCATTACACGCTTGCCGAATTCCTCGTTACTGACAAGCCGTTCCCCAACGTGGCGCAGGCGGGCGAGATCCGAAACATGCGCCGCCTGGCCGAACACCTGGAGGTTATCCGTTACCACTGTTGCCCGCGTCGTGGGCTGCTGATCACCAGGAATGGTGGATACCGCAGCGTGGAAGTGAACCGCGCCAGCGGCGGAGTACCGGAGTCGGCGCACCGCTTCGGCTGTGCTGCTGACGTGCGGCCGGTAGATCCCGCGGAGATCAGCGTAGAGGATATGTGGCGCCGCGTTGCGCGACTCGGGCTGCAGTATGACCAGGCGATCTGGGAGCCGGATCAAAACGTGATGCACTACGGGATTAGCCGCCCCGGTTATCACGGCGACGTTGCGCGGCTGATGCACTTCGTCCAAAACATGAGGAGGTAGCATGCTTGCGATCGTGATGGCTGTGGACCCCGGCAACCTGGAGGAATTGATCCAGCTGGCCGGATCTCTGTGGGCGCAGGCCCAGTGGGCTCCGCTCGTTGCCTTGTGCGTGGTGGTTATCACCACGCTTCTCACCCGTATCGGCGGCGCCACCGTGCTGCCGTGGCTTGATACACGCGTCGGCAAGCTGGTAGTGGCCGCTGTCTCCGCCGTGGCCCTCTCCGTACTCCAGGCGCTCATCGATGGCGGCAGCATCGCCGCCGTGGTGTCGCAGGCGATCACCGCGCTGGTGCTCGCCATCGGCATGCATTCGGGCGCGAAGAATCTAGGGCAGGGTAACGCGCCAGAGGTGGGTGGCTAATGGCTACCGCATTGATCGGCGCCGTGGTGATCCTCGCCGCACTCGTTGTGGTGCAGGAGATCCGTAGGCGTGCGGAGCAGCGCGGACGCGAGACGGCGGAAGCCGCTCGGGATGCTGCGCTCGCTACGCTTGATGGCGCTCGCCGCGTCCACCGCGCTGACGTGGCGTACCTGGAGGATGCTATCAGCGCGCGTGATCGGATGCTCGACACGGCGCGGGAGGAATTGCGTGCGATCCGTGATCCTGCTGTTGTGCGCGAGCGGCTGCTGCGCACGCTCTCCCCGCGTGGTGACGATCCCACCGGAGCACAGCTTGGCCTGCCGCTTGGCGGCTCCACCTGATCTGCCGGGGCTCCAGCTGCGTGGCCCCGCTGACGGCTGCCCGCCAGAGTTCGTGGGCTGCCTGGACCTGCGCGGCGGGATAGCCGCAGAGGAGGCGCGGCAGGATGCGTACCGCTGGATGGCGGACGCGTGGGCGCGCTGTGGTGGCGCCGAGCAACAGCCATAGACACCAAGGGCCCCACTCTCCTACGCGGAGGGTGGGGCCCTTTTGTCGTTTCCGGCTACTCGCGGCTAACGTGTAGGTACGTAATATCCTCCACCCGAACAGCCACGTGTCTGCGGGTGCGCTCATCGATGAGCCCGACGCGCAGCCGCGTGGCCCACAGCAGCGCGTGCTGGCTGTACGTGTCAGCGCTCCCGCACTGGATCGTCAGGCGGTAGGGCTGGCTCCTGCGCTCCATCTCCGCCAGCTGCGCCAGCATCACCGCCCACTCCGCCTGTGTCATCGTCGGACCCTCCCCGCGCGCGCCTTTTCACCCCGCGGAAGCTAGGTTCCGCGCCCGAAAGACTACCGACTTAGACCATCGCGCAGGGGATGCAGCCGGGGCGCATATGCGTTGCGCATTCCTCCATCGTAGGAGCGCAGCGGATGCAGCCCGCATTCCCGCAGTTGTCGCACGCGGCTACGCGGTTCGGGTTGAAGCGGCTAGCCGGGTGGGCGGGATCGTTCGGCGGGATGGGCGCCCACGTATCCGGCGCAACCTTCCGATGCTCCACGTACGGCGCCCCGTCGCGCGGCCCCATGAGCGCGCGAGCGCTGTAGCCCGGGAGGCTGTACCGCCATTCCGGCATGTCGAAACCGGAAGCGTCCCACGCGACGTACACAACGCGCTGGTTCTGGTTGGCGATCGGGTTGTACGCCCATTCGCCTACCGCGTAGCGCGGCGGGTAGACGGGGAGGCGCGACTTGATCCGGCGCTGGTACTCCGAAGCCGGTTCGCTGGCGTAGTCGATCCGCTCCAGCTTCACCCCCGCCGCTTCGAACTCCGCGGGCGTAGCGCCGTGAACGCGGCGCAGGGTGTTCGTACGCTCCGCATCCTCTGCCGCGTAGCGGGCGGCTTCCTCGCGCTTCTCTGCCAGCTTCTCCGCGCCCCGGGCAACCTCGCGCTCCCGCTGCTCCGCGAAGGCGGGGGAGCGCTGGCAGCGCTTGCAGGAAACCTTCAGCGCGTAGGTGGTGACGTTGATCCCCGCCCATGCGTGGGCGCCGTCTTCCGACTTGTAGACCGTGGCGAACTTCTGCTTCTGCCCGCACGCTGCATCGAAGCTATCGGCCTTCTTGAAGTGAACCGTCGTAGCCATGTCCGTTTCTCCTTGGAATCTGGCGCCCGGAACCTAGCTGCCGGGCGGGAATCGCTACCGCGTAATCCGGTTAGACCACGTTACGCGGTAGCGTGCAAGTTAGCCGTTAGCCGATGGTGAGGATGCGGCGCCCGTGCGCCCCGCGGCGCTCACCGATGACGACCCCCGCCGCACGGCAGCGGGCGATCAGGCTGCGGCGGCTGTTGGCGTACACGGCGCCGTAGCGCCGAGCAGCGCCGCGCAGCGTGGCGCCAGACAGCGCCTCGGTGCCGTTCAGCACGTTGCGCTGGTAGTCGCCGCGCGCCAGCGCATACGCAGCATCGTACGCGGCGCGATCGTACACCTCCGTATAGCGGCCGGTGACGGCGACGATCGGGCGATCGGTATTGGCGGCGGGAGCGGTGGCGGTGGCGGGGGTGGTGGCGACGGCGGGGACGGTGGCGGGGACGGTGGCGATCATCGGACGATCCTTTCGGAGTGAGGCGGCAGCGCCGCCGGGTGATGGTTAGAGCCTAGTGAGTTAGCCGGTAGCCGTCAAGCGCTACCGGCTAACTCACTAGGCCCCGCCCGGTCTTATTTGGGGGCGGGGCCACTTTTCAGCGGGCGATCTCCACCTTGACACCAGCCTGCCGCAGCCGGTGGATCGTAGCACTCTGCCCCGCGCGCTGGCGCATGGTGCCCGCGCGGACGATCCACGCCTTGCGCGCCTTGTCCCACGTCCCGCCGATCGCCTTGATCTCGTCCCGGTGGGGGTAGGTGTCGCCAGAGAGAATCCAGGTTTCGCCAGCCGCCATCTTCGTACCCTCCGGCGCCGTGCGCCGTGCTCCGCGTCAGTGAGTAGAACTCTAGGGCTTAGTCGGTAGGACGTCAAGCCCTACCGACTAAGCGCCATCGCGCTCCATCCGCTTGAGTCGGGCGATCCGCTTGCGCAGCTGGAGCAGGGCCCGCGCGTGCTCTCTCTGCGCCGCCTCCAGCTGCTCCCGCAGCGCCACCACCCGATTCGTTTCGCGGCGGATGTCGATGGCCTGCCGCCAGCGCAGCACGCACGTCACGCAGTCTCGATACAGCCCGTCAGGCTGTGAGCGATCCCGGTAGTAGCCGCCGCCCTCCGACTTCGGCTTTGCCGGGTACTCCTTGCGACAATGCGCGCAGCGCTTGGTGGTGGTGGTGGTGGTGGTGGTGGTGGCAGCCATCAGCGTACCTCCGTGTTCCGTGGACGGGCGGAGGATGTAGTGCGCAGCACGCAAGCGGAAGCATACGCATTAGCGTGGTAGTTACGTGGTAGACGATGCGGGGTAGTCGGCGGCGGAATCACTGGCCCGACGATCCCGGCGGGGCGTGTCAGATGCAAAACGAAAAAGGGCCCCACGGCCTAGACCGTGGAGCCCTTGAGCGTGCGGAGCGCGGAGCGGCTACGCGATAGAGATGTAGCCCTTGGCCGTGTCCACGATCAGATCGCTACGGAGTCCGCCGCTGGTCAGATACTCCGCCACGCGCATCCCCGTGCGGTAGAGCGCGAAGCGCTCCTTGGCGCCGCCGCGGTTCCGCTTCGGGTTCTCGTCAACCAGAAGCGTGATCGTCTGATCCTCCGCGAAGCGCGGAGCACGGGACCACCCGCTGCGATCGGTAGGAGCCTTGGCCTTCGGCGCCGCCTTGGCCTTGGGCGCAGCCTTGCCCTT
>Ga0164243_10001431_pt1 | contig 40357 bp, 37 predicted proteins | sample OricompcompostOP_FD_108781 | JGI IMG/M metagenome (GOLD analysis project Ga0164243, IMG submission 108781) | Organic Plus compost microbial communities from Emeryville, California, USA - Original compost - Organic plus compost (OP) | ecosystem: Engineered > Solid waste > Mixed feedstock >... | reverse complement strand
GGCGCCCGGATCCACCTCCGCGTCGTCCTGCTCCATCATCGCCTGGTGCAGGTGCGGGTCGAACCGGTCGCCGCGCGCGGGGCTGATCCGCTTCAGGCCGTTGCGCTCGAAGGCGGACTGCAGGGCCTTCTCGGTCATCTCGATGCCGAGCACGAAGTTGCTGACGGCGGCGTCGGCGGACTCGCGCGGGGCGGCCGCCAGGGCCCGCTCCAGGTTGTCGGCCGCCTGGAACAGGTCGCGGGCGAACCGCTGGATGGCGTAGGCGCGCGCGTCGTTGGTCTCGCGCTCGGCGCGGCGGCGGGTGTTCTCCGCGTCGGCGGCGGCGCGCAGGGCCTTGTCGCGCCATTCGGCGAGTTCGGCCTTCAGCTGCTCCAGCGTGGGCTCGCCGCCGTCGGACATCGAATCGGCGGGCGCATCGGCCGGCGTTCCATCGTCGGTCATCGTTCGTCCTTCTAACCGTCCAGCAGACGCCCGAGCAGCCGGGCGGTGTAGTCCACCAACGGGATCACCCGGGCGTAGTTCAAGCGGGCCGGCCCGATCACGCCGATCGAGCCGACCACCTTGCGCTGGCCGGTCATATAGGGAGCCGCGATCACAGCGGAACCCGAAAGCGAAAACAGGCGCGTCTCCGCGCCGATGAAGATGCGCACGCCCTGGGCCTCGCGCACGTCGTCCAGCAGGCTGATCAGCTGCTCCTTCTGCTCGAGGTCGTCGAACAGCATGCGCACGCGCTCCAGGTCGTCACTGGCCCCGATGTTGTCGATCAGATTGGCGCGGCCGCGCACGATCAGGGAGCGCTCCGGCCCCTCGCCGCCGCCCCAGGCCGCCAGGCCCTCCTCCACCAGCCGGGCGGTCGCCTCGTCGAGCTCGCGGCGGGCGCGGTCCAGCTCGGCCCGCACCTCGGCCTTGGCCTCGGCCAGGGTGCGGCCGCGGATCACCGCATTGAGGAAGTTGGAGGCCTCCTGCAGGGCCGAAGGCGTCAGGCCCGCCGGCCGGCGCATCAGCCGGTTCTCCACCACCCCGTCGTCGAACACCATCACCACCAGGGCCTGGTCGGCGCCGAGCGGCACGAACTCCACGTGCTTGACGCCCGCGTCGCGCACCGGCGTGACCACCACGCTGGCGCCGCGCGCAAGCCCCGACAGCAGGGCGGTGGCCTGGTCCAGCGCCTCCTCGATCCCGCGCGGCCGGTCCGCCAGCCGCCCCTCGATCTCCCGCCGCTCGTCGGGGGTGATGTCGCCGAGCTCCAGAAGGCCGTCCACGAACAGCCGCAGCCCCGCGTGGGTCGGGAAGCGGCCGGCGCTGGTGTGCGGGGCCGCGAGCAGGCCGAGCTGCGTCAGGTCCTGCATGGTGTTGCGGATCGAGGCCGGCGACAGGTGCACACCGCCCTTGGAGACGGTGCGCGAGCCCACGGGCTCACCGGTCTCCAGGTAGGTCTCCACCACCCGGCGGAAGATGTCCCTGGCCCGCTCGTCGAGCTGGGCGAGGCTGGGTCCGTGGGGGCCGGACAATCCCGACGAAGGCGTGTTCATCATGGCTCTTACGAAGACCGGACGCCTAAACGTGGACGGGGTCTCGGGAATTTAGGATAAGCGCGCGTTTTGCCCGTGCAAGGACCGGACGCGTGACGGTCCCGCGAGGCCCCCGGGAGTCCATCAGAAATGCGTCCATCCGAACGCGCGCACGACGCGCTCAGGGCCGTCAGCTTCGAGACCGGCGTCAACCGGTACGCGGAAGGGTCGTGCCTGGCGGTGTTCGGCCACACGCGCGTGCTGGTGACCGCCTCGGTCGAGGAGAGCGTGCCCTCGTTCCTGAAGGGCCGGGGCCAGGGCTGGGTCACGGCCGAGTACGGCATGCTGCCCAGGGCCACCCACACCCGCGGCCGCCGCGAGGCCGCCCAGGGCAAGCAGTCGGGCCGCACCCAGGAGATTCAGCGCCTCATCGGCCGCTCCATGCGGGCGGTCTGCGACCTCAAGGCGCTCGGGGAGCGGCAGATCACCCTCGACTGCGACGTCATCCAGGCCGACGGGGGCACCCGCACCGCCGCGATCTGCGGCGGCTGGATCGCGCTCAAGCTCGCGGTCGGCCACCTTGTGGACGAGGGCCTGCTGAAGAGCGACCCGGTGCTGGACCAGGTGGCGGCGATCTCCTGCGGGATCTGGCAGGGCGCGCCGGTGCTGGACCTGGAGTACGAGGAGGATTCCCAGGCCGAGGCGGACGCCAATTTCGTGCTGACCGGCTCGGGCCAGATCGTGGAGATCCAGGCCACCGGCGAGAAGCGCGGCATGTCGCCGGCGGAGTTCGAGGCCCTGTTCGCCCTGGCCCGGGGCGGCGTCGAACAGATTTGCGCCCTGCAGAGGGCGTCGGTGTCGGCGTAGCGGACGACGGGGTCAGGCGGCATCGCCTGGCCGCTGAATCCTGCTCTGGATTCAACCATGAGAGCGCGTCCGGGCGGCGAAACCGCACACACATTCGCCTGACGCGCTCCAGATCCGAAGTCTCAGGAAACCGGCGCCCGCCCCGCCCGTCCCGGCGCGGGCCGGGTCGGGCGGACGTGGCGAGGCCGAAGCGACGGCGGCGGCCGGGCCGCCGCCGTGCTTACATGGACCCGCTGGCGACGAGGGCGGCGATCACCGGGGCGACGGCCACGAGGGCGGCGCTGAAGATGACGCCGAACCGGTCCGCGAGCGTGTCGAGGTTGGTCGAGGCGTTCATGACTGACTCCATGGTGCAACGCAGCATGATTGCTGCGGCGCAGCGCAAATAGGCCATCGGCCACGCTTGCACCAGAGGGTGAAGCCCTTGTTCACCATGAATTTTTCTTCAGGATGTTGCAGCGCACCTAAACCGTGGCGCCGAAGCCTCACTCCTCCGGCGGGAGCAGGTCCTCCTGGGCTCCCGGCTCATAGGCCAGGAGGTCGCCGGGCTGGCAGTCGAGCTCGCGGCACAGCCCGTCCAGGGTGCTGAGCCGGATCGCGCGGGCGCGGCCGGTCTTCAGGATGTTGAGGTTGGGCACGGTCAGCCCCACCCGGTCGGCGAGCTCGCTGAGCGACATGCGCCGGCGCACCAGCATCTGGTCGAGCTTCACGCGGATGGCCATGGCGCCCTCAGATGGTCAGTTCGGCCTCGGCGCGCAGCCGGGCGCCTTCGCGGAACACCTCGGCCAGGACGAACACCACCAGCACCGCGAACCAGGCCGTCGGATTGAAGGTGGAGTGCTCCCAGCGGAACAGGTCGCGGAACATCCAGCCGAAGAAGTTGATGGCGTAGCTGATGAGCTCCAGCGCCACCAGGCAGAAGCCGATGGCGCGAAGGCGCCGGACGTTCTCCGGATCGAACGGATCGCCGGCGGTGAGCGTCAGGAACACCCGCCGCACGCGCTCCACGATCATCAGCACCACCCCCATGTAGACGGCGAAGCCCAGGAGGCCCGCGGCCAGGATGGGCCCGCGCACGCGCGCGGGCAGGTCGCGCCAGACCCCGAGGTCGGCGGGCAGCAGCAGCGCCAGCAGGGCGCCCAGCAGGAACAGGCCGACCGTCACCCACAGGACGACGTAGATGACGTCCAGAGCCGTCTTCAGAAGGCTCGACACCGAGCCCGGTCCCAAGGCGCGCATCACCCCCTCCGCGCAGAGGTTGTTCGGGCGCGCACCATGCCCGCCGCCGCCGCCGCGCGGCAAGCCCGGCGGGATCTCAGCGGCGGCCGAACAGCCCCCCCTCGCCGCGCCGCCGCACCGCCCGGGCGGGATTGCCGGCCAGGGTCGCGCCTTCGGGTGCGGAGGCGGTCACCACCGCGCCGGCCGCGACGATGCAGCCGTCGCCCAGGGTGACGCCCTTCATCACCGCCGCCGAGAAGCCGAGCCAGCAGCGGCGGCCGATGCAGACCGCCGCGGTCGGGATGTCGAACTCCCGCCGCGGCCCGATCTTCAGGATCGAGCGGAAGTGCGCCTCGCGTTCCGCCGGATCCAGCGGATGGGTGTCGTTGTCGAACACCTGGCCGCCATGGGCGATGAGGGTGGAGTCGCCGATCTCCACCATCCTGCGCGCGCTGACGACGGCGCCGTCGCCGAGGTAGACGCGCTCGCCGAAGGCCGCCCGCCCCTCGCCTTCGCAGCGGATGATCCCGCGGATCGCGCAGTCGCGGCCGAAGCGCGCGCGCCGCTCGCCGTCCGGGGTGATCAGGCGGGCGGAGAGGCCCAGCCGCAGCCCCTCGCCCACGTCGGCGCGGCTCAGGAAGGCGTCGAACACCTCCATCAGCCGGTCGCCGTCCTCGGCGCGGTCGAACATGCCCCGGGCCTCGGCGGCGTTTCTGGGACGCTGGAACACCGGCCCGTTGGCGAAGGCGTGGTCGTGAGGATCCAGGTACGGCCGCATCAGGCGCTCCCGTCAGGCGTCCGCGGGCCTGGTCTCGAGCAGGGCCCGGTCCAGCGCGGCCTGCTCGGCCGGGGACAGGGCCCGGCCCGCCGCGGCCTTGTAGCACGCCGTCAGGGTCAGGCGCGCGCGGCCCCAGTCGTAGCGGTCGAAGCTGCCCCGGGTGTTCTGCGCCAGCTCGTCCAGCAGGGCCTCGTCGGTCCAGGCGCGCTCGAGGGCCAGGGCGATCGCCTCTGTGTCCAGGCCGTCGAACAGCAGGCCCGCCTCGCCCACCGTCTCGGGGATGGAGGACTGGCTCGCCCCGACCACGGGCCGCCCGTGCCAGAGCGCCTCCAGCAGGGACTGCGAATGGCCCTCGAGCAGGGAGGGGAAGACGATGAACCGCGCGCGCCGGTAGCAGACGGCCAGGAGCTCGTCGGAGACCACGCCCAGGAACCGCACCTGGCCCTGCAGGCCCAGGCGCTCGACGGCCCGCTCCAGCTGCGGATGGAAGGGCGCGTAGGCCCGCCCGGTGCACACCAGCTGCAGCTCCAGGCCCTCGCGGTCCCTCAGCCGCGCCATGGCCTCGAACAGGCGCAGGTGGTTCTTGTGGGGGAAGGTCATGGCCGGATAGAGCATGAACCGGCCGGGCAGGCCGGCCTCGGCGGCCAGCTCCGCCTCGCGTGCGGGCCCGACCTCGGCCCGGGCCATGGTGGAGCTGCGGGGGATCACCGCCACCCTGGAGGCCGGCACGCCGTAGCAGCGCATGATGTCGCGCTTGGTCCACCAGGCGCCGCAGACGACGAAGGCGGCCCCCGTGATCCCCTCGGTGTAGGTCCTGCGCCGCCAGGCGAGCACGTCCGGCGGGAAGAACTCCGGGAAGTGGTGCTGCTGGATGTCGTGCGGCTCGAACACATAGGGCCGGCGCGTGGGCCATTTCACCGGATAGGTGAAGTGGACGACGTCCACGCCGTACCGGTCGAGCAGGGCGTCGACGTCGGCTTGCGTCGGCATGGTCCTGAGGAAGGCCCGCTCGTTCAGCGCGCGCGAGAGGTCGTCGAAGCGGCGGCCGAGCGTCCCCGCGCCCAGGCGCGCCCGCAGCGCCCTGGCCCGGGCGGCCGCGGGCTCGGAGCTGACGGGAGTGAACTCCGGCCAGGGCCAGACGATCACCCGGTCCGCATCGCCCCGGAGCTCGCGCATGGCCTCGGCATAGGCCGGCAGGGCGGTGACGAGCATGTCGACGTCGGCCGGCGCGGCGTCGCGGAAGTTGACCAGGATGGACAGGGCCGAGGATTCGCTGCCCCCCGCGTTGGCGGGATTGATCAGGGCGTTCAGCGCCACCACGAGCGGAGGGGGGACGCTCACAGGTCGTGCAGCCCGAGCCGTTCGGCCGGGTAGATGAACGGCCGGCCCTCCAGGATCGCCTCGCACATCAGGTCCAGCGCCGCGTCGCGGCCTTCGGCGAGCTCGTCGGCGGAGCCGATCTCGGGGGTGAAGAACAGGTTGGAGCTGACCTTCTTCAGGAAGGGCAGCGGCATCATCCGCCGGAAGAAGAAGTGGTAGGCGTACTTCAGCGCCCGCTCGACCACCTGCGGGTCCAGACGGCGGCGGAGCGGCAGGGACTCCAGCAGCCGCGCGTAGTCCTCGGGGCCGGAGGCGTCCAGCGTCAGGCCCTTGTTCTTGATCCAGGCCTCGCCGGCCACGATCACCGGGATGCCCACGGCGGCGAGCTCCACGCCCATCTTGGTGCCGTAGATCAGCACCGTGTCGCACAGCTCCATGGCCGCGTAGGTGGAGACGGGGCTCTCGGGCGGGATCACGAAGACGTTCGGCGGCAGCACCGGGACGCGGCGGGCGATCTCCTCCGCCAGGGGCTGGCGCGAGGGCGCGGTGCCGCGGATCTCGGCGGGGTGGATGCGCAGCAGCAGCTGCAGGTCCGGCCGGGCGCGGAAATGCTCGATGGTGCGCACGACCCAGTCGATCTGGCTGGGGAAGGCGTTGGCCCGGTAGTGCAGCTGGGCGTCCCAGACCACGTTGGACAGCATGCCGATCACCGGCCTGGACGGATCCAGCCCGAGCCCGCGCAGCAGAGCGTCCGCATCCTCCTCCGGCTTCTCGTGGAAGCCGATCCAGTCGCGCGACCCCCGCCAGCGGCTCTTCAGATAGGCCAGGATCTCGCCCCGCTGGCGCTCGCCCCAGGCCATGTCCTCCCACGCCGAGACCGGCTCGGTCATCAGGGTGTGATGGTAGGTGTCCCCGTGGCTCATGATGAAGCTGTTGGCCCGGTAGGCGACGACCCAGTTCACCACCCGCACGCCCTGGGCCCGGCAGACCTCCCCCACCAGCCCCTGGGGCACGTAGAGGCCGTGGTGGAACACCGCCACGTCGTAGCCGCCCTCGGCCAGCAGCCGCCGGTAGGCGAAGACGCTGAGCACGGCCGCCTCCAGGTAGCGGCGCAGCACCGCCGCGCCGTTCGGCTCGTCCTCGAGGTCGCCGCGGGTGTAGTAGCGCAGCGCGCCGGCGCGGGCGTGCTCGCCCACGTTCAGCCCGTCGAGCTCGAACTCCGCGATCTCCTCCAGGGGAACGGACTCGGCGATCCGCAGGGCCTCGGCCCGCTCCTCGTCGGTGATCAGCGACCCGAGCCTGTGCACCTTCAGCCCCAGCGGCTCGAACATGGCGCGCCCGCGGCCCTGGCAGCTCGGACAGAAGCTCCTGGGCAGGCGCCGCTCGGTCACCACGGTGTCGTCGGGCAGGTCGGAGAACTCCGCCCGCAGGCAGCCGGGCAGGGCCGCGTCGCAGAGCACGATCTCGACGTCCGCGTCGCGCAGGGCGAGGGCGGCGGCCAGGGTGCTCTCCATCACGCTGACGGGCCCGTGGCCGCCGATGTTGGTGGCGACCAGCACCCGGCCGCGGCGGCCGGGCGTGCGGGCGCTCCAGGCCGGGGACGCCGCGGTCAGGGCGCCCCAGTCGGGGAAGCCCTTGAGCTGGTGGAAGGCGGGAGCGGGCGGAGGAGCCGGCGGGGGCGCGGCCGCGGACGCCGGCGCCGGCCGCGCGGTCCTGCCCCTGCGGGCGCGCCAGAGGGGCCACCACCTGGTCATGGGCTCAGGCGGCGATCAGGCCGGCGTCGAGGCGCGCCCGGAAGTCGGCATAGGCCTTGGCGAGTCCCTCGCGCAGCGGCGTGCGCGCGCTCCAGCCCAGGGCGTTCAGCCGGCTGGTGTCCGTGAGCTTGCGCGGCGAGCCGTCCGGCCGCGAGGCGTCGAACACCAGCTCTCCGGTGAAGCCGACCACCTCCGCGACCGTCCTGGCGAACTCGGCGATGGTGACCTCCCGCCCCGTGCCGACGTTGATCGCCAGCTCGCCGCCGTACCGCTCCAGCAGGAAGACGCAGGCGTCGGCCAGGTCGTCGACGTCCAGGAACTCGCGGCGGGGCGAGCCGGTGCCCCAGACCACCACCTGCGGCGCGCCGGAGACCTTGGCCTCGTGCATGCGGCGGATCAGGGCGGCCGGCACGTGGCCGTGCTCGGGATGGTAGTTGTCGCCCACGCCGTAGAGGTTGGTGGGCATGGCGGAGATGAAGTCGTCGCCGTACTGGCGCCGGTAGGCCTGGCACAGCTTCAGGCCGGCGATCTTGGCGATGGCGTACCACTCGTTGGTCGGCTCCAGCGGCCCGGTGAGCAGGGCCTCCTCGGGCATGGGCTGGGGCGCCAGGCGCGGATAGATGCAGGTGGAGCCGAGCATCAGCAGCTTCTTCACGCCGGCGTCGTGCGCGCCGCCGATCACCGCCAGCTCGATGGCGAGGTTGTCCTGCAGGAAATCGACCGGGAAGGTGCTGTTGGCGACGATGCCGCCGACCTTGGCCGCGGCGACCACCACCACGTCCGGCCGCTGCGCCTTCAGCCAGGCCCGCACCGCGCCGGCGTCGCGCAGGTCCAGCGCCTCGCGCCCGGCGGTGAGCACCTCGACCGGCTCGGCCCGGAGCCGCCGGACGATGGCCGATCCCGCCATCCCGCGATGGCCGGCGACCCAGACCCGCGCGCCGGAGAGGTCGAACAGCTTGTCCGCCATCAGTCCTCCCCGTTGCGCCGCCAGGAGTCCCGCTTCACCAGCTCCAGGTCGCTGGCCACCATCTCGCGGACCAGCTCGTCGAAGCCGATCTCGTGGCGCCAGCCGAGCTTCTGGCGCGCCTTGCCCGGATCGCCGAGCAGCTGGTCCACCTCGGTCGGACGGAAATAGCGCGGGTCGATGGCGACCAGTTCCTGGCCGGTGGCGGTGTCGACCCCGACCTCGTCGACGCCCTCGCCGCGCCAGGCGATGGTGCGGCCGACCTCGGCGAAGGCGCGCTCGATCAGTTCGCGCACCGAGTGCATCTCGCCGGTCGCCAGGACGTAGTCGTCCGGCTCGTCCTGCTGCAGCATCAGCCACATGCCGCGAACATAGTCCCGCGCGTGGCCCCAGTCGCGCATGGCGTCCAGGTTGCCGACGTAGAGCCTGTCCTGCAGCCCCAGCTCGATGGCCGCCGCCGCGCGCGTCACCTTGCGGGTGACGAAGGTCTCCCCGCGGATCGGGCTCTCGTGGTTGAACAGGATGCCGCTGGACGCGTGCAGACCGTAGGCCTCGCGGTAGTTCACCGTGATCCAGTGGGCGTAGAGCTTGGCCACGCCGTAGGGGCTGCGCGGATAGAAGGGCGTGGTCTCCCGCTGCGGGACCTCCTGCACCAGGCCGAACATCTCCGAGGTGGACGCCTGGTAGAAGCGCACCTTCTCGGCCATGCCCAGGATGCGGATGGCCTCCAGCAGCCGCAGCGTGCCCACCGCATCGGCGTTGGCGGTGTACTCGGGCGTCTCGAAGCTCACCTTCACGTGGCTCTGGGCGCCGAGGTTGTAGATCTCGTCCGGCCGGGTCTCGGCGACGATGCGCAGCAGGTTCAGCGAGTCGGTCAGGTCGCCGTAGTGCAGGAACAGCCGCGCCCCGGCGACGTGCGGGTCCTGGTAGACCGCGTCGATGCGCTCGGTGTTGAAGGAGGAGGAGCGGCGCTTCACCCCGTGGACCACATAGCCCTTCTGCAGGAGCAGGCGCGCCAGGTACGAGCCGTCCTGTCCGGTGATCCCGGTGATCAAGGCGACCTTGCTCAAACCTTCCCCCCTCAGGCCCGCTCAGGCCGGACGTTGACGTAGACGTCCCTGAGCTCGGAGTAGATGTCCAGCGCCTCGGTGCCCGGCTCGCGCGTGCCGTTGCCGGAGGCCTTCACCCCGCCGAACGGCATGTGCGGCTCCGAGCCGTGGGTGCCGGCGTTGATCACGGCCACGCCGGTCTCGATCCGGTCCACAAAGGTCAGGGCGCGGTCGACATCGCGGGTGTGGATGGCTGCGGTCAGGCCGTAGGGCGAGGCGTTGGCGAGCGCGATCGCCGCCTCGAAGCCGGGCACGCGATAGATCACCGGGATCGGGCCGAACAGCTCCGCGCCGGAGATCTCGGCCTTCGGATCGACGCCTTCCAGCACGGTGGGCTGCATGTAGAAGCCGGACGACAGGCCCGGCCCGGTCGCCCGGCCGCCCCCCGCCAGCACCTTCGCGCCGGCGGCCGCGGCGCGCTCGACGGCCGCGCACATGTTGTCGAGCTGGCGCCGGTTGATCACCGGCCCGAGGTCGCAGTCGTCGTCCACCCCGAGCTTCAGGGCGGCGGTGGCGGCCAGGAACTTCCGCACGAAGGCGTCATAGACGGCGTCGAACACCACGAGGCGGCTGGAGGCGGCGCAGCGCTGGCCGGCGTTGGAGAAGGACGCCAGCTTCGCCCAGTGCACGGCGTTGTCGAGGTCGGCGTCGTCGCAGACGATCAGGGCGTTCTTGCCGCCAAGCTCCAGCGAGACCTTCTTCAGCTGCCGGCCGGCGGTCTCGGCGATCTCGCGGCCCACGCGCGTGGAGCCGGTGAAGGAGATCACGTCCACCTGCGGGTGGGCGACGATCGGCGGGCCGACCTCCGCGCCCAGGCCGTGGACCACGTTCAGCAGCCCCTTGGGCAGGCCGGCCTCCTCGCAGATCCTGGCCATCAGCCAGGCCGAACCGGGCGTGTCCTCGGCCGGCTTGAGCACCACGCCGTTGCCGCAGATCAGGGCCGGGAACACCTTCCATGCGAAGTTCGGGGCCGGGGTGTTGGCCGCGATGATCAGCCCGGCCACCCCGCACGGGCGGCGCACGGTCATGGCCCAGCGGTTCGGGGTCCCCGAGGTCATGGTCCGGCCGAACAGCCGCTGCCCCTCCCCGGCGAAGAAGCGGGCGCACTGCACCGCCGCCCCCACCTCGCCGAGCGAGTCGGCCATGCGCTTGCCGGCCTCCAGCGCGACGATGCGGGCGAGCTCCTCGCGGCGGGCCTCCAGCGCGTTGGCGATGGCGTGCAGGATCTCGCCCCGGCGCACGCCCGGCGTGGCGGCCCAGGCCGGCTGGGCGGCCCGCGCGCTGGCCACGGCCGCGGCGACGTCGGCCTCGCCCGAGCGGGCGAGACGCCCGATCGGCGCGCCGCTGTGCGGGGACAGGACCTCGACCTCCGCGCCGCTGAGGGCCGGCGCGTCCCGGCCGGCGACGAGGTTGGCGATCAGCTCAGGATAGGCGCTCACGCTCGGCTCCCGTCACATCGCGGTGAAGCCGCCGTCGATCACGACGTTGGCTCCGGTCATGTAGCGGGAGGCGTCCGACATCATGAACACCACCGGACCGTCGTAGTCCCCGGGCTCCGCCATGCGCCCGAGCGGCACCTTGCGGGTGTAGGGCTCCAGGAACTCGGGGTCCTGGCCGGCGAACACCCCCGCGAAGGTCAGGGTGTTCACCCGCACCCCCGCCTTGCCCCAGTAGACCGCGAGATAGCGGGTCAGGTTCATCAGCGCCGACTTGGTCACCGAATAGCCGACCGGCTTGTAGAAGTTCTCCCCGCGGTCGCGCCGGTACTGGTAGAGCGACTGGTCCGGCGAGAGCACCCCGTAGATCGAGGAGATGTTGACGACCGAGCCCTTGCCGGCGCGGGCCATCGCCCCGCCGAACACCTGGCAGCAGTAGACGACGCCCTTGACGTTGACGTCGAGCATCCGGTCCAGGGACGAGTCCGGATAGTCCTCGAACGGCCCGTTCTCGCCGGCCGGCGCGCCCGGCGGGGCGTCGATCGCGGCGTTGTTGACCAGGCCGTAGGGCGCGCCCCAGGCGCTCTGGATCGCGTCCAGCGCCGCCCGGAGGCTGTCCTTGGAGGTCACGTCGGCGGCGAACAGCCGCAGCCGCTCCTCGCCCACGTCCGCCAGGGGGATCTTCGCGCGGCCGCGGTCGTCGGACACGTCCAGCACGGCCACCCGCGCCCCGGCCGCGATCAGGGCGTTGGCGAAGGAGGCGCCGAGCTGTCCGAGCCCGCCGGTGACGATGACGATGCGGCCGTCCAGGTCGAAGGAAGCCGGCACCCGGTCAGCCCTGGCGCGGGGTTTCGCCGATCTCGGCCCAGCCGATGATCTCCTCGGCGGGGACGGCGGTCTTCAGCGTCTTGCCGACGAAGTGGTCGACCCAGTAGGGCTGCAGGGCGTTGGCGGTGATCTTGGACTCCACCGGGATCCGGTAGTCGATGTCCTCGAAGGTCAGCACGTGGCCGGCCGGCAGGTCGCGCGCGGCGACCATGCGCTTGACCATCTTGTTCAGCGGCTTGGTCTCGGACTCGTAGGGGACCTTGCGCCCGTCGCCCAGGGCGATGCGGGTCCGCTCCAGGTCGCGCACCACCCGCTTGAGGCCCGCCGGCTCCAGGCTGAACGCCTGGTCGGTGCCCTTCCAGGCGCGGTTCAGGGTGAAGTGCTTCTCGAACACCCGCGCCCCCAGCATGTAGCCCACCAGCGGCATGGCGATGCCCGAGTCGTGCGAGGAGAAGCCGATCACGATGTCGGGGAAGGCCTCCATGAAGGTCTCGATCACCCGCAGGTTCAGCTGTTCGTACGGCGGCGGATAGCCGGAGGTGCACTGCATGATGCACAGGTTCCGGTTGATCGGCATGATGGTGTCGTAGGCCCGCCGGGCGTCCTCCATGGTCGCCCCGCCGGTGGAGACGATCATCGGCTTGCCGAAGCTCGCCACGTGCTTCAGCAGCGGCGTGTTGGAGATGTCGCCCGAGGCGATCTTGTAGGCCTGCAGGTCGATCGACTCCAGAAGGTCCGCCGAGGGCAGGTCGAAGGCGGTGGAGAAGAACAGGATGCCCAGCTCCTCGGCGTAGGCCTTCAGCTCCTGGTACTGCTCCCGGGAGAACTCCAGCGCCTCCCGGTGCGTCCCGTAGGTCGGGGCGTAGGCGTTCTCGGAGTTGTAGGGGCTGTCGTACATCTCCCGGGTGAACAGCGCCCGGTTGTCGCGCTTCTGCAGCTTCACCGCATGCGCCCCGGCTTCGACCGCCGCCCGGAACATGGCCTTGCAGGTGTCCATGTCGCCCTGGTGGTTGTGGCCGATCTCGGCGATCACATAACCCGCCGAGTCCTGGGTTATCACCTTGTCGCCGATAACGAATTCGCGGCTCATGCGGACGCCCGTCCCCCTTTGAAACACAGGCGATGGACCTGTCACGTTCCGAGGGGCTTTGCAACCTCGCCACGGCGTCCGCGGCGGGGAGTTCAACCCTCGACGGGCTCGGGATCGGAGGGCAGGCGCTCGGGCCGGAGCCGGGCCGCGACGTGCTGGCGCAGGTGGAACTCGCGGCCGAGGCTCAGCCACGGATCCAGCAGGCTGATGTGCCGCGACAGGAAGACGTTGTTCCAGTCGCGCCAGAGGGCGCCGGCCACGGGCTTCAGCGAGTTCTCGTCGTAGCGGCCGCGCAGCCGCTTCTTGAACCAGGCCCAGAAGCGCCGCTTGCGCCGCCAGGCGGCGTCGTCCCCGGCCAGGCCGGCGTATTTGTCGCGGTAGAGCCTCAGCGAACGCTCGTGCAGACGGGCCAGCGCCGCGTGCTCGGGGGTGGACGGGTCCAGCGGCCAGTCCCGGTAGTGATGCAGGGCGACGGGGCGGGTGTAGACCACGTCCCACCCCGAATAGAGCACCTTGGCCGTCAGGTCCGGATCGATGCCGTAGTTGCCGAAGGCCTCGCTGAAGTAGCCGACCCGGCGCAGCACGTCCGTGCGCAGCACGCCCTGGTTCACGTTCAGGACGCCGGTTTCGGAGACGCCGCCGATGTAGGCCGAGCCGAGGAAGGGGCCCTGCACGTCGCGGGTCTTCAGGGCGACCATGCCGATCTCGCGGCGGCGGTCGAGGATGCGGACCGCCACGTCCAGGCCGCCGTCGACCACCTCGTTGTCGTCGCTGAGCCAGGCGACGTAGGGCGTGTCGAGGGTGCGGAACACGTCGTTGTAGGCCCTGGCCTGGCCGAGCTTGCGGCCCACCAGCAGCGGCCGGATGCGCTCGGAGGCGACCGACTGCAGATACGGCTGGGTCCCGTCGGTCGAGCCGGCGTCGGTGACGTAGACCACCACCGGCGTCCTGGTCTCGCGCAGGATGCTCTCCAGGCACCGCTTCAGCGGCTGGAGCCGGTTGTAGGAGCCGAGGACGACCGAGAGGCGGGCGGCGGGCGACATCGGCTCCTGATTAGAGCCTGCCGCCCCCGCGGGCCAGACGGGCCGGCGCGCGCCGGTTGACGGCGGCCCCGATCGATGCGCAGCACCGGCCGATGACGCCCGTCCCGTCCCGCCCCGCGCCCATGGCTGAGCCCGCCGCCGAACCGCTGGTCCCGGCGCCCTGGGGAACGGGCGTGGCCTTCGTCACCGGCGCGGCCGGCTTCCTGGGCGGCGCCTTCGCCTCCGCCCTGGCCGAGGCGGGCTGGACGGTGGCCGGCTTCGGCCATCCGCCCCGCGGCGGGGGCGGTGCGCGCCTCCGGCGCCTGGCGAGCTGGCGCGAAGGGGACGTGGAGGCGGACGCGCTGGCGGCCGCCGCCGCGCGCGCGGGGACCCCGGAGATCGTCTTCCACGCCGCCGGCGGCGCGTCCGTCGGGGCCTCCCTGGCCGATCCGGAGGCGGACGCGCGGCGGACGCTCGGCTCCCTCAGCCAGACCCTGGCCTTCATGCGCGGGGCCGCGGCCTCGGCCCGCCTGCTCTATCCCTCCAGCGCCGCGGTCTACGGCGCCGACCATCCCGGCCCGATCGCCGAGGACGACGCGCTGAACCCGATCTCGCCCTATGGGCGGCACAAGCTCGAGGCCGAGAGGCTGATCCGGGAGGCGGCGGCCGGCTTCGGCCTGGACGCGGTGGTGGTGCGGTTCTTCTCCCTCTACGGCCCGGGACTGCGCAAACAGCTGCCCTGGGAGCTCGCCGGCCGGCTGCTCGCCGGTCCCGCCGGGGTCGAGCTCTCCGGCACGGGAGAGGAGGTGCGCGATTTCCTCTACGTCGCCGACGCGGTGCGCCTGCTGGGCCTGGCGGCCCGCCTGCCGCGCCAGGACGGCCCGCTCGTGCTGAACGGCGGCGGCGGGGCGCCGGTGACCGTGCGCGAGCTGGCCGAGGCCCTCGGACGCGCCGTCGGCTCGGGCGCCCGCCTCAGCTTCAGCGGCCAGGCCCGCGCGGGCGATCCGGCGTGCCTTCTGGCCGATCCCGCCCGGGCGGCGGCCCTTGGGTTCGCCCCCGCGGTGGATCTTCAGGAGGGCCTCGCCAGGCTCGCCGCCTGGGTGCGCGAAGAGACCGCGGCGCCGGCCCCCTAGCAGGCTTGGCTTGCGCCCCCGGGCCTCCTATTGATCCGCCGACCCCGGCGGAGGCTCCACGGACGCATGGCACGCAGGCAAGACGCGAAGGCGGTCGCCCTCATCCCGGCGCGCTCGGGCTCGGTGCGGGTCCGCCACAAGAACATCCGCCCGCTCGCCGGCCATCCGCTGATCGCCTACACCATCGCCGCGGCGAAGGCGTCGGGCGTGTTCGACGCCGTGGTCGTGTCGACCGACTCCGAAGAGTACGCCGCCGTCGCCCGCCACTACGGCGCGGAGGTCCCGTTCCTGCGGGACGGGGGCATCGCCGGGTCCACCTCGCCGGACATCGAGTGGGTGCTGCACGCCCTGGGCGCCCTGTCCGACGCAGGCCGCCGCTTCGAGGCCTTCTCGATCCTGAGGCCCACCAGCCCCTTCCGCAAACCCGAGACGATCCGGCGCGCCTGGGCCCAGTTCACCGCCGCCGAGGGGGTCGATTCCCTGCGGGCGGTGGAGAAGGTGGAGCAGCACCCGGGCAAGATGTGGGTGGTCCGCGGCGGGCGCATGGTCCCGCTGCTGCCCCTGACGCCCGAGGACGCGCCCTGGCACAGCCAGCAGAAGGCGGCCCTGCCGGAGGTCTACGTGCAGAACGCCAGCCTGGAGATCGCCTGGACGGAGATGGCCCTGCGCACCCGTTCGATCGCCGGGACCGTGCTCCTGCCCTTCTTCACCGAAGGCGACGAGGGCGTGGACATCAACGGCGAATTCGACTGGGTCTGGGCCGAGCACCTGCTCTCCGCCGGCCAGGCCCGCCTGCCGGAGGTGGCCGCCGCCCCCTACCGCGAACCGTCCGGCCAGCCGGCCTGACCCGATGTCAAACCTCCTGATGAAAGGCCGCCATGGGTGACCTCGTAGGCGCCGCCGTCGACGGCGAGCTCTATTACATCAAGCGCCACCAGTTCGACCGGGTGCGCCGGCTGAACGCCGAGACGGCGGAGGTCACGGCCCTGTTCGCCGACATGGCCCGGCTGAACGCCCTCTACATGATCGCGACCGCCGGCTCGGGCCACATCGGCTCGTCCTTCTCCTCGATGGACCTGTTCGCGCACCTGCAGCTGAACGAGGTCGACACCTCCAAGGGCGACAAGTTCTTCTCGTCCAAGGGCCACGACGCGCCCGGCCTCTACGCCATCATGATGGCCGTGGGCCTGCTCGACGAAGGGCTGATCCATTCGCTGCGCCGGCTGGACGGCCTGCCCGGCCACCCGGACGTCGGCACCAAGGGCATCGTCGCCAACACCGGCTCGCTGGGCATGGGGATCTCCAAGGCCAAGGGCATGGCCCTGGCCGCCCGCCTGAAGGGCAGGCCGATCAAGGTGTGCGTGGTCACCGGCGACGGCGAGCTGCAGGAAGGCCAGATCTGGGAAAGCCTGGTCTCGGCCGCCAACTGGAGGATGGGCGAGATCACCGTGGTCGTGGACCACAACAAGATCCAGTCCGACTATTCGGTGGAGCGGACCTCCTCGCTGGGGGACCTCGTGGCCAAGTTCGCCGCCTTCGGCTGGCACGTGGAGCGGATCGACGGCCACGACACCCGCCGGATCGCCGAGACCTTCGAGCGGCTGAACCGGATCACCGACCGGCCCAAGGCGGTGATCGCCGACACCGTCAAGGGCAAGGGCGTCTCCTTCATGGAAGGGACCTCGATCGACTCGGACGTGGAGATGTTCCAGTTCCACTCCGGCGCGCCCCAGGCGGCGGACTACACCCGCGCGGCCCAGGAGCTGCTGGACCGGATCAACGGCCGCGCCGAGCGGCTCGGCGGCGAGAGCGTGGAGATCGAGACCATCAACCGGCCCAAGGCCGCCCCCGCGCCCGGCAGGCCGGTCGGCCTGTTCGGCGCCTACACCGAGGCGCTGCTGAAGGCGGCCGCACGCCGGCCCGAGCTGGTCGCCCTCGACGCGGACCTGATCAAGGACATGGGGCTGATCCCCTTCGCCGAGGCGCACCCGGACCGCTTCTTCGAGTGCGGCATCGCCGAGCAGGACATGGTCAGCATGGCCGGCGGCATGGCCCTGTCCGGCCTGCTGCCCGTGGCGCACTCCTTCTCCTGCTTCCTGTCCACGCGGCCGAACGAGCAGATCTACAACAACGCCACCGAGCACACGAAGGTGGTCTACGTCGGCGGGCTCTCGGGCGTCCTGCCCGCCGGCCCCGGCCACTCCCACCAGAGCGTGCGCGAGATCTCCGCGGTCGGCGGCGTGCCGGGCCTGGCCATGGTCGCCCCCTCCTGTCCGGGCGAGGTCGGTCCCCTGCTCGACTGGTGCCTGGACGCGCACGACGGGCCCTCGTTCCTGCGCATGGCCTCGCTGCCGGCGGACATCGACTGGGACGTCCCGGCGGGCTGGCGGCCCGAGCCCGGCAAGGGCTTCGTGATCACCGACGGCGCCGACGCGGTGCTGGTCGGCTCGGGGCCGACCCTGCTGGCCCAGGCCGTCAAGGCCGCCCGCGTCCTGGCCGAAGAGGGAATCGGGCTGCAGGTCGTGAACCTGCCCTGGCTGAACCGCGTCGACGGCGGCTGGCTCGCCTCCGTGGCCGGCGGCAAGCGTCTGCTCGTGACCCTGGACGACCACTATGTGGACGGCGGGCAGGGGGAGAAGGTGCTGGCGGCCCTCGCCGCCGCGGGCGCCGCCGTTCCCTGCCTGCAGCTCGGCCTGACCGCCGTCCCCCCCTCCGGCCAGCCCGGCGAGGTGCTGGAGCGGCTGGGCCTGGACGCCGCCGGGATCGCCGCCAGCGTCCGCGGGGCGCTCGCTCAGAGCGGCTCGTAGGAGAAGCCGCGGCGGCCGGTCAGCGCCTCGAGGCCGCCGCGGGCGCGTTCCAGGATCGACCTCAGGCCGTCGAACCCGGAGACCGACGGCTGCGGCTCGGCGAAGCCGGTGAACCGCACCTTCCGGACGCCGGCCTCGGCCAGCAGGGCCAGGGGCATGTCCGGCCCCTCCAGGGGCGCGACCAGGCCGTCCGGACTGCCGGGCCAGAGGTCGAAGCGGACCAGCCGGCCTTCCGCGCGCAGCCGCGCCAGCAGGGGGACGTCGGCGCTCCAGCTGTCGAGGTCGCGGCCCGCCAGCCAGCCCCGGCTGTGCGGGACGGACGGGACCAGCACCCAGCGCGCGCGCGCGGCGATGGCCTCCGCGTGGCCGGCCAGGTCCTCCACGTCCAGGAGACAGGCCAGCTCCGGGCCCGCCTGCAGCCCTGCGAGGCCGACGCTCATCACCAGCTCGCCCTGGCCCGGCCCCACCTCCGGGGCGGCCTCCGCCCCGGGCCCCAGCACCAGCCAGGGCCGGTCGCGCCGCCGCTCGCGCCCGAGCCATTGGCCCAGGGTCGGGACAGGCGGGCCGGGATCGGCGACGACGGCGGCGGCGGCGGCCTCGCCCGTCAGCCCGAGCGCCGCCTCCCACTGAGGGGCGACGGCGCGGTCGGACCAGTTGGCCTCCAGATAGGCCCGCGCCCCGCCGGCGCGCACGCGCGCCTCCTGCGGGCGCAGCAGCACCGCCTCCAGCCCCTCGCGCCAGCGCCCGAGGTAGCAGAACGGGGCGAATTCCTCGTAGCTGTCGATCGCGTCGGCCACGACCGGGACGCCGGCGGACAGGGCCAGGCTGAGGCGGTTGTGGGTCTTGGCCGCGACGAAACGGTTGTCCGACAGGGGGATCAGCACCGCATCGGCCCGGCCGAGCTCGTCGGCGAAGGCCTCGGGCGTCCAGGGGCGGTAGCGGACGGGGACCGGCCAGCTCCCGAACAGCTCGGCGAAGCGGGCCTCGCTGTCGCTGCACACCACGAGCTCGAGCGGCCGCAGCGCCTGCGCCTCGGCCAGCAGGTCGGAGATGCGCAGGAGGTCGGCCATGCCGGCCTCGGCATTGGGCGAGCCGTGCCGGCCGAACCACAGCAGCCGCGCCGGCTGGCCGGGCGGGGTCGGCGGCCCGGCCTGGACCTCGGCCTGGTCGTAGATGTCGGGCGCGACGGCGGGGAGGCGGGGCAGCCCGGCCTCCGCCTGGACGGCGCGGGCGAGCACGGGGGTGGAGCAGATCACCCGGTCGGCCAGGGCGATCATGGCCAGCAGCTGGCCCCGCGCCTCGCGGTAGTCAGGGTCCCCGGCGGGGTTGAAGAAGTGGTCGTCGCAGAGGTCGAGCACGACCTGCTTGCCCGCGGCCTTCAGCCTCTGGGCGATCTTCTGGTCGGCCGGGCGGTAGGCCTTGGAGAAGACCACGGCGTCGTAGGCGCCGAAGCGGGCCTCGTCGTAGACCTCGGCGGCGTGGCCGCGCGCGGTCAGGAAGCGGATCGGCGCCAGCACGCGATAGCGGAAGGAGGCGATCGCCGGGTCGTGCCTGCGCGCCTTGAAGGCCAGGGTCATCGCCCCGCGGTGTATCGCGCGGGCCCGCGCCGGACAACGGAGCGCTGATTGACCGCCGAATCCGCCTCGGGCAAGGCTCACGCGATGGCTCCGGACGCCCCCACCCCGCCCGAGGACGAAGCGCGCGCGGCCGCGCTCGCGGACGAGGTCCGCCAGCTCAGGCAGCTCCTGACCGACCTGCAGTCCGACCTCAGCCCCGCGATGCACTCCTCGCTGCGGGAACGGTCGGACGAGCTGCAGCGGCTGAGCGGGGAGCTCGCCATGCGCGACGAGGAGGCCGCCAGGCTCCGCATCCAGCTGCGGGAGGCGGAGGCGCGCGCGCGCGACCTCGAGCGCGAGGTGGAGCGCTGGCGGGAGGCCGCGCTGCGGGGCGTGGAGGCGGTGGCCGAGAAGGCGCGGGCCGCGGCCGAGCGCTACGAGAAGGAGACGGCCGAGCTGATCTCGAGCCTCTCGGCCGCCCGGGCCCAGGCCCAGGCCGTCGCCCTGGCCCGCGACACGGCCCTGCAGGAGGTGGAGCGGCGCAAGAGCCGCATCCGGGCGCTCAGGGCCAAGGTGATCCAGCGCGAGCGGCGGCGGATCGAGCTCATGGAATCGCCCTCCTGGCGGCTCACGGCCCCGCTGCGCTGGCTGCAGGCGGCGCCGCACCAGCTGCTGCTGCGCGGCGCGCGGCTGCGGCGGCGGCTGCTGAAGCGCTGATGGCCTCGGCCGTCTGGAAGATCCCGGCCCGCTGGCGAACCCCGGGGCTGTGCGACCGCACCGCCCTCTACCCGGCCCTCTATCTGCGCTGGACCGGCAACGACGTCGTGATCGCGCGCGAGCCGGCCGCCGGGCGCTGGGCGGCCGCGGACCTCAGGGTCATGATCACCGACGGCGCCCTCGCCGAGGACGAGCAGGAGCTGATCGCCCGCACGGCCGCCCGGGGGCTGGCCATGGCGCTGTCGCCGCAGTCGCCCCTGCCGCCCCGGGACCTCGCCCGCGCCGCCGCGCTCGGCCTGCCGGTGGTCGCATGGACCGACGCCGGGCCGCTGGCCACCCCCGCGCCCCACCGGCCGGGCGTGGAGATCCTCCAGATGTCCGGCTGCGCGGCCCGCCCCGCCGAGGACCTGATCCTGCTGCGCGAACTGGGCGGCGAGGCCCCGCCCCCCGGCCAGGCCGCGGCCGGACCGCCGCTCCTGGCGGCCGCGATCGAGAGCGCCGCCGCCTTCGCCGAGCTCTGGCCTGCGCTGGAGCGCCACCTGGCCGAGACCGGCGCCAGCCTCGTGGTCACCTCCGAGAGCGAGGCGGCGATGCTGGACGCCGCCAGGCTGTCGGGGGCCGCGGCGATGGGCCCCGCCGACCCGGCCCTGCCCTCGATGATCGCGGCGGCGCAGACCTTCCTGTGCGTCTATCCGGACGCCTCGCCGGACTCGCCGCGGCCCGCCCAGTGGGTCCGCTCGGCCCTGCTGCTGGGCGCGCCGGTGGTCGCCGCCTCCCACCCGAGCATCGACGGCCTGGCCCACCTGGCGGTGATGGACGACTGGGAGCGGGGCCTTCGGCTGTTCAGCCGCTTCCCGATCGAGCGCCTGAAGGCCGTCGTCGCGGGCCAGGCGGCCGTGGCCGCGCAGGTCGAGCCGGAGCGGATCGCCGCAGAGTGGGCCGCCCTGTGCGCGCCCGGGCCCAGGCGCCGGAGCCGCCGGGACGCCGCCGCCCCGCGGGCGCGCCGGCCGCTCCTGCTGGTGCTGATCGACATCCACCAGGACCTGGACGTGCTGCTGCCTGTCCTCACGGCGCTCAAGCAGCGGGACGAGGTGCGGCTGCGCATCGCGGTGACCGACTGGCTGGTGTCGGACTCCCCGCGGGTGCTGAACCTGCTGAGCGCCCACGGCTTCGCCTGCGAGGTGTTCCCGCGCGAGGCGGTGCGGGCGGGCGAGGTCCCGTCCCTGGGCGGGGTGGACGGGGTGCTGAGCGGCGCCGACACCAACACCCGGGCGCACAAGGCCGGCCATGTGCTCGTGGGGCGCGCCGACGCCCGCGGCGCCGCCAGCTTCACCCTGCAGCACGGCTTCGAGAACATCGGCCTGACCTACAAGGACCATCTGCACGGCGAGCAGATCCGCTTCGCCTCCAGGACGGTGTTCACCTGGGGGCCCAGGGAGAGCCTCGCCCCCTGGGCCGCGCCCGAGACCCGCGCCGCCGCCACCCCGGTGGGCAGCCCCAAGACCGCGCCCGCCCCGGCCCGGGCGCTGAAGCTGAACCAGGGGTTCTGGCCGCGGACCGTTGGGGTGTTCGAGAACCTGCACTGGCACCGGTTCGACGACGCCTATCGGTCCCGCCTGATCGCCGAGCTCGAGCGTGCGGCCGCGGCCCACGAGGACACCCTGTTCATCGTCAAGCCGCACCACGCCGGCCGCTGGCTGAGCCGCCACCGCCACCTGATCCGCGAGCGGCCCAACCTGGTCGTGATCGATCCCACCGATTCGGCCTGGGAGCCGCACACCGCGCCGGCCCTCATCGCCAGCGTCGACCAGGTGCTGACCACCCCCTCCACCGTCGCCCTGGACGCGGCGCGGACCGGCCGGCCGGTGGCGGTGCTGGGCTACGGCCTGGAGCTGCCGCTGTACGAGCCCCTGCCGATCGTCCGCGGCCCTGAGGACCTGGACGCCTTCCTGGAGGACGAGGGCGAGACCTACCTGCTGCGCAACGAGGCGTTCCTGGAGCGGGCGCGCCTGCCGGGGCGGGCCGACCACCGCATCGCCGCCCGCATCGCCGCCGCGCTGCGGACCCGGGCGGCCGCGCGGGAGCGCCGGCGCGGGTTCGTCTTCAGCCGCTGACGACCAGGCGCGGGACGCGCCGGCGCGCGAAGTCCGCCGCGACCGCCTGGACGGCGCCCTGCAGGTCCGCGGCGAAGCGGCGCCGCGCCGCCTGGTAGTCGACGACGGGCGCGGGCGGCCCCTCGTCGGCGTAGCGCAGGAGGAGCGCCGCCAGGGCGGCGGGGTCTTCGGCGGCGAACAGGTCGGCCCCCTGCGGCAGCTGCTCGCGGTGGACGGCGATGTCGGAGGCGATCACCGGCCGGCCGAGCGCCTTGGCGTCCTCCACGACCGTCGACCAGCCCTCGCACAGGGACGGCTGCACCACGGCCGCGGCGCCGGCGATCAGGGCCAGCTGGTCGGCGCGCGGCAGGAATCCCAGGAACCGGACGCGGTCCCCCAGGCCGAGCTCGGCCGCCAGGGCGCGGACCGACGGGCCGTAGGCGGGGTCGCGGTAGTCCTCCTCGCGTCCGGTGAAGGCCACCGTCGGCGCAGCCTCCCCCGCCAGCCGCAGCGCCCTCAGGACGGTGAGGTGGTTCTTGTGCCGCCAGAACTGGTTCGGACAGATGAAGTAGCGCCCGGGCAGGCCGAACCGGGCCGCGCGCGCGGGCGCGTCCTCCGGCGCCTCTGCGAAGGAGGCGAAGCGGACCACGTGCACCCGGGCGCCATAGCGGCCGTACCAGCGCTCCACGTCGCGCGCGACATCCTCGCTGGAGACCATCACGTGGCGATGGCCGGCCAGCCAGGCCTCGTTGCGGCGGTAGCGGTCCTCCAGCTCCTCAGGCGGGAAGAACTGCGGGAAGCGGTGTTCCTGCAGGTCGGGGATCCACTGCACCCCCCGGTCCTCGAGGCCCGGCGGGGAGCCCATCAGGATCAGGTCGATCTCCTCGCCGCGGGGCTCCCACGGCCAGCGCCGCGCCGTCGCCCGAACGATCCGCGCGCGCGACAGGCGCCGCAGGTCCGGATAGCCGGTGGCCTCGCGCAGGTCCTCCAGCGCGGCCTTGTCGCCGCCGACGACGACCAGCCGCGGCCGCGCGCGCGGCGGCAGCAGGCCGAAGCCCCGCACCAGGTTCTGGACGTAGTAGACCCCGCCCACCCAGGCGTCCTGGTGCTTGTAGCGCAGGCCGATGGTCAGGCGCCGGGCCATCAGGCGGCGGCGCGCCGCCGGCGCTCCAGGAAGCGGGCGAGCTTGCGGCCCTGCACGTCCCAGCGCCAGGTCCGGCGGGCGAAGGCCTGGGCGTTGCCGGCCAGCCTGGCCGCCAGGGCCGGGTCGTCCAGGATCGCGGCGACGCGGGCGGCGATCTCGTCCGGGGTCCCCCGGCGCAGCAGGAGCGCGTCCACCCCGTCCCTGAGCCTCAGGCCGACATTGGCCGCCGGCAGCACCAGCGGCCGGCCCACGGCCATGAACTCGGGCACCTTGGAGGGCAGGCGGTAGTCGTTGAACGGCCCGGGCGCGCCGGGCTGGACGAACAGGTCCGCGCACTTGAGCAGCTCGACAAGGAACGGGCGCGGGACCACGCCCATCTCCACCACGCCCGCCTCGGCGGGGTCGAAGCCCAGGCCTCCGGTGATCCCCGGATCGTCCTTGCCGGTCTTGATCAGGGCCAGCCGCCGGCCGCGGCCGTTGAGCAGCTTCAGCGCCCGGTAGAGCGCGAACATCTCCTCCTGGTTGGCCCGGTGGATGTTGCCCGGATAGACCAGCACCGCCGCGTCGGGGGCCACGCCTGCGGCCCTCAGGAGCGTGGCGCGGCGGTGCGGCGGCAGGGGCGCGCCGAACAGGCCGAAGTCGACGCCCGGCTCCAGCACCAGGCTCGGCAGGCCGGGCGGGAGCAGCTCGCCCAGCCGGGGCTCGATCAGGGTGGCGCCGGCGGCGCCCGCGACGAACGCCCGCCGGTCCTCCGGGTCGTCGTCCTCCGCCCCGGCCCGCAGGCCCGACAGCAGCTCCTCGTTGTCCTCGAAGTGCACCACGTAGGGGATCGGCCGCTTGCGGCGGGCCTTGACCACCGCCCGGCGCGAGGCCTTGCGGGGCGTCCAGCAGACCAGCATGGTCCGCTCCGGCGCGAAGGTCCCGTCGAAGCCGATGGTCCCGATCGGATCGCGGGCCAGGTCCTGCAGGGTGAACATCTCGAACGCGGGCGGGCCGAAGGCGTAGGCCCCCGCGACGCCGTCCCGCCCGGCCACGCCGACCGCGTAGCCCAGCCTGGCCAGCTCGCCCGCGAAGCCCGCGATGTGGCCGCCCGAGTTGCAGTCGAAGGGGCCGTAGCCGACGAACACCACCTTCTCGAGCGCGGGCGCGAGAAGCGGCTTCAGGAGCGCCATCGGCCTTCGCGGGACATCCAGCCGCTCCCCTCCACCCTCGACCTTGCCACGGCCGTATCTATAAGGGGTCCAGGGACAAGGTCCACCGGCGGGACGGCCCGCCGGCCGAGGCGCGCGGGGCCGGTGATCGAAGGACGGGTGACAGGGATCGCCGACGGGGCGGTGACGGGCTGGATCGCCGAGGGCGCGGCGGCGGACGGCTGGGTCGAGGCCGTGGTCCATGGCGAGGGCCCGGTCGCGCGGGCGCGCGCCGAGCCGGCGGGCGACGGACGCCTGCGCTTCGCCATCCCCCTGCCCGAGCGGCTGCAGGACGGCCGCATCCGCTTCGTCGACGTCAGGCCGGTGGGCTCCGAGCGCCCGCTCGACGGCGGGCCGGCGCCGTTCGACGGCGGCCTGTTCGAGACGCCCGCGCCGGCCCAGGCCTGCGAGGTCCGCGAGGCGCCCGCGCCGGTGCTGGTGGAGGGCCTGGTCGAGTTCGTCCCGCCGGCGCGGCTGACCGGCTGGGCCTGGACGCCGGCCGATCCGGAGCGGCGGCCCCGGCTGGAGATCCTGGCCGGCGGACGCCTGGTCGCCGCCATCGCCGCCGAGAAGCCCCGGCAGGACCTGGCCCAGGCCGGGATCGGCGACGGCCGCTACGGCTTCGAGGTCGACCTCTCCAGGATCCTGCGCCGCGGCCCGCACGAGCTGGTGGTCCGGCCCGCCGGGGCCGCCGAGCCGCTGGCGGGGGGCCGGCTGACGGTGGGGCCGTTCGCGGCCGACGGCGAGGTCGACTGTCCCGGCTACCTGGACGAGGAGCCGGTGCGGGCCCGGCTCGCGGGACTGCCGTTCGAGCATCTGGCCTGGGACGCCCGCCGCATCGCGCCGGGCCGGCTGGCGCCGCGGCTGATCAATCGTCTGCGGCGCGAGCGCATCGCGCTCCAGGGCCGCGACCCGGCGCCGGTGCTGATGCTGGCCCTGCCCGGCGGCCCGGCCGACCAGGCGCTGGAGATCTGGAGCCTGCAGAGCCACCCGCGCTGCGGGGCGGCGATGGCGCTGGAGGGGTCGGCCGCCCTGCGCCGGCGGGCGCGTGAGGCGCGCTGGGTGCTGCCGGCGCGGCCGCAGGACCTGCTGCATCCGTCCGCCGCGGCCGTGGCGCTGGGGTTCGGGGACGCGGACGTGCTGACCTGGAACCGGTTCTGCGCGGACCAGGCGCGCGCGGGTTCGCCGGGGACGGTGCTGCGCCGCCCCCGCTTCGACCCGGCGACCGCCCGGCACGGCGCCCTGACCGACACCACCGTGGCGGTACGGGGCGAGCTGCTCGCCCGCGCGCCGGAGCCCGTGCTGGCGGCGCTCTGCGCCGGCCGGCTGCAGCCCTTGTGGTTCTGGCTGGCCGGCCAGGACCTCGCCTTCGCCCACCACCCGGAGGCGCTGACCAGCAGCCTGGGGGCGCCGGCCGAACCCGACCGCGCCGAGGTGGAGCTGGACGAGGCCGTCTACGCCCAGATCCTCAGGGAGGAGGGCGGGCTGTTCGCCCTGGAGCGCGCGGCGGCCGACCTGCCCTTCCCCTATGTCCTGGTCCCCCGGCGGCGGGCGGCGAGGACCAGCGTGGTGGTGTGCTTCAGGGGACGGCCGGAGCTGACCCTGCGCTGCGTCCACTCGCTGGCCCTGCAGAGGCTGAGCGGCGAGCTGGAGCTGGTGCTGGTGGACAACCAGTCCGACCCGGCCGAGGCGGCCGCCGTCGCGGAGGGCGCGGCCCGGGTGCTCGGCCCCGGGCGGGTGCGGCTCGTGAGCTATGACGCGCCCTTCAGCCACAGCGCCCAGAACAACCTCGGCGTCCGGACCGCCACGGGCGAGGCGGTGGTGATCTGCAACAACGACGTGGTGCTGAAGGACCCGGCGCTCCTGGAGCAGCTCGGGGCCTGGGCGCTGCAGCCCGGCGTCGGCGCGGTCGGATGCCGGCTGTGGGACCCCGAGCGGAGCCTCGGCTCCTACGGCCACGCCGCCGCCGACCCGTCGGAGGACCCGTTCCAGCCGGCCCTGCGGGAGGATCCGGACCCGGCCTACGGGCGCAGCCTGCACGCCGCGCCCGGCGTCACCCTGGCCCTGGCCGCCTTCAGCCGCGAGCGGTTCCTGCAGCTGGGCGGCCTGGACGAGGCGCGGTTCCCGATCGGCTACAACGACATCGAGCTGATGCTGCGCGCGCGGGCCGCCGGCCTGACGCACCTCTACCTGGGCCACCTGGTGGCCGAGCACCCGCGCGGGTCCAGCCGCACCGGCGACAACGAGGACCTTCAGGCCCTGTGGACCCGGCAGGCGTCCGCGGGCGAGGGACCGGCGCATCTGTTCCAGCTCGCCCGCGTCCGGATCGAGACCGCCCGCGCCGACCTGAAGCCCAAGGCGGCGCGCCTGGCCGAGGCCGCCGGACCGGCGGCGGCGCAGGACGCGGCGCTCGCGGCCGCCCTCGAGGCGGCGGTCCAGGCGCGGCGGGAGGTCGAGGCGCGGCGCGCGGAGCTGGCCCGCGGGTTCGCCAGGGCCTCAGGGACGGCCGATTAGGCCGCCATCATCCGTTCGACCTCGGCGACGATCTCGCGCAGGTGCACGGGCTTGGACAGCACCCGCGCCCCGGGCGGGGTGCGGTCGCCGGCGGCCAGGGCCACGGCGGCGAAGCCGGTGATGAACATGATCCTGAGCCCGTCGAACTTGGCCGCGGCCCGGCGCGCCACCTCGATGCCGTCCGCCCCGGGCATGACGATGTCGGTGAGCAGCAGGTCCCAGTCGCCGGCGTCCAGGGCCGCCAGGGCCTCGTCGCCGTCCGCGCAGGAGGTCACCTCATAGCCGGCGCGCTCGAGCGCCCGGGCCAGGAAGCCCCTCAGGGAATCGTCGTCCTCGGCGAGGAGAATGCGCGGCATGGCGGATCGGAGACTCGAGGATGCGCGGGCGCGACCACCCGCGGCCGCATCCTATGCGCGCAGGTGTAAATCGGCGATAAACCCAAGGCCGGCGACGGCGCAAGCGGCCAGGCCGCATTTGCCGCGGCCCCGAGGCGCCGCCAGGCCGCCGGCGCGTTGACCTGGTTTCCCCAAGCTCGCACAAAGGAAGCCATGGACGCCGGGGATTTCTCAACGCCGACGGGCATCGGGATCGAGCCGCCGTTCGAGATCCGGCGGCCGCCGCAGGGCGCCGCGGCGCGCTCCGGGCTGGTGTTCGCCTCCCCGCACTCGGGCCGCCACTATCCGTCGGACATGCGCGCCTCCGCCCGGCTCGGCGCCGCCGCGATCCGCAGCTCCGAGGACGCCCTGGTGGACCAGCTGCTGGACGGCGCGCCCCGGTACGGCTGCACCGTCATCGCCGCCCGCTACGCGCGGGCCTATGTGGACGTGAACCGCGAGCCCTACGAGCTCGACCCCGCCATGTTCGAGGACGACCTTCCGGAGTTCGCGCGGGCGCGCACGGCGCGGGTCGCCGCCGGCCTGGGGTCGATCGCGCGGCTGGTGGCCGAGGGGCGCGAGATCTACGACCGCAAGCTGACCTTCGCCGAGGCCAACCGCCGGATCCAGGCGGTGCACCAGCCCTACCACCAGGCCCTCGCGCGCCTGGTGGACGAGGCCCGGGCGCGCGCGGGCGCGGCGGTGCTGATCGACTGGCATTCCATGCCGGGGGCGGCGGGCCAGTCGGGCCCCGGACGCAGGTCGGTGGACATGGTGCTGGGCGACCGCTTCGGCTCGACCTGCTCGGCGGCCCTGACCGAGCTGGTCGAACGCCAGCTCACGGGCATGGGCTATGTGGTCGCGCGCAACGCCCCCTACGCGGGCGGCTACACGACGGAGGCCTACGGCCGGCCCGCCGCCGGCGTGCACGCCCTGCAGGTGGAGATCAGCCGGGCGCTGTACCTGGACGAGACGACCCTTGTCCCCACATCCGGCTTCGCGCGCCTGGAGGGCGACCTGGAGCGGGTGTTCCAGGCCCTCGCCGACCTCGATCCCGCCGGCTTGCGCTAGCCCGGAGGCCAAAAAAAAGCCGCGCCCGGAGGCGCGGCGTAAGTCGATAGGGAGGAAACGCCCAGGAAGGGCAGCGGCGTCAGCGACGCCGTGACACCTACCTAGTGTGCGGCGCACAAAATGGCAAGCGCAATTGCGGAAAAAATTTCGATGCCGGCCCAAGGGAAATTCGATCAGGCGCGCTTACGATCAGGCAACCATCTGAAAAACAATAATTTTCGAAAACAGGCTGGAGCGCGGGCGAACCATGCTGCAGTGCAATGTCAACCAATTGCCGATCCCGGGCCGCGGCCCGCCCCCGATCAGATCGCCTGAATGGCGGGGCCGGCGCTCCTTTCCGCCCTCGCGGCGCTCGCGGCAGCGGTCCCCGCGCCGCCCCCGGCCATGCCCCAGCCAGGCCAGACCGCCGAGGCCTACGACCGGCAGGTCCTGGAGGACGCGCGCGGGGCCCAGGCCCTGCAGGGGCCGCTCGACGGCGGATTCGTGCTGGCGGGCAGGGACGGCCGGCCGCTCTATGCGTTCCAGCTGGTCGATCCCCGCGCGGGCGACGCGGCGCTGGAAGGCGCCTGGCGCGGGCTCCGCCGCCGGGCTGGCCCGCGCGATTCCGGTTTCGTCGCCCTGATCGCCCACGACGGCCCGAGCCTCGTGCTGCGCTTCGAGGAGCGCCCCGGACGGCTGGTGGTGGTCACCGTCGATCCCGCCGGCGAGGACCTGTGGCGCGGCCGCATGTGGCGGCTCGGCTTCACCCGACCGGTGGTGCTGACCAGGCGCCCGTTCTAGAGCGCGTCAGGCGGAAGTGCGTGCGGTTTCGCCGCCCGGACGCGCTCTACATGTGTGAGTCCGGAGCACGATTCAGCGGTCAGGCGATTCCGCCCGACCCCATCGTGCTCCAGCGCGTCAGGCGTCCTCGTCGAACCTGGAGCGGATCAGCTCCGCCAGGGCGTCCAGCGCCGCCTCGGCCTCCTCGCCCCGGGCCTTCAGCTCGAGCACCGAGCCGGGTCCCGCCCCCAGCATCATCAGCCCCATGATCGAGCGTGCGTCCACGGTCTGGCCGTCGCGCGTGACGGTCACCTCCGCGTCGAACTCGCCCGCGAGCTTGACGAACTTGGCCGAAGCGCGGGCGTGCAGGCCGCGCTTGTTGACCACCTCCACCGTCCGTGCAGCCGTCACTTCTCGCCCGCGAGGACGTACGACGCCACGGAGATGTACTTTCGCCCGGCGTCCTGGGCGTGGGCGACGCAGGCCTGCAGCGGCTCGCGGCCGCGCACGCTGGCGAGCTTGATCAGCATCGGCAGGTTCAGGCCGGCGATCACCTCGGCCCGGGTCTGCTCCATCACCGAGATGGCCAGGTTGGACGGGGTGCCGCCGAACATGTCGGTCAGCAGGATCACGCCGGAGCCGTCGTTGACGCGGTCCACCGCCGCCAGGATGTCCTGTCGGCGCCGCTCCATGTCGTCCTCGGGCCCGATGCAGACGGTCTCGATCGCGCGCTGGCGGCCGACGACGTGCTCCATCGCGAGGAGGAATTCCTCGGCGAGGCGACCATGGGTTACGATCACCAGGCCGATCATTCAAATCGTCTCACACGGCTTCCCCGACTTGGGCCGAATGCAAGGGCAAGGCTTTTACGCTTGCTCACGACGGCTGTCCAAGGCGCTTCAGCGCACAGGCGAGCTTGGCCGGGGCCGAGCCCTCCAGCGCATGCAGGCGCAGGACCGGCAGGCGCACGCCGGCGACGGTCTCGAACGCCTCGTCCGGCAGTCGCTCCAGCACCGCCTCGGCCGGCTCGCAGCGCACCAGCAGGGCGGCCTCCGCCAGCGCGAGCGCCGGCGCCGGCGCCACCCCGAGGCCGCGCACCTCCATGCGCCCGTGCAGCACCTCCGGCGCGCGGCCGTAGAGCCGTCCCCCCGAGGTCCAGACCACGGTCCGGTCGTCCGCCACCAGTCGAAAGCCGCCTGTCATCGCGCGCAGCATGAGGTCGCTCTTGCCCGTCCCCGATGGACCCATGATCAGAGCGCCCCGCCAGACGCCGCCTTGTCGCAGGGCGATCAGACCTGCGTGAACGATCACGTCCGCGCTTCCGGAAGGCTGACGATGAAGCGGGCGCCGAGCACCTGGCCGTCGGCCGCGGTGCGGTTCTCCGCCCGGATGCGCCCGCCGTGCGCCTCCACGATCTGCCGGGCGATCGACAAGCCCAGGCCCGAATGGCTGCCGAAGGCGGCGCCCTTGGGCCGGGCGGTGTAGAAGCGCTCGAAGATGGTCTCCAGGTTGTCGGAGGGTATGCCGGGGCCCTGGTCCTGCACCTCGACCACCGCCTCGTGGCCGGCGCGCCGGAGGGTCACGGTCACGCTGGCGTCCGGCGGGCTGAACGAGCGGGCGTTGTCGATCAGGTTGCGGAACACCTGGCTGAGCGGGCCCTCGCGGCCGGACACGCGGACCGGCTCGGTCATTTCCGGACCCGAATACTCCACCTGGGCCTGATCGGGCCGGGCGGAGTCGCGGTACAGGGCGACGATCTCCGACAGCAGCCGGTTCAGGTCGAAGGCGCGCGGCGATTCCCGCGACAGCTCCGCATCCAGGCGCGAGGCGTTGGAGATGTCGGTGATCAGCCGGTCCAGGCGCGCCACGTCCTGCTTGAGGATGGCCATCAGCCGGTCGCGCTGCTTGGGCTCCTTGACCAGCTCCAGCGTCTCCACCGCCGAGCGGATGGAGGTCAGCGGGTTGCGGATCTCGTGGGCGACGTCGGCGGCGAACCGCTCGATCGCGTCCATGCGCTCGGACAGGGTGGCCGTCATGGCCTGCAGGGCGCGGGTCAGGTCGCCCAGCTCGTCGTCCCGCCGCGCGATCTTGGGCAGGGAGATCTCGCGCGCCCGCGACAGGCGCACGCTGTCGGCGGCGGCGGCCAGGCGGATCACCGGCCGGGCGATCAGCCAGGTGAGCAGGAAGGACGAGAGCAGGGTCACCCCGATGGCGACGAGGATGAAGGGCGCCTGGGCCCGGCGCTGGGCGGCGACGATCTTGTCCACGTCGCCCGCCTCGAGGGTCAGCACGCCCAGCACCGCCTTGACCCGCTGGATCGGGATCGACACCGACACCACCCGGTCGCCGTTCTGGGCACGGCGCAGGCCCGCGACGGGCGCGCCGGTCCGCACGGCCTGCTCGATCTCGCGCCGGAGCGAGGCGCGGGCCGCCGCGACCGTGGCCGGATCGGAGGCGTCCTTGTCCTGCAGGCCCGCCCGCCCGGCGGGCGGGCCCCGCTTCCTGGCCGGAGGCAGGGGCCGCGCTTCCACCCGGTCGCTCAGGAGATAGCTGTCGGCCAGCAGGTCCCCGTGGGCGTCGAACAGCCGCGCCCGCTGCGACTTGGGGATGAACAGGGCCAGGATGATGTCCCCGGCGACGCGGGAATCGAGCCTGGGCTCGGGCGAGCCGGTGGTCGCGCCCGCGGCGATGACGTTGGCGATCAGCTCGCCCTGGGTCGCCAGGCTGTCGATGCGCGCCTGGATCAGGCCGCGGCGCAGGTCGTTCAGCAGCAGCGTCCCGGCGATCAGGATGGCCAGGCCGAGCAGGTTCAGCGCGATGATCAGCCGGCCGAGCCGCGACGCCGGCCAGAACCGGCGCGGGGTGCGCTGATCAGCTTTCTCGGTAGCGGTAGCCGACGCCATACAGGGTTTCGATAGCGTCGAATTCCGGATCGACCGAGCGGAACTTCTTGCGCATGCGCTTGATGTGGCTGTCGATCGTCCGGTCGTCGACGTAGACCTGGTCCTCGTAGGCGGCGTCCATCAGGCTGTCGCGGCTCTTCACGAAGCCGGGCCGCTGGGCCAGGGCCTGCAGCAGCAGGAACTCGGTCACCGTGAGCTTCACCGGCCGGCCCTCCCACAGGCAGTCGTGCCGGGCCGGGTCCAGGGTGAGCTTGCCGCGCTTGATCGCCTTGGAGCCCGGAGCGCCCACCGCGGGCTGGCCCTCCTCCTCGTCCGAGCGCGCCCGCCGCAGCACGGCCTTCACCCGCTCGATCAGGAGCCGCTGGCTGAACGGCTTGTGGATGTAGTCGTCGGCCCCGAGGTTGAAGCCGAGGATCTCGTCGATCTCGTCGTCCTTGGAGGTGAGGATGATCACCGGCAGGTCCGAGCTCTGGCGAAGCCGCCTCAGCACCTCCATGCCGTCCATGCGCGGCATCTTCACGTCGAGGATGGCGAGGTCGGGCGGGTCCGCTTCCAGGGCGGCGAGCCCGGAGGCGCCGTCGTAGTAGGACTTCACGGTGTGCCCGTGGCTCTCGAGCGCGAGCGAGACGGAGGTGACGATGTTCTCGTCGTCGTCCACCAAGGTGATGTTGGCCATGCGAAGCTTGTCCGGACGGGGGGCGGGGGAACCTCCGCCGCTAGTTAGGCGGAATAGCGGCTTTTTCAACGTGATCTTAAGCCGTGGCCGCTGCAATGGACCGGCGGGGGCGCATGGACCAACAGCAGATTCACTTCGAAGTGTTCGCCCGGCGGGCGGGCGGCGGCGGCTTCAACCTGGAGCTCGCCACCGAGAACCGTGAGAAGGCCCTCAGCGCCGCCGAGGAGATGCTGGAAGGCCCGCGGGTGGTGGCCGTCCGGGTCACCAAGGAGATCCGCGACCCCGAGACCGGCGAGTTCAAGAGCGTCACCATCCTGAAGAAGGGCGACGAGGGCCGCCCGACGGTGAAGGCCCACGTCGAGGAGCCCGCGCCGCCGTGCGTGACCCCGGCGGACTTCTACAACGTGCATGCGCGCGACCGCATCGGACGGCTGCTCGAAGGCTGGCTGGCGCGCCACAAGGCCACGCCGTTCGAGCTGCTGCACCGGCCCGACCTGATCGAGCGCCTCGACGCCTCCGGCAGCGAGCTGCAGCACGCGATCCAGAAGATCTCCGTGCCGGAGTCCCAGGCGCGCGGCATCCGCGTGCACGAGGTGATCCGGCACTTCCAGCAGCTGATCCAGCGCGCCGTCGACCGGGTGCTGTCCGACCATGGGCGCGGCGCCTTCCCGGACTTCCGCGCCGAGGGCTTCGCCGCCGCCTGCCAGCGGCTGAAGGAGGAGCCGGAGCGCTGCTACCTGCTGGGCGGGGGCGTGGCCGCCTACATCGCCCCGGCGGCGAGCTGGAACGACAAGGTCGACCTGCTGCTGGACCTGGCCGACCAGGCGCCCGCGAGCGGCGGGCTGCGCAAGCTGGCGCTCAGCGTCGTCGAGCCGCCGCTCAGCGAGATCCTGCGCACCCGGGTGGGCCTGGCCGAGCTGCTCGGCAAGGACCTGGACCTCGGCGGCCAGATCGCCGGCCTGACCCGCCTGGTCGCCAGCGGGCCGGTCGAGGCGCTGGCGCGCGCCGACGCCAGCATCGCCCGCCAGATCCCGCCGCTGCAGGACCCGGCCAAGCGCCTGGCCGGCTGGATGAGCGACCCCGCCTTCGAGGTCGTGAGCCTCGCCCTGTTCCGCCGCATCCTGACCGAGCTCAGCTCGCCGCGGCGGCTGCGCCCGTCCGATCCGCGCGGCGAGATCGACCTGCTGCGGGCCCTGGCCATGGGCCTGACCGCCGCCTCCGGGCCGTTCCTGCAGCTGGAGGAGGTGCGCGAGGCCTTCATCGAGCGCTCCAAGATGATGGTCGCGAGCGACTTCGTGACCTCCTACCTGGAGGAGCCGCGGCCGCCCGTGCAGGAGGCGATGGACCTGGTGTGGCTGCTGGAGAACGTCACCGGCGGCGCCAACAAGCGCCAGGCCATGCGCTGGCTGCTCACGGTGATCACCTCGCTGAAGTTCGAGAGCGCCCTCGGCGGGCCGACGGACGCCCCGGCGGCCAGGTTCGTCAAGCTCGCCGAGCTGGCCGACCTGCACCGGCAGCTGTCGCGCTCGGGCAACGACGTCGCGGGCCTGGAGGACGTGCTGAAGCGCCTGGGCGACATCGGCGGCCGCATCGAGGCGGAGGCCAAGCTGACGGCCGCCCTGGCGAAGTCCAGCGGCCCCCTCGCCCAGCGGCTGAGCGCGCTGCTGAAGATGGCCATCGGCGACACCGCGCCGCCGGGGCCGGCCTCGGACCGGGCGCGCGCGGAGGTCCTGCGGCTGATGCGCCTGCCGGGCGCCCTCTCGGAGCTGGCCAAGAGCCCCGAGGCCCTGACCCAGGTGCGCAACTTCATGCAGGCGATCGAGCAGGCGGCCTGAGACTGCGCTAAACCGGCGCGATGAGTCTGGAAGAGGACGAGGACGAGGTCCGTCTCGTGGCGGTCGGCGACGAGCTGGCGGGCGAGCGGCTGGACAAGGCCCTGGCCGCGTCCGCGCCGGAGCTGTCGCGCGCGCGGATCCAGTGGCTGATCGCCCAGGGCCGGCTGAGCCGCGCCGGCCGGGTCCTGACCGACGCCTCGGGCAAGGCCGCGGCGGGCGAATACCGCCTGCAGATCCCCCCGCCCGAGCCGGCCGAGCCGGAAGCCCAGGCGATCCCCCTGACGGTCCTCTACGAGGACGCCGACCTGATCGTGGTCGACAAGCCCGCGGGCATGGCCGTGCATCCGGCGCCGGGCAGCCCCGACCGCACCCTGGTCAACGCCCTGCTGCACCACTGCCGCGGCCAGCTGTCCGGGATCGGCGGGGTGGCGCGGCCCGGCATCGTCCACCGGCTCGACAAGGAGACCTCCGGCGTCATGGTCGCGGCCAAGACCGACGCGGCCCACGCGGGGCTCTCGGCCCTGTTCGCCCGCCACGACATCGAGCGCGCCTATGTGGCCCTGGTCCGCGGCGCGCCGCGCCCGCCCCGGGGCGTGATCGAGACCCGGATCGGCCGCTCGCCGCACGACCGCAAGAAGATGGCCGTCCTGCGCCAGGGCGGGCGCATCGCCGTCACCGAATACGCCGTCCAGCGGACGTTCGGGCCGCAGGACCGGCCCCTGGCCTCCAGGGTGGCGGCCACCCTGCGCACGGGGCGCACGCACCAGATCCGGGTGCACCTCGCCTCCAAGGGCTGCCCGTGCCTGGGCGATCCGGTGTACGGCTCGGGCCCGCCGGCCCCGGCGGTGCGCGCGGCGATCGAGACGGCCGGACTGACCCGCCAGGCGCTGCACGCGGCGGTGCTGGGCTTCCGCCACCCGGTGACGGGCGAGCCGCTCCGCTTCGAGAGCCCCCTGCCCGGCGACATGGCGCGGCTGGAGGCGCTGCTATCGGAGCTCTGAGCGGCCGTTCCGGATCACCACCGCCTCGCGGTCCTTCACGCGGGCCTGGAAGGCGACCTCGACGCCCTCGCGCCACAGGTCCACGGTGACCGTCTCGCCGGGGAACACCGGGGCGGAGAAGCGGGCCTGGACGCTGCGGATGCGGGCCGGGTCGAAGTCGGCGCAGGCCTGCAGCACGGCCCGGCAGGCGATCCCGTAGGTGCACAGGCCGTGCAGGATCGGCCGCGGGAAGCCGAGCATCCTGGCGAAGGCCGGGTCGGCGTGCAGGGGATTGCGATCGCCGTTCAGCCGGTAGAGCAGGGCCTGGTCCGGACGGGTCGCGAACTCCAGCGACTGGTCGGGCGCCCTGTCCGGGACGGGTCGGGTCTCGTCCTCGCCGGGCGGGCCGCCGAAGCCGCCGTCGGCGCGGGCGAAGATGGAGCTGCGCAGGGTGGCCAGCGGCTGCCCGGACGGCTCGGTCAGCTCGCTCTGCAGGATCAGCACCGCGCCCTTGTCGGCGCCCTTGTCGTAGACGGCCGCCACGCGGGTGACCGCCGTCGCCTCGCCCTCCGGCGGCATGGGCCTGTGCAGCACAAGGCCCTGCTCGCCGTGCACCACCCGGGCGAAGTTGACGCCCGTGCGGGCCAGCAGCGTCATGGGCAGGGTGAGCACCGTCGCCAGGGTCGGCACGGCCTTCAGGCCGTTCTCGTACACGAACGGCAGCTCGCGCGCGTCGAGCGGGTCGGAGCCCAGGCCGATCGACAGGGCGTAGAGCATGGCCCGCTGGTCGGTCCAGACCAGCCGCTCCTCCTCGCCGGCCAGCTCGAGGACCTCGGGGTAGGCGATCGGCACGTCAGAGCTCCCTGCAGGGCGTCATCCCGGCGCGTTGCGGCGCCGGTCGGGTTCGGATAGACCTTGCCCCCTTCCGGCCGCCGCGGCGGCTCAACGAGATATTTCCATGGAAACGGTCCCGGCCCAAAACGTCACCCTCCAAGGTCAGGTCATGCTCTACACCAAGCCGGAGCTGCTCTCGCGGGAGCTGCACGGCAATCTGGGCGTGAACCCCTCCCCGGGCCGTTTCACCTTCGCCGCCAAGACGCACATCTGCCCCCTGACGGTGCCCGAGTTCGGCCCGGCGGCGGTGTGCTACCCGATCATCTTCGTGGGCGCCGAGCACCAGCCGGTGACGGTGTTCGGGCTGGAGGACGGGACCAACCTGTTCGCCGATCCGGAGGCCGGCTTCGAGCCGGACGTCTACATCCCCGCCTACATCCGCCGCTATCCGTTCGTGCTGGCCCAGGCCGAGCAGCCGGCCGCGGGCGAGGAGGAGCGGATGCTGGTCGGCGTCGACCGCGGCTATTCCCATATCGTCGAGGGCGGCCAGTTCCCCTTCTTCGAGAACGGCGAGCCGACCCAGTACACCCAGCGCTGCATCCAGTTCTGCAACGACTTCGAGGCCCAGCACCGGATGACGATCAGCTTCGTCCAGCTGCTGCGGGACCTCGACCTGTTCGAGAACCGCAACGCCACCTACCAGCCCCAGGGCCCCGACGGCGCCCCGCAGGGCGACCCGGTCACCGTGGCCCAGTTCTTCGCCGTCTCCGAGCAGAAGCTGAACGCCCTGCCGCAGGAGAAGCTGAAGGAGCTGCGCGACAACGGCGCCCTGGCGCAGATCTACGCCCACCTCACCTCGCTGTTCGCGTGGGAGCGGCTGATCATGCGCGCCCTGATCCGCCAGCAGAAGATCATGGACGCCCAGGCGGCGGGCGCGGCCAACGCGAAGTAGGCCCTGCCGCGACGCCGCGTCCGGCTTCCCGCCCGCAGGCGGGGGAGGTCAGCGGCAGGCGTAGAGGCTGCGGGTGAGGCACGAGAAGACCAGGCGCCCCTCCTCGTCGAGCAGGTCGTGCTGGGCGATGACGATGCCCTTGGCCGCGCCGACGGGGTCCTTGCCCATGACCGTCATGCGCCCGCGCAGCAGCTCGCCGGCGGGCGGGTTGCGCACCCAGCGCAGGGCGTCGACGCCCAGGCGCTTAAGCTGCGGCCATCCGCCGGCGGCGGCGTGGTCGAGCCGCGACCAGATGGCGTAGACCATGGCGTCGGGCGCGCCCTGTTCGGCGGCCCAGCCGGGGGCGTAGGCCTTGATGAACGCCTCCAGGTGCTCCGGGTCCACCACCGCCTCGCCGAGCGGCGCGACCGTCCCTATCTGAAGCTCCTCGAAGTGGGCCGGCATGCGATGCTCCCGCGGGCGGTTCCGTTGACAGCGTCAAGCGCCTATAGCTCCGTTGCAGCGGGGCCGCCGGAGAATCAGCGCCATGCGCCATCTTAAGGTGATCCTCCTCGCCGTCCTCCTGGGCTTGGCGGCGCCGGCCTTGGCCGCGCCCGTGAACTCCGGCCACGTGCAGCTCGAGCTCGTTCCGGAGGCGTCCTCGATCGCGCCCGGCCAGACCCTGCACGTCGCCCTGCGCCAGAAGATCGCCAAGGGCTGGCACACCTACTGGCGCAATCCCGGCGACGCGGGCGATCCGCCCAAGATCGGCTGGACCCTGCCGCCGGGCTGGAAGGCCGGCGAGATCGTCTGGCCCACGCCCAGGCGCCTGCCGGTGGGCCCGCTGATGGACTACGGCTACGAGGACGAGGTCTACCTTCCCGTCCCGATCACCGCGCCGGCGGGCGCGCCGGCCGGCCGGACCGTCCCGCTGAAGGCGGCCGTCTCGCTGCTGGTCTGCAAGGAGATCTGCGTCCCCGAGGACGCGACGGTGACGCTCGCCCTGCCCGTCGCCGCCTCGAGCGGCCGGCCCGACCCGGCCGTCAAGGCCGCCCTGGCCCAGGCGCCGCGGCGCGCGGCGCTCACCGCCGCCTTCGCCCGGCAGGGCGACCGGCTGAAGCTCGCGGTGGCCGGCCCGGCGCTGAAGGGGATCAAGGGCGCGGGCGCCTACTTCTATCCCTACGACTCCACCGTGATCGACCATCCCAAGCCCCAGCTCGTGGAGCGCGGGCCCGAGGGGCTGACCCTGTCGATCGCGCCCGGCTACGCCTTCACCAAGGGGACCCCGCCCAAGGCCATCTCGGGCGTGCTGGCGAGCGACGGGCGCGCCTACGAGGTCACCGCCCGGCCCGGGCCCCTGCCGGCCGGCGCGCGGGGCCTGGGCCCGGTCGCCTCCGCCGGCGCGGGCGGGGCGGGCGCCGCGTCCGGGCGCGACCCCGGCGGCCTCGGCCTGCCGCTCGCGGTCGCCTTCGCCTTCCTCGGCGGGGTGGTGCTGAACCTGATGCCCTGCGTCTTCCCGATCCTGTCGATGAAGGCCCTGGCGCTGACCTCCCACGCCCACGAGGACGCCAGGCCCGCCACCGAGGGCCTGGCCTTCACCGCGGGCGTGCTTGCGACCTTCATGAGCCTGGCGGCCGCTCTGATGGCCGCCAAGGCGGCCGGCGGCGCGGTCGGCTGGGGCTTCCAGCTGCAGAACCCGGCCGTGGTGGCGGCGCTGGGCCTGGTCATGCTGCTGATCGGGCTGAACCTGTCGGGCGTCTACGAGGCGGGGACCTCGCTGCAGCGCCTGGGCGTCCACCGCGCCCACAGCGTCGCGGGCTCGCTGCTCACCGGCGCCCTGGCGGTGGTGGTGGCCGCGCCCTGCACGGCGCCCTTCATGGCCAGCGCCATCGCCTACGCCTTCACCCAGAGCGAGTGGGCGGCCCTGGCGGTGTTCGCGGCCCTGGGCCTGGGCTTTTCCGCGCCCTTCCTGCTGCTGTGCCTGCTGCCGCCGCTGCGCCGGCGGCTGCCGCGGCCCGGCCCCTGGATGGAGGCGCTCAGGAAGGTGCTGGCCTTCCCCATGTACGGCGCGGCGGCCTGGCTGGCCTGGGTGCTGACCCTGCAGTCGGGCGCGACGGCGCTGGCGGCCCTGCTGGCGGCCGCGGTCGCCCTGGCGCTCGGCGCCTGGCTCTACGGCTGGGCCCAGCGCCGGCAGGCGTCCGGGCGGCGCCCGGCGGCGCTCTACGCCCTGAGCCTGGCGGCGGTCGTGCTGGCGGTGGCGGCGGCGGTGGCCGGGGTGCGGGCCGGCCCCGGCGCGGCGGCGGCGGCCCCGGCCTCCGGCGCCCGGCTGGCTTCCGAGCCCTTCAGCCCCGAGAGGGTCGCGGCCCTGCAGGCCGAGGGCCGGCCGGTGTTCGTGGACTTCACCGCCGCCTGGTGCATCACCTGCCAGGTGAACGAGCAGGTGGCCCTGTCCAGCCCCCGGGTGGCCGACGCCTTCGCCCAGGCGGACGCCGCCTATCTGAAGGCCGACTGGACCCGCCGCGACCCGGCCATCGCCCAGGCCCTGGCCGAGCACGGCCGCGCGGGCGTGCCGCTCTACCTGGTCTACGACGCCCGGGGCGGCGAGCCGGCCGTCCTGCCCCAGGTGCTGACCGAGGGGACGGTGATCTCCGCGGTGCGCAAGGCGGCCCGGCGCAGCTGACGGCGCGGACGTCCGAACCCGACGCGGCCGGTTCAATCTCACCCCGACCCGCTCTAAACAGGGGCTGTCCCCTTTCAGAGCGCGAGGAGCCCATGGCCGACGTCGAAGCCGCCTGGAAGACGCTGGAAGCGGAGGCCGCCGCCGCGCGCGGCCGGCGCATCGTGGAGCTGTTCGGGGCCGAGCCGGACCGGCTGGACCGGATGGTGGTGGAGGCCGCCGGCCTGCGCCTGGACCTGTCCAAGCAGCCCTGGTCGGCGGCGGGC
>Ga0164243_10001430_pt1 | contig 40381 bp, 37 predicted proteins | sample OricompcompostOP_FD_108781 | JGI IMG/M metagenome (GOLD analysis project Ga0164243, IMG submission 108781) | Organic Plus compost microbial communities from Emeryville, California, USA - Original compost - Organic plus compost (OP) | ecosystem: Engineered > Solid waste > Mixed feedstock >... | reverse complement strand
CTTGCGGCGCGCGATCGACGTGGAGATCGTGCTCATCGTGGCCGTGCTGCTCGCGACGGCGATCATGACGACGTACAGCTCGCCGCATGAGTGAGATGCTGCGCGAGAGCGCGGACTCACCCCATCCTCGTCGTCCCGGCGAAAGCCGGGACCTCAATCGGCACCATGCACGAATGCGATCCCGGCTTTCGCCGGGATGACGGGGGGCTACTTCCGCCGCTCCGCTTCCTCGCCGCGCAACTGCGCTGTCAGCGCCTCGCATCCCCGATTCCACTCGAGCGCCCACGCCGGCAGCGGCGGCGAATCATGGTGCACGCCGAGGCCATCGAGAAAGACCTGCGGCTCCACCGGACCTTGCGGGCCCTTGAACAATCCGCGCACGGCGACGACGCCGAGCACGCGTCCAGCGCGCACGAACCGATGCTCCATGAATCCCCAGCGCGCGTCCCAGCCGAGCATGCGCGTGTGAATCTCGAACTTCTGGAACAGCTTCAGATCGCGACGAAACTTGGCCATCGCATCCCCGACGATCGGCACCGCGCGCTCGCGACGCGCAACGCGAACGGCGCCCGAGCGCACGAACCAATGCATGCGCGCAATGTCGGCAAGCGCGAGATACCGGCCGTTGTTCACGTGCAGATTCAAGTCGAGATCGTTCGGCCACACGTGCATGCGAATGCACGTCGTGTCGAGCACGTCGATGTGCGGCTTGCCGATGCAGGTGAGCCCGGCGCGTACGAGGCGGATCCAGGGAAACACGTGGTGCAGCGCTCTTATTGGTGGCGCGAGAATATCAGCCCGGCCTGGCCGCGCGCTAAACTCGCGGCATGGACAACGACTTCTGGCTCGAGCGCTGGGCAAAGCACGAGATCGGCTTTCACCAACCGCGCATCAACGAATACCTCATCCGGCATTGGCCGAGCCTGAACATCGCAAGCGCTGCGGCCGTCTTCGTCCCTCTATGCGGAAAATCGCTCGACATGCGCTGGCTCAGCGAGCGCGGACATCGCGTCGTCGGTGTCGAGATCTCACGCACGGCCTGCAGTGAATTCTTCGCGGAATGGAACGTGACGCCTCACGTCGAGCACGGCGGCGCATTCGAGCGCCTGTCGGCGCGCGGCGTAACGCTGATGTGCGGGGACTTCTTCGACTTGCGCCGCGAGGACCTCACCGACGTGCGCGGCGTGTTCGATCGCGCCGCGTTGATCGCGCTGCCGCCGCCGATGCGACGAGCCTACGTCAGCAAGCTGCGCGAGATTCTGCCGGCCGGGACGCCCCTTCTCCTCGTCGCGCCCGACTACGATCAGCGCCAGATGAAAGGCCCGCCCTTCTCAGTCGGCCCGCAGGAAATTCATGAGCTCTTCGCCGGCACGGCGATCGAGGAGCTTGCCGCTTACGATGTCAGCGACGCGCCGGACAATGCGCGCTTTCGACAGCGCGGCCTGACGAGGCTGCTCGAGCGCGTGTTTCGGATCCAGGTTTGAGCTTGCCGAAAGCGAAGGCGGCAGCGGACGCCTCGCAATAACCCGAATGGCGCGGCTTGCACGTTTCACTTGAAACTGAGCATCGTGCGACGAGCTCGCGAGTATGGACATAACAACGAGGAATCACATGCGCGCACTCTACCGTGTGTTGGCGGCATCGACGACGGTTGGTCTTGGCATTCCGTGCATCGCGCAGGCGGTCGATCTTGCGGTGGACGCCAAGATCGACGAGATCAAGGTGTATCAAGAAGGCGCGACCGTGACGCGGCGCTCGCAGGTCAGCATCCCCGCCGGAACGCATCGCCTCGTATTCAAGGATCTACCGGCCAATCTCGATACCGATACGCTGCGAATCTCGGTTGCGAGCCGCGACGTGCGGCTCGGCGGGATCGAGGTCGAGCGCATCACGGACAAGGACTACGTCGGCACGCAGGAGCGCGAGCTGCGGGAGCGATTGCAGACACTTGCCGATCGCCGCACGGCCATTCAGGACGAGATCGCGACGGCCGAAACTCAGCTGAAGCTGCTCGATTCGCTCGCGACGGCGCCGGCCGGCGGCAACACGAAGGCCGCAGTGGACGCGACGAACCTGTCCGCGGTGTTGAACACGATGTCCACATCGGCAGCGGCGGCACGCGAGAAAGTGCGCACGGCCAGGATTCGCCAGCGGGACCTGGACAAGGAGATCGAGAAGACCAACGCGGATTTGCAGAAGATCGCGACCGCTCGCAAGCAAAGTTATGAAGTGCGCGCCTCCATCGAGGCCGCCGCCGCTGCGACGCCAGTGGTCGCGATCGAGTACTCGACAGACGACGCGGGCTGGCGTTGGGTTTACGAAGCGCGGCTCGACACGGTATCGAAACGCGTGACGATCGGCCGCCAGGCATCCGTGGAGCAAAGCAGTGGTGAAACCTGGCAGAACGCCGCGCTGACGCTGACAACGGCGCGACCGGCGGAGGATGCGATGACCCCGCAACTGGCGTCACTCTTTCTCGACCTGGAAGAGGTGAGAAAGAGGGAAAGCTTTTTGACACCACAGGCCGCGCCACCCGACAGCGCCCAAGAGGTCGTCGTTACGGGACAGATGCGCCGCGCGGATCTCATCGCTACGGAATACCTCGCGGATTACAGGATTCCAGGCCGGGTCACGCTGGAGTCCGATGGCGAGCCTCGCTTATATCCAGTCGCCAGCGAGGAAGTGGCTGTCGAGCTCACGGCGCGCGTCATTCCTGCGGCAAGCCGCTCCGCATATCTGGAAGCATTGTTCACTTTCAAGGGCGAGGTGCCGATGCAAGGCGGCGAAGTTCAGTTGTATCGCGACGGAGCATTCGTCGGCGTCGCGGCGATCGACTCGCTTCTGCCCGGTGCGAAGGCGCGGATTCCATTCGGCGTCGATGAGCGCGTGCGTGTCGTGGTCCGCGATGAGCCGAAGCAGTCCGGCGACAAGGGCTTGATCGGCAGACAACGGATCGAGGAGCACAAGCAGCGCGTCGAAGTCACGAACTATCACGCCGTGCCCGTCACGATCGAAGTCATCGATCGCGTCCCGGTCACTGAAAACAAGGACGTGCGCGTCGAGATATTGAAAGGCGCAACGTCACCGACGCAGGAAGACCTCGACGGCAAATCCGGGGTGATGCTGTGGCGAAGCGTGACTCAGCCCCAGCAGACGACGACGGTGCGTCACTACTATGCGGTGCGTTACCCCGCGGATCGCGAGCTTGCGCGGCGCGAACAGGACGATTGAGTGTGCGAGCCGAAAAAAATGAGCCAGCTCATTTCGAGCTGGCTCACTTTCTGTGGCGAATGGGAAAGGTCGATCAGCGGCGCTCTCTCGAGCCCCCGCCTTGCTGATCCGGCCGTTGCTGACCTTGGCCGGGCTGACCTTGGCCGGGTTGATTCCGTTGCCCGCCTTCCTGCTGTTGCTGACCGGAACGCTCACCGCCTTGTTGCTGGCCCGGTCGCGGCGTGTTCTGGCCGCCTTGGCCGCCCTGCTGGCTGCCTTGATTGCGGTTCTCCTGCGCCTGCTGTCCGCTGCGCTTGCTCTCGTCGCCGGGCTGCTGACCGCCTTGGCTCATCCGATTCTGATCCTGATTGTCGCGATTGTTTGTCATACGAACTCTCCTGGCATCCTCGGTGAGAAACCTCGATCGAGATTTCTTCGGTTGGCGCGTAGGGTGAATTGCGAGTGCAACTCGCGCGACGCTGCGCCGAGCGTCCAGACGGAACGGCTGGGCGGGCGCTGGGGTTGCTGTGGGGATGCAGGAATCGGCCGTCATCCGGACGGTAGATGTCGCGCCATACCCGGGGAGTGCCGCGCGTCATCCCGACGGAAGTCGGGATCTCAGTTTGGCACCGCGCCAGAGGCGGTCCCGACTTGCGTCGGGACGACGGATGGGGTCATCCCGACGGAAATCGGGATCTCAGTCGGCACCGTGCCAGAGGCGGTCCCGACTTGCGTCGGGACGACGGATGGGGTCATCCCGACGGAGGGTCAGGCGGCGCGGCCTTGGGCGCGCAGGTACTCGTCGTACGTGCCCTTGAAATCCACGATGGCGCCGCCCGGGCGGATCTCGATGATGCGGTTCGCGAGACTGCCGACGAACTCGCGATCGTGCGACACGAAGATCAGCGTGCCCGGATACTTCTCCAGCCCGATCTGCAGCGACTCGATCGTCTCCATGTCCATGTGATTCGTCGGCTCGTCCATGAGCATGACGTTCGGCTTCGTCATCATGAGCTTGCCGTAGATCATGCGGCCCTTCTCGCCGCCCGACAGCACCTTCACCGACTTCTTCGTCTCATCGCCCGAGAACAACAGGCGCCCGAGCGTCGCGCGCACGATCTGATCGTCGTCGGATTTCGAGCGCCATTCGCTCATCCAGGTGAACAGATCCACCTTCTCCGCGAATTCCGCCTGCGGATCCTGCGGCATGTAGCCGACCTGCGCGCTTTCCACCCACTCGATCGTCCCGGCCGTCGGCGCGAGATCGCCCGCGAGCAGACGCATCAACGTCGTCTTGCCGACGCCGTTCGGCCCGATGATCGCGATGCGCTCTTCGGCTTCGACATTGAAGTTGATGTTGCTCAGGACATCCGCATCGGTCCCCGGATAGCGGAAGCTCAGCTTCTCGACGGTCACGGCGTTGCGATACAGCTTCTTCGCCTGCTCGAAGCGAATGTACGGATTCTGGCGCGACGAGGGCTTGATCTCTTCGATCTTGATCTTCTCGATCTGCTTCAGGCGCGAGGTGGCCTGGCGCGCCTTCGATGCATTCGCGGAGAAGCGCCGCACGAACTCCTGCAGATCGGAGATGCGGTCCTTCGCCTTGGCGTTCGCCGCCTCGACGCGCGCCCGCGCCTGCGTCGAGGCGAGCATGAAGTCGTCGTAGTTGCCGGGATAGATCTTGATCTGGCCGTAGTCGAGGTCCGCCATGTGCGTGCAGACCGAATTCAGGAAGTGACGATCGTGGCTGATGATGATCATCGTCGCGTCGTAATTGTTCAGCACGTTCTCGAGCCAGCCGATCGAGTGAATGTCGAGGTTGTTCGTCGGCTCATCGAGCAGCAGCACATCGGGCTTCGAGAACAGCGCCTGGGCGAGCAGCACGCGCAGCTTCCAACCCGGCGCGACCTCGCGCATCGGGCCGTTGTGATACGCAGCGTCGATGCCCGCGTCGGTGAGGATGCTCGCAGCGCGCGCTTCCGCATCGTAGCCGCCGTATTCGGCGAACTTCGCCTCGAGCTCCGCGGCGCGCATGTAGTCCTCGTCGGTCGCGTCCGGATTCGCATAGATGCGATCGCGCTCCTGCATCGCGTTCCACATCTCGACGTGGCCTTGCATCACCACATCGAGCACTCGCTCATCTTCGTAGGCGAACTGGTTCTGGTTCAGCTTGCCGAGCCGCAGCCCCTGCTGAAGCATGACCTCGCCCGAGCTCTGCTCGAGCTCGCCGCCGAGGATCTTCATGAACGTCGATTTGCCGCAGCCGTTCGCGCCGATGAGCCCGTAGCGATTGCCGTCGCCGAACTTGACCGTGACCTGCTCGAACAGCGGCTTCGCGCCGAATTGAATGGAAACGTTGGAAGTAGCCAGCATTCTCGAAACTTACGTGCATGCGGCCGGCCGCTCGCGCGGACAGCGTGGTGGATCGAACTTGCGTTGGGTGCCGGACATCGGGGCGAGTTCTTGGCGGATTCGGGCCGAAGCCCGAGCGGTCGCACCCTCCGGCGCGCGCTAGTGTACCTGCTGCGGAAGGCGGGAACTCGCAAATTCAGCCTACGCCCGAGGCGCCATGTGCGCTTTGGCGCACAAGCGCCTGACATGACCTACGGACGCTCGCCTGATGTGGGGTGCGCGAGCGGCGAGACAAGCGCCGCGCGCTTCAAGCCCCGCAGGCGCGCGTGAGGATGCGGCCGAGCCGCGCGATGCCTGCTTCGATCTTTTCCTTCGGCACCGTCACGAACGACAAGCGCAGCGTGTTTTTCTGCGGCTCGTTCGCGAAAAACGGCGCGCCGGGCACGAACGCGACATTCTCCGCGATCGCCTCGTCCAGCAGCGCCATGCCGTCGAGATGCGGCGGCAGCTTCACCCAGATGAACATGCCGCCCGCGGGTTGATTCCATTCCACGCCGGCCGGGAAGTGCCGCGACAACGCCTCGAGCATTGCATGGCATTGATCCGCATACAGCGCGCGGATCTTCGGGATGTGCTCGTCGAGAAATCCGTCCTTGATCGTTTCGTGCACGATCCGTTGCGTGAAGCTCGGCGTGTGCAGATCGGCCGCCTGTTTCGCCTGCACGAGCTTGCGATGCAGGCCTTCGGGCGCGATGACATAACCCACGCGCAGGCCCGGCGTGAGCACCTTCGAGAACGAGCCCATGTGCACGACGCCCTCCGGGTGCATCGAATGCAATGTCGGCAGCTGCTCGCCGCGGTAAGCCAGCGCGCCGTAAGGATCGTCTTCGATCAACAGCAGTCCGGCTTGCGCTGCGATTCGCGTCAGCTCGCGGCGCCGTTCGACCGGCATGCGGCGGCCGGTGGGGTTCTGGAAATTCGGCAGACAGTACAGAAGGCGAGCACCGTTCGTGAGCTGCGGCGTCAGGCTGCCGGGCAGCAGGCCGTCGTCATCCGACGGTACGGACACGAACTGCGGCTCGCTCAATGAGAACGCCTGCAATGCACCGAGATAGGTAGGCGTTTCGACGAGCACGCGGCTGCCGACGTCGATCAACACCTTGCCGAGCAGATCGAGCCCTTGCTGCGACCCGGTCGTGATCAGCACATTGTTCACGCCGACGTTGTAACGCGCTGCAACCCATTCGCGCAGCGGCATGTAGCCTTCGGTCGGGCCGTACTGCAATGCCGGCGAAGGCGCGGCGGTCAGCACATCCGCGCAGGCCGCGCGCAAGCGCTCGACGGGAAACGTCGCGGGCGACGGCAGCCCGCCGGCGAACGAGATCACCTCGGGACGTTCTGTCACCTTGAGGATCTCGCGGATCGCAGAGCTCGTCAGCTTTTGCGCGCGTTCGGAAAACGTCCACGTCATGGGGATGGCCCTTCGGAAGAGGTCTGCAGTGTACCGAGCACGCACACTCGTTGCGCATGCTCAGCCGCGCAAGTGATCGACAGTACAGTCGGTATACGAGAACGCCCCGCCGCCGACACGCCGAGCGAAAGCTCGATCACACCGCCGGCCAGCGGTCGTGCCGCTCGCGGCGCTCGCGGCGATAGTTCGTGACTTCCAACCGGATGCCGTCCGGATCCGCGAAAAAGAACGCGAAATAATCCTCGGCATATTCCGGGAAACGCCGCGGCTCGCTGACGAGGATGTGGCGCTCAGCAAGCGCCTGCGCCGCGTTCCTGACATCCGCCTCGGTTTCGACTCGGAAACAAAAGTGATGAAGCCCGGGCGCGTAGCTGTCGTGCGCGATCGCCGTGCGCGCGGGACGCAGCACATAGCCGAAGTGGCGATTGAAATATTGGACGTGCGCGTCGCCGGCGATCTGGAATGTATTCTTTTTGAAGCCGAGCACGTCCATGACGATGTCGTAGAAGCGCTCGGATCGCGTTAGATCGTTGACTGCGATGTAGATATGGTCGATGCCGATGACGTCGGTCATTGCGTGGTCGCTCCGTGGGGACGTGCGTTGTATCCCGTCGCTGCGCATGCGGTGGTTGCGGGTGGATCGTGGGTAAGCCCAGCGAATCGTAGCTCTGCCGAGGAGAGGGCGCGCGAGCGCGCGTCGGAGGTCCCCTCACCCTGTCCCTCTCCCTTCGGGAGAAGGAACGCGAGGATCGAGTTTCTCGGCGACGGCCACGTACCGCAGCGGCCCGCCCGGCACGACTGCATCGAATGGATAACACGTCACGAGGGACAACGTAGGCCGATCGGTTTCGACCGCAAGCCGATCGAAGCGCACATCCATGATCTGCGCGTCGACGACGCGATACCGATGCAGGCGTCCATCCGGCGTCTGCAGCTCGACCGCCGCTCCGATCGCCACATCGCGCAGGAATCTGAAGTGCGTGTCCCGATGCGCCGCAATGATCGTATTGCCGTTCATGCCGGGTTGCGCGCTGCCGCTCAAGAACCCCGGACCGAAGGCGAGACTGCGCCCGGATGCATCCGCCAACACGTACAGATCGGCAGCGACGCTCGGCACCTTCAATCGCGCGGCCGGCCACGTGTCCGCCCATGGCCACGGTCGCACTTCGCGCGCTCCGTCGAGCGTGCTCGCCCATGATTTCGCGATCAGCGCCTGCGCGAGCCACGCCTTCGCGTGAATGTAGAGCCCGCTGCCCAGCTGCACCGCGCCGATCGCAACGAGCGCCCCGATGACGATGCGCCGCCACCAGCGATTCATGACTCGCGAGCCTGCCACCTCGCCCTGCCCCACATCGCAAGCGCTGCCAACAACGCAAGCACGCCGAGAATCATCTGCAGTTCCGCCGGCGTCGCGGTGCGCGGCAGGCCGGAGGCTTCCCAGGTCGAACCGCGCGGCTTCGTGTTCTCGATGCGCGCGGCGTCGAGCGTCTCGTCCGGCCGGCGCACGGGCGTCTTGTCGACCGCGATGAGGCTCGTGTATTTCGAAACGAGCTGATACTCGAGCGCGAGCGGCAGCACCTGAGCGCGAATCTGATCCTCGTTCACGCGCTGGGCTTGCAGGCTCATCAGGTCGCCGATGCGATTGCGCGCCCAGAGCGTCGCGACACCCCGATGCGAGTCCGCGCCCGCGAGCGAAATCTGGCGCGTCCACGCGTTACCCGCGCGCCCGCTGATCGTCAGCACGCCTGCGACAGGGCCTGGCAATCGCGCCGTGACCACGAGCGGCTCATCGGCATACAGATCGCCGATCTGCGCCGGTGCGTATTCCGGCGTAACGCCGCCGGGCCAGTGCAGCTCGATGTTCGACAGCACCGGATGCGTGAGCTTGCGCAACAGCTCGCCCATCTTCTGCTCGACCTCATGGCCTGCGCCGATGAACGTGAACGTGCCGCGCCCCGTCTGCGCCGCCGTGCGCATGAAGTAGCCATTCGGCGCCGAGCCGATGCCGACGATGAACAATCGAGCGGCGCCGATGCCCTCCTTGATCGCCCGCATGAGCTCGACCTCGTTGCTCACCGCGCCGTCGGTGATGAAGACAATCTGGCGCAGGTGCTCGACGCTGCTCGGCATGGCGAATGCCGCTTGCAACGCCGGAAGCATCTCAGTACCGCCCCTTGCGGTGAGTCCGCTCACGTAGCGGCGGGCGCGCTCGAGATTCGCGGGGGTTGCGTCGCGCGGCGCCTCGAACAATGTCTCATGAACCGAATTGAACTGAATGACATTGAAGCGGTCGCCCGCACCGAGCGTCTGGAGGCCCTTCAGGAGCGCAGCGCGAGCCTGGTCGATCGAGTCGCCCAGCATCGAGCCGGACGTATCGATGATGAAGATGACCTCGCGCGGCGCCGCGATCGGCGTGCGGTCCTGCGGCGGCATGAACATGAGCAGCACGTGCTCACCGGCGTCGGTGCGCTCCCGAAACAGCGCGGTGGCCGGACCGCCGAGCACGACAGGCGTCCATGCGAGCTCGAAGTCGCGGTCCGGCGCGACCGTTTCGTTCGCGAGCTTCACGCGATAAATGCCGCCGCGCTCCGCAACCGCGATGGCGTGGTACGGACTGACGAAGTTTTCGATGACGGTGCCCGCATCGATTTCGATGTCGAAGCTCACGCTCTGGCGCGCGGTATCCGGATGCATGAAGCTGGGCTGGAGATCGCCGAGCGTCGCGGTGTCGTACGCATCGTGCCTTGCGCTGAGCGCAAGCACCGGAGTCTCAGCTGAACCCGTGAGCGCCGCCTCCTTCGACACGCCCGGAACGTAACGCGGCGTGATCGTGAGCGGAAAGCGCACGCTGTAGCGCCCGGCCTGCTGATCGAGAATCTGCAGGTAGGCGATCGTGATCGTGATCGTTTCTCCCGGTCCGATGTTCGTCACCGAAGTACGAAAGATATTCGGCCGCTCTTGATGCACGACGCTCGCGCGCTGACCGTTGTTGCGCGCCTGTTCGAACATCTGTTGCGCCTGCGCCTTCTCGCGAATCTCGCCGACGACGACGCGCTCGCCGATCTGCATGTGCAGCTCGTTGACCGCCGAGTTCTCGGGCAGCGGAAACGCGTACGTGCCTTCGACCCAGCCTTCGCTCGGGTTCTGAAAATCCTGGCGGACTTCGACCCGCGCGATGATGCCGCTCACGTTCATGTGCACCGCCGTATGCACTCGCGGCGCCTCCGACCTCACGCCGTGTGATTCGAAGAACAGCGTCCCGGTCGTGATGTCGTCTGTCGCTTGCGCGACGGCAGGCCGAGCGACGATCGCGAGCGCCAGCACGATGAGGCAGCAGCACAGATTCGCGACGAACCACGTCCTGGGTTGTTGCCAGCGCTGCGGCGCCATGCGCTTTGCGTCCGACGGCTCCTTCAGCGCAGGCGGCGGCCAGCTGCGGCGATGACGTGATGAATCCGTGTGAGATGTTGCCGTCGAAACTGCCCTGATCTGCATACGCCGCCTCCGCTGATGAACTCGAGCATGAGTTCAGCGGATACAAGCGGCGGCAGCCGTTCCGGAGCCGGGCGAAGCGCTGACGGATTGTGGCGAATCGTGGCGAGGCGTCAGCTCGCGGTCGAGCGGACGCGCGTGCGGAAGATCAGGGGCTTCTCGTTTGGCTGCGTGCGCTGCGCGAGCGCCGCTGCGGAGGTGACGATGTGGTGATGCGGACTCTTCGAGCACACCGGATCGGCGGCGGCGGGATCGTTGGCAAGAAGGTAAGCCTGGCAGCGGCAGCCGCCCAGGTCCTTCTCGCGCTCCTCGCAGCTCGCGCACGGCTCCTTCATCCAAGCCGTGCCGCGGAAGTGATTGAAGCCTTCGGACTCGAGCCAGATGTCGCGGATCGAGCTGGTCTTCACGTTCGGAAACGTAAGGCCCGGCAGCATCTTCGCGACATGACACGGCAGCGCAGTGCCGTCCGGCGTCACGGTCATGAAAGTCGAGCCCCAGCCGTTCATGCAGCGCTTCGGCCGCGACTCGTAGTAATCCGGCGTGACGAACAGGATGCGCATGCGTCCGTTGAGCCGCTCGCGCCAGCGAGCCGTCGTGCGCTCCGCGGCTTCGATCTGCGCGCGCGAGGGCAGCAACTGCTCGCGGTTGCTCAACGCCCACGAGTAATACTGGGTGTTCGCAAGCTCGAGATAGTCCGCGCCGATCTCATCGGCGAGCGCGATGATCTCGTCGACGCGGTCGATGTTCAGGCGATGAATCACGCAGTTCACGACCATCGGGTAGCCGTGCTCCTTGATCCAGCGCGCAACGCGCCGCTTCAGGTCGAACGTGCGGGTGTTCGAGAGATAGTCGTTCGTCTCGCGGGTCGCGTCCTGGAAGGACAGCTGGATGTGATCGAGGCCGGCGGCCTTGAGCGCCTTCAGGCGCGCTTCGCTCAAACCGACGCCGGAGGTGATGAGATTGCTGTAGAACCCGAGCTCGCTCGCGGCCGCGACGATCGGTTCGACGTCGTCGCGCATCAGCGGCTCGCCGCCTGAAAGCCCGAGCTGCACGGCGCCGAGCGCCCGTGCTTCCGTGAGCACGCGAATCCAGTCCGCCGTCGTCATGTCTTCGCGCGTGGACGCGATATCCAGCGGGTTGTAGCAGAACGCACACTGCAGCGGGCAGCGATACGTGAGCTCGAACAAGAGCCACAGCGGAGGACCAGGCGTCGTGCTCATTTGCGCACCTCGATCCAACCCTGTTGCGACGCGTGCGCGAGGAAATGCCCGACCTCATCGCCGAGCCCGGGGCGCGCGAACGTCTGCTCGAGATCCGCGACGATCTGCTCGAACGTCTGCGCGCCCGAGCAGCGGCTCAGGATTTCTCCCGCGCTGCGATTCAGCTTCACCATCCCTTCCGGATACAACAGCACGTGCGCGCTCTGCGCCGGCTCCCATTGCAGGCGAAAGCCGCGGCTGATCGCAGGACGGTCATCAGGATTCATAAGACTCCTCGCGAAGCTCCTGGCGGGATGCGCCGAGCGCCTGCGCCATCGCGTCGTTCATCGCCCACAGCACATCGAGCTTGAACTTGAGCACTTCGAGCGCGCGGCGCTGCAGAGCCGCGGTGTTGAAGTGATCGAGCGTCACTTGCAGGCCATGGGCCACGTCGCGCCGGGCGAGCGACACGCGGCTGCGAAAGTAGTCGAGGCCTTTGCGCTCGATCCACGGATAGTGCTCGGGCCAATTCGCAAGCCGCTGCTCGTGGATCTGCGTCGCGAACAGCTCGGTGAGCGATGAGCACACCGCTTCCTGCCACGGCGCGCTGCGGGCGAAATTGACGTAGGCATCGACCGCGAAGCGCACGGCGGGAACGACGCGGCGCAGGCTTTCCAGCTCCTCGCGCGCCAATCCGACCGCTTCGCCCAGCTGCAGCCAGGCTTCGATGCCGCCCGGCTGATCGCCGTAGCCGTCGTGATCGAGAATGCGCTGCACCCACACGCGGCGGACTTCGCGGTCGGGGCAGTTCGCGAGAATCGCGGCGTCTTTGCGCGGAATGCTCACTTGATAGTAGTAGCGGTTCGCGACCCAGCCGCGAATCTGCTCGCGCGATGCGCCGCCTGAATTCAACAGCACGTTGAACGGATGATGGATGTGATACGCGCGGCCTTGCTCGCGCAAGCGGGCCTCGAACTCGGCGCGGCTCCACGGCTTTTCCATCATGTCCGTCACAGCTCGATCTCCATACCATCATGAGCGACCTCGATGCCTAGCGCAGTGAGCTCGGCGCGCTCGCTCGAAGACTCATCGAGAATGGGGCTGGTGTTGTTGATGTGCGTGAGCACTTTGCGCGTCGAGGCCGGCAGGCGCGTGAGCCACTCGATCATTCCGCCCGGCCCGCTCAACGGCAGATGTCCCATCTCGCGCGCGGTCTTGTGCGAGATGTCGAGCCGGGCGAGCTCGTCGTCGTGCCAGCACGTGCCGTCGACGAGCACGACATCGGCGCGTTGCATGTGCTCCCAGAGCTCGTCAGTCATGCGGCCGAGCCCCGGCGCGAAAAACGCGGTTCGATCGGTGCGTGAGCTCGAGATCGTCAGCGCGATATTGCTGCCGGGCTTGGCAAGCACGCGGTCACGCGAATACGGCGGCGCCTTGCTTTGCAGCTCCAGGGCGCGCCAGCGCACCTCTTCGATGCCGTCGATCGAGAACTCATGGGTCGTGGAGATCGCATGATGCTTGACGCCGCAGTAATGGCCGAGCACGTTCAGGAGCGGCCATTCGCTCGTGAGCTCGGCGTAGACGACGTCGGTGCACCAGATCGGCCACGGCTGCGTCGACTCGCGCAGCATCAAAAGCCCCGTCGTGTGATCGATCTGTCCGTCCATCAGGACGATCGCGCCGACTGCTGCATCGCGCACGCCGCGCGCGGGCTGCAGGTCCGCGTAGGCGCGGAGCTGCTGCAGCACATCGGGTGAAGCGTTGACGAGCACCCATGCGTCATTCGAGCCGCGGACCGCAAGCGAGGACTGCGTTCGTGCACGGGCCTGCAACGTCCCGCTGCGCACGCCGCGACAGCGAGGACAATTGCAGTTCCATTGCGGAAAGCCGCCGCCCGCCGCGGAGCCGAGGATTCGCAGCCACATGGGCGCTCGCGCCTCGAATCAGCGATTCGAGACGTACATCGTGATTTCCATGCCGAAGCGGAAATCGATCGCAGTTGGTGTTTCCCAGGTCATCGGTCTTCTCCATCTCGAGCGCCGGCGAAATTGCCGGCGACGACAGATGCTGTTGCATCCGGGCTCCCGCCGCATGGCGCCACGATGAATCCGGGGTCATGATTTTCATTATTCGCGCGTCAAGATCCGGCCAGCGGCCTAGCCGTGCCACGGCCCCTGCGGCAAACTTTCCGCCCCACCGTCGAGCCCTCACGATGAAGCTGCGAACGCATGTCAACCTGATCGTCGCGAGCCTGAGCGCGGCGTTCATCGTCATGCTGCTCGGCGTCGAGCTGGGCCGTACGCGCCGTGCGGTTCAGGAGGAGATCGGCGGTGCGAACGTCGTTGCGACGCGGCTCCTTAGCCGGGTCGCCCAGACCTACGGCGAGGGCGGCGAGCAGAATGTGCGCGGATTCCTGCAGCAGCTCGGCCGCGTGCGCGCAAACGAGATCACGCTGATCGATGCCGACGGGTCCGTGCTCTATCGCTCGCCGGCCGCCACCTACAAGGCCGGCCGCAAGGCGCCAGACTGGTTCGAGGACTGGCTGCTGCCGGAAACCCCGCCGCAAATCGTCGAGCTTCCCGACCGCTCGCGCCTGGTCATCGAGGCGAATGCCTCGCGCGCAATTCTCGATGGCTGGGATGACGGCATCGAGCTGTTGTGGGTGGGCGGCCTCGCGTTCCTCGGACTGAACGCGCTCGTGTTCTGGCTCGTCGGACGCGCGGTTGCGCCATTGCCGGTGATCGCAGGCGGGCTGCAGCGGATCGAAGAAGGAGAGCTCGACTATCGCTTGCCGCCGCTGCCTGGTGAGGAGGCTTCGTCCATCGGCGCGGCGTTCAATCGCATGGCGGAGTCGGTCCAGGAGCGCTGGCGCGCGGAAAGCAAGGTTCGCGCCGCCGAGGCGCGTTTGCGCGAACGGCGCGAGCTCGATGCGCTGATCGAGCAGCGCTTGAACGAGGAGCGTCAGTTGATCGCGCGCGAGCTGCACGATGAGTTCTCGCAATCCGTCACGGCGATTCGCACGCTGGCCGTCGTCGTCGCGGGTCAGACTCAGAACGACGGGCGCGGCGCCGAGGCCGCGCAATTGATTTCTGCCGAGGCCGGCCGGTTGTACGACGCGATGCACGGCCTGATTCCGCGGCTGGCACCGCTCGCGCTCGATACGCTGAGCCTCGCCGAGACGCTCGAGGCTTTCGTGAACGAATGGCGCCGTCGGCATGCATCGCTGTCGTTTCAATTGCGTCATCAACTCACGGCCGATATCAACGCGAGCGTCAGCCTTGCGATCTATCGCATCGTGCAAGAGGGCGTGACGAACGCGGTGCGCCATGCACGTCCGCGTCAGGTGGAGATCGAAGTGCGTGCGCAGTCCGATCGCGTGCTCGTGAAGGTGGAGGACGACGGCGTGGGCTTACCCGCGGACTGGGCGACTCGCGGCCATTTCGGGTTGCGCGGCTTGCGCGATCGCGTCGCGAAGCTCGATGGCGCCTTCGATGTGCGCAATCGGCCGACCGGCGGCGTGGAGCTGCTCGCGGAGATTCCGCTCGGGGCAACGTCATGATTCGTGTGTTGCTGGTGGATGATCACGCCGTCGTGCGGACGGGGTTCCGGCTGCTGCTCGAAACCGCAAGCGACGTGCGCGTCATTGGCGAGGCGGAGTCGGGCGAAACGTGTATCGCGCGTTTCGATGAGCTCAGCCCCGACGTCGTCGTGCTCGATTTGTCGATGCCCGGCATGGGCGGCCTGGAAGCGCTGCGACGCTTGCGCGCGCGATCGAGCGAGGCGCGGATTCTCGCGTTGTCGGCGCACGACGATTCGATGCATGCGCGGCGGGCCTTGCGACAGGGCGCGCTCGGATTCCTGTCGAAGCGCACCGCGCCGGAGACGTTGCTCGAGGGCGTGCGTGCGGTCGCCGAAGGCAAGCGTTATCTCGACCCGCGGCTTGCGCAGGATGTGGCGCTCGCGGAAATCGACGGCGGGCAGTCGCCGCTCGAGCAGCTGTCGGAGCGCGAATTCGAGGTCTTCATTCGGCTGGCGCGCGGCGCGGCGGTTCAGCGGATCGCGGCGGAGCTGAAAGTTTCCGCGTCCACAATCGGCACGCACCTGTACAACATCAAGCTGAAGCTCAATGCGACGAATCAGGCTGAACTGACGTTGATTGCGCTGCGCGCGGGCCTGATCGAAGCCTGACCAGCCCGTCGTCCCGACGCAAGTCGGGACCGCAATTTGGCTGGATTGCCGAGAGCGTGATGAAGGGCTGATGGGCTCTGGGCTGCTGGTCAGACGGGAGAGAAAAGCCGCTCTTCTTCTGGCCAGCAGCCCAGGCCCCGGGAGCCCTTCCCTTTCCTCCCGCACATCATCTTCCCACCGGACTACCGCCGGCGCCTCCGCCGCTCTATATTGTCACCCCTGCCAACAAGCACCCTGGAGCAGCGATGGGCCGCGTGACGTACATAGAGTTCAACGGAACGATTCACACCGTCGTGATCGAGGACGGCACGTCCCTGATGCGCGGTGCGGTGTCGAACGGCATACCCGGCATCGACGCCGACTGCGGCGGCTCGTGTGCATGCGCAACATGCCACGTCCACGTCGATGCCGCCTGGACGACAGTCGTCGGCGCGCCGGCATCGGAGGCGGAAGCGGAACTGCTGCAGCTCGCCCCCGAAGTGCGCGACAACTCGCGCCTGGCCTGTCAGATCAAGATGCGGCCGGAGCTCGACGGCGTCGTCGTGCACCTGCCCGAAGCACAGCATTGATACCGGAGCAAGCCATGACCGACACCATTGCAGCGAAGACGAGTGTGGCGCCGAACTACAACCTGAGCGTGTTCGAAGATCCGCCGACGTCCATCGAGGTCGTGCGCGAGCGTGTCGCCGCGCTGCCGATCGAAGCCGTAGACGTCGCGAACCCGAAGCTGTTTCATCACGACGTGATCGCGCCCTACTTCGAGCGGCTGCGCCGCGAGGATCCGGTGCATTACGCGGTCAACAAGGTCTATGGCGGCTATTGGTCGATCACGAAATACAACGACATCATGGCGATCGACACGAATCACAAACAATTCTCATCGGAGGCGAGCCTCGGCGGCATCACGATCTTCGGCGACGGCAAGGAGCCGCTGCCGATGTTCATCGCGATGGACCCGCCGAAGCACGACGTGCAGCGCAAGGCAGTAACCCCGATCGTATCGCCGACGAACTTGAAGCGCCTCGAGCCGCTCATCCGCGAGCGGGCGGCGAAGATTCTCGATGCGCTGCCGATCGGCGTCGAGTTCGACTGGGTGGACAAAGTATCGATCGAGCTCACGGCGATGACTCTCGCGACGCTGTTCGACTTTCCCCAAGAGGAACGCCGCAAGCTGACGCGCTGGTCCGACGTCGCAACGGCGGTGCCCGGCGGCGGCGTCATCGACAGCCGGGAACAATGGGTCGAAGAAATGAGCGAATGCTTCACGACGTTCCAGAAGCTCTGGTTCGAGCGTGCGCAGGGCGAGCCCGGCGGCGATCTGATTTCGATGCTCGCGCACGGCCCGGAGACGAAGAACATGCCGCCGCATGAATTCCAGGGCAACGTCGTGCTCTTGATCGTCGGCGGCAACGACACGACCCGCAACACGATCACCGGCAGCGTGCTGGCCCTGAACCAGAATCCGGATCAGTACGAGAAGCTGCTCGCGCGTCCCGAGCTGATCCCGAGCATGGTGAGCGAGACGATCCGTTGGCAGACGCCGCTCGCGCATATGCGCCGCACCGCCACCGAAGACGTGGAGTTTCGCGGCAAGCTCATCCGCAAGGGCGACAAGGTCGTGATGTGGTACATCTCGGGCAATCGCGACGAAGAAGTGATCGCCGAACCGACGCGCTACATCATCGATCGCGAGCGCCCGCGGCAGCACATCTCCTTCGGTTACGGCATTCATCGCTGCGTCGGCAACCGTCTCGCCGAGCTGCAGCTGCAGATCATCTGGGAGGAGATCCTGAAGCGCTTTGCTCGCATCGAAGTCGTCGGCGAGCCGGAGCGCGTGTATTCGACGTTCGTGCGCGGCTATCGCCGTCTTCCCGTGCGAATCACATCCCGCCACTAAAGGCATCCTTTGGTCACGCATCACGCCGCACCTTCAGGAGCATCGACGAACGTACTCATCGTCGGCGGGGGGCATGCAGGTGCGCAGGCGGCGATCGCGCTGCGCAATGCGAAGTTCGCCGGCTCGATCACGATCCTGACCGACGAGCCCGATCTGCCGTATGAGCGTCCGCCGTTGTCGAAGGACTATCTCGCGGGCACGAAGAGCTTCGATCGATTGTGGCTGCGGCCGCCGAATTTCTGGAGCGAGCGCGCGATCGAGATCCAGAACGGGAAGCGCGTGATCGCCATTGAGACGTCGCACAAGCGCGTGCACACGAGCGACGGCTCGCAGTTGAGCTACGAGAAGTTGATCTGGGCTGCGGGCGGTCGGGCGCGCCAGCTGCCGTGCGGCGGCAATTCGCTGCCGGGCGTGCACACGGTGCGCACGCGCGCGGACATCGACGCGATCACCGCGCGGCTCGCGAAGGTGCGCAATGTCGTCGTTGCAGGCGGCGGCTATATCGGCCTGGAAGCGGCGGCCGTGCTGCGCAAGCTGGGCAAGAACGTGACGATCGTCGAAATGCTGCCGCGCGTGCTGTCGCGCGTCGCCGGTCCGGAGATCGCCGAGTTCTTCACGAGCGAGCATCGCGCGCACGGCGTCGTCGTTCGCACCGGGGTTGCGCTCGAATGCGTCGAAGGCGACGTCTCCTCAGGAACCACAGGCGCGCAACTGTCGACCGGCGAGCGCTTGCCTGCCGAACTGGTCGTCGTCGGCGTGGGCATCATCCCCAACGTCGAGCCCTTGATCGAAGCGGGGGCAATCGGCGGCAACGGCGTCCATGTCGATGAGCATTGCCGCACGTCGCTGCCGGATGTCTATGCGATCGGCGACTGCGCCGCCCATCAAAATGCCTTCGCGGGCGGCGACCGCATTCGCCTCGAATCCGTTCAGAACGCGAGCGAGCAGGCGGCAACGGCCGCGAAACACATCGCGGGCCAACCGGCGCCCTATCACGCCGTCCCCTGGTTCTGGTCCGATCAATACGATCTGAAGCTGCAAATGGCGGGGCTTTCCCTCGGCTACGACACGACGGTCGTGCGCGGCGCTCCCGCCGCGCGCAGCTTTTCCGTCGCCTATTTGAAGCGCGGGCAGCTCATCGCGCTCGATTGCGTGAACGCGACGCGCGATTACGTTCAAGCTCGCAAGCTCATCGCCGAAGGAGCACGGCCGGATCCGGCCGCGCTCGCGAACACCGAGCTGATGCTGAAGGACGTGCCGCAGGCCGGCTAGCTCGCGTCCGTCGCGCGCTTCTTGTCCGGATAGGCGCGCCGGACCAGGTCCTTCGCGCACAGCTCGTTGAGCGTTCCCTTGGGCAATCCGACGGCCGCATGCAGCCGATCACCGATGAGGGCATTGCCGAGCGCCGTTGCCAACAGCACGAGCGAGGTTTGGCGCACCGATGCCTGGCGCTGCTCTCCCGGTTTCGGGACGCCCTTCGACAATTCCTTCACGGCGCGCGTGACGGTCGCGAACCAGGGCTCGAGCGCATCCATGTTGTTCGTCGAGGCGAGCCAGGAGATCAGGCGTCCCGCGCCGGTGTCGTTGAAGGCATCGAAGACTGCGTCGACGACGTCGACGGGATCCGCGTTCTCGTCGCGCAGCTGCGTCACGGCGTTGTGCACGGCGGCTGCGAACTCCTGTCCCATCTGATCGACGAGGGCTGAATGCACCGCGCCGACCGATCCGAAGTGATGGGTGATGTTGCCGTGAGCCATGCCGAGCTCCTTTGCGACCGCGGGGAGCGTGATCGCCTCGGGACCCGACTTCAGCAGCAAGGCGCGTGCGGCCTGCAGGGCTGCACTGCGTACGGCCTCAGGCGTGCGCCGCAAGCGTTTACCCGTGGCGGGGCGTTTGGTTCTGGTTCGTGTCATGAGTGTGATCGCTCGAGGCAAGCCATCGAAGTGTCTCACCCGAGCCGCAGGGCGTGAAGCGAGGCGTCCCGCGAGCAAAGGATTATCCTTGACCCCGCTCGATGAAGGTTTGCCAATGCCGAACGCCAGCTCGTCAGCGCTTCTCGAATTGCTCGATCGCGAGCGTCTGCCGATCTCCATGCTCGAGACGATCGACACGGTCTATGCGCCGCTCGCCAGTCATCTTGCAACGAAAGCGAGGGCAGCACGCCCCGCCCTCATCGGCCTCTGCGGCCCGCAGGGCAGCGGCAAATCGACCGTGGCATTGATTCTGCGCGAGCTGCTCGCAGGCCGCGGCCACACCGTTGCGGTGCTGTCGCTCGATGATTTCTATCTGACCCACGCCGAGCGCCAGCAACTCGCAAGCACCATCCATCCATTGCTCGCGACGCGCGGTGTTCCGGGAACGCACGATGTGGCGCTCGCCATGCGAACGCTCGATGCGCTTGGAGCAAGCGGTTGCGTTGCGCTGCCCTCATTCGACAAGGCTCGTGACGACCGCCGGCCGGCATCGGATTGGATGCGCGTGAGCGCGCCCGTCGATTTCGTGTTGTTCGAAGGCTGGTGCGTAGGGGCGCGCCCGCAGAGCGAGGCAGCGCTCGAGCAGCCGATCAACGACCTCGAACGGGGCTCCGACCCGGACGGCCGCTGGCGCTGCTATGTGAACGCGCGGCTGCAGGACGACTATGCAGCGCTATTCGCGCGCATCGATGAGCTCATCTTGTTGAAGGCACCTGCATTCGAGAGCGTCTATGAATGGCGCGCCGAGCAGGAGCACAAGCTCCGCGACCGCGTCGAGCGCTCCGGTGCCGAAGCTTCAGGGTTGATGAACGAGCCGGCATTGCGCCGCTTCATCGCGCATTACGAGCGGCTCACGCGCCACATCATGAGCGAGATGCCGGCGCGCGCCGACGTCGTGATCGAGCTGAATCAAGCGCGGCGAGTGAATCGCGTGCAGCTCAAGTCGAATCGCCCTTGACGGCGTCCTTGAATGCGCGGCCGCCTTCCTTCGCCGCTTCGCCGACAGTCTTGCCGACCTTCTTCGCGCCTTGTCCGACCTCGCGCGCCGCCGTTCCGACGGCGTGCCCCACTTCGCGCGCGCCTTCCTTGAGCGAGGGCGGATCGCGGTCGTGCTTCGATGCGCAGCCGACCAGGGCCAGTGCGATGAGCGTCGCCAGCGAGATCCGTTTGATGTTCATGGTCCCTCTCACAGGGTGAGTTCGCGCGGAATGTAGCTTGGTGCGGCCGGAACGCCTAGCTGTCAGCAAACAGCGTCCGATTCCTGAAAAACGGCGCCCGCTTGAGCGGCCTCACTGAACGGACCGTGAGGCCCTTCCAGCGGCGCCTGGTAGGCCTTTTCTACATATATATGTCCGCCAGGCGTCCACTTTCGCCCGATTGAAATGCAATTTCAGGGTTTATTCCCGCCCAAAATCACCAACAAACGGCCGAAAACGTTGAGGTTTCCAGTAGAATCCGCGCCCACGTTCGCGGGCCGACCCCTCCTGGCGGCGGACACCCAACCCCTAACTTGTCGTTTGTAATGGAAATTTGCTATGCCTCGTACCACGCCGCTTTCCGACATTCGTAACATCGGCATCATCGCCCATGTCGACGCCGGAAAGACCACCACGACCGAGCGCATCCTGTATTACACGGGGCGCAAGCACACGATCGTCGACGTTCACGAAACGAAGGATTTGAAATCCTCGACGACGACCGACTACATGGAGCAGGAACAGAAGCGCGGCATCACGATTCAGTCGGCCGCGGTTTCGGCGTTCTGGCGCAAGAAGAAGATCAACGTCATCGACACCCCGGGGCACGTCGACTTCACGATCGAAGTGAACCGCTCGCTGCGCGTGCTCGACGGCGCCGTCGTCGTGTTCGACGGCGTGGCCGGCGTGGAGCCGCAATCGGAAACGAACTGGCGTCTCGCCGACAACTACGGCGTGCCGCGTATCTGCTACGTCAACAAGATGGACCGCAGCGGCGCGAACTTCCTGCGCTGCGTGGACATGATCAAGAAGCGCCTCGGCGCGCGGCCGCTGCCGATCCAGCTGCCGATCGGCTCGGAAGACAACTTCAAGGGCATGATCGACCTCGTCGAGATGAAAGCCCTCGTCTGGGACTCGGACGACAAAGATGCGAAATGGGCGGTTCTCGACATCGGACCGAACGTCGCCGACGACCTCGGCATTCAGGTCCCGAGCGATCGCGCGATCCTCAAGGACATCGAAAAATACCGCAGCGACCTCGTCGACACCTGTCTCGAACAGGACGATGAAGCGATGGAAGCGTACTTGAACGACGGCACCGTGCCGTCGGCCGAAGTGCTGCGCAAGTGCCTGCGCCAGGGCACGATCAAGGGCGCGTTCAATCCGGTGCTCTGCGGCTCGTCGTACAAGAACAAGGGCGTGCAGCAGGTGCTCGATGCGGTCGTCGACTACCTGCCCGCGCCGACGGACGTCGAAGCGATCAAGACCGTCGACCAGGACGGCAACCCGATCGGCGAGCGTATCTGCTCGGACGATGAGCCGTTCGCCGGCCTCGCGTTCAAGGTGATCAACGACGCGTACGGCGCGCTGACCTTCGTGCGCGTGTACTCGGGCGTGCTGACCAAGGGCATGTCGGTGATGAACTCGACGCGCGGCAAGCGCGAGAAGATCGGCCGCATGGTCGAGATGTTCGCCGCGCAGGCGAACCCGATCGAAGAAGCGCGCGCCGGCGACATCATCGCGCTCGTCTCGCTCGCCGAAACGGACACGGGCGACACCCTGTGCGACGCGAACGCGCCGGTCGTGCTCGAGCGCATGCGCTTCCCGGACCCGGTCATCAGCGTGTCGGTGAAGGCGAAGAACAAGGCCGATCAGGAGAAGTTCAACACGGCGCTCGGCAAGATGGTCCGCGCCGATCCTTCGCTGCATCTCGAAACCGATCGCGAAACCGGCCAGACGATTCTGCGCGGCATGGGCGAGCTGCACCTCGAAGTGACGCTCGATCGCATGCGCACGGAATTCAACGTCGAAGGCGTCATGGGCCAGCCGCAGGTCGCGTACCGCGAAGCGTTCACGAAGACGGTCTCCGAGCAGTACATCCACAAGAAACAGACGGGCGGCTCCGGCCAGTTCGCCGAGGTGTGGATCACGTTCGAGCCGCTCGAGCGCGGCGCGGGCTTCGAGTTCGTCGACGAAACCGTGGGCGGCTCGGTGCCGAAGGAATACGTGCCCGCGGTCGAAAAGGGCCTGCGCATGCAGAAGGAAGACGGCGTGCTCGCGCACTATCCGACTGTCGACTTCCGCGCGCGCCTGACGGACGGCAGCTACCACGACGTCGACTCGAACGCGCTCACGTTCGAAATTGCCGCGAAGGCCTGCTTCCGTGAAGCGATTCGCAAGGCGAATCCGATCCTGCTCGAGCCGGTGATGAAGGTGGAGACGGTGACCCCGGGCGATTATCTCGGCGACGTCATCGGCGACATCAATCGCCGCCGCGGCACGATTCAGGAGCAGCTCGAGCGCGGCACGAACATCGCGGTCGTGGCGACCGTGCCGCTGTCCGAGATGTTCGGCTACATCGGCCATCTGCGCGGCATGACGAGCGGTCGTGCCTCGTACACGATGGAGTTCTCGCACTACGATCCGGTGCCGCGCCAGGTGGCGGACGCCGTGATCGCCGAAGTGGCAAAAGCGAAGGAAGCGCAGCGCGCCTAGTCAGGCAGCGCACATCTGCGCAGCGCTCACAAGGCCTCTGCAACGCAAGTTGCAGAGGCCTTTTTCTTTCCCCCTCTCCCGAAGGGAGAAGCCGGGGTGAGGGAGCCCCCTCTCCCGCAGGGAGAGGGTTGGGGTGAGGGAGCGGCGCGCAGTGCGCGCCTTTCTTCGCCGCGCGAGCGCGGCTTCCCCCTCACCTGCCGGACAGCAAGCCCGAATGCCGCGAGCGCATGGATGCGCGAGGAGCGGCCGCGCTTCGCGCGACCTCTCCCTTCGGGAGAGGTGTGGCGATCAGCGCTTCGGCCGGAATGCCAGCAGCACGTTCCCCGGCGTCTCCCCGAACCGCGAGTACCCCGACGTCACATACAACGTGCCGTTCGCCGCCACGTAAGGCACGGAATCGAGCGACCCGCCCACGCCTTCGACGCCGTTCACCGTGTCGAACTTCCGCATCGTGTCGTAGCTCCAGAGCGTCGCGCCCGTCGCGGCGTCGAAGACGCGCAGGATGCCGTCGACCGAGCCCTGCAGAACGGCGCCATCGATGACGAGCGGCGCCGCCGAATAGCCGAGCCGCGAATCGCATCCCGCGAAGCGCTGCTTACGATCGCCGCTGCAGTCGCCTTCCGCCTTGCGACTCCACAGCACATTGCCCGTCTCGATATCCAACGCGTGCAGCCCCGGGCCGCCGAGCGGGAAATCCGGCGTCGGCGCACGATCATTGAGCGGCGCGAACACGCGCTGCCCGTCCGTCGCCGTACCCCAGTGAATGCCGCCGTTCGCGCCGCCGCGGCTCAGCTTGCGCGTCCACACCATCGCGCCGTTGTTGTCCGGATCGAGCGCCCATACCGTGCCGGACTTTTGGCCGACGACGAGCAGATCGCGGCCGTCCTTGCGCTTCACGATCATCACGGAGCCGCCGAAGTCGTGATCGAGCACGACGGCCGCATCGCCGAAGTCGCAGTTCGCGCCACTGCGGCATGCGTAGTTCCATGCATCGCGCGCGGTCGCCTGAAACACCCACTTGCGCTCGCCGGTGTCCAAGTCGAACGCAATGATCGCGTCGGACGTATCGGTGACCGGCAGCGAGTTGTTCTCGCCGGTGCCGACGTACAGCACGTTGCGCTTCGCATCGATCGCAGGCGTGCTCCAGATCGGCGCGCCCGACGGGCCCCACAACTGCGCGCCCGCGCGATTCAACTTCTGTTTCGTCGCCTCGGGCATCGTGCGCCCGGTCCAGAGCTTCTTGCCCGTGCGCAGGTCGAGCGCGATGACGGCGCCCTGCGCCTTGCAGCATTCGTATGAATCATCGCGCGTGTAGTTGATCTCGACGCCGGACAGCGCTGCGAACACGCGACCGTTGTGAATCACCGGCGTGCTCGTGATGCGGTGCGACTCGTGCATGCGCAGGTCGGTGCGCCACAGCGTTTTGCCCGTCAACGCATCGAGCGCGAGCACTGCGCCGACGGCATCGCCCGTCACGATCACGGGCTTGCCTTTCTCGATCTCGCCGTAGGTCAACGAGGATCTGAGCGGCACGGCGGATTCGAACTGCCACTTGAGACAGCCCGAATTCGTATCGAGTGCAAACAATCGGCCGGCGTCTGTGGAGGCGACGAAGATCGTATTGCCCGCGACGATCGGCTGTGAGCGCATCGTCGGCGTCTGCGGAAACGCGAAGGCCCATGCGAGCTCGAGCTTCGCGAAGTCGGCGGTGCGCAGCCCGCTTTCAGCCGCGCTCTGCTGGCGCAGATTGCGCGCGCCGAGCCCGAACGTCGCCACGATCGGCGTCGCGCGCGCATCGATGCGGGCGTCCTTGCTCGAGCACTTCGCCCGCGCGATCCACGCGTCGTTCTTCGTCTGATTCGGCAGCCAGTCGAGCAGCTGTGCGCGCTCGGTTGCGGTCAAGTGCTGCGCCTGAATCTTCATGTAGCCGGTCGTGATCGCATACTCGACCGTCGAGCGGCTCAATTCGCGCAGGCTCTCGAAGCCGGGCGCACGCGTCGCTTGAGGATTGTTGTGACAGGCGCCGCACGAGCGCTCGTACACGGCGCGGCCGGGATGATTCGCATCGGATGCCGACGGGCCATTCGCAGCCGGCGTTTGAGCAACGAGAACAGGCGAGCACGCGAGCCCCGCCGCGACGACGCCAACATACAAAGCGCGCAAGGTATCCCCCGAAGATCGATTCGTTATGGACGGCATCGGGCACTGACGTCAATGCACGACGCGGTGCGGATGCGGAATCGATGCTGGCAATCGACCTGAAAGAGGTCAAGCAAGTAAGGTCAAGGAACGTTATTTGCGCTTCGCGCGCCGCCAGAGCCACGGCTCGATGCGCTCGCGCGCCGGCAACGCCCAGAGCCCGCGCTTTGCCCGCCGCGCCTCTTGCTCCACGTCATACAACGACGCATCGCTTGCGAACTCGACGTTGAACCAGGCGGCGCCGCGCTCGACCATCGCGCGATTCACGGAGCGATCGCCGACCCACACGAATGCGACGGTGCGGCCGTAGCGATCGGTATCGATGGGAACGAGCACGCAGGTGCTCTTGCCGATGAGCGCCTTCAATTCCTGCTTCGCGTTCTGCCCATACGGCTGATCGTATTCGGGGGCATCGATGCCGGCGAGGCGAACGTCCATGACGACGCCCTGCACTTTCACGCGCAGCGTGTCGCCGTCCGAGACGCTGACGAGCGGGCCGAAGAAAGCGCCTTCATCGCCGGGTCGTGCGGGGCGCGCCGGATCGAACGCGCTCGTCGCGTGGCAGTGGCGACGCTGTGTCTTTGCATCGACGTGGCAGCCGTCTTCGTCGACGCCTCCGGGGTGCGCGTGCGCGAGGGAACAGGCGGCAGAGAGAATCAGCGTGAGGGTCGGGAAGACGGAGCGGAGATTGAGCATGTGGCGGCGTACTTGATGGCGAGGCGCCACCATACCAGCCCTCGCCGTCATTCCCTCTCCCGAAGGGAGAGGGAGGCGCACTCCTCACTCCGGCCCTCTCGCTTCGGGAGAGGGGGCCGCGCGGGCGTCGCGGGAGGCGATCGAAATGCTGCCGCCGCTGCTGCGGGCCATGATTTCCGGCCCGCCGCCGTTGATCGTGCCGCGTAACACGCTGTCGCCGCTTTCGCCGATCGTCACGGGCAGCTCGCTCTTCACGCGACCGCCCGACGTCGATGCGTTCAAGGTGCCGGCGATCGAGCTCGGGATGCGCAGATTGATGCTGCCGCCGCTCGTGCGCGCGACGATTCCCTGATTGTCGCCGACGAGATCGACATCGATGCTGCCACCGCTCGTGTGCACTTCGATCGGTCCGCTCACGCGATCGAGCCGGATACTGCCGCCGCTCGTATGCGCGCGCAGCCCGCCTTCGAGATCGCTCGCCTGAATCGAGCCGCCCGAGGTTTGCACGCTCACGGGGCCCTGCACCGATTTCAGCGTCACTCCGCCGCCGCTCGTGCGCATCTCCACTTTGCCGCGCACGGCTTCGATCTGCAGACGTCCGCCGCTCGTGCGTCCGAGCGCATCGCCATCGATGCCGCGCAGCTCGATGCCGCCGCCCGAGGTGTACAGCTCGACGTTGTATTCGCGCGGAACTTCGATCGAAGCGACGACGTTCGCGTCGCCATTGAACCAGCCGAGCCAACCGAGCGTGCGATCGCGCTTCGAAGTCACCGCGACGCCCGCCGCATCTTTCTCCGCGGACCATTCGAGCTTCGCGAGCTCGCGCTCGGTGCCGCGAGCGCTCAATCGGACGACGACTTGCGGCCTGTCCGTGCCCGTTACGACGACGCGGCCGGCATCGAGATCCACGCGCAGGCGTCCGCCCGCGGCAACTTGAAACGTGCGGTCCAAGACTTTGTCCGCCGCAGCGGCGGGCAGCGCGGTGATCAGGCCAAGCGTGAGCGCGGCGATCGAAAGGGCTCTGGCGTGCATCGTTCTCGTTCTCCTGCTGAGCGATTTCGCTTTCGATGCGACTGGGCGTCCCAAGGTTGCACGCCATGGATTGTTGCAGCGCATCGTGCATGCAGCGAAACCGATGCGCATCGGCTCGCGTTGGGAAATCACACGCTCGGGAGGATCGTCATGGCCGACTCCGTACGCTCGCTCGATCAGGCCGCCGTGCTCACGGCATTGTTTCGCGATACCCGCCAGGCAGAAGCCGCATATCGAGCGGCACTCGATCTCGGCCACGATGCCGCCGACATCAACGTCCTCATGTCCGAACAGACGCGCGATCGTTACCTCGCGGACACGCGCAGTACGACTGCGCTCGGCGAAAAAGCTCGCGAGCCGGCGCCGGAAGCCTCGAAACGCGCGGAGATTCTAGGCGGACCCGTCGGCGGCACGGTGGGCACGGTGGCGCCAGCGATCGCAGCCGTCGGCGCGGCGCTGCTCGTTCCCGGATTGGGACTCGCGGTGGCCGGACCGATCGCCATCGCGCTGACCGCGGCTGGCACCGCGGGCATCGCGACGGGCGTCATCGGCGCGTTCACGAACTGGGGCATTCCTTCCGATCGCGCCGAACACTACGAGCGAGGGCTTCGCAACGGCGGCATCGTGCTCGGCGTCGAGCCCAAGTCTTCGCAGGAACGCGCCGCGCTCGTCCAGCAATGGCAGGCGAACGGCGGTGAATTGATCGCGGATTGACTGCTCGTCATACGACTGTCGTCCGCTATCGCGCCGCGCAGACGCGCCGCATAAGATTCGTCAAACCAAGTGAATTAATACGCGCTTCACTCGCGCGCGCATCGAAAGACTCTAAGCTCGCGACCGCGGCGTCACGGCTCTTCGCAACGCCGTGCGGGAAGATCAATTCATATAAATGGGGAACAGCATGAACACGATCCGAGCAAGAGTATTCGTTGGCGTCTGCGCGTTGGCTGCCGTCATGGTCGCTTATGCGGCCAATGTCGCAGGCAATTGGACGCTGTCGGTCGAATCGCCGCGCGGCACGCGCGAATCGAGCCTCGCGCTCACGCAAAAGGGCGAAGCGCTCACGGGCACCATGAAGACGCAGCGCGGCGACATGCCGGTGAGCGGCACGCTCAAGGGCAATGAAATTGCGTTCGGCTACAAGATGTCGATGCAGGGAAATGAAATGGACGTGCAATACAAAGGCACGGTCGACGGCGACTCGATGAGCGGCACCGTCTCGTTCGGCGGGATGGGCGAAGGCAAGTTCACGGGCAAGAAGCAGCCCTGATCGACAGGATCCAACTGAAGTGATTGCTCGTAGCGAGGATGGCCTCGCTACGAGCCTTCAACCCGAAGCAGCAGCTCTCATCCACGCTCACGCCTTCTCCGCGCTCGGCTTCACGGGCGGCGCATTCATGATCGGCCTGCAGAACGGCACCATGACGAGCGCGGCAACGAAGATCCACGACATGATGCGAAACACCTCGCCGAACGCGAGCGTCATCGCCTCACGACCGACCAGCTGTCCGAATTGAGCCCGCGCCATGAGCTGCGCAAGCACAGGATCGGTGACGTATTCGCCGATTCGTGCCGCGAGCATTGCGACGGCTTCCGTCGCCTGTCGGCCCCCTTCACCGAGCGTCTCGCCGAACCGTGCGACGTGAATGCGCGCCTGATCCTGCAGCCACGTATTCGCAATCGCGATGCCGACCGCGCCGCCGAGATTGCGCATCAGATTGAACAGCGAGGAGGCGTAGCGCAGCTCTGTCGCATCGAACCCGCTCAAAGCCATGCCGACGCTCGGCACGATGCACAGCATGACCGCGAAGCCCCGCAGCGCCTGCGGAAGCAGGAATGCCTCGAAGCCCCATTCCGGCTCGATGAACGAGGTGAGCCATAAGCTGGTCGCGAACAGCACCAGGCCGACCGTGATCGTCTTGCGCGGATCGACCCGCTGCGACAGTCGCGCCGCAATTGCCGTGCTCGCGATTTGCGCGATGCCGGTGACGAACACGGTGCCGCCGATCTGCAAGCTCGTGAAGTCGCGCACTTGCCCGAGGAACACGGGGATCAGATACGTGGACGCGTACAACCCGAAGCCGATGACGAAATTGAACGTGCACGCGAACACGAACGTCGGACGGCGAAACGGCGAAACGCGCACGATCGGCGCATCGCTGTGCAGCGAGCGCTCGAGGAACAAGGCGAAGGCGACCGCGGAAATCCACGCGGCGATCGCGATGGCGGGCTCGCTGAACCATTCGCGTCGCGGGCCCTCCTCGAGCGCGTACTGCAGCGCGCCGAGAAACAGCGCCATCGAGGCGAAATGCGTGTAGTCGATGCGCTTCAGCATCGCAAGATTCGGGCGATCGACGCGAATCAACGCCGCGGCGAGCATCGTGATCGCGATGCCGGGCAGGAGATTGATATAGAAGATCCAACGCCAGCCGAGCGCATCGGTCAGCCAACCGCCGACCGTCGGACCGAGGGTCGGTGCGAGAACCGAAACCATGCCGAGAATCGCCGGAATCATCGCGCGCTGCGGCCCCGAGAACAGCACGAACCCCGTTGCGAACACGAGCGGCACCATCGCGCCGCCGACGAAGCCTTGAATGGCGCGGAACAGGATCATCGACTCGATGTCCCAAGCCGCGCCGCATAGCGCGCTCGCCGCGGTGAACAGCGCGGCCGAGGCGACGAACAGCCAGCGCGTCGAGAGCGCCTGGCTCAGGAACGCGGAGAACGGAATCATCACGAGCTCGGCGATGAGATAGCCGGTTTGAATCCAGCTGATCTCCTCGGGCGCGGCGGACAGCCCGGCCTGAATGTCGTTCAGCGAGGCGGCGACGATCTGAATGTCGATCAGCGCCATGAACTGGCCGAACGCCATCACGCCGAAGATCAGGAATTTGCGCGCATTGGGCAGATCCGCGGGGCTCGCGGCCGGCAGCGCCGCGGCCTGCACGGTGGATGTGATCGCGTTCAAATCGAGCCTCTTGCCAACGCGGCGCGCGATAGTATGATGCGAGTCATATTACGGTCATCATCTCATCCAAGGCAATGCGCTACGACACCGAACACAAGCAACGCACGCGCGAGAAAGTGCTGAAGGCGGCCGCCAAGGCCATCCGCGCGCAGGGCCCGCATCGCGTCGGCGTTGCGGCGGTCATGGGCAAGGCCGGGCTCACGCACGGCGGCTTCTATGCGCACTTCGACTCCAAGGACGACCTGGTCGCCGCCGCGATCGGCCAGATGTTCGAGGAAGCCCGCGCGAACTGGGCGCGGCTCACCGAGGCGAAGCAGCCTGCGGCGGCGCTGGCCTCGTACGTCGATTTCTATTTGTCGACGCAGCATCGTGACGCCGTCTCGGCCGGCTGTCCGATTCCGATTCTCGCGCCGGAATCGCGGCGGCTCGCGAAGCCCTCGCGCGAGCAGTTCGCGGCGGGCGTCGGCCATTTGACGGAGCGGCTGCGCTCGCAGCTCGAAGCGCTCGGCGTCGAGCGCGCGCAGGACGAGGCGAGCTCGATGCTCGCTGAAATGGTCGGCGCGCTCGCGCTCGCTCGCGCGGAGCCGGACGCGGAGCGTTCGGAAGCGATCCTCAATGCCTCGAAGCAGCGGCTCAAAGAGCGCTTCGCGCTGGCGGACCGATCATGAACGCGCAACTGGAACAAGGCGTCGGGCTCACGGGGCTCGAGCAGCTGCGGTCGTATTTGAATGCGGGCCGCCGGCCGGGCATCGGCGTGTCGCTCGATTTCAAGCTGATCGCCGTAGAAGAAGGGCTCGCCACGTTCGAAGGCGTGCCCGGCGAGCATGCGTACAACCCGATCGGCTCCGTGCACGGCGGATACGCGGCGACGCTGCTCGACTCCGCATGCGGCTGCGCGGTGCATTCCAAGCTCAATGCTCAGCAGACGTACACGACGTTGGAGCTGAAGGTTTCGTACCTGAGAGCGATGACGAAAGACACCGGCCCCGTGCGCGCGGAAGGACGCGTCGTGAACATGGGACGTCGCGTCGCGTTTGCCGAGGCGACATTGAAGGACGCGCAAGGAAAGCTGTACGCGACCGCGACCTCCACTTTGCTCGTCATCGAGAAATGAGCGACGTCACTGCAGACGCCGCAGCGACGCCCGGCGCGCTCAAGCGGCTCGCGAGCAAGGGCGTGCTGCCGCTCATCGGCGCAGCGCTCGTCGCGGTCGGCGGCGTTGCGTACATCTTGAGCCCGAAGAGCGCGGTGTCGACGGACAACGCGTATCTGCGCGCCGACAGCTCGATCGTCGCGCCGAAAGTCCGCGGCCTGGTCGCGGAAGTTCTCGTGCAACACAATCAGCAGGTGCGCCGCGGCGACCCGCTCGTGCGCATCGATGCCGAGGAATTCGACGCGAAAGCGGCCGCGGCGCACGCGGACTTGTTGGACGCGGAAGCGGCGGTCGCGGCAGTGCAGGCCGAGATCGTTGCGCTCGCGGCAGAGGAGAAGCTCGCATCGTCTGCGGTGCTCGCCGCTGAATCGGCGCTGCGCGCGGCGGAAGCGGAGCACGATCGGGCCCGATCGGACGCGGAGCGCTACGCGAATCTGGTGGAAACGGGCGCGGTGTCGCGCTTCGATGCCGATCGCTTTCGCACGATCGCGCTCAGCAGCGCAGCGGACGCCGATCGCTTCCGGGCTCAGCTCGAGGTGAGCCGCAATCAGGCCGCCGTCACCCGCGCGAAGCGACTGTCACTGCAGGCCAGCAAATCGCAGGCTGAAGCGAGCGTCGCGCGAGCGCGCGCGGCGCTCACGCTCGCGCAACAGGATCAGGCGCACACCACGATTTTTGCGCCGATCGACGGCGTGGTCGGCGCGCGGCAGGTCGAGCCGGGCGACTACGTGCAGCCGGGCACGCGCCTGTTGACGCTCGTGCCGCTCGATCGGCTCTACGTCATCGCGAACTTCAAGGAGACGCAGACGACGCGCATGGTCGCGGGGCAACGCGCGGAGATCGAAGTCGACGCATTCCCGCATCTCACGCTGCACGGCACGGTCGAAAGTTTTGCGCCGGGCTCGGGCTCGGAGTTCTCTCTGCTTCCCTTCGAGCCCGGGACCGGCAATTTCACGAAGATCGTGCAGCGCGTGCCGGTGCGGATCCTGTTCGATGCCGATCAACCCGATCTCGCGGCGCTGCGCCCTGGCTTGTCGACCACCGTGACCGTGCGGCTCGATGCGAAGCCTCACTTCGGGTCGCTGCGCACGATGAAGTCGGTGAGCGCGGCGCGATAGAGCGCGCGCTGTTTCCCCCGTCATCCCGACGCAAGTCGGGATCGCATCTGGCACCGTGCCACTGGCGGTCCCGACTTGCGTCGGGACGACGGAATGCGGGTTCCGACTTTCGTTTCGGGTTGCCCGCAGCGTGACCGCAGGCGTAGCGTACGTCTCCCCTTTTTTCGACTTCAGGAGCCGCGCCGTGAGCATTCGTCGTCGTGAATTCCTGCACGGGACCGCAGTCTTCGCTGCGCTCTATCCGTTGTCGTTCGGCGCCGGGGCCGCGCCCACCGAGAAGGTGAAGATCGGCATGATCGGCTCGGGCAACGTCGGCGGCGCACTCGGCAGCGTCTGGGTGAAGACCGGTCACGTCGTGATGTTCTCTTCGCGCACGCTCGAGAACGACAAGGCGCTCGCTGCCAAGCTCGGTGCGAATGCGCGCGCAGGAACGCCGCAGCAAGCCGCCGCATTCGGTGACGTGCTCGTGTTCTCGGTTCCGTATCGCGCGCTACCCGAGCTCGGCAAGACGCTCGCGAACGAGATCAAAGACAAAGTCGTCATCGATACGTCGAATCCATATCCCAACCGCGACGGTGAGATCGCGAACTGGGCGCGCGAGAAAGGCGCGGGCCTCGCCTCCGCGGAACTGCTGCCGGGCGCACGCATCGTGCGCGCATTCAATGCGATCGGCGCTGCGCGCATGGGCAGCGTGCACGAGGAGCGTGGCCGCATCGGAATGCCGATCGCAGGGGATGACAACGAGGCGATCGAGATCGCCTCACGCCTCGTTCGCGACATCGGCTTCGAGCCGGTTCTCATCGGTGGGCTCGAGAAGGGCAAGTTCCTGATGCCGGGAACGCCGCTCGCAGGTGAGCACACGCCGGAGGAGATTCGGAAGATTGCCGGATCGCTGTAACGACTACCGTCATCCCGACGAAAGTCGGGATCTCACGCGGCACCGTACCAAATGCGGTCCCGACTTGCGTCGGGACGACGGGATGGATGCGGTCATCCCGACGAAAGTCGGGACGACGGCTAGGTGGGATCGTGAGCGTCGATGAAGCGCACCAGCGCATCGCCGAACAGCGGATCACGACACGCTTCCATGTGATTGCGGCCCGGCATCACGACGTACGTGAAATCTCTGAGCTCACGCCACATGCGATGCGTCTTCGCGAGCGGGCGGTCGTTGCCGCCGTTCAACGCAAGCACGGGAAAATCGATCTTCGTGAGATCGACTTCCAGATTCGCATCCGGCGCGCCCTTCGGTGCGCCGCGCGGCGCACCGTCCGCACGCGGCGTCAGATCGACGCTGCGTCCCGCCGCCTGAGCTGACGCCGCGCTCGGCGCATCCGTGGGCGTCTTGCCCAACCACTCCGGCCTTTCCTTGATGCCGATGCCCATGACGGATGCGGTGATGAATCGCTCGGGCGCGACCTTCAGCAATCCGGCCGTCGTCGCACCGCCCATCGAATAGCCGCCGACCGTCTGTGCGATCGCGGCCGTGCAGAGCAAGCCCAGCGCCGCAATTCCAGACCCATGCCCTTGACATGTTTTTCATCATCCAGCCCCGAAAAGCGTGCGGTCAGTCGAGCCCGACGGTTCTTGTCGAACCGCGCGGATCACGAAACTTCTCACTGCGGTGTCGCTTAAATTTTTCGCCGCGCCTGCCGATGCAGATGGATGCGCGCGCAATAGGTACGCACAGGACATAAGACGACTGATTGGCTCGCTCGATGCTGAAAAAGATCCCCATTTCGCAGGTTCAGATCGGCATGTTCGTGCACGGTGTCGAAGGCCCGTGGCTCGAGCACAACTTATGGAAGACGCGCTTTCTCGTCAAAGACGAGGCGACGCTCGCGCGCGTGCGCGGATGCGGCGCGCCCGAGTGCTGGATCGACGTCGCGGAAGGCAACGACGTCGCGCCCGAGCGCCCGGCCGTCGTGCCAGCCGCGCAGCCTGCGCCCGCGCCCGCGCCGAAACAAAGCATTCGCCGCTCGATGGCCGATGAGCTGCAGACCGCGACGACCGTGCTCGAGCGCTCGAAGGCGGCGGTGACGTCGTTGTTCGCGGAAGCGCGCATGGGTCATGCGATCGATACCGCGGCATGCCTGCCGCTCGTCAACGATGTCGTCGGGTCGGTGGACCGCAACTCGGATGCGCTGCTCAGTCTCTGCCGACTGAAGCTCGCGGACGAGTACACGTACATGCATTCCGTTTCGGTGTGCGCGCTGATGGTTGCGCTCGGCAAGCAGCTCGGCCTCGACGAAGACACCTGCCGCGACGCCGGCATGGCGGGCCTGCTGCACGATCTCGGCAAGGCGGCGATGCCGCAGGAGATCCTCAACAAGCCGGGCAAGCTGACGGATGAGGAATTCACGATCATCAAATCGCATCCCGTGAAGGGCCACGAGATGCTGCTCGCGAGCGGCATCGACAACGATCGCGTGCTCGATGTGTGCCGTCATCATCACGAGCGCATCGACGGCAAGGGCTATCCGGACAAGCTGTCGGCGGACAACATCTCGCTGATCGCGCGCATGAGCGCCGTGTGCGACGTCTACGACGCAGTGACTTCCAATCGCCCGTACAAGGCGGGCTGGGATCCGGCCGAAGCGATCGCGCAGATGGCATCGTGGCAGGGCCACTTCGATCCGATCGTGCTGCAGACGTTCGTGAAGACGATCGGCATCTACCCGGTCGGATCGCTCGTGCGCATGGCTTCGGGCAAGCTGGGCGTCGTCGTCGAACAGAATCCGAAGAAGCTCACGGCGCCGAAGGTGAAGCTGTTCTTTTCGACGAAGTCGGGCATGCCGCTGTTGCCGAAGCTCGTCGATCTGTCCGAATCGCATGTGACGGACAAGATCGTCGCGCGCGAGTCGCCGGAGAACTGGAACTTCGGTTATCTGAACGATCTCTGGGCGACACACATCGCCTAGCCCCCGTCGTCCCGACGCAAGTCGGGACCGCTGTTGGCAGGGTGCCAGATGAGGTCCCGACTTTCGTCGGGATGACGGATGGGTACGTGCCGAATGCGATCCCGACTTGCGCGGGATGACGGTTGGGTACGGTGCCGAATGCGATCCCGACTTGCGTCTGGATGACGGGGTGCTCCGATCAACTACCGGCAGCAAATCTCAACCCCGCTGCCACCACCGCCCCGACGATCACCACGCCCAGAAACGGCACGCGCAACGCGAGCGCGATGCCCGCAGCGATCAACGCACCCACCCTCGCATCGAACGCAAGCGACTCGCCTGCGCTGAACGCATTGATTGCCGTCAACGACGCGAGCAAGCCGATCGTCAGCGTTCCCGCGATACGCGTCATGTGCGGGTTCTCGAGCACGCGCGCCGGCACGAGATAGCCGGCGAGCTTCGTGGCATACGCGACGACGCTCGCAAGAACGATCCATCCCCAGAGCGAGCTCATGACCGCTCCCTCGATTGCGAGAGCTCCTGCTTCGCCTGCGCTGCGTCGAACGCGGCGGGATCGACATCGGGCTCGAGCCCCTCGTCCGCATCGCCGCGACTGAACCAACCCCACACGGCCGCGACGAATGCGGCGATGAGAATCGGCACGCCCGGCGGCGTGAACGGCACGACGGACACGGTGACGAGCGCACAAACGATCGCGAGCGCGACCGGCTCGCGCGCTCGCAATCGCGGCCAGAGCAAGCCCAGGAAGGCGGCGACCGCCGCGCCGTCGAGCCCGTAGTGGCGAGGATCGCCGAGCGCATCGCCGAGCAGCGCGCCGATCGCCGTGAACAGATTCCACAACACGAAGATGCCGAGCCCCGCGGCCCAGAAACCGCGGCGCTGCTCGTCGGGCTCGATCTGGCCCGCGGCGGTCGCGGTGGATTCATCGATCGTGACCTGCGCCGCGATGAGCTTGCGCCAGCCTTTGGGCCTCAGCATGCGGCTCATCTGCATGCCATAGACGGCGTTGCGAACGCCGAGCAACGCAGCGGCGCCAAATGCCGCGGCGCCGGTGCCGCCGCCGGACACGACTCCGATGAATGCGAACTGCGAGCCGCCGGTGAACATGAGCAGGCTCAATGCGATCGTCTGCCACACGCTCAGGCCGGAGGCGACGCCGAGCGCTCCGAACGAGACGCCGTACAGTCCGGTCGCTACGGCAATGGAGAGGCCGATTTTTGTCGCTGGGGAGAAACGCGCAGTCACATTGCGCATTCTGCGCGAAGCGCGGTCGAGATGGGATGCGCTGTCGATCACCGTCGTCCCGACGCAAGTCGGGACCGCCAGTGGCACCTGCTCTGCTGTCGTCCCGACGAACGTCGGGATCGCCAGTGGCAGGGTGCCGGATGAGATCCCGGCTTTCGCCGGGATGACGGAGGCTTTCGCCGGGATGACGAAGGGGTTTCGCCGGGATGACGGAGGGCCTTCGCCGGGATGACGAGCCCGCGATGACGCAGGCTCAGGACTCGAACCGATAACTGAGCTTCACGAGCAGCTGCTCGTCGTCGCGCACCGAAAAGCTGTCGCGCAGCAGCCGCCCGGAGCCCTCCGCGATCGGATCCTGCTCATAGCCGCCGCGGCCATAGACCACATACAGATACGACAGCGGCGCGAACTCATACCGATACCGAATCTGAAATCCGAGATTGCGCACGCCGAAATCATCGACCGGCTCGTCGGTTTCGATCGCATTGCCGTCCACGTCGACCCGATACCCCTGCCGAACCCGCGCATTCAGCGCGATGGCCTGCAGCTTGAGCCTGAGCTCCTGATGATTCGTCACCGTCCAATTGAAGCCGGCATCGAAGTGCGTTTCATGCCCGTCGAAGCTGCCGATCAGATTCTCGCGCTGCCAGATCAGCCAGTCCGGCGTGCGATCGGCATAGAAGCCGACGTACACATTGAAGGCATCGCTCACGAAGTAGGTCGGAATCACTTCGAGGCTGTAGCCGATCTTGTGGTTGCCCGTGAACCCGCCGCTGAACAGCTGCGCATCGATCTCATACGACCAGTTGCCCTTGCGCGGCCGCTCGTATTGAAAGTTCGAATTGAAGTTCGGCGGGAGGTTCACGACGCCGTGGCCGCGCGTGAGCAAGTCGTCGACGCCCGCGCTGTTCACGTTGACCTGCGCGTACTCGTAGCTGCCGTCGCGCAGCCGGCTCTCGCGGCTCAGGCGGAACTGATGATTGAGAAGGTCGCCGTGGTCGTTGTGTATGGTGCTCACGCGCCCACGCCAGTCTTTCGACGCATAACGCGAGCCGTCCGGCAGATCGGTGAAGCGGCGATTCACTTGCCAGTGCAGATAGTTCAGGCTGTTGCGCGACAGATAGCCCGCGTCGTTGATCTGCAGGTCATTGCCGAAGTGCATCGCGATCAGCTGCTGACGCCAGCCGCGATCCATTTCGTAATCCGCCCAGAGCGTCGCGCCGGTATCGCGCGTCGTCACGCTCGTCTGCTCGATGTCGCTGCCGAAGACACGCGTGCGCACGTTCCAGCGCGCCGTCGGGCGCCAGTTGTGATCGACGCCGAGCACGGTCGCGGTGCGATCGAGATACGGACGATCGACATGCGTCGCCATGAAGCCGAGGTTCTGAGTCGCGAAGTCGCGCACGAGACGCAGCGCCGCGAACGACCGGCCGACCGCGTCGCGCTCGTCGGCCGCGAACAGGCCGTATTTCGTGGGCCCGATGCTGCCATTGAGCTTGAGCGCCGCCGTGATGTCGCCCGCGCCATTGCCGTCGTCGGCGGGACCGCCGATGCGCCGCGTATACAAGAGCTGGCTGAAATCGGATGGCGTCGTGAATTCGAAGATGCCCTGGTTCTCGGTGAAGAACGGCCGCTTGTCGCTGATGAAGGTTTCCGTCGCACTGAAGTTGACGACGAGATCGTCGCTCTCGACCTGGCCGAAATCCGGATTCACGGTCGCGGTCAGCTGCATCTGGCCGTTCGGCTTCCAGAAGACGTCCATGCCGCCGTCGAAATCGGTCTGTGAGCCGACGTTGTCGTAGAGGCCGGAGACATAGGGAGTCAATGCGAGCAGCGATTGCCCGTAGTTCGTCACTTCGATCGAAGCGAAATCGGAAAGAAATCGGGGCCGCTCCGTGCTGGCGAACGGCCAGGCCGAACGCTCGCCGGTCGCGCCGATGACGCGATCGACATAGATGCCGAGCCGGCGCGTGTCGCCGGATGCTTCGCGCATCGGCGCGATGTGCCATGGAATCAGCACCTCCACGCTCCAGCCCTCGTCATCCTGCTCGACGGCGTGCCGCCAGTTGCCGTCCCAATCCTCGTTGAAATCGACCTCGTTGCTGATGATCGCGTCGTAGATGCCGTCCGTGGAGCTGACCGTGAAGGCGTAGCCGGTGCGGTGATCGCCGTCGAAATCGATCATGACGCTGATGCGATCGACCTGGTCTTCGAAGTCGCGCCGCACGCGCTGCTGCGTGCGCGGGACTGACGGCGGATGCGTGTTGCGAACTGCGATCGCCAGGCCTTCGGGAGTCGCGGCGATCCAGGCCTCGGTCGGCAAGGAGGCGGGATCGCCGTTCAACGGCTCGACCTTGCGGAAGTCGGCGACGCGTTGCGCCCCCTCCCACTCGCCGGGTTCGATGCGGCCGTCGATGTCGATGGCGAATGCTGGAAGGGAAGTCGCCGTGAGCAGGAGCAGGAGAGCGTATTGCTTCATACGCTCCTAGACGCAGAAATTGCGAAAAAGGTTGGAAGCAGCATCCGTGTGCAACGGGGGATTGCGTCACGACAGTGGGGTGCCCGCGTCATCCCGGCGCAAGCCGGGCTGTCCATTGGCACTGTGCCGGAGGCGGTCCCGGCTTTCGCCGGGACGACGGTTACTTCATCCTGAGGATCACGATGTCGTTGCTGTCGACGGGCTTCGTCGCGGCGCGGATCGCGGCGACTTGCTCGGCCGTGACTTCCTTCGCATCGATCGGCGCATTGCCCCAACCGTTGCGAATGAACGTGACCACATCCGCGACCTGCTGGTCCGACATCAACAGATAGAACGGCGGCATATCGAATGTTTCCGCGTGACCGCCGCTGGTCACGATCCGCAGCGAGCCGTTCAGCGTCAGGTTGATCAGCGAGTCAGGACGCGGATCGAGCACGACCGGATTGCCCGCGAGCGGCGGCAGCATCTTCAACCCCGCGCCACGTCCTTCGAACCCGTGGCAGGACGCACAGTATTCGTAGTACGGCTGCGAGCCGCGCTTCTCGAACTGCATGCTCATGAGCTGCTGCGTCGTCGAGCCGTCGTACTTGTATTCCGTGACGCCCTCTTCCTCACTGGCAGGCAGCGACTTCAGATACACGGCCATCGCCTTCAAGTCGGCGTCGGTCATGAAGGTCGTGCTGCTGTTGATCACCTCGACCATCGTGCCGAAGGCGGTGCCGAAGCGATTCTTGCCGGTGCGCAGGAATTCCGTCGTGTCGTCCTCGGTCCAGCGGCCGAGGCCCGAGTTCTTGTCGCCGTTCAACGCGGGCGCCGACCAATGATCGAGCAGCGCGCCGGCGAGGAAGTGCGAATCGCCCGCCTCCAGCCCCTTCTCCTGCGACAGGAAGCCGCGCGGCGTGTGGCACGCGCCGCAGTGGCCGAGCCCTTCGACCAGGTACGCGCCGCGATTCCATTCGGCGCTCTTCTCAGCGTCCGCTTCGTAACGGTCATCGTCGAGGAAGAAGAAATTCCAGATCGACAGCAGCCAGCGCGCGCTCAGCCAGCCCGAGGTTTCGTCCGGCTTGTTCGCCTGCTTGACCGGCTTCACTTCCTT
>Ga0164243_10001429_pt1 | contig 40395 bp, 28 predicted proteins | sample OricompcompostOP_FD_108781 | JGI IMG/M metagenome (GOLD analysis project Ga0164243, IMG submission 108781) | Organic Plus compost microbial communities from Emeryville, California, USA - Original compost - Organic plus compost (OP) | ecosystem: Engineered > Solid waste > Mixed feedstock >... | reverse complement strand
TATTTTTGTCACTATGCCTGAAAAAACCCATTCTCCACCAATCACCAGACCATTTTTTTATTAAAGCCTCTTTTTATATGATGTTAATATCCTATATCTCCCCAAGTTTTTGACATGATCCACTATTACACTTTTCAGGAACACCAAAAAAAACGTTTTTCCTTTTAGAACTAACCAAGGTCATTCTCTATATTGAATTTACAAAGTGCTATCTGTTTTTTCATCGCTTTTAATTCTTTTATTTTATTGTCAATCTGTACCAGTTTCTGATTGAGAACTTTAATTTTGGCATCTTTACTGAACTGTTTCACATACCAAGCATCAATTACCTCCTTGATTTCCGACAACGTAAAGCCTACAGCCTTAGCCATTTGTATAAATCTTAGCTTCGCTACAACTTCTTCGCCATAATAAACATATTTATTAGTATTAACCTCTTTTTTTGTTTCACCAGAAAAAAGTCCCGATTTTTCGTAAAAACGTATTGTTCCAATCGGTATCCCCGTTTCTTTTGAAAGTTGACCTATTAATTTCATATTTTAAATTTAAGCTAAAACCCTAACTATATAGTATACTGTATAGTTTTTTGTTTAAAAATAGCCTTTATTTTTGCCATGAACAAATAGAGAAGCAGGAAAAAACTAATTTAAAATAAATGATATGCAATATTCAGATAAGGAACTTATCAAATCGCTCCCAAATTTCAGTAACCATTATATAAATGTCAATGGCATTCAACTGCACTATGTAATAGGTGGTCAGGGAGAGCCATTGGTATTAATCCCCGGCTATCCTGAAACATGGTGGGCTTATCATAAAGTCATGCCGGTACTTGCCGAAAAATATCACGTTATTGTTGTGGATATTCGTGGTATGGGAAGCTCAGATAAGCCCGTTGATGGATATGATAAACGAAATATGGCTAAGGATGTCTTTGAACTCGTGCAACAATTGGGATTTAAAAAGATATACATAGCAGGTCATGACATTGGAGCACATGTAGCATTTAGTTTCGCTGCAAATTATTCAGACCTCGTTGCTAAACTCATTATATTAGATACGCCACATCCAGATGCAGGGATGTATCAGTTGCCTATGTTACCTATATCAGGTACAAATCATCTTTATCCCTGGTGGCTTTCTTTTAATCAGGTCAAAGAATTACCCGAACGGCTTCTTGAGGGGCGTATGGATATTGTTATTGAATGGCTGTTTAACAATTTACTGAAAGATGTAAACAGTGTAAGTGATTTTGATAAATCAACCTATGCTTCAGCATATAATAGTAAAGACGCGATAAGAGCGTCAAATGGTTGGTATCAAGCATTTCCACAAGACATACAAGATATTAAGACATACCACAAACTTTCGATTCCCACACTTGGAATTGGTGGTAGTGGATACGATATGTTGACGATGTCTCTTCCCGATACGATAAACGATGTAGAAATAAAAAAAGTAGACGATAGCGGGCATTTTATTTTGACTGAAAAACCAACAGAGACAGTTAAACTCATGATAGACTTTTTGGAACGTTGATAGGTATTATATGCACGTCTTATGACCGTACAATTCAGCAACATCAATAAGTCAGATAAAACCCCGTTCCAATAACCCGACTCAAGCCTGGGGGTAATTCCCCCAGAATCTGGCTCGCCATATTCATGGACCTCACTCAACGGGGGTATAGTGTTTGACGATTTTGCAACTCTGGCCTTCAAATTTAATTTCTACACATTGGTAGTCGATAGTTCGTAACTTTTGCCGGAAAGATATCTTTAAGAAAATCGCTGCGCCCGTCCGGTTCACACATTGGTATCATCCTTTGCACAATTACAAGGTCGCAAATTGAGTCGGAATCAGCCTTAAAAATGCAATAGACAAAATCATTACTACACGCGGATGAGTGGGTAAGACCCGAAAGGGATCAATCAATTTACTATAGTCTTTTTCGAACTCACTAAAATAAGGCCGGCTCACCTTCCGTAATATGGGGCACCCTCAAACACCATACGTATTAGCCGTCATACATGGTTCAGGGCCGAAAGAAGGCATAGATTATTTGCAAGATATCAATGTAACGCTAACACAGGGCTTAACCATACTAGTTCTCAAACTTTCGGGCACTGGCTACATCCGAATATCCTCTCTTTCTCAATTAAATTCCTGTTGAAATATCACGTTCAGCCATTCGTAATGTAAATTTTAAGTCAGTTTACAATTAAATAACCAAACTAATGATTTCTATAATAGAGGGTTACCTTTCTTTGCAATACATAAATTTTCGCGACTGGTAAGATTGATGAATTCATATTAATATTTATGCTCAAACGGTTGGACATTCAACAGTTAAATAAATAATCATGGAAAATAATCGACTCAAAATGCGGGATATAGGACATGGGCATGACGCCTATTGCTTTGGAACTGAACCAAATAGCTTTTTGAAGTTGCAACTCGGGAAGTTGCCTGTCGGCAAAGCCCTATTTGCTGCGGAAGGAGAAGGGAGAAATGCGATATACGCAGCAAAACTTGGATGGGAGGTATATGCATTTGATATCAGTTCGCAGAGTAGAAGCAATGCATTACGCCTTGCCAGGGACAACAACGTTGTTATTGATTACCAAATAGGTGAGTTGCCAGAACTTAATTATCGGGAGAACCAATTTGATGTGATCGTCCTGGTCTTTGCTCATTTCCCAGCCGCTATTAAATCAACCTATCACAAATTACTGGATCGGTACCTGCGTGACGGTGGAATTATCATTTTTGAAGCTTTTAGCACTAAGCAACCAGCCTATAGACATAGCCTTAACTATGCGACTCAACCTGACAATCGGGAAAGCCCCTTTTCAATAAAAGAACTACGCGCTAATTTTAAGAATTATGAGTTATTGGAACTTACAGAGAATGAAATAACCTTACAAGAAGGGTTATTTAATAATAACAAAAGATCTGTAATTAGGTTTGTCGGCCGGAAGCTCAAAAGACTAAGTAACAGTTCCACTCCCTTTGGTTTAGCACTGCATTTTAGTTAGGTCTGGCTCAATAAAGTATCAGGGTGCCGGATAGAGCTATTCGTGATTTACAAAATATCCAGCGCTGATTTTCATATAGCTATAACGAATAAATCAGTCATACCTAAGCTGGCTTTAACGGGTTAACGCAATAGAAGTAATGGCTGCTTATCAACAGATATGGGGTAAGGGGTATCCTGTGTCCAGGCAGGCAATCAAATCTATAATGGCTATCCCTGTAACCAAAAAACAAAATGAAGCCGCTATATTCATTCCGCCAGAGATAATATTTTCTTAACCCGATTCTGGATCAAAAAAATGTCCATCCCGTTAGCTTTACAACAGTGATGAAGTAATATATACGACGAAATAGGACATGACACTCTACTCAAATATGTATGATATTAACTTGAAATATTAATAACAAATGAAAAAAATATTTTTTATCACGGTGAGCCTGTTGGCGAGTTATGTGATCAATGCGCAAACACTTCGCGATATTGAAAACAAAAGAGTACAACTACCGAACGGCTGGTCACTTACCCCTGTAGGTAAGAGTTTGCCACTCGGAGATTTACCCTTAAATATCGCCGTAAGCAAAAGCCATCGTTTTGCCGCTGTTACAAATAATGGGCAAAGTACCCAGACAATACAGCTGATTGATGCGAAAAGCGACAAAGAACTTGACAAGGTTGTAGTCGCCAAATCATGGCTCGGGCTCGCTTTCAGTGAAGATGATAAATATTTATATGCGTCGGGAGGAGATGATAACTGGATTTTGCGCTATGCGATTAAAAACAATAAACTATTTCTAAGCGACACTTTCCAGCTAGGTGCCCCCTTTGTAAAAAAGAGAATTACACGATCTATATCACCTGCAGGCCTCGCGATCGACGACAAGAAAGGCGTGTTATATGTCGTAACGAAGCAAAATAATTCTTTGTATGTTTTTGATACAAAGTCACGCAAAATCCTAAATACAATAAAACTGGACAGCGAGGCCTATACCTGCATTCTTTCTCCCGACAGAACTAAGCTATATATCAGTATCTGGGGCGGTGATAAAGTAGTGGTGTATAATACAGAAAAAAACAAATTAACGGATGAAATAAAGGTCGGAGATAACCCGAATGACCTATTGCTTATCAAAAACGGACACTATTTGTTTGTTGCCAATGCCAACGACAATACGGTTTCAGTCATAGACGCAGAAAAAGGGAAAGTTCTCGAAACGCTGAATACGGCCGTTTACCCGACAAATCTAAGCGGAACGACATCCAACAGTGTAGCATTGAGTAAGGATGACAAAAAACTTTTTATTGCCAATGCGGATAATAACTGCCTGGCAGTTTTTGATGTAAGTGAGCCGGGCAAAAGTCATTCCCTGGGATTTATCCCAACTGGCTGGTATCCAAGTTGCGTAAGAGTTATAGGAGATAAACTATATGTTGCGAATGCCAAAGGATTTTCATCTTTTGCCAATCCACATGGCCCCAATCCAACGGACATAAAAGAAAAGGTAATTATCCATGGCGCTGAAGCAGTCCAGCCCAAAGCCACGCAATACATTGGTGGTGGGCTTTTAATGGGCACAATGAGTATTCTTCCCATTCCCGATGAAAAAGTCTTGTCTTCCTATTCGCAGGCGGTATATCACAATACTCCTTATAGTAAAGAGCAGGAATTACACGCTGATGGCGACAGCGCAAACCCTGTCCCTCGCAAAGTGGGAGATCCTTCTCCTATAAAACATGTATTTTATATTATAAAAGAAAACAGAACATACGACCAGGTACTGGGCGATATGCCACAGGGCAATGGAGACACCAGTCTTGTTTTATTCGGACAGAAAATTACGCCCAATCAGCATTCTCTTGCTGAGAATTTTGTATTACTAGATAACTTTTATGTAGATGGAGAAGTGAGCGCCGATGGTCACAACTGGAGTATGGGTGCTTATGCCACCGACTATATGGAAAAAAACTGGCCCACTAGTTATGGCGGACGGGGTAAGGGCGCGGTAGGCCAAACGGCCTTAAATAAGCAGTACATCTGGGACCAGGCGAAGCGCAGTGGAGTAAGCTATCTTACCTACGGAGAATTTGCTTCGGGAAAAAAAGTGACAATTCCGGTATTGAAAGGACACTCGGTAGAAGCCTTTGCAGGATTCAACCTGAGAATAAAAGATACAGCACGCTACTACGTCTGGGAACGGCATTTCGACTCATTGGTGGCCAAAGATGCTCTCCCGCAGCTGATGACGGTACGCTTTGGCGACGACCATACAGAAGGCATGGCTGCTGGCAGGCCCACACCTTTTGCACATGTAGCCGATAACGATCTGGCGGTGGGAATGTTTATAGAACATTTAAGCAAAAGCCCTGTATGGAAAAACACAGTAGTATTCATCCTTGAGGATGACGCCCAGAATGGTCCTGATCATGTAGACGCACACCGTTCTCCTGCATATATCGCAGGAGGATATGTAAAGCGCCACTATGTAGACCACACAATGTATTCCACCTCTTCAGTAATTCGTACAATAGAACTTATATTAGGCATGCCGCCAATGTCGCAATACGATGCCGCTGCAACACCCATGTGGCGCAGCTTTAGTAGAACGCCGGATACCACAATTTTTCACAGTATTGCCAGTAACGTGAATTTAAATGACGTGAATCCCGATGGAACTATATTAGCAAAAATGTCTAAAGGACTAGACTTTTCAAAAGAGGACGTCATACCAGATCAGATTATGAACAATATTACCTGGAAAGCAGTCAAAGGAGAAGATGCAGTGATGCCTTCCCCCGTACGTGCTGCATTTGTAAAGCCAATAAAAAAAGCAGACGACGATGATGACTAAGTCCTCCAAATAACAAAAGCAAATAAGATGAACAAACGAAAACAAGCAATTCTTGGCATAACTATTATTTTCTTTGCCGCGTGCAGCAAATCTGAAGATGTCGTCGTAACGCCTCCACAGCCCCAGACTAGCAGTTATATTAAAGACGGAGATACGCTCAATAGCTTGAACGCATCTGATGGCCGGTCTATAAAGGGTACATTGAAACAAAATGGAACTTATTATCTGTACAGTGGCGCCAGCGACGCCGTAATCGGGCCAGGCGATACACTGATGATACAGCCTGGCGTCAAAGTACTTGTAATCGGACCTACCTCGGGAGATGAGGCGATTGGCACACAAAGACACGCTCCGGGAATTGTGGTAAAAGGAACATTTCTATCCTTAGGTACCAAGGATGCTCCTGTATTGTTTTCAGTAAAAGACCAGGCACTAAAATCTGATCCGGCAAATGATCCGCAGTCACCACAGACAGATCCGGCATTTAAAGGATATTGGGGTGGCATACAAGGTTATGTTGGCTCAGGAGATATTATCATTAAATGGACGAGGCTGGAATACCTGGGTGGCATAGGGCCTGCAAACGACCCATATCGCCCAAATGCGGCACGTTATGGTGTTTATATGCAAAATCCAAATGCAAATCTCGTGTTGGAAGATAGCTGGCTGTATGGATCAAAAGATGACATGGTGCGCGTACTGGGCGGCAAATACGAAATCATGCGCAATACTTTTGAGAAAGTAGGTTTAATTGCAGGGGAATGTGTCAATGTTAAAAGCGGAAGTACAGGAGACATTGCCTATAATCTGGTAGTAGGAGGAACAGGAAATGCATTTAAATCAGCCAATGCCGGCGGGCTTTCTCCCCAGGCTAATGCCAATATTTACAACAATACAGTCATTAACACCGGGTATCGTCAACAAAAAGTAGGAGAGGGAGGGTCTCTTGATTTTGAAAATGGTGGCAGGGGCAACTGTTACAACAATCTCCTGGTAAACTGTGCATTTGGGTTAGCAGTGATGGGAGGCGGCAATAGTGTACCCGCGGCGGACACGAAAAATCTCAAATACGGATATACCTATAATTACGGAGATCGTGTTGACGTCACCACGCAGTTCTTACCCGCCGGCTATATTACCCAACAACAAGATTCAGATATCAACGGGGGCAACAACACAGTGCCAGGTGCCAATAACCCTGATTTTGTCAATTTCCCCCTGCCTGTTCCATCAGACTATGACTTTATGGAAGCAAGCTACGCAGGCAACTATGACTTCCATTTACAAAGCTCATCCCCCGCTATAGGCAAGGGCTTTACGGGCTTTGAAGCATTCGCGCCCGTTAAAACTGATCCCGTGTACGGTGTATCCGAAATTACCCAGCCCGGCAAAGATATAGGAGCGTTCCAGAAGGACGGAACCGGCAATCAGCATTAAATATCCACAATGAGAGCCTGGTTGTTTTCTGTGCTTTTAAGCATTGGTCTGCCGCATATTCACGCCTCTACAATACATGGTGATGTCAAAAGTCAAGAAGACGGTAAACAAATCAGTGGTGCCACCGTCGAAGTAATCGAACGGCATCTGTTTACAATAACCGACCAAAAAGGTAACTTTTCTTTTAAAGATCTTAGAGAAGGAACTTATCATATCAAAGTTACGGCTGTCGGCTTTGTGCCAGACAGCCTTTCTTTTACTGTAAAAGATGGAAAAGAGCAGGCATTGAATATCCGGTTGAAAACACATATCACGACTTTAAACAGTGTAATCGTTACCCATAATATTGATGCTGGATCAAGCGTCTATGACCGAATGCTCCAGAGACGTTCGATGCCGCTAGTCGATATAATTTCACGGGAAACGATAGAACAGGCGGGAGATATCACCATGGCTGATGTCATCCAAAGAGCAAGCAGTGTTTCCATGTCTGCGAACCATACAGGCGTTCTTACAAAGGCCATTATTCGTGGTATGGATACCAAATATAGCTATACTGCTGTCAATGGCATTGCAATACCCAGCCCTGATGACAAAAGCCGATACCTTTCATTAAACCTTTTCCCGGCGAATCTTATTGAGCGGCTGGAAGTATATAAAACACTTACACCTGAGCAACCGGGCAACGCCATCGGAGGAATGATGAATATTGTCACGCCCGAACCGTCCAAAAAAACTAAATTTTCAGCGCAACTGGCTGCAGGTTACAGTCAGCTTTTTTTGAAGCGGTCTTTTCTGGCATTTGATAACAAAGCAGTACAGTTTCAATCGCCATATGAAAAGTACAATGCAGATTATTATGCTAAGGGAGGCGACTTTTCCAAAGGCAATTTATCCTTCAGCCATATTCGCCCGCTTCCTGACCTGCTGGCAAATATATACTGGAGTAAAATGTTGCTTCACCAAAAATTAGGCGTGGTAGTTAATCTAAGTCTGCAAAATATGAAAGAGGGATCCAATAGCTTTCTAATCGCTCAAAATCATGAACCTCAGTTAAGCAATACGCCTGGCGTTACCGATTTTATCAAGCGTCAATACTCTAACATCAGCAATAGAAAAAGTATATATGCAAAAACAGAATATCATCTAAATCATCGAAACCATCTGCTTCTAGATCAACTCTATACCTTGAAAAAGGATATAGAAGCCCGAGACTGGATAGATACCAGTTTAGCGGAAGGACGCAGCGGCCCAGGTACAGGACGTATCGCCTTTTCGCAGCGGTCCCAGATACATTATCAATCCTTATATCACGTCAGGCTGCAAGGTAACCATCAGATTAACAATACACTGCACCTGAACTGGGCATCTGCTTATTCCAACGCCTATGGCGCCTATCCGGACTGGGCTGAATATAGCGCCAACACCGGCCGCATATTGGAACCTGACGGGAATATAAAAGCCACGCCTATTTTGCTCGCGCCGATGACACGCACATGGATGCATAATTCAGAAAAAGAAAAAGACCTGTCGCTCAATATGGATTACACCCCTGAAAAATTTCATCAACACGTAAAGATAAAAGCAGGTGCCTTATTGCAATACAAAAAACGAAACAATTTTTACAATCAATATATTTTCAACCCTGCTTATACACAGTCAGGAGGACAACCTTTTACCGATATTTATCATGCGATTTGGTATGATAACAACGGGCCCCAAAACCCGCAGGGCAATGTCAATACACCGGGAACCTATACAGGCAAAGAAAGTATTTCGGCTTTGTATGGTGAATTGGATTTCCATTTAAAGAAAATAGCGGTTTTAACAGGCATTCGGACGGAGCATACCCATCAATTAATAATATCCTCTGCAGCTCCAACTGATAATTTAGGCAAACAAGTAAGCATCAACTATACGGATTGGCTTCCATCTTTACATTTACGATATGCAATAAATAAAAATCAAGACATACGTCTCTCTTACTATAAAGCTCTCAGTCGGCCAGCATTATATGACATTACATTTTTTAATATAAACTATGATGATTATAACATAGCTGGAAACCCTTTCCTAAAACACAGTACAGCTAATAATATAGACCTTCGCTATGAACTGTATGTTCCCAAAATTCTAAATGAGTTACAAGTAACGGCATTCTATAAACAGATTAAGAACCCCTACGAAAAGACTTTATTAACCGCCAATGATACTTTATATCCTGTACCAGACGGTGGGCAAGGCTATATATCTGCCACAAAAATAACCGAGCAATTGCGGAACTTCGGCACAGCATATAACTATGGACTGGATGTATCTCTGGTGAAAAAAATCGGCAACCTTACGGTTTCCGGAAATTATACATTCACCTCCTCCAAAATCAAGCAAAGCAAAAAATATAAACAACGCGAAGACCCGACAGACCCCACTTCAGATATCACGACGATAACGCTCCTGCAAAATCGCCCCTTGCAGGGACAATCAGAAAACATCGCGAATATAAACCTGAGCTACCAAATTCCGCGGTGGGATTATACCGCATTATTAACCGGCACTTACACAGGGAAGCGTATTGAGGACGTTTCAGGGTGGTACAATATGGACAATTGGCAAAAGGCCTACGTAATCTTAAATTGCTCTTTGGAAAAAAAAGCAGGCCCGCATTGGCGCTTTTTTGCAAGAGTTAGCAATATATTGAACGGGACGCGAGTCATATATATCAAGGGAGCCGAGAGCACAGCAATACCGGAACAAACAGAAAAGGATAAACTTATCATTGAAAAAGTGAATACCTATCCTCAGTATATTTTGGGTATACAATGGCATCTGTAATAACAAGCTATATTTGCGGTAGCGTTGATGGATCATGTGCATAAGGGCGGAACAGCAAACCGCTTTTCTTATTTAGAGATAAAGCCATTAATTCCTTCTTTCAAGTAAGTAGTTAAACACTGTTAGCAATTTTTCGATTGGCAGCAGATTACTTATTGACATATTTCATAACAGTTTCAACGATCTGATCACAGTGAATCAGGTTAAATTCAAAGAGTTCGCTTGCGACATACACTTTGGATATTTCTTTCCTGAGCATAGCCTTTGCCCTGTTTAACCTAACCTTTACATTCGTCTCACTAATATGAAGGAGCTGGGCTGTCTGAGCAACATTCAAGCCGTTAATCTCCCTGAGAGAAAAAGTCATTCTATAGGGATAGGGGATTTTTAAAAGTGCATCTTCTATTATATGCCCTAATTCCCTGCGAGCTATGAGCGCTTCGGTACCGTTGCATGTATCCTTTATAGCATACTTGCTTTCTTCTCCTCCTATTGCATGCGCGATAATGCGTTTCGCTTTCATTTTTTTATGATAACAATTATTCAACATGATTCGAATCAGCCAGGTCCTGAAACTCGATCGCTGTTCAAATTTCGAAAGATTATTGTAGGCATTAATAAACGTCTCCTGCATGAGATCCTTCGTATCTTCCAAATCATAATTATATGCACGACCTACTTTGTATAGTGTCGCGTTGAATCTCCGGACGATAATTTCAAATAAAGCCTTTTCACCCTCCAGGACTCTGTGAATGATCTCCTCATCAGTTAAATGATTCCTCTCTGACATAGTTTATTCCACAATTTTAGATAACCTGGCCATAACAAACGCGGCAATAGCCATCACCAGATCACGGACCGCGACATCCATAAAATGTAAACCGCCCAATAAAGTTAACGCAATTAGGGCTAACCAACCAGCTACAATATAACCTCCTGTTTGTGGCTTTTTTAGCACAATCAGCCCCGCTATAATTTCAATTCCACCGACAATCATCATAAAGATATCTGCCGAAAAAGGTATAAAACGGACAAATCCCGGATCCAGGTACTGTTTCCAGTCGGTAAGCAGGTTCATAAATTTATCCGCGCCAGCCGCAATGGGCATAATTACAAAAGTCCATTTTAGAATCTTGTAAGGGTGGTCCAATAGGATCCTGACATTTTGATCATTCATTTTGCTTGATTTTATATTTGACAATACCCATTAGAGGCCGGCAAGTGCTAAAAGGTTACAGTCTATTAAAAATGCCCCAAATACCAATCGTACATTAAGGTAATTTTGAAAGACTGAGTAATTAAGCAAACAGGAGGGTCAATAATGATATAGGCTATTTTGCAGTCAATTTTTTACAGTTCTACCCGGCAGCAGTGCCCAAAATACATAAAAGCCCCCTGCAATGCAAGAGGCTCTGATCATCATTAAACAGGTATCAAACAAAAAAACTTACTGGCGAATATAACTAGCGTAGAGCTTTGTAGTAGCGCTATCCTTAAAATAGCCGGTACTGAACGATAAGGTATCTTCCTCCATTTTAAAATAGACAATAGGAGAGAAAGGCGCATTGTCTGTCAAAGAACTGGAATTATAGACCAGGCTATCATACTGTTGCATTGTTCCAAAGCCATTGATGGCCTGCCCGTGCCCAATGGTAAATTCACCCCGATCAGCGGTATCTCCATTGTTAATGATGCAATATCTCATGTCAGCTGTATAAATCAACGTATCACTGAAAGGGCTGGATTTTAAGCCGCCGCTCATAGGGGTCGCTTCCAGACCAGCAATATCTTTAACGGCCCATTTCCCCAGAACACTTTTTGCGACGGGATCAGGCCCATTTATCGGTGTTTCACCCTTGGTACAAGCGCTGATTACGAAAATCGACACCGTCAGACAAAATAAAAGTCTTCTCATAATATTAAAAGGTTTTATACTATAAAACGAGCCTCCAGCGCAAATGCGACACGTCATGTCGGGATATTTGTCTAAATTAAAAAAAATATGTACTATGCAGCCTAAGTCATCATTCAAACCGGTATTCGAAAATAACACAAACAGATATTAACATGCAAAATATAATACATATTATTTTACTGCAATATAAATGAGGTTTTTTTTCAAAATAAAGTCGTCTTTTTTTTGATGGATAAACTAAATTTCAATGGCTGATTTCCACTTAGAAACTATGGATTTTACTTTAATAACAAACTTTACATTATATGTAAAACCATCTGATTCATATAGTATATAATAACCGTGGTTTATTATGCACACCTGTTGATTTCTTTAATTAAAAAATTTGTTTTGAATGATGAACTTTGACTTTGTTCTGAAAAATCAGTTCAATCCCTTAGTCATCTGTTATTTTGTTTTGCATCATAATTTGAATGATACAGGAAGCTTATTCACACTATAAATTCTTTATAATATGGGACTTTTTGATAAAAGAGTAGCGTATAAGCCTTTTGAGTATCCGGAAATACTTAAGTTCACACAGGCAATCAATACTTCATTTTGGGTACACTCCGAAGTAGACTTTACGGCAGATACCCAGGATTTTCATTCTAACCTGAATGAGGCGGAAAAACATGCGATCAGAAACAGCCTGTTATCTATCGCACAGATCGAGGTAGCAGTGAAATCTTTCTGGGGCAATCTTTATCATCATTTCCCAAAACCAGAAATCAATGGATTAGGCTCCACTTTTGCAGAATGTGAGTTCAGACACTCTGAAGCTTATTCGCGTCTGCTGGAGGTGTTGGGGTATAATAATTATTTCGAAAACCTGCTTCGCGTGCCTGTTATGCGGGACCGCATTGCCTACTTGTCGGAAGCCCTGGAAACGGCCAGTTCCGAAAACAAAAAAGAATATGCCACATCTCTTATCATGTTCAGCATTCTGATCGAAAATGTCAGTCTGTTCAGTCAGTTTGCCGTAATCCTGGCGTTCACCCGCTTTAAAGGGTTGATGAAAAACGTAAGCAATATCATTGCCTGGACCTCTGTGGATGAACAAGTACATGCAAATGCGGGTATTTATCTGGTAAATCAGCTCAGGGAAGAATATCCTGATATATTCACAGATTCAACTGTCGAGCATGTCCGTAACCTCGTTAAAAAATCCATTGAAACCGAAGAAAGAATTCTGGACTGGATTTTCAGCGAGGGCGAAATCGGCATTATCAACAAACAAGACCTGGCAAACTTCATGAAGAAAAGGGCAGATGAAAGTCTGGTCAAAATCGGTATCCCGGCTATTTTCAATATTACAGCCGAAGAAATTGCACCTATGGTATGGTTTGAAGAAGAAGTATTCTCTAATACACTGGATGATTTCTTTGCCAAACGACCGGTAGATTATACAAAACATGACAAGAGCATTTCTGCAAATGATCTGTTCTAATTAAACCTAAGAATATCACAACAATATTTGTGTACCCATAAAATCGAATGCACATGACCAATTTATTTGAAGCGGCCACGTTGAGTGCCGAGCAAGGACCCGCGCTGATTCAGAATTATGAACATGAAAAGCTCTGGTGGAAGAATGAAGAAAGTGAGCGGATACTCAACAGTGGCTATCTGTTGAAAGGAGAGACCGTAGAGGGAGCTATTGAGAGGATTTGTTCGGCCGTTGCCCAGCGACTCTACAAACCTGAGTTGAAAGAAGCCTTCAAGGAAATTGTAGAAAGAGGCTGGATCAGTCTGAGTTCCCCGATCTGGGCCAACATGGGTACAGAAAGAGGACTTCCTATTTCCTGCTTTAATGTACATATACCTGACAACATCGAAGGTATTACGCATAAGCTGGGAGAAGTCATCATGCAGACAAAATTAGGAGGAGGTACTTCTGCTTACTTTGGTACTTTGCGTGAAAGAGGCAGCTCTATAACCGACAACGGCAAGAGCACCGGAGCGGTAAGCTTTATGCGTCTTTTCGATACAGCCATGGATACCATTTCCCAGGGAGGGGTCCGCAGGGGCGCTTTTGCAGCTTACATGGATATCGACCATGGGGATATTGAAGAGTTCCTGTCCATCAAGGATATCGGCCATCCTATTCAAAACCTGTTTTTTGGTGTATGCATTCCGGATTACTGGATGCAGGAAATGATCGACGGTGATACGAAGAAAAGAGAGATCTGGGCCAAAGTTCTGGAAAGCCGCCAACAAAAGGGGTTGCCTTATCTGTTTTTCTCTGACAATGTCAATAAAAACCGGCCTCAGGTATATAAAGACAAAGACCTGACGATCCATGCCTCTAACCTGTGCTCTGAGATTATGTTACCTTCCACAGAAGATGAATCTTTTATCTGCTGTCTGGCATCCATGAATCTGGAACTATATGACGAATGGAAAGACACTGATGCAGTGAAGCTGGCCGTATTCTTTCTGGATGCGGTGTTGCAGGAATTCATTGTAAAGTCAGAAGGAAACTTCTATCTGGAAGCAGCACATAAATTCGCCAAGAGACACCGTGCGCTCGGACTGGGTGCGCTCGGATGGCATTCTTATCTCCAAAAGAACATGATTCCTTTTGAGGGGATGCAAGCCAAGCAACTTACTTCTGCTATCTTTAAAGATATCAGTGAAAAAGCGGTAAAAGCAAGCCGGGATCTTGCCTGGATCTATGGTGAACCGGAAATGCTCCAGGGCTATAATCTGAGAAATACAACGCTCATGGCTATTGCTCCTACAACATCCTCATCCGCAATTCTGGGACAGACCTCTCCGGGTATCGAACCGTTCAGCAGTAACTATTACAAAGTAGGGCTGTCTAAAGGTAACTTTATGAGAAAGAACAAATACCTAAAACAGCTACTTGCGGATAAGGGTATTGACAACGAAGATACCTGGAGAACCATTATGCTGAACCATGGCAGTGTGCAACACCTGGAGGAGCTGAGCACAGAAGAAAAAGAAGTGTTTAAAACTTTTAAAGAAATCAGTCAACTGGAAATCATTCAACAGGCAGCCATCCGGCAGAAATTTGTAGACCAGTCCCAGAGCCTGAACGTAAACATACCATCCAACCTCCCGATAAAAGAAGTCAACCGCTTATTTATCGAGGCCTGGAAGCTAGGTGTTAAAACCATCTACTACCAACGCAGCCAGAGCGTATCCAAGGAAATGGTGACCAACCTGGTGAGTTGTAAGAGCTGTGAGGCATAATCATTATCTAATTCAATATTCAATAGCCGTTTTTTGCCTGGGCAAAAAACGGCTATTGATTTAAGTTATGACGATTACGATTTCCATTATTTGCATCAGTTTTCTGGCGGCACTTATCCGCTCTACTTTTGGCTTTGGCGAAGCGCTCGTAGCAGTACCTTTACTGGCTTTATTTCTACCGATCCAGCAGGCCGTACCGCTGGCCGTAATGTTGTCCATTGCAGTTGCCCTGTTAGTCGTCATTCAGGACCATCAACACATTCATATACAGAGCGCCAAATGGCTCATCCTGTGCGCACTGCCTGGTATTCCCATCGGCCTGTACCTGATGTTGCAACTAAGTGATGGAATCACCAAAACAGCTCTGGGTATTTTAATCAGCCTTTTTGCAATTTATTCTTTAATAAAGAAGCAGCAGACCCTAAGTAAAGAAAGAAATACCGTCTGGTTAATCATCTGCGGCCTGCTGTCCGGAATACTTGGCGGGGCATACGGACTGAACGGACCGCCGCTTGTATATTATGGAGACAAGCAAGGATGGTCGGCTCAACATTTCAGGGCCACGCTGCAGGCATATTTTTTACCTGCAAGCACACTGGCTCTAATTGGTTACTTTATGCAGTCCATGGTCACGGCAATCGTCTTCCATTATTTCCTTATAGCACTGCCTCCCACCATCATAGCTATCTATATCGGCAGATGGATCAATAAAAAATTCACGACCAACAGTTTTTTCAAGCTAGTATATATCTTTTTGTTAGTATTAGGAATCATCTTACTTTGGAGTACATTTAAATAGCACCTCAAAAATTAAAATCATATTGAGGACACCGCTCATTTAAGATAAATAATTCATACTTTTCAATTGTCACATTGTCAGTTTCTGACAATGAAATATTATATTAGAAAAGTCCTCAAATGATTATCAGATCATTATGGCCGCCTGCCGGCGACATAGTCATGTTTGCTGCTATATATAAAAAATTCCTCTATCTTAGCACCCGATTTAGCAACTACATAAATTTGTAGATACCCTCACACTGCGAAAAACACCAACACGAAACAGACCGTTCGAACAGTGATTCTGGTGGCATTATAGGCCGATCAGACCGGATTATTTTATTTTAAAAACTATTGCAAAAATGAAACAAAACTACATGCTGCATCTCATTAAATTCAAAACAGGATAATCATCTTATACCTATAGTATAAATATTCAATGCAGCTGCAAGGCTGCAGCTGTTTATTCACAAACCTCCCACGCCGGCATACATATACGTCAACAGGCAGGCCGGGAGAGGTACAGGCTTTTTATGCCTATACATCAAGCAATATTGAGTTTTTAAGGTTACAGGTAAGTCACTCCAGGTGACTTATTCTCTTATTTAATCATCTTTTACCAAATAGAATCCTTTATGAAGAAATTCTTTACAATTAGAAATGTTTATGAAAAAATGGCGCTTTCAGCCTTCTTTGTCTGTCTGCTGGCCCTTCCAAACAGACATCTGTCGGCGCAATTTACCTATACCCGAACCTTTGACGCCCCACAGATGCTGGTCGCGCAGGGGCAAAACAATGGATGGTACCAGGACAGATATGCGCCGCATTCATTTCAAACAACGACCTTCAATACCCATTCAGCGATCAAGGAATCCATTTCTACGCTCGACGGTGCCGTTAACAGGCCCACGGGATACCAAAACAGCTTCCGTAATACACAGGGCCGTTCTATTATACTTCCGGACGGGACCTTCGAGATAAGTGTAGATCTATATATTCCGGCCAGCTGGACCACCAGTAATAAAAGAATGGCCGGGTTATGGGCCTCAGGCGCAAAGTCTGACGGCGGATTAAGCGAAACTTACCCAGTCCTGGAATTCACATCAGACATTCCAGAAGGAGGTACGACACCCACACCCAGATTCCAGGCCTATGATGACCAGACAGACGCATGGATATCAATGGGCCTGCCCACGGATTTCACCTATGACACCTGGCATACCCTGAAAATCAACCTAAACCCCACGACAGAAATAACCACTTATACTGTGGGAGATAAATCCGTCAATGTAACGGCCGCAGATGTGCAGGTATTAAAAAGCGCAATACTCCAGGGTTATAATTATGATCCTTCTTTTACTGACAATGAAACGAACCCGGGTATTGATTATGACATCTATTGGGATAATCTGTCATCCTCATCAAGTGGCAAGAATGTCTATAACAACACAGCAGAAAAATATTATGCATCTATTCAATCTGCAATATCCGATGCCGTGGCCGGAGATCATTTATTTGTTACGGGATCCGGTTATGATGAACAGGTACTTATCAACAAGACACTTACCCTGGAAGGGAAAGGAGATAATCAGCCTGTATTAGATTTTACCGGGACAGTGACCGGCAAGCCCTCAATCATTGATATCAGCGCAAATAATGTTGTTATTCAAAACCTGGATTTCCACGTGGATTTATCCAGATTAAGCAGTGCTGTCATCGCATCTGCCATTGACATGGACAGCGTTTCATTTATGGATAACCATGTCACCCCTTATAAGTCTGGCGAAACGCTGAGTTCATATTCCACCAGAAATGCGTTTAGTGTTAATTATGCCAGCTATAGGGTGGGAGGGGATCATGGAATTTATTTTAATGGCAACACTGTTGAGGCAGATCTGACAAATGGCATTATCTTTCGTTCAGGCCTCAGCGCCGATGTCTGTACAGGTCAGTTCACAAATAACATACTGCAGTCTCTGAACCAGGATCTTTGCATTCGCTTCTTTAAGAACAACCCGGTAATAATTAAAGGCAACCATTTTAACGGCGGTGGTGTTGAAATCGCTACGCCTGAAAGCGAAAATGGCTTAATCGATATTGAAGACAATACTTTCGATGGAAGTATGGGTAATTCTTTTACCTCCTCACTAAGATTAAAGGATAATTATGACTTTATGCCCGCCCTTATCAGCAATAACACTTTTGTCAATCACCGCTGGGCCATCAGTGTAGAAAATTTCTCTAAGGTTACCATAGATAATAATTTATTTACCCCAGTTGACACAGCAACATACTACCGGCACATCACCTTTAATACAAAAGACCTCAGCACGTCCAGTGGCTACGGCCCCGCCAATATCGGAGGCATTGTAACCGGCAACACTTTTAATGGAAGCAGTCATGCGGCAACCGGCATTGCGATTGCATTTTATAACCATGACAGCCAGGATGCCACAATCGGCTCGTTTGTTATCGGAACTGAGGGACACGAGAACGCATTCGCTGCGACCATTGGCAAAGCATTATATTTAGACAACAGCAACGCAGAGCAGACAACAAATTTAGTCGGGGCTTTTCCGGAGTATACAGGATTGCCGGCCACCACCACTGCCTACTGGTCAACCGACATCAATGCAACAAATAATAAATTCGATGTAGGTAATGGCCTTATGGTTGCCAGAGATATGACCTATTATCAAGTGATGGCAGCTGAAGGGCAGCTATTCGATCACACCTCCGATATCAATATCGGCCGTGTTGTATTAAACACGCCTGTGATTAATGTAACCAAAGAAGCCGCAGCGGCTGAGGGCCAAAAATACAGATATCCAACCATACAGGAAGCGATTAACGCTGCCAGTGCCAATGATTCTATTTACGCCAGGGCATGGGTCTATAACGAAGATGTCAACGTAAATAAAGAAGGGCTTAAATTAAGCGGAGATCTTCACTATGGCACTGATACGACGATCATTATGGGCCAGTTGAACAACCTGCCCTCTTTAAACGCCGGCGCTAATAATGTTCATATCAGCAATCTGATGGTTACCAGAGCCGGCAACGACCTCGCCAGTTTTGTAAGTAACCCAAAAGTCACAGGCGTTAATGTAGCTCAGACGATGACAGGCATCATATTGGACCGTTTGCTGGTAACAGGTAACCGCAATGGGATTTACCTGAACAATGTCCGGGGTACAACCATTCAGCAATGCGATGTCATTTTTAACAGGACCGGCATTCAACTGGTTAATAATTGCGACAATACAGTCATTACCCATAACAATATTTCAGATAACTGGACGCTGGGGTTAGTTGTTTATGACAACAATCCTCCCGATCCGACTCATAATGTAACAATCAATTATAACAGGATCGCCGCCAATTGGTATTCAGATATGGAAAACAGAACGGCTGGTACCATTTTAAATCTCAATGGGAATAATTGGGGACAGCCAACTGTAAATGCGGTTACAGCTCCATCAGGAGAACCGGGATACGACTTGCTCATTCCCGCAAAGTATGGCGGGGATGCCAGTTATGCCCAGGGAAATCATTTTCAGATCTCCGGCGCACTCGACAGGGTAGACTATACCGCATGGTTAGCTGATACCGTTGGTAATGCCATAGATAATGCCCGGTTTCCGGGTTATATACCCCGGGACTCTTCCGTTGTTTTCATAGACAACTTATCACCCGTTGCCGGTGAACTGACAAAAATGGAAAACGCGCAAAATATTGTTGCCGCCGGCGGCAAAATCATTTCCACTTCCGATGTCTTACACACCGTCATCAAACCTGGAGAACCCTTTGAGCTGGCAAGCACGACAGGCGAGCTTACCGTTGACGGCATTGACTTTGGAAACGAAGAAAATCCTGCGCCTATTCAGATCAATCAAAATATCACCATTACCGGTACCCTTAACCTGGGTAACGGAGAGATCAAAATGGGAGAAGGCAAGACCCTGACAATTGACGCTTCAACGGCTATAGATGTAAATAATGGCTCCGGATTTATCAGCGGTGCCCTTGCTGTCGAGAATATTCCATTCGGCACCACTTTTACCTTCCCGGTCGGAGACAGTACCAGCGGGCCTAAATATCTGGAATTCGCACCAACCGGGGGTACTTCAGGATCCTTTGCTGTGACCTATTCCAACGAAGGGTTTTCCAGTCACGATCTTGCCGGTGATGACCAGGAAAATCTCACTTCTGTTGATCAGACACGCTTCTGGAGCTTTGAGAGAACCAGCGGAGACTTGAGAGGTAAGGTGATCATCAAAGATTATACAAACTCCTTACCCTCAGATGCGGTAATTGCACATTTTGGGTCCGACAATAAATGGCATAACCTGGGCGGCACATTTATCCAAAACAGCGATCCGCAAATTCTACAGGCCGTACTGGAGAGCGACGACTTCAGTCCGTTTACGATTGGCAGCACTACCGCAGCATTGCCCGTTCATCTTTCAGGATTTGAAGGCAAATTAAGTGGCGGCAGCGTGCAGTTTAGCTGGGAGACCTTAACCGAGAGTAACAGTAAAGGTTTTGGTCTGGAGAGAAGCAAAGATGGGAAACACTGGCAGGAAATTGCGTTTATCCCTTCAAAGTCCAGTAATGGCTTCAGCACTAAAGCGCTGCATTACACCGCACAGGACAATGCCCCCGTCAACGGCCTCAATTACTACCGCTTAAGACAGGACAGACTTGATCTTTCCGTAGGATTATACAGCGAAATAAAAACCATTCAGGCCGGTCAAAGCAGTGTGGTAAGCGTTTATCCGAATCCGGCTACCAATAAAATATATGTTAACGGCATGAAAGGCGCAATTTATATTTATAATGCGGGTGGACAATTGCTGCATACCCAGAAAGCAACATCAAATACATTGCAAATATCGATAAACGACTTCCCGGCAGGTATCTTCTATATTAAGGATGATGCCGGTCATCGGGTCAAATTCATCAAAAAGTAATATTTTCTGCTGTTATGAATAGGAAGTGCTCCCTTTTGGGGGCACTTTTTTTTGCTGCACCCCGCTATTTGCCTATTGGAAAGATCCTCTTGTCGCACTATCTACTGCCGCTTCTTTAACGCTGTCTCCATTATTACTTCCTGCTGGTGCATAGCCGTTCGGCTGGCCGGGCATTGGACTATCACTATAGGTTGAGCTGTCGGGCATACCCAAATCACCGGGGTTATCATTTAAATGTTGTCTGTCCCCCTGGCCACAGCTCATTATAGCAATCGCCAACAGGGCAGCTGTCGCCCATAATCCGATATTTTTTTTCATAAAAACTAATTTGGTCATTGGATAAATGTCATGCCACAAAAAATGCTCCGAACTGCACAAGTGTCTCACAAAAATGCCCCCCAACCGTCTTTAAAAATCACCCCTTTCTTAAGGTGATCCAAGCTATGAAAAGAACCTGCTAATAAATTTAGAATACCTGAAGAAATTGCTTTATTTCTGCGAAATAATATCGATTTTATCCCAATTTATGATATAAAATTAATACTGCTTTTATTAGGAATTCATATCTTTAGCCCGGACAAAAATTGACACTTTTAAGCTATTGCATAGAAAGCGCCTTAGTAATTAACCCTAGAATAAACCCTGCATGCAGCAACTTTTTCAAAACCTTATTAAGGAGTTTCAGTTACCGCTATCCAGCCCGGTTCTAATATTTTCCTTAATACTGCTAATTATACTTTTTGCACCTATTGCATTAAAACGATTCAATCTGCCTGGTATTATCGGACTTATTATTTCGGGCGTTATTATCGGGCCCAAAGGCCTGGATATTATTGCCAATGACTCTGCCATCCACCTTTTCTCGACGATCGGGATTCTCTATATCATGTTTATTGCAGGCCTGGAACTCGATTTACAACAATTTAAGAAACATCGTAATAAAAGCCTGGTTTTTGGCTTTTTTACCTTTTTTCTTCCGCTGATTATCGGATATCCGGTCTGCAGGTATATTCTGGGCTATGATTTTAATGCCAGCTTTTTAACAGCCAGTATGTTTGCTACACATACACTGGTAGCTTATCCCATTGTCAGCAAACTGGGTGTATCCAAAAATATTGCGGTTGCATTAACGGTTGGCGGTACCATATTAACCGACACAGCTGTGCTGATCATTCTGGCGGTTATTATGGGCAATGCCAAAGGGGGCCTGTCTGAAGAGTTCTTTATCAGCCTTGGTATTTCCATTATACTGTTCTCTGCTTTTATGTTTTTGGTTATCCCCAGAATTGCCAAATGGTTCTTTCAGAAAATGGAGAGTGAAAAGCACGCGCATTATATCTTTGTATTAGCAGTCGTATTCTTTGCGGCCTTCCTGTCTCAGGTGATTGGCCTGGAGCCGATTATCGGTGCATTTGTTGCCGGCCTTGCACTCAACAAACTTATTCCGGAATCCTCGGCCCTGATGAATAGAATTGAGTTTATCGGAAACTCTCTGTTTATTCCCTTCTTTTTAATTGCGGTGGGTATGCAGGTAAACATCAAGGTGATTACCGCAGGACCAATGGCGCTTGTTATCGCCGCAACATTGACCATCGTTGCCGTAACGGGTAAATGGCTGGCTGCCTGGGCCACCCAACATATTTTCAAATTATCCAAAGACCAGAGAGGGATTATATTCGGACTTAGCGGTTCACATGCCGCGGCAACACTCGCCGTCATCCTGGTAGGCTATGAAGCACATATCCTGGATGAAAACATTTTAAATGGCACTATCATACTGATTTTAATCACCTGTATCATTTCTTCATTAGTTACAGAGCGCTCAGCCAAAGCAATTTTAATCCAGAATGAAACCAAAGGTGTGGTTGCTGAGGAAAAAGAATCCTCCAACAAGGAAAACATTATTGTTACAGCATCCAAAGCCATCAAATTTGAAAAGCTCCTGGAGTTGGCGCTCCTGATTAAAAACAAAAAATCTGAAGCACCGATAACGATTTTATCGGTCGTGCCCAATAATGAAGAAGCAGAAGAGAATATTATTAAATCCCGTAATAAACTCCATGAATTTATTACAATGGCCTCTGCTACGGAAATTAAAGCAAATATAGTTACTACATTAGATCACAACGCCTATAGCGGTATTGCAAGGGTGGCTAAAGAGTCGATGGCAGATATTGTGATCACCAGCTGGCCGAACAGAGCCCGCATGCTGGATCTGTTCATAGGAGAGAAGATGGAAGGAATTATCCGGAGTGTAGGCAGAAACCTTTTTATATGCCGCCTGCAAGGGCCGCTGGTGGCCAGTAAACGAATCGTCGTTGCTTCTCCGCCTTTGGCGGAGTTAGAAAAGGGGTTCGACCTATGGGTGCGCAAAATTATCCGGCTGGCGGAAGAATTAACCCTTCCTGTATTTCATTATGGCCACACCCACACCCAGAGCGCCTTTAAACAAAAAATCAATAAAATGGGCGTAAATATCTCTTATTTCTATCATAGCTTTGAAGACTGGGATAACTTTGCCAGCTTCACACGTTTTGTTAAACCTGAAGATTTGTTCATTGTCGTTTCTGCCCGTAACGGATCCGTATCTTATATGGGTGTTCAGGACCACTTACATTATAAGCTGGACAGATATTTTGAGAACAACAGCAAGATCATTATCTATCCTAAACAGGAAGGATTTGTGGCAGGAGATGATAATTACGAAGAAATTAATCTTAGCCCGCTGAACCGAAGCCTGGATGCCTTTGAACTGGTCGGTAAAGGCATTAAAGACTTCTTTAATAAAAAGCAGCCTTGATCCATTCAACTGGAATAAGGCTGCATCCAAACCCGATATACAAAGGACAAAATACTTGCTTATTGCCAAAGAGCGGTGAATGTCAGCTGACATCCTTTTGCCTGCCTTCTGAGAGTTGTTCCAGCAACTTATCATTAAAGGCAGGCAGGTCCTTAGGAGACCGGCTGGTAATCAAAAATTCGTCAACGACGACTTCCCGGTCCGTCCATTTAGCCCCTGCATTGATCAGATCCGTTTTAATAGAGGGAAATGAAGTCATTTCTTTCCCCTCTAATAAACCAGTCTCAATAAGCGTCTGCGGGCCATGACATATAGCCGCTATGGGCTTGCCTGCCTCACTGAATTTCTTTACAAATTCAATAGCTTTCTGGTGCGTCCTTAATTTATCCGGATTCATCACGCCGCCAGGCAAAACCAAAGCTATATAATCGTCTGCATCTGCCTGATCAAGGGGCCGGTCAACTTTAATTTCCACGCCCCAGTTCCCTTCCTGCCAGCCTCTGATGGTATAGGGCTCAGGAGAAATCACCTCTGCCGTTATACCTGCCGCCTCTAAAGCTTCCTTAGGGCTTGTCAGTTCTGATTGTTCAAACCCTGTTTCTGACAGTATAGCAACTTTCTTTCCCTTCAAGTATTGCGCATCTTTCATGGTTCACTAAGTTTTTTATTCAAATAATAAGTGGTGCGAAGGCTGTGCCAGAACAATTTAATAGTAAGGGCGCCTCAAACGCCTGTCTTCTAATGGGCACGATCCGAAACAATTTGCCCCATTGCTTCCGCAGTCACCCTACTTTCTTTAATTTTGTCAAAACATGGACGGCAGCTCCAGTTCACTCATAAACCTTAATCCTCATGCCAGTATCTCCTCTCCAGACACAAAACAGATTGCACACAGCCGGACTTATTGTCATCAACGACAATAAATTGCTGCTGGCTTTCAGCAACAACAAGCGCGCCTGGTATCTTCCCGGCGGCAAAATAGATCCCGGAGAGTCCGCTATCCAGTCACTGATCAGAGAAATCGAAGAAGAACTGCAGGTAGAGCTCAGTGAGACCGATTTAAAGCCATATTATCATATTTCAGCGCCCGCATTTGGAGAAGAAAATAACCTGATCATGGAGCAAGACTGTTTTATAGGTTCTCCCAATGACGCCTATAAGGCCTCCGGTGAAATCGGCGGAATCAAATATTTTTCCTATGAATCCTACAAGGCTCAGGAGCCTCTCGTTCCGGGCGTGATCACGGCCTTTGAAAAATTAATAGCCGATGGCATACTCAGTACCTGATTGTAAGCGCCGCCGTACATCCAATCATCTTTTTAATTTTGGTCAATGACAACCCTATCCCAAACATCGCTGGAAGATTTCTATCAGGAAATTGTCGCCCTTACCGGCCAGTCCGTAGATGACCTTCTGCCGCCTGATTTTCAAAAAGAAGTAGGACATTTTAATGTTTTTGATATCCAGCGGACGTATAAGGACGTTAAGGCACATCATACCATGCCGTATAACCGCAGAGCCTATTACAAGATCAGCTGCATTCAGGGCAAAAACAGAGCAGAATACGCCGATAAAATCATTAACATTCAACAGTGCGGGCTGCTGTTTGCCACACCAAAAGTTCCTTATCACTGGACGGCAATAGACGGCGAGCCCCAGGGAAGCTTTTGTGTCTTTACAGCAGATTTTCTGCCTCAAAGCAAAACCGGCATCGCGATCGACGAGCTGCCCCTGTTTAAGTCGACAGGGACACCTGTTTTTGAGCTCTCGGAAGAAAAAGCAGCAGAAGTCACGCAGATCTTTCGCAAAATGCAAAAAGAGATCATGGCGGACTATCCCTATAAATATGACCTGCTCAGAAACTATGTAATGGAACTCATTCATTACGGACAGCAGCTGCAGCCCCAAACAAGTATCAGAACGCCTCAGAATGCGGCCTCCCGCATATTATCTCTTTTTATCGAACTGCTGGAAAGGCAATTTTCCGGTACAGGCCAGCAAAGATTAGCACTAAGAACCGCTGGTGATTATGCCAACCGGCTGGCCGTACACGTGAATCACCTCAATAAAACGATCAAAGATCTGACCGGTAAATCTACCACAGATATTATCAGCGGCCGGTTAATACAGGAAGCCAAAATACTGCTCAGACAGTCGCCGCTCAACATTTCAGAAATTGCCTATACGCTTGGTTTTGAAGAAACAGCACATTTTTCCAATTTCTTCAAAAAACACACAGGCGCCAGCCCTAGCTCATTCAGGATATAGAGCACCTGAGGCATTATTTGAATTTTACAAGTATCTCTTTGAATCCTGTAACGACAGATTATTCAGATTGTCTGAATTTTGCATTATCAATCATTTAATTTATAAATGCATATAAATATGACAACAAATACAAACAAAATAGCCTTAGTCACAGGAGGCTCCAGAGGGCTGGGCAGAGATATGGCCCTGGCACTCGCAACAGACGGAAATGATGTGATCATCACTTATAACAGCAACAAAGAGCAGGCCGAGGCGGTGGTTAGCCTTATCAAGGCAAAAGGCGTATCTGCAGCCGCCTTTCAGCTGGATAGCAGTAAAACAGAAAGTTTTGACGGCTTCTTTCAAACCCTGAGTGACTATCTCAATGCCAACTATCAGGCGTCAAAGTTTGATTACCTCATTAATAACGGCGGGACGGCCCTGTATGCACCCTTTGATAAAACTACGGAAGATGAATTTGACCGGGTTATTAATATCCATTTTAAGGGTGTATTTTTCCTGACCCAAAAGGCATTACCTTTTTTAAACGATAATGGCGCTATCGTGAATGTCAGCTCGGGGCTGGCCAGATTCTCATTGCCGGGATCCTCCGCTTACGGAGCAACGAAAGCTGCCGTCGATTCACTTACCAGGTATATGGCCAAGGAACTGGGTAGTCGTGGCATCAGGGCAAATACTATTGCACCCGGTGCCATTGAGACAGATTTTGGTGGCGGGCATGTCAGAGATAATAAAGATATCAACCAGTATATAGCAAAGGAAACGCCGTTGGGCAGGGTAGGGCTTCCCGGGGATATTGGTGGTGTGGTTGCCTTTTTATGCTCTCCGCGTGCTGGATGGATCAACGCACAAAGAATTGAGGTATCCGGCGGTATCTATTAAACCGGAAAACAGCAAAAAATCAAAAGAGGCAGGCCCCGAATCTAAGTTGACACTTTAGATTCTGGGCCTGCCTCTTTTAATCAATATTTATCGCGTTACTGCACCTTCGAAGCCTCTGCCTCTTTCAGCATTTCTTTTACCGCTGCTTCCAATTGATCATCCTGTCCCTTTAAGAAATCTTCATATGTCAGCGGTACGCGGATATCGGGCTCAATTTGGAGCCTTTCGGTAGGTCTTTTTTCTTTACCAATGGTGGCCACCATGGGAATACCAAAGATGAGCGTCGGGTCAATTTGCCTTTCCCACCAAACTGCAGTCCCCGTTCCCGGAACCGGCATGCCAATCAGCTTGCCTATACCCAACTCCTGGTAAGCATAAGGAAAAATAAAGGCGTCGCTATAATTACTTTCACTCATGAGCACACAACTCGGTTTCTGCCATTTATTCATAGGTTCACCCCCTTTAAGGATATGTCCCTGCGGGGCAAACTTCAGGTAATTCTTTCCGGAAAGAAAGGTAACCAGATCGTCATGCAACCAGCCTCCGCCATTAAAACGTGTATCTACAATCAGTGCTTGTTTTTCCCTGTTCTTACCCATGGCCTTATCAAAGGTTTCTCTAAAACTGCCATCATCCATACCTTCAACATGCACATAGCCGATTTTACCTCCGCTCAGCTGCTCAACTTTCTTTTCCATAATGTGGGTCCAGCGTTTGTACATCAGGCCGGACTCTTTAGCAAGGCTAATGGGGCGGATCTTTTCTTCCCAGGTTTTACCGCCGGAACCCGATAACGTCAAAAGAATATTCTTACCCGCTTCATGATTCAGCAAAACCGCCCAGTCAATACTATCGGTTACAGGCTGGTTATTGATTTCCAAAAGGATATCTCCGGGTTTAATCTTACTTTTAGTTCTGTCAATAGGGCCTCCTGCTATGACTTCTGTTATTTTCAGCCCCTTACCCTGATAAGTCTCATCATACAGCAGCCCAAGGGAAGCCGTCTCATCGGCATTGGCATGCCTTGGATAGAATCTGCCACCGGTATGGGAGACGTCCAGTTCTCCCAACATTTCGCTGAGTAGAAGGGCAAAGTCATAATTATTATTGATATGGGGCAAAAAACGCTCATAGACCGCTTTATAGCCGCTCCAGTCTACACCGTTCATATCAGGCGCATATAGTTTCTTTTTAACCTGACGCCAGGCATGTTCAAATATATAACGGCGCTCCACCGCATCATCGAGTGTCATGTTGCCATCAATAGAAATAGGACTTACTTTACCTGATGCGACATCTACTTTAATAAGACCGCCTTTGGAGCTCAGAAATAAATTTTTACCGTCTTTACTTAATTCCAGATTACTGGGCGTTCCGCTAAGCTTGGCCAGGATTTTTGTATCATGGGTTCTTGGTTCCGTCACCCATAAATCAAATCCTTTTTCAAAGGCTGCCAGATAATATAATTTATCCCCGTCATTTGACAGCACATAATCACTGATAGAAGAGCTGTTAATCGTCAGCCGGACTTGCCTTTGTTCTAAATCGGTAAAATCCAGTTTAAGTATGGAATCCTTATTATCTTTAGAGAGGGTATCTTTTTTCTTATTAGGATCATGGGCCGTCAGCGCATCTGTGCCCGGACTACCTTTGCCTTTTGTGGAATCAGGATTGGATTGTTTTTCTTTGAGTAAAGCATAATCTTCCTTGCTCAGGATAAATTGATCATAAGCTTCCTTATCAAAGAAAACGCCGTAGACATCTACCTCCTGACTTCCCTGGCTGGCCAAAGACTTTCTGCCGAGCTTGCTGCTTTCCCAGGTAAGCATTTTACCGCCAAGCGCCCATTTACCGTTATACTCTCCAAATCCGCTGTTAACAGGATAAACAATATCACCCGTCCCATCTGCAGCGATGAGTGCCGTATTGCTGGACGAGAAGTATCCCATCTCATCATCGGTAATGATCCACCTGCTGTCAGGGCTCCAGTTAAAGTCCCAGTCACCATCCGCATAGGAGTGATTGTGACCCGGTGGAAGCAAAGTAACGGTTTTCTTAGTGTCAATCGTATAAACCTTCAGTATATTGCGTTCTTCCACATATGCAATCTTCTTGCCATCCGGAGACAACTTTGGCTGAAATTCATCTTTTTCAGAGGCAATCAGTGGTTGCTCTTTTAGTACTGTTGAAGTGTAAAAATAAGGTTCCTCCTTGCGGATAATTGAACACTTAAAAATATCCCAGCTACCTGCTCTTTCGGTCGCATAAATCAGTGATCTGCCATCCGGTGCCCACTGGACCATTCTTTCCTGTTGGGGCGTATTGGTGACTTTTTTAGTCTCACCGTTTTCTACTGCCGTCACGAAGACCTCACCTCTGGCAACAAAGGCAATCTCTTTCCCATTAGGGCTCAGCGCAAACTCGCTGATATCGCCACTTACTTTCTTCTCTTTCAGAATCCCCGCATCTCCGTCATTACTAAGCGCAATAGCCACTTTTGCCGGCCTGGCACCGCCCTGTAAAGTATAGATCTCCCCATTCCAGGCAAAACAAAGCGTATTATTATCACTGCGGCTAAGATAGCGAACCGGATTTGTCTTGAAATCAGTCAGCTGCGTGGCTGTCGCAATTCCACTTAAATTTTGCTGATAGACGTTTTGCGTACCGTTTTTCTCACTGAGGTAATAGACACTGTTACCATCCGCCGCAAAAACAGGCTCTCTGTCTTCGCCATTGAAAGCACTTATTTTTTTATAGGTTTTGCCGGGAATATCCATCACCCAGACGTCTCTGGTAACAGCTGAGGTAGCATGTTTGCGCTGGTCGCTCTCATAACCTTTGATATCCTCAAAGACAATCTGGTCTCCCTTTGGGTTATAATGGGCAGTTGACATCCCTGCCGCACTCACCAGTAAAGGGCGCCCCCCGTTAACGGAAACCGTATAAATATTAGGGAATAATGAAGAACTAAAACGTACACTCTCAGCCGGTGCATTTCTGGATGACCTGAACAGTACTCTTTTGTTGTCGGGAGTAAAATCATAAGGGAAATCATTTACACTAAAAGCCGTAAGCCTTTTGGGAGCCCCCCCTTTGGCAGGCATGACAAAGACATCAAAATTGCCGTATCTGTCGCTCGCAAAGGCAATATAGCGGCCATCGTGGCTCCAGACCGGCATCATGTTATGTGCAGCAAATAAGGTCAACGGCACCGCCACGCCTCCTGAAGCATTCACGGTATAAAGCGTCCCTTTATATCCGAAAGCAATCGTCGTCCCGTCTGGAGAAATGGCTGGATTTTGCAGCCAGAGCGGCGTTATCTGTGCAGACAATGCCCCTGTCAGCAATGTAAATAAGCCCAGTAGCAGTTTTTTCATGTACTTGAAAATTATAAAAGCGCTAAAAAATTAGTTAAGGCTGTAAATATAGCATTTAAACTTATAATATCTTGCGATTTTGAAGTAATATCAACCCCGATGGGGCGATTAAGCGATTGATACACTATGTATGTACATGCAGCTAAAAGGCAGCCCCCGGCCGGGAGCCACTAAAAACCGGCCGTTTTTAACCGGCCAGTAAATATTAAAATAATTACATATCTATATAATCCCTATCCAGTTTTATATACCTGCTGCAGAAAGTATGAGAAGAACACAGCCTGCCGGATCTGCCGCTCTGACTGACTAAAAGCTAATCAGCAATGTCAACCTTAATAGCCTGGCCATTAGCGACGCCACTGATTAATTCACCATTATATTGAATTGTATAGGTACCTGCCTTTTCAATCTTATAGCCTTTTTTTAAATCAAAACGAACCGATTCACTTTGACCAGGGGCGAGTGTATGGTAGGTGTCGGCCGGCGGCGGCATCATTCGCTTGGCCATCGGTCCCAGATATGAGGCTTCATTACCATCAGCGTCTTTGACGGTCAAAAATTTACTGATCATCCCCTCAAACGGCGTGTGATAAGCCGTAAACTTCAGGGTGTCCTTTGTAGGATTGGTAACGGTAAAATTTATGATCAGGCTATCCGTAAGATGCGGTGTCGCTGTTTCGCATTCCAATATCGCATATAGGGAAGTATCGGACACTGGCGTATTGTCCTTGCCTGCTGTCGTTAATGAATCGGCGTTGGAGGACCCTGCGTTACCTACCTGCTGACACCGGGTAAACATAACGATGGCCGCTAAGGCAAGTGCGCCACCCAGAAGCTTTTTAATCATTTTAATATCATTTTGATTATCAGCAAAAATAGCGAAAAACATGTAGAAATAAAAGGTCTCACAACACAAGCGGTGGCAGGAAATTGCCACTTTTTTTGCAACCATGTTCTTAACGGGGTTCTAAAAAGAGAAGAAATCATTATTTTAAACCTGTCCCTTATTGTCATTATGTTTATCTTTGAAAGCATGAAGTTCATGGCATTTATTCTAAGCATCACGATCATGGCGTTGTCCCTTATGCCATGCAGGGATATTAATGCCGGTACAGCCCAACAATCACTTACCATTAATCAAAGTAACAGGGCACACCAATGTAGTCACGACGACCACTGTAGCCCATTTTGCCTTTGCAGTTGTTGCGCAACAGCTACCACCTCTGAAGCCTTCCGTTCCACCGTCCGGCTGGAAGCGCCGGCTGTCATTACTATAAAAAAAGAATATCGCATCAGGAATATAACTTTTTCCTCCAGTTTCCTGGGTAATATCTGGCAACCACCCAAAGACCAGATAGCTGCTTAGCCCCCTTATTATTTACTGATTACACTTATTTTGTCGTTATTGTACAAAACAATACGTTTTGTGCCTAGCGCCATTGACATAGTACCAATGGGAGTGCCCTTCCGATAGGAGGCATAGCCAGCCATACAACCCTGACATAGGATACATATTCTTTTTTCACCCCTAATCATACTTTGAGCGTGTTAGATCGTATTATTAAATTCAGCATTCAAAATAAGCTGGTTATTGCCATGATGACCGTTGGTCTTATCATATGGGGCATCTGGAGCGCCACCAAACTGCCGATAGATGCCGTACCGGACATTACCAATAATCAGGTACAAATTATTACCAATTGCCCCACACTTGCCAGCCAGGAGGTAGAGCAATTAGTCACTTACCCCATAGAAACGGAAATGACAGGACTGCCCGAACTTCAGGAGATGCGTTCTTTTTCCAGGTTTGGCATCAGTGTTATCACCCTTGTTTTTAAAGACGACGTCGATATTTATTTTGCCAGACAGTTAATCTCCGAAAGGCTAAAAGCAGCCGAAGCTGTAATTCCTGCCTCTATTGGCAAGCCCGTAATGGCACCGGTAACCACTGGACTGGGCGAGATCTACCAGTATGTCATTCATCCCAAAAAAGGCAGTGAGGATAAATACTCCGCCATGGATCTAAGGACACTACAGGACTGGATTGTCAGCCGTCAGCTAAAGGGAATAGAAGGCGTCGCGGAAATCACCGGCTTTGGAGGGATCTCTAAACAATACGAAGTCGCCATCAACCCCGATAAACTCAAGGCCATGGAGGTGACCATCCCGGAGATTTTCACCGCCCTTAAGAAAAATAATGAAAATACGGGGGGAGCATATATTGACAAAAGACCTAACGCCTACTTTATCAGAGGCATCGGCAGGGTCAAAACGCTGCAGGATATAGAGCAAATAGCGATTAAAAGCAGCCCTGATGGCATTCCTGTATTAATCAGGGATGTAGCCAGGGTGGGATATGGGGCACCACCCAGATATGGCGCCATGACTTATAATGGAGAGAAAGAAGTTGTTGGCGGCATCGTACTGATGCTCAAAGGAGCCAACAGCAATGAGGTGGTCCAAAGCGTGAAACAAAGAATGAAGACCATCCAGCAGTCTTTACCAAAAGATATCATCATCGAACCTTTCCTCGACAGGTCTAAATTGGTAAATAATGCGATCCATACGGTTGAAAAGAATCTGATCGAAGGCGCGCTTATTGTCATTTTTGTACTCGTGATCTTCCTGGGTAATTTAAGAGCCGGGCTCATTGTCGCCTCAGCGATACCACTTTCCCTGTTATTTGCGCTGGGTCTCATGCGTGTCTTTGGGGTCAGCGCCAACCTGATGAGTCTGGGGGCCATTGATTTTGGACTTATTGTTGACGGGGCTGTAATAATTGTTGAAGCCACTTTACATCATCTGGGCCTTAGAAAATCCATGGCCCGACTCAGCCAGGCAGAAATGGATCAGGAAGTCTTTTTTTCGGCCTCCAAAATACGGAGTAGCGCGGCATTTGGAGAAATCATCATTCTGATCGTGTATATCCCTATTTTGACACTTACCGGCATTGAAGGCAAAATGTTTACGCCGATGGCCAAAACAGTCAGTTTTGCCATCTTAGGCGCTCTGATTCTCTCTCTGACCTACATCCCGATGATGAGTGCTTTGTTTTTATCAAAAAACAAAACACAGAAGCCTTCTTTTTCAGACAAAATGGTGCAAAAATTTCAAAACATATACAAGCCGTTGCTGCAAAAAGCCATCCGGTTTAAATTTCTGATTATTAGCGGAACAGTTATTTTGTTTGGCGCCAGCCTTTTACTTTTCAAAAGCCTGGGAGGTGAATTCATACCGCAACTGCAGGAAGGCGACTTTGCATTCGAGTTTGTTCTGCCACAGGGCAGCTCCCTTTCCCAGACCACCCAGACAGTCATGCAGGCAGAGCGTATCGTCAGGCAATTTCAGGAGGTTAAAATGGTAGTAGGCAAGACGGGGGCAGCAGATGTGGCCACCGATCCGATGCCGATGAACCAAACAGACATTATGGTAATTTTAAAGCCTAAAAAGCAGTGGCCATCAACACTGGGTTATTATCAACTGGCCGATAGCATACAGCAAAAGCTAGCGGTCATACCAGGCGTAATAGCAGAACCCAGTCAGCCGATTCAAATGCGGTTTAATGAGCTGATGACCGGTATCCGCCAGGACGTAGCGGTCAAGATCTTTGGAGAAAATCTGGACACACTATCTGAACTGGCACCCAGTGTCGCAAGAATCATTCAAAAGATACCTGGCGTCAGTGAGCCGGTAGTGGAACGCACCAGTGGCCTGCCTGGCATTTCTGTACTATATGACAGAGCAAAAATCTCGGCCTATGGGCTCAATATTGAAGATATCAGCCGGGTACTGGAGACCGCTTTTGCAGGACAGACTGCAGGGCAGGTCTTTGAAAATGAAAGGCGGTTTGACCTGGTCGTAAGATTAGACAGCGCACACCGGCAATCGATCAGTAATGTAGCGGACTTATATATTCCGTTGCCGGGTGGCAACCAGATCCCCTTATCACAGGTCGCCACGGTCGCTTACAAGGAAGGGCCCGCTCAAATCAGCCGAGAGGATGGAAAGCGAAGGGTGGTCATCGGTTTTAATGTCCACGACAGAGATGTCAGCAGTGTAGTAGCGGACATTAAGCAAGCACTTGACAAAGAACTCGAACTGCCTACAGGATATTACCTCACTTATGGCGGTCAGTTTGAAAACCTGCAGCGCGCCAGTAACCGGTTAATGATCGCCGTCCCTGTTTCGTTACTGCTCATATTTATGCTGCTATATTTCACCTTTAAATCCATTAAACAGGCGACACTGATCTTTACGGCCATTCCCATGAGTGCTATCGGCGGCGTACTGGCACTTTACCTTCGGGGAATGCCTTTTTCCATCAGCGCCGGCGTGGGCTTCATTGCGCTGTTCGGTGTAGCCGTCCTTAATGGTATCGTGCTGATAGGAACGTTTAATCAACTGGAAAAAGAAGGAATAAAGGATATCTTCAGCCGGGTAATGCAGGGAACAAGAGAAAGACTACGCCCTGTTCTCATGACGGCCACGGTAGCCTCTCTTGGATTTTTGCCAATGGCCATCAGCACGGGGGCAGGTGCGGAAGTACAAAAACCGCTGGCCACAGTTGTTATCGGAGGCTTGCTCACAGCTACCTTTTTGACGCTGTTTGTTTTGCCCTTGCTATACATCCTGTTTCACACAAAAATTAACTTTAAAATGAGGCCTATAGCAAAAATGCTGACCGTACTGGTCCTATCCGGCTTCGGCTATAAAGCAAGCGCACAATCCATCAAAATCCAGTCAGCTGATCAGGCGATCGGTATCGCACTGGAAAACAATGGTGCCGTCAAAGCCGGACAACTGAGACTCAACGGTGCGAAAGTACTTGAAAAAACCGCCGGTGAACTTCCAAAACTCAATTTGGGAACTGAACTGGGGCAGTTTAACAGCCATCAATTTGACAATTCCTTTCAAGTGTCACAGTCCATACCTTTTCCTGGTTTGTTCACTGCCCGTAAACAACTGGCCCAGGCAGAGTCAAAAGCCAGCGCTCTGGAAAACAGAGGCACCGTAAATGACCTTAGAAAGCGTGTCCGCCTCTCTTATTACCAGATACTATATTTGCAACACAATCAACAACAGTTAGCGTATCTGGACAGCCTGTATCAGGATTTTATCCGGATCGCAGAGCTGAGGTTCCGGACAGGGGACACAAAAAAGCTGGATATCACCAACACGAGGGTCCAGAAGGGGAAAATAGCGCTGCTTGCCAAGCAAAATGGCACGTATCTGAACGCCGCTTATCAAAATCTGCAGATGCTGCTGAATACCCGTGACAGTCTTGAAATTATTCCAGCGCCAGACTATCAGCCATTACCCCTTGATCAGTTACTGGATAGCACTGATATCACGCTACACCCCATGGTACAGACACTCTATCAAAAATCAGCCGTCGCCGCAAAAAACGCCCGGGTAGAAAAAGCGAAAAACGCACCGGATCTTACTGTGGGCTACAACAATCAATCGCTCATCGGGCTGCAAAACATCAGTGGTCAGGAACGTTTAATTGACGGAAGTAAAAGATTTAGTTATATAAATATAGGCATTGCGATTCCATTAAGTATTGGTGCAGGCAAGGCAAGGGTAAGAGCCAGCCAACTTGAGGCAGACGCAGCTATGGCGGAGGCGGAGCAAAAAACAAAAGACCTTCAAAGTAGCCTGGCCAATGCCGTCAGCCAATATCAGCAGGACCAGTTATCCTACCAATATTACAAAGAGCAAGCGCTACCTTCCGCTGCACAAATTGTTGAGGCTGCAAAAACAGGCTACACATTGGGCGACATCGGTTATGTGGAATTTTTATATAGTCTGGAAACAGCCACAGATATCCGGTTAAACTACCTGAAAAGCATTCAACAGCTCAATGAAACAGCAATTCAAATTTACTATCTGACCAATCAATAATACATTATGAAATTTTCATTAAAACAAGGTTTATATGGCGTTTTTATTATTTCTCTTTTAGCAAGTATATTATCTTCCTGTAACGGAGACCGAAACAGTGCCAATACGCCTGGCGCAAAAGATTCATTAATAAATAATTCAGCACAGAAAGAAGCTTCGGTGGAAAACACCGCATCCGCTGTTGCCACCTTAAGACCCGAACAAATAAAAGCGATTGATCTACAGCTCGGCAAAATTGAAAATAAAGAACTGACGGCTACCATAAAAGCCAACGGGGCACTCCGTGTCCCAAATGAAAGCAGAGGTAAGGCAACACCATTATTTAGCGGCGTCATTAAAAAACTAAACATTCAGCTGGGAAGCCATGTCAGAAAGGGTCAGGTTATTGCTACTGTCAGCAACCCGGAGTTTATTCAATTACAGGAAGAGTATATTTCTTTGGCCAGTAAAATAGTACTGGCCACGCAGGAGGAGGATCGGCAGAAAGCCCTTAATAAAGGCCAGGCAGGGGTGTTGAAAAATCTACAAAACGCTACTGCAAATCTAAAGGCGCTCCGCACAAGACAGTCCTCTTTACGGCAGCAACTGAACCTTATGGGAATTAACCCTGCCAGTCTGGACAATGCTACGATGCGCTCTACGCTGACAGTCACCAGCCCGGTCAGTGGTACCGTCAGCCAGGTATATGCAGAAATAGGCAGTTATGTAGATCCGGCCAGCCCGGTCGCAGAAATCGTCAATAATGATGCGCTGCATCTGGATCTACAGATATTTGAAAAAGACCTGCCGCTGATTCAAATCGGCCAGATCATTCATTTTACCCTGACGAATAATCCTGCCAAAGAATATGATGCAGTGGTATATAGTATAGGAGCAGCCTTTGAAAATGACAGTAAGACCATTCCTGTGCATTGCCGTGTAAACGGAGATAAAACAGGGATGATCGACCAGATGAATATTACCGGAATCGTCAGCCTGAGCAAGGCTATAACACCCGCCGTTCCAAATGGGGCGATCGTCAGCGAGGGAGGAAACGACTTTATATTTGTGGCCATTGACTCGCCGGCTTCAGCGCAAAACAAGCAATTCAGGAAAATGCAGGTGATAAGCGGCGTTTCCGAACTGGGCTATACCGCCGTCACTTTTGTCCAGGCGCCACCGGATAATGCGCAAATCGTGACAAAAGGAGCGTTCTTTATCAATGCGACACTGACCAATGTAGAAGAGGAGGAGTAAGTTCTGACATCAAATCACAATCAAAAGAGCAGCGAGAAAGGCGCTTTCATTAATTCAGGTAAACACAAAAGCGCCCTTCTCTCTTTACTTATTTCTTATGGACATTTAACAGGCCACTGCTATAAATTAATTCAAACAGCCCCCCTTCACATTCTATTTCCAGCTGTACGGGAACGGGCCGGATTTTAATGGTTGTCGGAAACCAGGTTTCCTTGTCGGCGTAATTTGGAATAAGTACACGCCCTTCAGCAGAACCGTTGGTACCAAACGATATCAGGTCTCCTTTCCAGAAGGGTGATCCGCATTCTCGTTCCAATACGGAATTTATATACGCAACATTCTCAGTTCCCAGACCGATCTCATTAATTGCCAAAAAAGAGCGCCTGTCAAATGCGCCGCTGCGGTCGTTGTCCAAATCGTTATGGGCAATACATTCAGCAATGTTACCAGCAGGATCATAGAAATAGAATGAATCAGCATTCCAGCTATCAAAGTGAACTGTTTTCTTCCCTGGCAAAATGTCAATGATAGCCACACGGTCACCCATCCAGGCCATGGCTTCCAGCAACTGGTTACGGGGAACCAAGAAGCAATAATGATACAAATAAGGCGTTAACGCCCGCTTAAAACAAAGCCTGGACCAACCCACCTGAACGCAAAACCCATCTTTAGAGGCATTGAGTATCGTAAAACCCAGTACCTCTTGATAAAACTGGCGAACCTCCTCCAGCCGGGTCGTCTGAAGTATGAGAGATCTGATTTTCACTATCTGAATCGTTTTATACGCTCATTTTAAAATTCCAGCTCCTGTGTAATGAAATCCTTTACACCTTCTGGCCCTGTCAGGTTCAGCCACAGATCATCATTTGGGCCACTTACAGACAAAGTAAATACCAAAAAACTGCAACAGGCCTTTTCTGCGCGGATCAGCTCCAGAAGCTGTTCTAATATTACGCCGGAGCTTTCAAACCTATAAGCAAAACCGCTTTCCAGTTCCTCTTTTTCCAGTATTTTTTGGCGAACAACGTCCAGTAAACGGGCCTTCCTTTCCCTTAGCCCCGCCGCTGTCAAAGTGCAGCTTATTTGCTGATGACTATTCTCAGCCAGACGGAGTTTATGATTAAAACTACTTTTCATAAGTTAGATTACGCTTAATATCTGCTAATTTCACCCGACATTTCGTAAGCCAGACCCTTTTTTCACCTTATCGGTTCACGGCCTTTTGCAGTGCTTCCGGATAACGATCGCCATGAATTGCCGCATTTTCTGCCAATGCACTAATATGTTCCAATTCTTCATCAGTCAGTAAAATTTCCACTGCACCGATATTTTCTTCCAGTCTTTTAAGTTTGGTCGTACCTGGAATAGGAACAATCCATGGCTTCTGTGCCAGCAACCAGGCCAGCGCTATTTGCGCAGGGGTAGCTTTTTTTTGCAAGGCAATCGTTTTTAATTTATCGACAAGGGCCAGGTTCGCCTTTCTGTTTTCTTCTGCAAATCTCGGAAGCTTACTTCTGAAATCTTCCTCACCAAATTTTGTATCTGCCTGAATAGCCCCTGTCAAAAAACCCCTTCCTAACGGGCTAAAAGGTACAAAACCAATCCCGAGTTCTTCCAGGACATCAAAGAGTTGTCCTTCCGGCTCCCGCCACCACAAAGAATATTCGCTCTGCAGCGCAGCTACCGGCTGTTCAGCATGTGCCTTTCTTATGGCCTCTGTACCTGCTTCGCTCATTCCAAAATGCCTGACTTTACCTTCGCGAATCAGATCTTTAACCGCGCCGGCCACTTCTTCGACCGGAACTTGTGGATCTACCCTGTGTTGGTAAAATAGGTCAATATAGTCCGTTTTTAATAAGCGTAAGGAGTTCTCAGCGACCTTGCGAATATTGTCCGGGCTGCTATCCAGTCCCTGCGCGGGATTACCATTCTTAAATCCAAATTTAGTAGCAATCACGGCCTTATCCCTGTTTGAAGCGAATGCTTTGCCAAGTATAGCTTCATTACCGCCCTGACTATAGGCTTCTGCTGTATCAAAGAAATTAATACCCAGGTCAATCGCCTTGTGTAACAAATTAATAGCATCAGATTCGCTAGTGGTGGAGCTATATGCATAACTAAGTCCCATGCATCCCAATCCTAAAGCAGAAACCTCGAGGTCGCTATTACCTAAAATTCTAGTTTTCATAATTTGATATTGATGATGAGCAATAACCGGCAACAGGCAATATTCAATTTACCGGTAAGGTACCACCTCAAATTTACGAATCCCTTTTGGCAATATGACGTTAAAAAGAGCTTTAATGCCGGATACCTGGTTTAATCATAACAAAAACAAAACCCATTACATTGTGCGATCTTTCAGCCCGGAGATTCCGGTTACTATTTACCATGTAGGAGGTGATCAAATTTAATTTCAGCTCTTTATATTTCCAAATGACCAGCTTGCCGCCAATTTAAATACCCTTGTCTGCACCCTTCAGTGTGTATATTCAGGCATCCGATGGATCTTGAAATCAATAACTGTAATATCAGCATCTTTTAGAGGACTTTCAAAATTTCAACACGGGAAACAACGACTATAATTATGACCTGAATAGTAACCTAGTCTAGGATTTGAACAAAAAAATTTCGAGCATCAGCTATAATTATTTAAATTTACAAGAAATAATTCCTGTATCAGGTAAAGGAACCAATTTATTAAACACACTTAAAGGTTATATAAATGTAAGCATTCTTCCAACCACGTATAGTTAGTTTTGTGCCTGAATTGTATTATTGCATTGTCAATTTATCAGGCTTATGCTTTCTTACTCCCCCCATTATCGATATTACGTCTATGGTTCTGCC
>Ga0164243_10001427_pt1 | contig 40419 bp, 33 predicted proteins | sample OricompcompostOP_FD_108781 | JGI IMG/M metagenome (GOLD analysis project Ga0164243, IMG submission 108781) | Organic Plus compost microbial communities from Emeryville, California, USA - Original compost - Organic plus compost (OP) | ecosystem: Engineered > Solid waste > Mixed feedstock >... | reverse complement strand
TTGGGGACCCGCGCGGCCAGCCGCTCCGTCGTCTCGAGCGTCGTCTCGAAGGTCTTCAGGTTGCGGTTGTTGATGCCGATGAGCCGGCAATCAAGGAGCAGCGCACGCTCCAGCTCCGCCTCCTCGTGCACCTCGGCGATGGCGTCCATGCCCCAGTCCGTCGCCGCCGCAGCGAGGTCGCGGGCGATGGCGTCGTCGACCTGCGCCAGGATGATGAGGATGCAGTCGGCGCCCCACGCGCGGGCCTCTGCAACCTGATAGGTATCGAGCATGAAGTCCTTGCGCAGGGCCGGCAGTGATGTCGCCGCGCGCGCCTGGGTCAGGTATTCGGGTGCCCCCTGGAAGGACGGCGCATCGGTGAGCACCGACAGGCAGGCCGCGCCACCCGCCTCGTAGGCTTTGGCGAGCGCCGGCGGATCGAAGTCGGCGCGGATGAGGCCCTTCGACGGGCTCGCCTTCTTCACCTCGGCAATGAGGGCTGGGAGGCCCGTGGCATGCTTCTTCTCGATGGCGCCGGCGAAGGACCGCACGCGGGGAGCGCTGCGTGCCAACTCGGCGACGACATGCAGGGGAGCCGCCGCTTTGGCGCGGGCGATCTCTTCCAGCTTGTAACGCGTGATCTTGTCGAGGATGTCAGCCATGGGGGGAGAATACGCCAGCGGGTGCCGGGCTTGCTAGCCGCCGGTCCCCCCCTTGGTCAAGCGGGGCTGGCTAACCGGGCTCGTCGGCCTGCACCTCGACAATACCGGTGTCCGGCTCAAGCACATAGACCATCAGGTCGGGACGCTCGCGCTTGAGACGCCCGGCCAGACGCCGGCCCGCGGCGTGGTGAGCAATGTGTTGCTCCTCGCTCCATAGGCTCTTGGCCGGATCGTCGGCGTCGAAGGCATCCTGATAGGCCTCCCCCCAGACATCGATCGCGGCGGCGAGCTCAGGCGATAGGCCGAGGTCCTCGGCCGGGAAACAGCCATAGAGATCCTCGTCCAGCGCCCAAAGCGGATCGCAGCCATATTCGGCCATCAGCTTGATGCGCTTGGACAAGTGCAGCGGACGCTCGGGCGCCCCGGGGGCAGTGCTGGCGTCGGACAGAGAGTTCCAGCCGGTGCTGGCTTGCTTCTGCGGCTGCCACCACAGCACGCGCGCGACATACGCTGCATAGAGCCCAAGCGCCGCGGCTACGGCACCAAGCTCTACGATCGTGGCCTGATCGAGGGCGGTGAGACGTCCGCGCCAGGCTGCCCAGGCGATGAATGCGGTCGCTGCAAGGAAGATCACAAACGCATTCGTCGTCTGACGGCGACCGCGGGGATCTGGTGGGTCCTCGCGGTCGAAGAAGAGCGGGGCGAGGACGAAGATATACGCCGCTTGGCCAAGCGCCGAGGCGACGAACACCCACGCTGCAAGCTCGAGCCCAGCGAGCAGCAGCACGCCGCCGGCGAGCACGATCGCAGAGGCGGCGATGAGCCACACCGTCTGCGCCGTTTCGACTCGGCTCGGCGCCTTCATGGAGATGGCGGCGATGGCACGATCGAAGAAATGCGAGGTGAGGCCGGCGCGCGTCGCGACAAAACCGGCGAAGGCGTAGAAGGCGCCGATAATGCGCAGGAAAATATCAGTCAGCTCAACGCTCTCTGCCATAACGGCTCCGTTTACGGCGATTAACGATGGAATCCCAAATTCATTGCGGTCCGCGACGTGTCTCACCCTCTCCTTGCCCAAAAGAAATCGGATATAGCTTTGGCAACTTTGCGCCGACCGGCGCCCGGGCCAGCACAAGCACCACAAACCCAACTGGAGGCACGATGCGCAATACGCCCGTCCCAGCTTCGCGCGCCGCGTTGTTCGCCGCGTTCGGCTGTGCCTGCCTTGCGTTCGTTCCGCTGCCCGCCCGTGCCGTCGATGCGCCACCCTCCGGCAATGGCGAGACGGCACCCGTCAAGGCGGCCATGGCCGAGTATCGTAAGCAGCTCGCCGAGTACAACAAGGCGTGGGAGGTGTTTGAGAAGGTCGCGGCGCCCTACTGGCGCGAGGTGACCGAGAAGCGCTCGCGCCGGCGCACCAAGGCGGCCAACAACATCCCCCTGACGGCCGACGACTATGTGATGAAGCAGCCGCCAACCTACACCGGCCCCGACAAGCCGGAGAACCCGCTTGCGCCCAAATCGCGGGGCGAGGTTCCCGACGTCTCCGACTTCCTTGCCAACGCCAAGGCCGAGTTCGATTTCACGCCCGAGCCGCCGGCCGACGAATCTGCATTCAAGCGCGCTTATGCAAAGGTCGCGTCCGCTTCCGGACTCACCAAGGAAGCGGCGGTGAAGATCTACGGCTTCGAATCGGGCGGCGATGGCAAGTATGATGTGCAGGCCGGGCGCGAGTACGATCCCAAGGCCAAGGTGATCTCGACGGCGCTCGGCTACAACCAGCTCCTGACCACCAACACGGTCGGCCTGCTCGCCGAATACGGCGACGAGTTCATCGCCTCCGTGAGCGCCAAGGCGGATGCCGCCGAGGGCGAGAGGAAGGCGCAGCTCAAGGACAAGCTCGCCAAGCTGAAGAAGATGGTCGCCTTCGCGCGCACGGTGCCTAACGACTGGAACGCGCATGGACGCCTCGCCGGTACGCCGAAGGGCATTGGCGTGCACGCGCTCAACCTCGACATAGACGTCGGCCCGATGCTGCAGACGCGCAAGCTGACGACATCGGTCGATTTCGCGCGCCGCAAGGGCTACACGAAGCCTCTCACTGCCGCCGAGCTCGAGATGATGAATCTGACCGGCGACGGCAACGGCTTCGACATGGTGACCATGCCGACAGCGCTGCGCGAGAAGGTACCGACCTCGAACTTCTTTCAGCGGGGTGGCTACGAGCGCAATCCCGTCGCGGCGCGCAACAATACGGTGGCGAGGCTCATCGCTGCGACCGACGCCAAGATGACGCGCGAGGCACAGCTTTCCGGCGCCAAGGATCTTGCCGCCGCCTTCGACGCCGCAGTTAGCAAGGCCGAGAACGCGGAGCCGGAGACCCGCTGAGCCGGGGGCTTATTCGCACGGCACCGACAGCGTCAGGCCGGAGCTGGGGAAGAACTTCTTGCAGCCGAGGTTCTTGTCGGCCGTCGCCTGCTCGACGTGCTTTGGCGGCTGCGCCTTATCGGTTTCGGGAGCGGCGGTCGAAAAGGTCGAGTTCTCGTTCTGCGGCCGGAACTTCTCCGGCGCGGTGACCGCCTCCTTCACCTGGTTGGCGATCGACGAGCCCGTCGTGGTGATGGAGGAGTGCTCGGTCTCCGCCGCAACCTTTTGCGGTGCGGCAGGTGTGGCTGCGGCAGTTTCCTCGGAAGCCGTTTCGCGCTTTGACTTGGATGTGACCTTCTTGGTTGCGCGCTCGCGGCGTTCGCGCTTCTCGGACTTCTCCGAGTAGCTGCGCTCGCGCCTTGAGGGCTGCGCCTGATACGTGCTCGAGCTCGAGCCGCTGTTGACGACGGGCGGCACGTATTCGCACGAGATGCACGCTTGCGCCGCGGGAGCGTAGGCCGAGACGGCAGCGACAGTCGAAGCAATCGCGAGAATCTTCCAGGTCATCATTCTCTCCGTGATTCTCACCGTGCCATGCGGCCAACGCCACGTAACGTTACTTATACCCGATACGGATCGATTGTGGGAGCCGCAATCTGCAGCGCTTTCGAGAGCGCAAATGTCTATCGGCGGGCTAACCAAATTCGCGTGCAGGACGCGGGCTGGAACACGCCAACCCGGCTCGCGTTGCGTCGTCGGGGATGGAACAGACGAAGGAGAGCCACCATGCGATCACCCATCCTTGCCATCAGCGCAGCCGCGGCGCTCAGCCTTGGCACTTCGTTGGCGCTGGCGCAGGAAGCCGGGTTTGGCAACGACCCCAACGCATCCAAAAATCAGGTCCCCGCGCCGAGCGTGAACAATCCTTCCGACCCGGCAGCAGGAAACCCGGGCTCGGCGGCGCAGATTCCAACCGCGCCGCAGAAACAGGAGGATCTCTATGACAACAACGCTTCGCCGCCGCCGGGCGGGAGCGCCGAGGTCCTAACCAAGCCGCAGACTTCGAACCCCGTCCACTAGTCCACGGCCGCGGGCAGGTGCGCGTCCAGAGAGACGTGTACCTGCCTTGCCGCCTTACGCCCTAGGCGGCCGACGGCGATCTCGGAACCAGGCCCGGTATTCCGTCATCTTCGAGCGCTGCGCGCCAGACGCGCGCCGCTTGCACGTCGCAGCTTCCTCGCTGCCGTCGGGGGCCCCCCACCGCAGCTCGACGCAGTCGTTGACGTTGTAGGCCATCTCGAGCCCCGGCGAGCGGTCGATTACGTCCTTCAAGGTGATCGTCCACTGCGACCCGTCGCTGCGCGTATAGTCGAACTTGCGTGCCGCCATCTCGCTCGCCAGCACGCTTTCGAGCTCCGCTTTGACGTCGGCGATGTTCTTGCCCTGCGGCATGGCATAGCGCTCAGGCCGCCGGGCGACGCGCTCTGGGAAGTTGCGCACGACGTCAATCGCGATGAGCAACCGCAGATCGCGCGAGGGGGTGGCGAAGTCCTCCCATGCGCCCGTCGTCTCGAAGATCGAGGCGCCATCGGGCATCGCCACCTCGGCGCCGCCACCCGTTTGGTACTTGCGCCCGTTCTCGACCGAGGTAACCCGTGTCCTCACCTGTTCATCGAGCGAGGTGATGGCATCGAGCATCGCCGCCTTTGGATCGAGCGGCTCGGGCGACATCACGTCGTCCATGCGATCGTAGAAATCCTCGATGCCGAGCTTCGCCTGATCGAGCGAGAAATCGGCATAGTCGGGGTTGCTGGCAATCTCCTCGTTGGTGAGGCGGCGTAAGCCGCCCTTGGTCGCAACGATGGGACGGAAGCGCTTGAACCCTGGAGAACCGAGCGCGGGGTCCTGCGCGAAGAGGAAGTTTCCGCGCCAGAAGCGTTTGCGCGCCACCGTTCCGTCCGGTTGCCCGTCGACGGCGAGGAACACGCCTGCCGCGCCGCCCGACTGGGGAATGCGCTTCACGAGAACGAGGATGTGCCCATAGGGGTCCGCGTAGACGGTTCCCGGGCGCAGTGTCTCCTGCTTCAGCGACACCGGATAATAGTCGGAGTTGTTGTCCTCCGCCGCCGTGCGCCCCGCACCTGAATGCACGGCGTTGGCGAGGGTCGTGCGCAGATAGAACCCAAATCCCGGCACGAGCCCCGCCGGCCGTTGCGGGACCTTCGTCGCCTGGACTGAGGGCGCAGGCGCATCGAACATGCCGAAGAGACTGCCGCCCGAGGCAACCGTCTGCGGCGGCGGCGCAGGAGGTGGCTCCTCCTTCTGGATGTTCCACCATGCCGGGCAGCGCGGGGGCTGGCCGCCGCCGCCGCGATTGCATTTCGCATATCCGAACGGCAGGCCCATCTTGAAGGCGAAGTAGGCGCGCAGGAAATAGGGGAGGTCGGCGCAATCGGGCCGGATGACGAGGCCCTTCTGGTCCTCGCCGAGAGCCAGATGATTGTAGAGGAAGTTGCGCGATCTATCGCGCAGCACCTCATGCAGCGCCTTCCACGACAGCGACTGATCCATCGGCGCGTCGAACAGCTTCTCGACCCACGCAGAATAGAGGTTCTCCGTGTCGCGGTTCCATGCGGCGCGGATCGGCCAGACGCTGCCCGCCGTCGCGCGCGGCCCACCCGCGGATGTCTTGCGCACCTCGACCTGACGCGCGAAGGCACAGCTTGCGTTCGAGGTCAGCCTGACCTGCCAGGTTCCGACCGCCGGCGAAGCGACTTCCGCCAGCCACGAGTAGGGCGGGCCGCCGAGGCGTTGATGCGTCGCGGTCGCGACCTTCCCGTCCGGGCCGATCAATGAAAGCTCGCCATCGATGGGCTGCTCGGAGGTGACGATGATACGTAGCGGCGTGCCCTTCGACGGGCTGAGCGGCGAGGCAAGCAAGGCGATGCCGCTGGTCCCCGCGCAATCGCTTGAGCGACCGTTGCCCGAGACGCCTTGAGCGCTGGCTGTCAGCACCGTGAGCAGCACGACGAGCAGCGCGCCGGCAATGGGCAGGAGCGCTGGCAGAGCGTCTGAAAAACGGCGTGCAGGAAACAATCGCGCCCCCGGTTTTCACCTGCGGTCCGAAATGCGTGCAAACCCTCTGGCCAAATAATGGCAAAATTTGTCGCAACGGCACGCCAGGGGAAAGTTACCCCGGTTCAGACGTAGGCAGAGTGTTAGAGGGCTTCGTTGGTGACGGCGACGAGCTTGTCGAGCGCCCGCCCCGCCGAGCCATCGTCGATGGCACGCGCGGCCCGCTCTGCCCCCTCGCGCAGGTCGTTTGCCTTGCCGCCGACGATCAGTCCCGCGCCGGCATTGAGCACAACGATATCACGGAAGGGGCCTTCCTCGCCGGCCAGCAGTTGGCGAATCGCCGCCGCGTTAACCGTGGCATCTCCGCCCTTGAGGTCTTCGAGCGTCGCCGGCGGCAGCCCCGCATCGGATGGGCGCACCTCGAACGTACGGATCGCCCCGTCCTTCAATTCGGTGACGCGTGTCGGTCCGGTGGTGGTGATCTCGTCGAGGCCGTCCGAGCCATGCACCACCCAGGCATGCACGGAGCCGAGGTTGTTCAGCGCCTCGGCGATGGGCTCGGTCCATGCGGCATTGAACACGCCGACCACCTGCCGTTTGACGCCGGCGGGGTTGGCGAGCGGTCCCAGCAAATTGAAGATGGTGCGGATGCCGAGCTCGGCGCGGGCCGGTGCCCAATGCTTCATCGCGGGATGATGCATGGGCGCCCACATGAAGCCGACGCCCGATTCGGCGATGGCGCGCGAGATGACCATCGGCGGCACGTCGATCTTGACGCCGAGCGCCGTCAGCACATCCGAGGCGCCCGACAAAGACGACACCGAGCGATTTCCGTGCTTGGCCACTGGTACGCCGGCGCCGGCAGCGACGATGGCCGCCGCGGTCGAGACGTTGAAGGTGTTGTGGCCGTCCCCGCCCGTGCCGACGATGTCGATCGCGCCGGGCGGCGCCTCGACAGGCAGCATGCGCTCGCGCATCAGCCGCGTCGCCCCGGTGATCTCGGGGATCGTCTCGCCGCGCACGCGCAGCGCCATCAGGAACGCAGCCATCTGCACTGGGCTCGCGACGCCCGACATCATGGTCTCGAAGGCTTCGCGGGTCTCCTGCTCGGTCAGGCTGGCGCCGGTCGCCACCTTCTGCATGAGAAGCTTCAGCTCGGTGGCGGGCATATCGACCTTTGCGCGAGACCTAGGCGGCGTCGCGGGTGCCCGGCGCGTTGCGGCGCTTGGGGCTCATGCCAGCGAGCTGCAGGAAGTTGGCGAGCAGCGCGTGGCCCTGCTGGGAGGCGATGCTTTCGGGATGGAACTGTACGCCGTGCACCGGATGCGTCTTGTGCTGCAGTCCCATGATGAGACCGTCGGCGGTCTCGGCGGTCACTTCGAGATCATCCGGCAGGGTGCTGCGCTCGACGATCAGCGAATGATAGCGCGTCACGTCGAACTCTTTTGGCAGCCCCTTGAACACGCCCTTGTTGGTGTGCCGGATGGTCGAGAGCTTCCCATGCAGCGGTTCGGGCGCGCGGATCACCTTGCCGCCATAGACTTGCCCGATCGCCTGATGGCCGAGGCACACGCCCAGCAACGGCACCTTGCCGCCGGCCTTGGCTATGAGGTCGAGGCATACGCCTGCCTCGTTGGGCGTGCACGGACCCGGCGACAGCACGATCGCCTTAGGTTTCTTCTTCATCACCTCGTCGGCGGTGATCTTGTCGTTGCGGATCACCTCGCAAGGCGCGCCGAGCTCGCCCAGAAAGTGGACGAGGTTATAGGTGAAGCTGTCGTAGTTATCGATCAGGATCAGCATGGCGAAGGGTGTAGGGAGCCGGGGCGGAAGCGTCAAGTGAGGCGCGCAGGCGTGAGGAAGCGGCAGAGCTGGCCAGCGCCGGGCGCGATCTCGCTCCAGCTTTTGACATCGAAGCTCAGGACGGCGAGCGCCGCGGTAGGAAACTTCTCCGCCATCAGCGCGCGAGCCTCCGTGTCGCCGCCGCCAGTGAGCATCTGGGCCAGCTCCTCGAGCCCCGGATTGTGCCCCACCACCATTAGCCGCTGTGGCTTGCCCACATCGGAGGGAAGCTTGCGCAACAGGGCGAGCAGAGTCTCCGGCGTCGCCATGTAGATGGCATCGTCATAGATGACCTCGGGCGCTGGGTTGCCGAACGCCGGCAGCGCCAGAGCCAGGGTCTCCTTGGCGCGCGCGGCCGACGAGCAGAGGATGAGGCCGGGCCGCAGGCCGAGGGCGGCGACCTCCTCTCCCATGCGCGGCGCTGCCTTCTTGCCGCGCTTGGCGAGAGGCCGGTCATAGTCGGAGAGGGCCGGGGTATCCCAGCTCGATTTGGCATGGCGCAGCAGGAGCAGCGTGAGCATGCCGCGACGATGGCGCCGACGCCGGTCCTGTCAAGACGTCTCACATCGGCCCCAATCCCGGCATCCACCATGTTTTGGGTTCACCATAGCTTGTGGCGTCGTCGCGATACCGGCGCCGACGGTTATCGGCTAGTTTGGCGCACTGCCGCGATCGTCGCGGGCCGAGGGATTTCATGTTCGAGTTTGCGGGCCGAGTTTGCCGGCGTCTCGGTGAGCCGATGGCCGCCGCCTGGCGCACTGCCTGCGCGGCGGCAGTACTGAGCCTTCTGCTCGCCGGCTGTGCCACCACCGAACGCCTGCCAGCGGTGCCGCTGTCGCTGGCTGCAAACGCCGCGCCGCTCGATATTGCCGATGCACGCTTCTATGGCGACACGGACATCGACCGCATGTCGACGCTTGCGACGCAGGCCTATCAGCGAGCCAAGGCCGCTGGCCTGGTTGGCGGCAAGACCGGCAAGCAGATGGATCGTGCCTATCTGGCCATTTCCGGTGGCGGCGACGACGGTGCGTACGGCGCTGGCCTCCTCGCCGGATGGACCAAGCGCGGCGACCGTCCGCAGTTTGCCATCGTGACTGGCGTCTCGACGGGCGCTCTGTCAGCGCCATTCGCCTTCCTTGGCCCAGAGTACGACGAGCAACTCAAGCGCATTTACACCGAGACGTCTGCCGAGGACATCTACAAGCCGCGTGGCTTCATGGCTGCGGTGGCCGATGATGCCATCGCCGATTCAGCGCCGCTGCGCGATCGCATTGCGTCGTTCGTCGATAAGCGCATGGTGCAGCGTCTCGCCGAGGAATACGGCAAGGGCCGCGTCCTCCTCATCCTCACGACCAATCTCGACCAGGGCCGGTCGGTGATCTGGAACATCGGCGCCATTGCCGCCAGCGGCCATCCGCGCTCGCGCGAGCTGATCGTCGAGATCCTGCTCGCCTCGTCCGCCGTCCCCGGCGTCTTCCCGCCGGTGATGCTCAACGTGTCGGTCGACGGCAAGGAATATCAGGAGATGCACGTCGATGGCGGCACCGTGGCCCAGGCCTTCCTCTATCCGCCTTCCTTCAACCTGAAGAACAAGATGAAGGAACTCGGCATTAAGAACGTCAAGCCCGCGGCGTACATCATTCGCAATGGACGACTCTATCGGCCGGAGGAGAACGTTCAGCGCCAAACGCTGAAGATTGCCCACCAGGCGATCTCGACCATGACGGCCTCGAGCGGCGTCAACGACCTCTATCGCATGTACCTGACGACCAAGCGCGATGGTGTCGAGTTCAGGCTCGCCTACATCGAGGACGACTTCCGCCTCGCCTACAAAGGTCCCTTCGACAAGGGATACATGAACGCGCTGTTCGAGCACGGGTATGAGGTCGGCCTTGCCGGCTATAACTGGCACACCAAGCCGCCCGGCTACACCGACTGAGCCGGCGTCACCCATCCGAGCCAAGAGCCACGGTTCAGAACCGGGCGCTGCCTTTGACGCCGACGGCATGGATCCGCGTCGTCTCTCCGATCTGCCCGTCATACGAGAGGCGCAGCGCAGCATCATTGCCGTTGATGACGTCGAGCCCGGCACCGACGAGCCCCATCGCGTCGTCGAGATCGGTCCGGATCGTGAACGGTGCAACGCCGGCCGGTGCGTCGGCAAACGATGCGGCGACGGCGAGATCGTCGCCTGCATAGAATACGCCGCCAAGTCGGATCATCGGCCGCACGAGGGTTCCGTTCCCGAGCCAAAACTCGGTGCCGACCTCGACCGATGGTGTGATGGCGAAAACAGTATTGCTTGCGCTCTCCACGCTGAGGGCAGCGCCGCCCCCACCGCTCTCGGTGAACCCGCCGAGCTCGAGCTGCGTCACGCTCGCGTCGAGTATCGGCTTTGCATAGAGGTGCGGTGACCCGAGTACATAGGCTGCGCGCAACGATGCAGAGAATATGCCGAGGTCGTGTCCGCTTTCCGCAATGCCCGTGAAGCCGCCGAAGGCCATCGGCCGGCGTGTGTCGTAGTGAGCCCCGCCGCCGGTTAGGGTGCCGGCGAGCAGCAGCGCACCAGGATTGTACTTGAGCGCAATGCCGGCCTGACCCAGATCGCCATCGCTCGTCGCGCCAGTCGCCGTGTTAAGGGTGCTTGACTGATATCCGCCCGCAAACCCGAGGCGCCAGACGTCATCGAGCGCGATCTGCGCACCGGCATTGAAGAGACCTGCCGTCTCGTTGAACCCGATCTGCTGGCTGGTCGAGTTTGTGTTGAGGAAGCGGGCGCTGGCGCCGGCCCACAGGCACTGACCCTCGCGGATGATCGAGGCCGTATCGGTGCCGTTCACCTTGCACGAGAGCAGGCTGCTGGAGAACGCGAGGCCCGCATAGAGCGCGGAGATCTCCGCGTCGGCGTAGATCTCAGGCGACAGTTGGTCGAGCGCGTTTTTGTATTGCCCGAGATCATCGACATTCAGCAGGCCGAGTAGCGCCGGCCCTAATCCGCCCGCGCCGCCTGTAAAGACGTGATCAAGGCTTAAAGCGATGGCGCGCTGGTTGCGATTGAGCCCATCGACCGCGAAGTCGACCGCAATGCCGAGATAGACATCCTGACCGTTGGGATCGAAGAGCAGCGTCGAATGCAGCGCCGGACTCGCGACAACGCCGAGCCCGTTGTCGATCGCCCCGTTGGCTGCAGTCAGGATCAGGAAGCTCTGCGCCGCGCCCAGCGGCAGGCTGAGCAAGTTGACATCGACCTTGCCCGCGAGAGCGGCAGTATCCACGAGATTGATATAGTCGCTGGTCGCCGCTTGCGGATCGAGATCCACGGCATAGATGCCATCGACGTTCTGAACCAGGCCGCCAAAGGGGTTTTCGGTCGTCAGCACGGTGCCCCGGCCACCTGGCGCAATCGTGCCGTCGTTGATGATGACGCCGGCGCTCAGCTCTTCCCCAGAGTTCAATAATGCACCGGCATGGTTGTTGAAGACGGCGCTGCTGGCACCGAACGCGAAGACGTTGCCCGTCACCGTGGCGAAGTTGTCGACGATCACGTCGTTCCCGGTGGCGAAGATCGCGAAGCCGGTGCTGTTGCCGATGATCGTTCCATAGTTGCGCAGAGTGGCGGTGTTGCCGCTCAGCCCTATCGCATCACAGCAAGGGCCGCCGATGACGGTACCATAGTTCTCGACGAGGGCGTCTTGGCCGGAGGCAACGATGCCGGAGGAGCCGACGCCCGTTGCTGAAACATTCCCCAGCGAAATGACGGTCGCCGTGCCGCTGCCGCTGACAGCGTCGATGCCGTCGGCCGAGACGCCGGTCGTCGTGATGTTGCCGGTCGAGACTACCGTCACCGATCCATCTGTGAACGCCAATATGCCGGCGGCGCTCACGCCCGTTGTCGTGATGTCGCTATCGGAATTGACGGTGATGTTGCCGGTGAGGCTTGTTGCAGAGATACCGAAGGCAGCCTCGAAGAGGCTACTGCCGGCCCCACTGGTCGATATGTTGCCGCGTGAGGATATGCGGATATCGCCAGCGTTAGCCGCGGCCGCGATGGCGGCGCTGTCAAATCCGCTCGTACGGATGTTGGCCGCAGCATCGATGATGATGCTGCCGTTGGCGCTCTCCGCGTAGATGCCGGGTGTATTTGCGCTCGTGGTGAGGATGCTGAAGTCGCCGGTATCGACGTTGAGCACCACGTTGGCGTCGCTGGTGAATTCGACGCCTGGCAGCGACGAAGCGATGTCATTCGTCAAGCCGAAGACGTTGAGCGTCGTAAACGGGCCGCCGCCGTTGTGAAGCTGAACGCCGGTCGCCAGATCGCCGGTGCAGTCGCGCGCGCTGCCGGTATCCACGCAGCCGGCACGGGCGCTGCCGCCGTCGGCAACCAGCATGGTGGCGCCAGCGACGGCCGCCAGCCACGTGCGCAGAAGAGAGAAACGGAATATCGCTGCCAAGTCTGCTCTGCCCGTCAATCGAGTGGATCAGCACGCGAGACGAGCGCGGGACGCAACCAGACGCCCAGGCTAGCAACGCTTGTGCTGGCAGAATCGAAAGGATGTAAAGGCCCGGGCGGTGCTTCTCACTTCGTGCGTGTGGCGAAACGCACGGCCTCCTCGGCGGCGCGGAACAAGGCTTGTGCCTTGTTGATGCACTCCTGCTGTTCCTTCTCGGGCACCGAGTCGTGCACCAAGCCAGCCCCCGCCTGCACGTGCATTGCGCCGTCTTTGATCAGCGCGGTGCGCAGCACGATGCAGGTGTCCATCTGCCCCGCGGCAGAAAAGTAGCCGACACAACCAGCGTATGGGCCGCGCTTTGACTTCTCCAGTTCGTCGATGATCTCCATGGCGCGCACCTTGGGCGCGCCGGAAACGGTTCCGGCGGGGAAACCGGCCATCAAGGCGTCGACCGCGTCATGCTTCTTGTCGAGGCGACCGACGACATTGGAGACGATATGCATCACATGGCTGTAGCGCTCGATGAAGAAGCGCGCCGTCACGTCCACGGAGCCGATCTCGGCGACACGCCCGACGTCGTTGCGGCCAAGATCGAGCAGCATCAGATGCTCGGCGCGCTCCTTGGGGTCCTTCAGCAGCGACTCGGCGAGCGCCTGGTCCTCGGCGTCGGTCGTACCGCGCGGGGCCGTGCCGGCGATGGGGCGGATCGTGACTTCGCCGGCGCGGACGCGCACCAGGATCTCCGGGCTCGAGCCGACGAGGGCGAAATCGCCGAAGTCGAGGTGGAACAGGAACGGGGAGGGGTTGGTGCGCCGCAGCGCCCGGTAGAGCGAGAACGCCGGCAGCGAGAACGGGGCCGAGAAGCGCTGCGAGACGACCACCTGAAAGATATCGCCGGCGACGATGTAGTCCTTCGCCCGCTTCACCATGCCCTTGTACTCGGCCGGCGTGGTGTTGGAGGTCGGCTTTGGCGCCGCGAGCTTGCGCGGGCTCGCCGAGGGCGCGTGTGGCAGCGGCTCGTCGAGCGCCGCGACGGCCGTCTTCAAGCGTTTGCACGCCGCCTTGTACGCCTTCTCCGCCGGCACCTTCGCGTCCGGTCGTACCGGCGTGACGATGATGATCTCGTCCTTGATGACGTCGAAGATCGCCATCACCGTCGGACGCATCAGTACGCCGTCGGGAATGCCGAGGCTGTCGGGCGGCGGGCTTGGCAGCCGCTCCATGAGCCGCACCGTGTCATAGCCCATGTAGCCGAAGATGCCGGCGGCCATCGGCGGCAGCTCCGCCGGCAGGTCGATCCGCGACTCCTTCAGCAGCGCGCGCAGAGAGGCAAGCGTCGGCTGCGGCTCGGACTTGAAGGCATCTGGCTTGGCGCCCGGTGTGCGGTTGATGAACGCCTTTTCGCCTTCGGCACGCCACACGAGATCAGGCTCGAGGCCGATGACCGAGTAGCGTCCGCGCGCCGCGCCGCCCTCGACCGACTCGAGCAGGAAGCTCATCGGCTTGTCGGCCGCGAGCTTCAGGTATGCCGATACGGGCGTCTCGAGGTCGGCGACGAGGCGCGTCCAGACGACCTGCGGCGCACCCTTGTCGTAGCGCTGGGCGAAGTCAGCCAGCGTCGGCATCGCTTCCATTTGACCGGGCCTTGCCCTCTTGGCTCGCTCGAGCGTGCTCATTTTGGCCCCGCGAACTGGCGGCTATTGCAGGGTGTCACCGCCGGCGGCTGCACCGGTGACCTTCTTGAACTCATCCTCGTGGATGCGCGTGCCGAGGCTCTTCTGTAGAGCCAGCACGTACTCGCTCAAGACCTCGTCGGCGAGCTGATTGCGCAGGTCCGAGGTGATGGTCGTACGCTGGGCGTCGGAAAGGGCCGGCGCGGGCGTGATCTCCGTCACCTTGAAGACGATGCGCGTCTTGTCGTTCGAGTCCGGTGCCGAGGCCGCCTTGCCCTTGGCGAGGGTGAAGGCGCGCGTCACCGCGTCCTTGCTCATCCCCTGCGGGGTCGTGTTGCGGTTGAACGGCGGGGTCGTCTCGGCCTTCGCGGCACCCGCGGCCGTCGCCAGCGTGGCCATCGGCTCACCCTTGTCGGCGCGCTCGACGAGCTTGGCGGCGAGCTCGCCGACGAGGCGTGCGCGCTCCTTCTGTACGTAGAAGGTCTTGACGTCGGCTTTGACCTCGTCGAACGGCTTCTGCTTCTGCTCGATGACGTCGAGCACGTCGACCCACGCGAAGCTGTTGCCGTCAAGCTCGATGACGTCGTTCTCGACCCCGACGCCGCTGGCGAACGCGACCTGCAGCACGGCATTGGGATCGCTGATGAGGATGGCGGGGTGCCCATCGCGCGCCTTGTTGCTGCGGTCGACCTCGGGGATCTCATAGAACTGCAGCTTCATGGCTTCGCCGATCTCCTTCAGCGACTTGCCCGCCGAGCGCTGGTCCTCGACCTGGTCCAGCAGCGTCTGCAGCTGCTCCTCGGCCTTCTTCGTGGCCAGCTTGTCCTTCACCTCGCTCTTCACGTCGGCGAAGGTGCGGTTCACCGCCGGCTGGATGTCGGTGACGCGCAGCAGCACCGTGGCGAAGCGTCCTTCGACCGGATCCGACACCTTGTCTTTCGGGAGGGCGAAGGCGGCGTCGGCGATCTTCTGATCGATGAGCCGGCTCTTGGAAATGAGGCCGAGGTCGATGTCGGAATCCTTGGCGCCCGCCTCCTTGACGACGTCGCCGAACGACTTGCCGCCATCGAGCGCCTTCTTCGCCGCTTCGGCCGCAGCCTTGTCCTTGAAAGTGATCTGCTGGACGCGCCGGCGCTCGGGAATGTTATAGGCGTCCTTCGTCTCCTCGTAGCTCGCCTGCGCATCGGCGTCCGAGATGTCGATCGACTTCTTGATCTGGTCGATCGACAGGACGAGCAGCGCGAGCTTGCGAAACTCGGGCGCCATGAAGTCCGCCTTGTTTGCGTCGTAAGCGGCCTTCAGCTTCGCCTCGTCCGGCTCCGGCACGGTGACGGCCTTGTCGGCGTCGATGGTGAAGTGCTCCGCGACGCGCGTCTCGTTGCGCCAGGCATTGCTGAGATCGACCAGCGCAGGCGGGACCGCGACGCCGTTGATGAGCGCCGAGGTGACCTGCTCGCGTAGCTCGTCGCGGCGACGCAGTTGCAGGAAGCCGCGCTCGCTGAGGCCGAGGCGCTCGATGACGTTCTCGAAGGCGAGCCGATTGAACTTCCCGTCGGGTCCCTTGAAGGCCTCGTCGTTCTTCAAGCCATCGACGAGGGCCGTATCCGATAGCGCAAGGCCAAGCTTGTCGGCGTGCTGCTCCACGGCCGACCAGGCGATGAGGCGTGCCAGGACGCGATTATCGAGGCCATAGGCATGCGCCTGCTCGCTGGTGATTCGCCGCCCGGCCTGCTGCGAGAGCATGTTGATCTCGTTCTGGAAGGCCCGCTGATAGTCCTCAGCGCGAATCTCGTGCTCGCCGATGGTGGCGAGTGCACCTTGGCCCCAGCCGCGGAACACGTCAGCGACGCCCCAGATGGCGAAGCTCAGTACGAGCAGCGCAAAAAGGATCTTGGCAACCAGTCCTGTGGAGCCGCGGCGAAGGGCGTCGAGCATGTGAAGGGTCGTTCCATTCCCTGGGGGCCGACAGGTGACGGAGGCGCGAGGCTCCGGGTCCCGGCGGCGCGTGAGTGGCCCGCAATTCGTGCGCGTGGCCTTGGTGCGGGCATGATATGAAGCGCAGCCCTTGCAGCTTTGCAAGTTTGGCGTGGAGGGACGCCCGAATGCGCATGGGGGATCATTAACATGGACGCGAATTCATGAAGGGGATGCGATGACTGTGGGGCCGATCCGGCCGCTCGTCGCCGGCAACTGGAAGATGAATGGACTTTCCACGCAGCTCGGTGAGGTGCAGGCCGTTTGCCAGGGGTTGCAGGACGGTGTCCACGCTGACGTGATGATCTGCCCGCCGGCTACGCTGCTGACGCAGATGGCGTTGGCGCTCAAAGGATCGCGCGTCCTTCTCGGCGGACAGGATTGCCACCCCTCGCCATCCGGCGCCTTCACCGGCGACATCGCCGCTGAGATGCTGGCCGATGCTGGCGCACGCGCCGTGATCGTTGGCCATTCGGAGCGCCGCACGGCCCACGACGAGCGCGATTGCCTGGTGCGTGCCAAGGCCGAGGCAGCGCACAGGGCCGGGCTCGTCGCCATCGTGTGCATCGGCGAGACGGCGGGCGAGCGCGCCGCCGGTCTGACCGAGGACGTCGTCTGCCGCCAGTTGCGCAACTCTGTCCCCGCTGCCGCGACGGCGGCTAACACCGTCGTCGCCTATGAGCCTGTGTGGGCCATCGGCACTGGACTGACGCCGACGGTGGAGGACGTGGCGCGCGTGCACGCGCGTGTTCGCGAATCGCTCGCCGACCACTTTGCCGGCGAGGGCGCCGCGATGCGCATCCTCTACGGCGGCTCGGTCAGGCCGACGAACGCGCGCGAGCTGCTCGGGATCAGCGACGTCAATGGCGCCCTGGTCGGCGGGGCGAGTCTCAAGGCGGCCGACTTTCTGGGCATCATATCCGCCTACGGAACCTGAGTGCTCGCCACAGCGTAGGAATCACGGCAACAGGTGTTAGAGTTGCCTCACGTCCACGATGAGCGAGATATTTTCTCGATGAGACGCGCGGGACATGCAACAGGGGCCTTGCTGCTGGGAGCCGTCATGGCCAGCGGCCCTGCACTGGCGGCAAAGCTCGACAAGGAGGCGTGCGCGGGCCTCGCCAGCGAGCTGGCGGCGCTGGCTGCGACGGGCATCAAAGCCGATATGGAGCGTGGTCCGTCTTGGGGTGTCGCCAACCTGCGTCCCGAGCGGTTGGAGAGCGTACGGCGCGTGCTGGAGCTCGAGGACCAGCTTGAATTTCGTTGTGGCTCGCGCGGGATAGCCAAGCCCAAGGAATCTCCTGCAGCGCCGGCGCCCACTACGCCCGCCATCGACGCGCGTGCCGCCACGGCGCAACCGCCGGTCGCCGGCGACGGCGAGGACAGCCCTGCGCCCACGCCGGCGAGCAATGCCGCCGTCGCGCCCCCACCGCCAGGAAACAAACCGCAGCCCGACCGTGCGCCGCCGGCCGCCGCTTCGCTGCCGGCGCGGACCACCGTGAAGCCACCTCCAACGCTTCCGGCCGCTGCCGCGGCTCCCGTGCCCGAGGCGCCGGCGGCCGCTGCTCAACCGGCGCCAAATGCAGGCGCGGTCGGCGTGACGAAATCATTGCCGGCAGCTACGTCGCCGACCGCGCCGCCCAAGCACATGATGGCAGCAAATCCACCCCCAACGGTGCCTTTGGCCGATTCCGAGCCGCCGCCCGCTGGGGGACCTCCCGTCACCAGGCTTGGCCCGCTGCCCAGTGCCGCCAGCACGGTCGCCGCACCCACAACGCCCGCCCCCGCCCCGGGAGCTGTGGCGCCCGCGGCTAAAAAAGCCGGTGACCCCGCGCCGCAGGCGGCAGCGCGCAAGAAAAGCCCGCGCCGTACTCCGAACAGCGCCTACGTATCGCCCGGCGAGGTGAGCCCGTACTCACTGCCGGGAATGCGTTAAAACGCCGGAATTCCGCGGTTCCGAATGGGCCCTACTAGCGAGGCAGGGCCAACTGCTATAGAACGCCGCATCAGGCCGTCGTAGCGCGGCTCAAATCACAAAGATTGCTGAAGAGATTGCCATGGCCACCGCACTGCTCGTCCTGCATCTGATGATCGCCTCCGCCCTGGTGGGCGTGGTGCTCCTGCAGCGCTCCGAGGGCGGCGCGCTGGGCATCGGTGGCGGCGGTGGTGGCGGCTTTCTGACTGGGCGCGGCACGGCCAACCTTTTGACGCGCACGACTGCGGCCCTTGCCGCGGCGTTCTTTGCTACGAGCATCCTGTTGACCCTCGTCGCTCAGCATTCGGCGCCCACGCGGTCGATCTTCGAAGGCGCACCCGGCGCGGCCACGGCGCCCGCTGGCGAGGCTGCGCCTGGAACGCCGGCTCCCGCCGCGAAAGCCCCCGAGGGCGCTCGCGGCGGCATCCTCGACAAGCTGCAGTCGCCCACTGTGCCGCAGAACCGTTAAGTCTGGCCGCTGGCCTGTTGATCTGTTGCCTTTGGGCACTATGCGCCCGGTCGTCTGACGCTAAGCTCGGTGCGAGTCTCAACCGACGAGCACCGGAGCGCACATGCGCCAGGCAAATTTCGCGACCATTTTCGTGTTGGCGCCGAGCGCCGTCCTGCTCGCCGCCTGCGCCGGCACTGAGCTGACGCCCGTCGCGTCGTTCAGCGCCTCCAACTACATCTCGCCCTCCGGTTTTTCCGAGACCAAGGTGAGCGACACGCAGTATCAGGTGAAAGCCGTTGGCACCGAGGCGACGCCGAAGGCGCGCATCGAGAAGATCGCTCGCGCCCGCGCCGCGCAGATCGGCGTCGAGGAGAAGCTCAAATACTATAAAGTTACCAACGTGCAGTTCGGCGCCGTCTGCTCCAAGAAGCACGAGTTCTATAAAGGTGGAGCAACCCAGCCCGGCAGCCGGCAGACCGTGCTGCTTGACGTCGTCTACGCCAAGGAGCAACTCGACCCGACCTACGTCAGTGCGGCTGAGAGCTTCGAAGCCCTTAACGGCGAACTAGGTAGCGAGTCGATCCCCTCGGATGCGAAGGCCACCGCCGAGCAGGAGGCAAAGGCCGCCTGCGGCCAAGCCACCTGACGCATTTCGGGCACGCTGCACCGCAAACATCCCGCATTAAGCAGTCATCGGGGATGAGGCGATAAAGACGCTTCGAATCTCCGGCCCCTTCGTGTAAGCCTCAAGGCCCATGCAGCAGCGGTACATCTTCATTACCGGCGGCGTGGTGTCCTCCCTCGGAAAAGGCCTCGCATCCGCCGCCCTCGGCGCGCTTTTACAGGCGCGTGGATATTCGGTCCGGCTTCGCAAGCTCGATCCGTATCTCAACGTCGACCCTGGGACGATGTCGCCGTATCAACACGGCGAAGTGTTCGTCACCGATGACGGCGCGGAGACGGATCTCGATCTCGGACACTACGAGCGCTTCACCGGCGTCCCGGCGAGGAAGTCGGACAACATCACGACAGGGCGCATCTACCAGGACATCCTCGCCAAGGAGCGGCGTGGGGCCTATCTCGGCGGCACCGTGCAGGTGATCCCGCACGTCACCGACGCCATCAAGGAGTTTGTGACGAGCGGCAACGAGGGTATCGATTTCGTCCTCGTCGAGATCGGCGGCACCGTGGGCGACATCGAGGGCCTGCCGTTCTTCGAGGCCATCCGCCAGCTCGGCAACGAGCTGCCGCCGCTCGCCTCCATCTTCATCCACCTGACGCTGGTGCCGTACATTCCATCGGCCGGTGAGCTGAAGACCAAGCCCACGCAGCATTCGGTGAAGGAGCTGCGCTCCATCGGCATTCAGCCGCATATCCTTCTGTGCCGCTCTGATCGCCCTGTACCGCCGTCAGAGCGGCGCAAGATCGCGTTGTTCTGCAACGTGCGCGAGGAGGCGGTGATTCAGGCGCTCGACGTCCCTTCGATCTACGAGGTCCCGCTCGCCTATCACCGCGAAGGCCTCGACGAGCAGGTGCTGCGCGCCTTCAACATCTCCGGTGCGCCCAAGCCCGACTTGTCGCGCTGGGAGGCCATCTCGCGTGGCGTCGAGACGCCGGAAGGCGAGGTGACGATCGCCGTCGTCGGCAAGTACACGGGCCTCAAGGATGCCTATAAGTCGCTGATCGAAGCGCTGGTGCATGGCGGCATCGCCAACAACGTGCGCGTCAACCTCGAATGGATCGAGAGCGAGATCTTCGAGCGCGAGGATCCAGCGCCGTACCTCGAGGGCGTCAACGGCATCCTCGTGCCGGGGGGCTTCGGCGAACGCGGCTCGGAAGGCAAGATCCTGGCCGCCAAGTTCGCCCGCGAGCGCCGCGTGCCCTACTTCGGCATCTGCTTTGGCATGCAGATGGCCTGCCTCGAGGCGGCCCGCAATCTCGTCGGCGTCAAGGATGCGAACTCGACCGAGTTCGGCCCCACGCCGGAGCCGGTCATCGGCCTGATGACGGAGTGGATGCGTGGCAATGAGCTGGAGCAGCGCCGGCTCGGCGGCGACCTGGGCGGCACCATGCGGCTCGGCGCCTTTCCGGCTGAGCTCGCGCCGGGAAGCCATATCGCGCAGGTGTATGGCGCACAGAGCATCTCCGAGCGCCACCGGCACCGCTATGAGGTCAACACCAAGTACCGCGAGCGCCTGGAGGCCGCCGGCCTGCGCTTCTCCGGGCTGTCGCCGGACGGGTTGTTGCCGGAGGCCGTCGAATATCCGGACCACCCCTGGTTCATCGGCGTCCAGTACCACCCGGAGCTTAAGAGCCGTCCCTTCGAGCCGCACCCTTTGTTCCGCTCCTTCATCGCCGCCGCCGTCGAGCAGAGCCGGCTGGTCTAGCGCCGGCGGCCGGCTCCCCGCAGGGGAGTCGCCGGCGCTACATAACGTGGTCTCCGCCGTCGAGCAGAGCCGGCTGTCTGCGCGCCGGCGGCCGGCTCCCCGCAGGGGAGTCGCCGGCGCCACATAATGTGCGCTGCACAGGGGGCCGTTGCGGTGCGGTCGCCGACTTCAAACCTCGCCAGCCGGCTGCACAATCTTTAAGCAGGTGCCGCCGGAGCAGGGATCTGCGATGCCCTCATGACAGCCGGAGAATGACGATTTAATCAACGTATTTCCGTAGCTTATGCGAAGCCGAAATGGATTGGCACAGTCCTTGATTACCATCATGGGCGTTAACGAACGGGCGGGTTAAATACCCGCCTGAATGCCCGACAGGGTCAAAGGGATAAACACAAAGGAGTGCTCCCCATGAAGCTCGTTACTGCCATCATCAAGCCCTTCAAGCTGGACGACGTGCGCGCTGCCCTCACCAAGCTGGGCATCAGCGGCCTGACGGTCACCGAGGTGAAGGGCTTCGGCCGCCAGAAGGGTCATACCGAGATCTATCGTGGTGCCGAGTACTCGGTGAACCTGCTGCCGAAGGTGAAGCTCGACATCGCTGTTGCCTCGAACCAGGCCGACGCGGTCGTGGCCGCCATCCGCCAGGCGGCCAACACCGGCTCGATCGGCGACGGCAAGATCTTCGTCTCGCCGATCGAGGCCATGGTCCGCATCCGCACCGGCGAGACCGCCGAGGCAGCCCTCTAATCGGCGACCCAGCGTCGCCCACCTCGCCGGGATCCCTGCGTCGCCCTTAACGGCGCGGGGCCCCGGCGGGCCTAGCCTCCGGGCCGCCGTTCCCCCCGATCGGTCTCCGCAAGCCGTCCCTCCCAAGCACTGTCATGCGTCAGCAACTCGATGTACACAGGGAGACGGGGCCCCATAGCCCGAATCGGGCGATAATCGGACGGCGGAGGACGTCGCCGCAAGGGTTCCAGTAGACGCGATAACGAGGCAGCGTCCTCCTGAACGAGCTGCGGCTTGCCGCAGCGATAAAAGCAATTGCGCTCAGGGAGTTGGACAGATGCCACTGGATCTTCAAGCACTTATCATTTTTCTCGTCATCGGTGCCATCGCCGGCTGGCTCGCCGGCACGCTCGTCAAAGGGTACGGCTTCGGCCTTCTCGGCAATATCGTCATCGGCATCATTGGTGCCTACATCGGCGCCTGGCTGCTGCCGCAGCTCGGGTTCGGAATTGGCGGCCTGCTCGGCTCCATCGTATCGGCGACCATCGGTGCCATAATCTTGCTGTTGCTCATCGGCCTCGTACGCAAGTTCGCCTAGCGGGGCGCGGGCATTCAACCGGCCGCGCCACAACGGCGCGGCCATTTGCGTTGGCGGTGCGCGCCCCGCCCGTGCCGCAAGGGACGTGCTATAGGACCCACATGACGAAGCACGAATCCCTCACCCCCAGCCCCAGCGTCTCGATCCGCGGCGTCGAGGTGGCGAACGACAAGCGCCTCGCCGTCTTCGCCGGCCCCTGCCAGATGGAGAGCCGCGCGCACGCGCTCGAGATGGCGACCGCCCTCAAGGAGGAGGCCGCAAGGCTTGGCTTCGGCCTCATCTACAAGTCATCCTTCGACAAGGCGAACCGCACCTCGCTCTCGGGCAAGCGCGGCATCGGGCTCGAAGCCTCGCTGCCCGTGTTCGCGGAAATCCGCGAGACGCTCGGGCTGCCCATCGTCACCGATGTGCACGAGATCGATCAGTGCGCGCTTCTCGCGCCTGTCGTCGACGTGCTGCAGATTCCAGCGTTCCTGTGCCGGCAAACCGATCTGCTCATCGCCGCCGCCAAGACCGGCCGCGTCGTGAAGGTGAAGAAGGGGCAGTTCCTGGCACCCTGGGACATGAAGAATGTCGTCACCAAGATCGTCGCCTCGGGCAATCCCAACGTGCTCCTCACCGAGCGCGGCGCTTCGTTCGGCTACAATACGCTGATCGCCGACATGCGCGCCCTGCCGATCATGGCCGAGACCGGCTGTCCGGTGATCTTCGACGCGACGCATTCGGTGCAGCAGCCGGGAGGGCAGGGAACGAGCTCGGGCGGTGACCGGCGCTTCGTGCCTGTTCTGGCGCGGGCAGCGGTGGCCGTAGGCGTCGCCGGCGTGTTCATCGAGACGCACGAGGATCCAGATCGTGCGCCCTCCGACGGGCCGAACATGGTGCTGCTGAAGGATTTCGGCCCCTTGATGTCCGATCTCCTGGAGATCGATGCCCTCGTCAAAAAGCAAAAGAGCGCGGCCAAAGGCACGCGCTCTGTCTAGTTCACCTGCTCTAAGGGCGGCGCACAGCCCCACCCGCGATGCGAAACGCCACCCTCGCGTCGCCAGCGATCACTTGAGCTGTCAGTCGATCTTCAAGAAGGTGGCGGCCGTCCACAATGGCGCCTCGTCGGATACGTACGCATAGCGCGGCATGTGCTGCTTGCGCGCAATGGTGACGCATCCGCTGTCGCCGCAAGTCGGCCCCGAGCTGTAGGTAACGCCGTTGAGCGCTGCGACGCTCATCGTAGTGACGAAGTAGGCGACGACATAGAGGCAGGTGACCACCCCCAGCGTACGCATGACGAGATCGAAAGACATCGCGCGACCCCCTGATCGAGAAAGCTGCTCTGCACACTCGGTCGCGCCGCTCATTGGAGCACTGCCGCGCAGCCCAACCGATATGTTCATCCTATGGAAAGACCGCTTAACGCGACGTTAAGGTTACGCGCCGGTTAAGCAGGCGATTCGCTAGGCTTCTACACGCTCTCGGCGAGCCGTGCGCAAATTCGCGTGCACCGGATCGCATAACCATCGCAGATTCCTTCCGCTTCGACGAGCCATCAAATCTCGCTCGGCGATGCAATCTGCGCCTCGGGCTCCGCACCAGACGTTTTGTCGGCTGGGCTCATGATAGAGATAACCTTAAGTATCCTAGATCTGCCGCCGCGACGGCGCAGGTACAGCAGCGATTGAGGGACGAACGGGGAATGGTCGGCGTATCACTGCACGAAGTCGCGATACTGCTCGCCGCCCTCGCCATTGCCGGACCGCTCGCGCGCTGGCTGGGGATCAGCGAGGTGCTCGGCTACCTCGTCGTCGGCATGCTTCTCGGCCCCAACACCATCGGCTGGTCGTTCACCGACTACAAGGCGAAGGAGATCCTGCACTTCGCCGAGTTCGGCATTGTCTTGCTCTTGTTCCTCATCGGCCTCGAGCTGCGGCCCAAGCGCTTGTGGGCCATGCGCAATGCCGTGTTCGTGCTTGGCACCGAGCAGGTGGTGCTGACCGGCCTCGCCCTGGCAGGGATTGGCCTTCTCGTCGGCTTCTCGTGGCAGACGGCACTGTTTTCTGGCCTGGCGCTGGCGCTGTCCTCGACCGCCCTGGCACTGCAGGTGATGGAAGAGACAGGCGATTTGCAAACGCGGCACGGGCGCCTCGGCTTCTCGGTGCTCCTGTTCCAGGATCTCGCAGCCATCCCGCTCATCGCCTTCGCGCCGCTGTTCGCCACTCATGTCGTTACCGCGGTCGCGACTGCGCCGACGCCGCTTATGGACATCCTCGCCGTCTTGAAGGGTCTCGGCCTCATCGCCGTCGTCGTCGTCATCGGCCATTTCGTGCTCGACTATCTGTTGCGCCTCGTCGCGTTGACGCGCGTGCGTGAGGCCATGACGGCATCGGCGCTGCTGACGGTGGTCGGCGTGACCATCGTCATGCAGCAGGCCGGCCTTTCCGCTTCGCTCGGTGCCTTCATTGCCGGCGCGCTGCTCGCCGAATCGTCGTACCGCCATCAGCTCGAGGCCGACATCCAACCCTTCGAGGGATTGCTGCTCGGCCTCTTCTTCACGGCCATCGGCATGTCGATCGACGTGCGTCTGCTGCTCGACGAGCCGGTCATCATCCTCACGCTCGTCGCCGGGCTGGTGATCACGAAAGCCGTGATCCTCTACGTGCTCGGTCGCATGCAGGGCCTCGAGCCAGGCCCCGCGCGGCGCCTCGGCATCGCGCTGTCGCAGGGCGGCGAGTTCGCCTTCGTCCTGTTCACCGTCGGCTACGCCGCGGGTGCGCTGACCAGCGAGAACACCGAGCTCCTGACCGTCATCGTCTCGCTGTCGATGGCCGCAACGCCGCTCCTGCTCAAGCTGGAGAGCATCCTGTCCCGTCAGCGCAAGCCAGGAGCGCCCGTCTACGACGTGCTCCCTGAGAATGACGGCCACGTCATCATCGCCGGCTTCGGGCGCGTCGGCCAGATCGTCGCCCGCATCCTCACCGCCAAGCGCGTTCCGTTCACGGCCCTCGATATCAGCGCCGAGCAGGTCGAGTTCGTACGCCGCTTCGGTGCCCAGGCCTTCTACGGTGATGCCAGCCGGCCCGACATCCTCGAGGCGGCCGACGCGCACCGCGCCCGTGCCTTTGTGCTCGCCATCGACGACGTGGATGCCTCGATGCGCACCGCCGAGCTGGTGCGTGCCCGCTACCCCGATCTGCCGATCTTTGCCCGCGCCCGCAACCGCAACCACGCGCACCGGTTGCTCGATCTCGGCATCACCAGCATCCAGCGCGAGACGTTCCTGTCCTCGCTCGACATCACGAAGCAGCTCTTGAAGAAGCTCGGGCTTTCCGATCGCGAGGCGGGCCGCATCATCCACACCTTCCGCACCCATGACGAGCGCCGCCTGGTCGAGGACTACAAGCTCGCCAGCGACCTCGACAAGATGAGCGAGCGCGCCCGCAGCGACGTAAAGACCCTGGAAAAGCTCTTCGAGGAGGATGCCGCCGAGGAAGCGCGGCTGAGAGAGCTCGCGCAGGCCGAGGAGCCAGCCCGGTGAAGCCGGTCATATGCGTCGGGCACGCGGCGCTCGACTACGTCTACCGCATCGCGGCGTTCCCGCCCGAGCCGACCAAGGTGCGCTCGCTCGAGCATATCGAAAGCGGCGGCGGCATGGCCGCCAACGCGGCGGCGACCATCGCCCGACTCGGCGGCAAGGTCGAGCTGTGGAGCCGCACCGGCGGCGACAGCGCCGGCGAGCGCATCCATAAATTCCTCGCTGCCGAAGGTGTCGACATCACGCACGTGCGCACGTTCGAGCACGCCCGCTCATCGACCTCGGCCGTCATCGTCGACGAGAGGGGTGAGCGCCTCATCATCGGTGAGCGCGACCATGCCATGCCGATGGAGGCCGGCTGGCTGCCGCTCGAACGCATCGCTGGTGCCTCGGCCGTGCTCAGCGACCTGCGCTGGGTGGAAGGCACGCAGGCGGCGTTCACCGAAGCCCGGGCGCACGGCGTGCCGACGCTCCTTGATGCCGACCTTGGCGGCGGCGGCATTCTCGCGGACTTCCTTTGCCTGGCCGACTACGCAATCTTCTCCGGCCCGGCTCTCGATGCGTTCGCGCCGGGTAAGAACCAGCATGCGCAACTCGAAGGCGTGCTGGCCGAAGGCGTGCGCCATGCTGGCGTCACCCGCGGTGCAGAAGGCTACTCGTGGCTGACCCGAAGCGGTGCCGGCGGTCACCAGCCGGCATTTCCCGTCGCCATCATTGATACGACGGGAGCCGGCGATGCCTTCCACGGTGCATTCGCATGGGCTCTGGCGGGCGGCCGCAGCGCACAAGAGTGCGCACGTGTCGCCGCAGCCACCGCGGCCTTGAAGTGCCGAAAGCTCGGCGCCCGCGCCGGTCTCCCGACGCAGGCAGAAGTGGAGGAATTCCTTGCCGCGGTGCAGGCCATGGACGGGGACCCACAGCATCGCTAAACGTGCCTGACACAAAGCCAGGCCCCGGCAGCCCCGAGGCCCCAGCAGGGAACGATTGATGAGCGAGGCGCGCAAGACGACCAACGCGGCAGACGCCGTCAGCCACAACGACATGGCGAATGCCATCCGGGCACTCGCCATGGATGCGGTGCAGGCGGCGAAATCCGGGCACCCCGGAATGCCGATGGGCATGGCCGACGTCGCCACGGTGCTGTTTCGCGAGGCCTTGCGCTTTGACGCCGCCGATCCCGATTGGCCGAACCGCGATCGCTTCGTGCTGTCGGCCGGGCACGGCTCCATGCTGCTCTACGCGTTGCTCTACCTCACCGGCTATCCGGGCATGGACGTTGCCGAGCTGAAGCGCTTTCGCCAGCTCGGCGCCAAGACCGCCGGGCATCCTGAGCACGGACACGCTGCCGGCATCGAGACGACCACCGGCCCGCTCGGCCAAGGCATCGCCAACGCGGTCGGCATGGCGCTGTCGGAGCGCCTGCTCAACGCTCGGCTTGGTGACGATATCATCGATCACCACACCTACGTCATCGCGGGCGATGGGTGCCTGATGGAAGGCATCAGCCAGGAGGCGATCTCGCTCGCCGGTCACCTCGGCCTCGGCAAGCTCATCGTGCTCTTCGACGACAACGGCATCTCGATCGACGGTCCGACCACGCTGACGGTGACTGACGATCAGGTGGCGCGCTTCAAAGCTTCAGGCTGGAACGCGGTTGCCATCGATGGACACAACCCCGATGCGATCGCTATCGCATTGCGGGCAGCGCGCGCCGATTCTTCGAAGCCGTGGCTCATCGCCTGCAAGACGACCATCGGTTATGGCGCGCCGACCAAGGCCGGCAAATCATCGACGCACGGCGAGCCCCTGGGCGAGGAGGAGATCAAAGGCACGCGCGAGAAGCTCGGCTGGGCGCACGCGCCGTTCGAGATTCCCGAGCCGGTGCTGCTCGCCTGGCGTGCCGTCGGCCAGCGCAGCGCCAAGGAGCACGCGGCCTGGAAGCAGAAGCTCGTGCAGGCGGGACCTGCCGCCGAGCAGGCGCTTGCTGTCCCTGCCGGCGCATCGCGCCTGGCCGAGGTTGGCAAGGCGATCACCGCGGCCAAGATGGCGTTCGCCGCCGACGAGACAAAGCGTGCGACGCGCGTGTGGTCGCAGCTTGCATTGGAGCGCATTGTACCCGTGCTGCCGGAATTGATCGGCGGCTCTGCCGACCTCACGGGCTCCAACGGCACGCGCACCAAGGACCATGTGCCGGTGGGCCGCGGCTCGTTCTCCGGCAACTACGTCCATTACGGCGTGCGCGAGCACGGCATGGCGGCAGCCATGAATGGCATCGCGCTGTCGGGCGGCCTCATCCCCTATGGCGGCACCTTCCTCGTCTTCACCGACTATTGCCGTCCATCGATCCGTCTCTCGGCGCTGATGCGTCAGCGCGTGATCTACGTCATGACGCACGACTCGATCGGCCTTGGCGAGGACGGCCCGACGCATCAGCCGATCGAGCACCTGGCGGCGCTACGCACCATTCCGCATCTGCTCGTCTTCCGCCCCGCCGAGGGCCAGGAGACAGCCGAGTGCTGGGAGATCGCCTTGCAGCGCGAGAAGAACCCCTCGGTCCTGGCGCTGTCGCGCCAGGCAGTCGAGAACCTGCGCAAGACGCCCGCGGCAGAGAACCTCTCGGCCCGGGGCGCCTATGTTCTCTCCGAGCCGGAGGGCGGCCGCGACGTGACGCTCATCGGGACAGGCTCGGAGCTGGCGCTCGCGGCTGAAGCCGCCAAGACGCTGGCGGGCGAGGGGATCAAGGCGGCCGTCGTGTCGATGCCGTCGATGGAGCTGTTCCGCGCCCAAGATGCCGGCTATAGGGCCGAGGTGCTGGGCGACAAGCCGCGCGTCGCGGTCGAAGCCGGCATCGCGCAGCCCTGGTACGAGTGGCTGGGCGACCGTGGCCGTTTCATCGGCCTCTCCGACTTCGGCGCCTCGGCGCCCGCCGCCAAGCTCTATCCGCACTTCGGCCTCACCGCAGATGCCGTTGCAGAAGCGGCGCGCAGCCTCGTCAGGAAGTGAGCCAGCCAACATGGATCTGAGCCAGCTCAAGTCGATCGCCGATGCGGACGTGTCGGGCAAGCGGGTGATCGTGCGCGCCGACCTCAACGTGCCGGTGGCCGATGGCATCGTCACCGACGCGACGCGGCTCGAACGCCTCCTCGCCGGCCTCAAGGATCTTTCGGCCCGCGGCGCACGTGTCATCGTCATCTCGCATTTCGGGCGCCCGAAGGACGGTCCCGATCCGGCGCTGAGCCTCGCGCCGGTCGCCTCCAGGCTCTCCGAGCTGCTTGGCCGCGAGGTGATCTTCATGCCCGAGTGCATCGGACCCGACGTCGAGAAGAGCGTTGCGGCGCTCGCGCCCGGCGACATTGCGGTGCTGGAAAACCTGCGCTTCCACAAGGGCGAAGAGAAGAACGACAAAGCGTTCGCTGCCGCGCTCGCCCGCCTCGGAGACATCTACGTCAACGACGCCTTCTCCGCTGCACACCGCGCCCACGCCTCGACGGAGGGACTGGCGCACCTGCTGCCCGCCTACGCCGGACCGCTGATGCTGGAGGAGATCGGTGCACTGCGCGCCGTGCTCGAAGCGCCACGGCGCCCCGTCGCGGCGCTCGTCGGCGGCGCCAAGGTCTCGAGCAAGATCCCGATCTTGAAGCACCTCGTCGGCAAGGTCGACAAGCTGATCATCGGCGGCGGCATGGCCAACACCTTCCTCATGTCGCACGGCGTCGACGTCGGCAAGTCGTTGGCCGAGCCCGACCTCGTCGAGACCGCGCGCGAGATCATGACCGAGGCCAAGGCGCACGGCTGCGCCGTGGTGCTGCCCGAGGATGCCGTGATCGCGCGCGAGTTCCGCTCCGGCACCGCGCATGCCGTCGTGCCGACGCTCGCCGTGCCGAGCGACGCCATGATCCTCGACGTCGGGCCGAAGTCCGTCACGCACATGACCGACGTGCTCGGCGAGTGCCACACGCTGCTATGGAACGGCCCGCTCGGCGCCTTCGAAATTCCGCCCTTCTGCGATGGCACATTCGCGTTGGCCAGGGCTGCAGCCAAGCTGACCAAGGAAGGCAAGCTGACGACCGTTGCCGGCGGCGGCGACACGGTTGCGGCCTTGAATGCCGCCGGTGTCACGCACGATTTCTCCTACGTGTCGACGGCCGGCGGCGCCTTCCTCGAATGGCTGGAGGGACGCGAGCTCCCGGGCGTCGCTGCACTTATCAAGGCGCAGAGCTGAGCGGGCGGCCGGCTGCCGTCAGGCGCAACTCTTCCCCGTCCGGCGGCCGGCTCCCCAAGGGGGAGTCGCCGGGCGCAACATACAAGGCGTACGCATGGGCGATCTGCAGATCTATTTCGGCGTGGCGCTGGCGGGGCTGGTAAGCTTCCTGTCGCCGTGCGTGCTGCCTCTCGTCCCGCCCTACCTCGGCTATCTCGGTGGCACCACCATCGACGAGTTCGCCGCCGAGGACGGTGTGCCAAAGCACGTCTGGGGACGCGTGGTCGCCGCCTCGCTCCTGTTCGTCCTCGGCTTCACGACGGTGTTCGTCGGCCTCGGTGCCGGCGCCTCGCTCGCCGGCCAGCTCATCCAGACCTACAAGCGCGAGCTCGAGATCGTCGCCGGCCTCGTCATCATCCTCTTCGGCCTGCATTTCCTCGGCGTCTTCCGCGTTGCCGCCTTCTACGCCGACACCCGCTACCATCGCGATCACCCGCAGGGCGTCAGCTATATCGGCGCCTACGTGATCGGCCTCGCGTTTGCCTTCGGCTGGACGCCCTGCATCGGACCGGTGCTCGCGACGGTGCTGGCCCTCGCCGCCAACGAAGGAAGCCTTGCCACCGGCGTGAAGCTGCTGTTCGTCTACTCACTCGGCCTCGGCATCCCGTTCATCCTCGCCGCCGTCGCCGTGCGCCCGTTCCTTGGCTTCATGCAGCGCTTCCGCCGCCATCTCGACAAGGTGGAGAAAGCGATGGGCGCCTTCCTCGTCCTGACCGGCTTGTTGTTCTTCACCGGCTCGATCAATTGGTTCGGAAGCTGGCTGCTGGATCATTTCCCCGCGCTGACGCGCATCGAGGAGAGGATCGTGCCCAAGGATCTCGGAACGGAGATCATGCAGCGCGGCGCCCCGCGGCAGTAAGGTGAGGCACGCATGGCCGCGACTGCCAAGACACCGATCGCCCTCACCATAGCCGGATCGGATTCCTCCGGCGGGGCCGGCATCCAGGCCGATCTCAAGACCTTCACCGTGCTCGGGGTCTACGGCGCCAGCGTGCTGACCGCGCTCACGGCCCAGAACACCTGCGGCGTCTCGGCCATCCACTCTGTGCCGCCGGCTTTCGTGGCGCAGCAGATCGACGCCGTCGCCAGCGACCTCAACGTCGCCGCGACCAAGACCGGCATGCTCAACGACCGCGGAACCGTGCTCGCGGTCGCCGACGGCATACGCCGCCACCACCTGCATCCGCTCATCGTCGATCCGGTGATGGTGGCGACCAGCGGCGACCTCTTGCTCGCATCGGATGCCGTCGCCGCCGTGCGCGATGTCCTGCTGCCGCTGGCCGATCTCGTAGCGCCCAACCTCGCCGAGGCCGCGCGCCTGCTCGATATGCAGGCCGCCGCCAGCGAGGCCGAGATGGAAGCGCAGGGGCGCGCGCTTCTCGCCCTCGGGCCGAAAGCCGTGCTGATCAAGGGCGGTCACGGCGCCGGCGTCGAGGCGGTCGATATTCTCCTCACGGTCGACGCGGCGCCAGTTCGTCTCGCGCTCCCGCGCATCGACACACCCAACACGCATGGCACGGGCTGCGCACTGTCGGCGGCCATCGCGGCGTATCTCGTGCGCGGCGCGTCGGTCGTCGATGCCGTGACGCTGGCGAAGCGTTTCGTCCACGACGCCTTGAGCTCAGCCGTGGGCCAGCGGATGGGCGCCGGCGCGGGGCCTGTCGATCACCTGCATGCGCGCCGGACCTGAGCCAGCACGGCCCCGATCGCTCCTGTGGCTGTGCTGCATCGATGACGACTGAATGTCGTTCTGCCCCCTTGCAGGCGGCCCGCGCTTCTGTAACAAATTTCCTCAACGCGATGCCACGGCATCGTTTTCGAGCTCCGGGGGGAGCGTCGGGCCGGCGATTAGGGGCGCCACCCGACTTGGCTGAAGAACCGGTCCGGGCCATCCGGGCCGGTTTCTTTTTTCATGCCTCGCGGCACCTAGTACCCCCTAGACGTGGGCCCCTGACTGATCCGCGGGCCTCCTGGCCTACCGTATGCACGCACTTGCCTCCTTCATTGGCCGTGGACCGGCTGCCGGCCCCCTCGGGGTCCGCATCGCCTTGTTCTTCGCCGCCCTGTTCCTGATCCAGGGAGTGGCCGTCCCCTATTTCCCGGTGTGGCTACACACCCGCGGCCTCGACCCGCTGCAGATCGCGACCGTCACCGCCTCACCGCTGTTCATCCGCCTGCTCGTCACCCCTGGAATCAGCCTCCTGGCTGACAGGCTGGACAACTATCGGCTGGTCATTCTCGCCCTGGCCTCGAGTGCGCTGGCGCTGACCGGCGGTCTCGGATTGGTGCAAGGCTACGGGCCGATCCTGGTCCTGGGCGTTGCCTTCCTGCTCGCCAGCACCACCATGCTGCCGCTCATCGATACGGTCGCCGTGCGCGCCGCGCGCAGTGATGGCCTCGACTACGGCCGCATGCGGCTTTGGGGCTCCATCACCTTCATCGTTGCCAATTTCCTCGGCGGCATGGCCATCGAGGCGCTGGGCGGGGGCTTTGCGCTATGGATGATCGGCGCCGCCGCCGTCTCGACCATTGCCGCGGCTTATGCCCTGCCGGCGCAATCGAGCGGCGTCACACACGCCTCACCCGGTCCGTTCAACTGGCGGGCGTCCTCTCCCGCGCGTCTGCTCGGCTCGCCCCTGTTCGTTCTCTTCCTCGTTGCCATCGGCTGCACCCACGGTGCGCACGCGACGTTCTACACTTTCAGCGCCTTGCATTGGCAGGCGCAGGGACTGCCCGCCGCCTGGATCGGAGCTCTCTGGGCTATTGGGGTCCTCGCCGAGGTCGCGCTGTTTGCCGTATCCGCCTCGGTTGTTCACCGCTTTGGACCGGCGCAGTTGATCGTCGCCGGCGCGACCGCGTCGATCGTGCGCTGGGGCGCCATGGCCTTCGATCCACCGCTCGCTCTGCTTGTTCCGCTGCAGGCGCTGCATGCGCTCACCTATGGCGCGGCTCACCTCGGCGCCATCCTCTTCATCTCGCGCGCCGTGCCGCATTCGGCGACAGGTAGCGCCCAGGCCTTCTTTGCCACGATTGCTTCCGGCCTGGCGCAAGGCATCATTGGCCTCGTCTCCGGCGCGCTTTACGGCAGCATCGGTGGCTTGGTGTTCCTCGTTCCCGCTACCGTAGCGATCGTCGGCTGCGCCGCCGGTATCGTGCTGCTGCGCGAATGGAGCGGTCGGCCACTGTGGGACGAGGATGGCCCCGTCACCCCCACAGCACAGGAGAGGGGGGACTGATCCAGCCATTCTCGATGGCTAGCGGCGGCTCGCGGTCGCGCGCTAGCAGCAGCGGGCCGTCGAGATCGACCCAATCTGCATAGCTCACCAGCAACATGGCTGGCGCCGCGGCGAGCGAGGTGGCGACCATCGAGCCGACCATGATCTTGAAGCCGCGCGCCTTGGCCACCGCGGCCATGGCGAGTGCTTCGGTAAGCCCGCCGGTCTTGTCGAGCTTGATATTCACGGCGTCGTAGCGCGTGCTGAGATCGGCGAGGTCGGCGCTGGTGTGGGCGCTTTCATCGGCGCAGATCGGAACCAGGCGCGTGACATGCTTCAGCGCCGCGTCGGCGCCGGCGGGGAGGGGTTGCTCAATCAGCTCGACACCCGCGTCCTTGGCTGCGGCCAGGAGCGCCTCGAGCTGCTCCGGCCGCCACGCCTCGTTGGCATCGACGACGAGCCGGGCATCGGGCCGCGCTGCGCGTACCGCCGCCATGCGTGCGTCATCGCCATCGCCGCCGAGCTTCAGCTTCAGGAGCCCAAGCTGCGGCACGGCCTTGGCATCCGCTGCCATCTGGGCGGGATCGCCCAGGCTCAGCGTGTAGCAGGTGATGCAGGGTTGCGGCGCCGGAACGCCAGCCAGTTCCCAGGCGCGCGCCCGCGCGTGCTTTGCCTCGAGGTCCCACAGGGCACAGTCGACAGCGTTGCGGGCAGCGCTGGCAGGGAGCAGCTCCGGCAGACGAGCGCGCGTCAGCGGGGTCCCGGAAAGACCTTGCAGCGTGGCGACGGTGCCTTCGACCGTCTCGCCGTAGCGCGCATAGGGAACCGCTTCCCCGCGGCCGACGTGGCCGCCGCTAGTGACATGGGCCACGACGACGTGCGCCTCTGTCTTTGCCCCGCGGGAAATGACGAACGCCCGCGCGAGCGGCCAAGCCTCGGCGCGAGCCTCGATCAGATGTGCTGGCTCGGCGACGGCCATCGGCGCTCGTCAGCCAAACCGTCCGGAGGCGTGGGCCAGGAACAGGTAGACGCGCCCCGTGTCGGAGACGAGCTGGCTTTGCGACATCCGCCCGCTCGGGTCGCGCGCGTCGGTCTCGCCGATGATGCGCTCGAAGTCGGCGAGATAGCGGCCGACGGCGCGCGCCAGCTCAGCGTCCGTGCGGCAGCGGTGGCTGACATCGTCGTACACGGAGCGCCCCTCGGTACCGTAGATGCTGCGCACCATCACATTGCGCTGGCCGGAGCGCAGGCGCTGCCAGATCGCCGCCGCCGTAGCCGGGTCGAGAGCCCGCGCGATGGCTTCGAGGTCGAGGTTGAAGGCCGTGTGCCCGCCGCGCTGCCCGCCCTGGCCGTCCTCATCGCGCGAAGCGCGGGCAAGGAGATCGCCCAGCGACCAGCCCTCACGGACGTCGGGAGCCGGCCCACGCTGGCGTTGGCGGGTTCCCAGTTCCTGGGCGATGGTCGACGACAAGGTGGTGATCGAGCGTGCCTGATCCTGTGGGTTGCGCCGCGGCGGCGGTCCTCCTGCCGGTGCCAGCACCTCTGCCTGCAGGGCGGGGCCTGGCATCACGTCGCGCTGCACGGCGGTGCGCGTGGCAAGCTGCGAGAGTTGGTCGAGCGCCTTGATCTGATCCTGCAGCGCGCGGCGCATGCCCTCGGAGCTCTCCTGAGCCGTGACCGGCAGGCGCTCAACCTCGCTGCGCAGGCGTGCCTGCTCGGCGGCGATCTCGCTCGCCGTACGGGCCGCCTGCTGCCGCATCTCCTCAGACGTCTCGTTGAAGCGGCTCGACAGCGAGCCAAGCTCGCTCGTCACCGTCGAGGAAACGGAGCTGATGCGGTTGCGCAGGTCTTCCAGCGTGCGCTCGCTCTCGGCAGCGGTCGTCGCGCGCACGCGCTCGAGCTCGCTGCGCGCGCGCCGCTCGGCGTCGGTGAGCGAGCCGGCGATCGTGGACGAGTAGTCGCCAACGAAGCTCGAGAACTCGTCGGCTTTGCCAGACAGGCGATCGAGGGTCTGGGTTAGCTCGGTGTGGCGGTTCTGCAGCGTCTTGTCGATCTTGAAGTTGGCCGTCTCGAGGGCGTTGGCCGCCTTCATGATCTGCTGGCCCTGGCTCTCGAAGCGTCCTGTCACGCCGCTGATCTGGTTGAGCAGGTTCTCGGAGATGTTCTTGAGCAGCTCCGACTGGTTGGCGAGGCCCTCCATGGCCTTGATCGACTGGCGCGTGATGTTCTCGGAGGCGCGGCGCACCGAGTTGATGCCGTGCATCAGCGCTTCGTCAAGATCGGCAGCCTGACGGCCAATAGTCTCACGGAAGCTGACCGCGTGCGCGTCAAGGGCGGTGGTCAGGGCCTGCGTCTTGTCTGTGACGGCGTTGTCGATGGCCGAGGTCGAGCGCATGATCGACTCATCGAACAGTCTGAGGCGTTCGCCGAACGCCTCATCGAGCGAGCGCGTGCGCTCGACGAGCTGGTAGTCGAGCGCCTGGGCGCGGTTGGCGAGCGCGGCGTCGAGGGCGCGCGCATATTCCTCGAACACCGTCTGCAGGTTCTCGGTGCGATTGGCGAGCGAGGAATCGAGCTGCTCGAGCTGCGCGTCGAACGTCGTCTGCAGTTGCTCGGCGCGGGTGCCGAGCGCCCCGGCCAGCGCCGTGGTGTAGTTGGAGAGGACATTTTGCAGTTGCTCGGTCCGCCCGCCGACGGCGGTCTCGAGGCTGCCGACACTGGTCGCCAGCGAGCTTTCGAGCATGGTGAGGTTGTCGCCTGCGCCCTCGATGACCTTGGCTAGCTTCACCTGCTGGTCCGAAAGCTTCTCGATCAGCGAGGGAATCTCGCTGCCGAGGCGCAACAGGCTCTCGGCGACGCGGTCGGACGTGTTGACCAGCGCGTGGCGCTCGCCGGAAAGCTCGGAGATGAGACCGCGGATCTTGCGCTCGTTGTCCTCGTAGGACCGCTCGAGAACCGCAACCTCGTTGTGCACCATGGCTTCAAGCTCACCCGCGCGGCCGAGGGCGCGCGAGATGGCGTCGTTCATGAAGCCGACCTGGCGGCGCACGGCCTGACCCAGCGAAGCCGCGTTCTGCTCGGCAAGGCGGTCCGGCTCGGCGAGCCGCATGGCCACCTCGGTCATGGTGGAGGAGCGCAGCCGCAGCTCCTCGGCGCGCCAGGCGAGCAGCGCCATGAGCCACAGCAGACCGATGGGTACGAAGATTGCGGCGATGGTGATGAACGTCGTCGGGCGCGTGACGAGTTCGAGCCAGCCGACCCCAGCCGCCTCTGATCCGACGGACAAGGCGGCAAAGATGGCGCCGAGGGCCGCCCACACGGCGCTCGCCACGGCGGCGTACTTGAATGGCGCGTTCGACGGTTTTTGCTGCAACGCGAAAATGAGGCCGCCGATGCTCGGGCCGTCATCGTTGGCAGCAATCCGGTTGCGTGACGGTCCGGCCGGTCGGCGGCGGGCCATGCGTCGGCGCGGTGCCCCGGTAGCTCCGGCTTCAGGTCCCGCAGGCGGCGGATTGAGCAGCGACTTTTCTTCCGGCGGCAGCTCGGGGGGCTGATCCGGCGACGGTGTCCCGGGCGAGGCTTTGGGAAGCGGCGGCGGCAGAAGCTGTACCGGCGCAGCCGCCTCCAAAGACGGCTCTTTCACGTCTCCAGGCGCCGCCGAGGCAGTTTCCGTGCCCGGAGGTGGAAGCTCTGGCTCCGCACGGGCATCCCCCTCGTGCGTGTCGAGCTTGTTGTTGTCCTGCGCCATCGCCCCGTCCATGCCTGACGCGTCCCCCCACCGGTTCCAAAAGAGCACGCGATCGAACGGGAAGTCCCCAGCGGTTCGAAGCGGCAATTCGGCCCAATTTCAGGGCCAACCCCAACGGCCGCCTTCGAAAATGCCAATCCACCCGTCTCCCAACGCTTGGCCCCAGTTTGGGGCGAAAGAAAGGTTCCAAGGCCTGGCGCCTTGGCTTCCACCAGCGTTCGATTCGCCGAAGGTTAATGCTCCAGTTCAGGCGGCGCAATTTACGGGCATTTATAACCTGTGTGTGAAGGTCGGGGACAACCTCCTCCATCTGTTAGAGGATTCCGATGGCTGCGGGCGAGAGCGAGCGACTGGAGAGCGGCGCCGAAGCTTCGGGTTCCGGGCACCTGCCCGTCGATCTCGATCACCTGCGCCGCTACACCATGGGCGACCGCCAGCTCGAGAGGGAGATCCTGGGCCTCTTTGCCGACCAGCTTCCCGTCACTATCGCAACCTTGAAGAGTGCGACCACCGACAAGGAGTGGAGCATCGCTGCTCACACGCTCAAGGGCTCTGCACGTGCCGTCGGCGCGTGGTCGATCGCCACCATCGCCGAGTGCGCTGAGCACCTCAAGCCTGCCGCGGGTCATGCCGAGAAGGGCCGCCTCATCCGCAGCATGGAGGAGGCGGCCGACACGGCGCGCGCTTTCATCGCCTCCCTCGACAAGGTGGCCTGACCGGCATCCACCCGCGTTGCGACCCTCGCACGCTTGAATTCAAGGGTATTGGCGACTATTGGTGCGGTCGATTACCCGCCGCCCTGGCGGTCATGTCCTCTGGCAGCCCAATTCGGCGCGCCACCTTCCCTTTCGGAGCCCCACGCCACAACGATGGTCAAGATCACGTTCATTCAGCCTGACGGTAGCGAGCAAGTGGTCGAGACCGAGCCGGGCCTGACGCTCATGGAGTCTGCCAAGATGAACGATGTTCCAGGGATCGAGGCAGAGTGCGGCGGCGCTTGCGCCTGCGCCACTTGCCACGTCTACGTCGATGACGCTTGGCGCGAGAAGACGGGGACGCCTTCGCAGATGGAGGAGGACATGCTCGACTTCGCCTTCGACGTGCGCGAGGCGAGCCGGCTCTCCTGCCAGATCAAGCTGACGCCGGAGCTCGATGGGCTCATCGTCCGCGTCCCTGAGAAGCAATTCTGAACCCTTAGGAAAGGGGGTCGGCGATGAACCTCAACGTCAGCCCGTCACCCGCCGGTGCCGTCATCGAGACGGATGCGGTGATCATCGGTGCGGGTCCGGCCGGCCTTTTTTCCGTGTTCGAGCTGGGGTTGGTCGACATCAAGGCGCACGTCGTCGATATCCTCGACAAGCCCGGTGGCCAATGCGCCGAACTCTATCCCGAGAAGCCGATCTACGACATTCCCGGTCTGCCGTCGGTCACTGGCCAGGACCTGATCAATCGGCTGCTGCAGCAGATCGAGCCCTTCGGCGCGCAATTCCATTTCAGCGAGCGCGTTGAGGTGCTCGAGCGCCTGCCGGACGAGCGCTTCCGCCTCAAGACGGATGCCGGCACCGAGTTCATCACCAAGGTGGTCGTCATCGCCGCCGGCGGTGGCTCTTTCATGCCCAAGCGCCCGCCGCTGACCGGCATCGAAGCCTACGAGGGCACCTCCGTGCTCTACTCCGTGCGGCGCATGGAGGCGCTTCGGGACAAGTCGGTGCTCATCGTCGGTGGCGGCGATTCCGCCCTCGACTGGACCCTGAACCTGCAACCGCTAGCCAAGAGCCTTACTCTTCTCCATCGGCGCGATGAGTTCCGCGCCGCGCCGCATTCGGTCGAGAAGATGCGCCAGCTCGTTGCGTCGGGCGCCATCCGCCTCATGATCGGCCAGGTCAGCGCCATCCACGGCACCGGCGACGCGCTCGAGGCCGCGACAGTGAAGACCAAGGACGGCGAGGAGCGCATCGACGTCGATGTCATGCTCCCCTTCTTCGGCCTGACGATGAAGCTCGGGCCGGTGGCCGACTGGGGCCTGCAGCTCCACGAGAACCTGATCCCGGTCGACACGGAGAAATTCGAGACGAGCGAAAAAGGCATCTTCGCCGTCGGCGACATCAACACCTATCCCGGCAAGCTGAAGCTGATCCTGTCCGGCTTCCACGAGGTGGCCCTGATGGCCCAGCAGGCGGCGAAATACGTCTACCCGGATAAGAAGGTGCTCTTCCAGTACACGACGTCCTCGTCGAGCCTGCAGAAGAAGCTCGGCGTAAACTAAGACCGGTCGTAGTACCGCTGCGCGAGGAAACGGCTCGCCGCCGCAGGCAGCCGCTCCATGCAGTGCTTCAGCAGCGGACGCGCCAGCTTCAGATAGAGCCGCGTGTAAGCATTGCCACGAATCGTCAGGGGAACCGCCCAGTCGATAACGCTCACAGTGCCGTCGGCGCAGCGCATCTTGTAGTCATCGGCCGGAGCCAGAAGGTCGAACGTCCGGTACCCCTCTTCCATCGCTCGCTTGAATGTGTGCTGCAGCAGTTGCGCACCGGCGCTGTCCTTCGCGTAACGGGACTCGTACGCGAAGACGTGCCCCAGCATGCAATCCTTGTTGGCGAGGAGGATATTGGCGGCCGCGCTTTCGCCCCCGACCTGCAGTGCGTGGATGCTCACGCCGGTCGGATGTCGCCCCCCGCGTGCGGCGTCGGTGAAGAAGTCCCATAGCCTCCGGTTCGTAAACGCCGGCGACAGGAGCCCGCGCTCGATGAGCTGCCGCCGCTTCATGTCGAGCGCGTCGGCAGCGAGCTGCGCCGCCGCGGTGCTCTGGGCTTTTTCGACGAAGTTCACGTCACCGAGGCCGGCAAGCCGCCGCGCCGCCGCACGAAATTTCTTCCGCGAGTGCACCGAGTGACGGCGCATATAGCTGTCGAAGTCGCCAGCGCCAGCAAGATCGATGTAGGGCGCTTCGAGCTGCCGCGTCGCCATCGCGCCGAGTTGCACCATGAGCGGCGCTATGGCCGCGTCCGCCCGCACGCGCGGCATGCACACGAGATCGGGCTTCACCGCCGCAACGACGCTCTCCCAGGCACCGAGCAACTGCTCCTGCGCCTCTGGAGAGGGCTCGATCAGCGCATCGCTGTACTGGCCGACAGGCGCGCCGAGCGAGGACAGCACCGTCAAGCCCGCCGACCGCTCCTTGACCATCGGCCAAACCAGCACCAGCCGTCCTGCGCGCCGTCCGGTGACGATCGCGAGGCTGGTCCTGTTGGCCACCAGGAAGTGATTGCACCAGTGCCAGCACCAGCCGAAGCTCTGGAAGATCTGCGGCCCGCGTCCAGAATGCGCGAATAGCGCGTCCCATTCTGTGGCAAGTGCGTCGAAGTCGGCCCGGGTCGAGACGATCGCATACTCGAGCGTGACCCCATTCCTGTCCGCGACGCAGGCAGGGGAGGGTCGCACGGCACCGACCGCCGCACGAGGCGGCAGCCGATGAAATTCGGAGCTAAGGGCTGCAGAGGTCAGGGGCATGC
>Ga0164243_10001426_pt1 | contig 40462 bp, 32 predicted proteins | sample OricompcompostOP_FD_108781 | JGI IMG/M metagenome (GOLD analysis project Ga0164243, IMG submission 108781) | Organic Plus compost microbial communities from Emeryville, California, USA - Original compost - Organic plus compost (OP) | ecosystem: Engineered > Solid waste > Mixed feedstock >... | reverse complement strand
GCTCGAGAGCGAGGCGCAGCTCAGCCCCGAGGTCGGTCTTGGTCACGGCATCGATCGCGTCCGACGGCTCCAACGCCTCCAGGGCGGCGAGAGCACGTTTCGTCGCCTCGATGCCCCGATCGTGGCCTTCCAGGCTCAGATCGTCCAGACGCCCGTTCGCTTCGTTGCGACCGATATACGTCGCCGTAATCGGCGAGAGCTCGACGAGCGTGTCGACCCATTCCTCCGCCACCTGGTCGATCGCGGTGGGGGTCCGGGTTCCGGGGGTGTGCGAGGTCATGGGTTCGAGCGTATCGCGCGTCAGTGCGCTGCCTCGTTCCAGTCCGCCCCGCGCCCGACCTGCACGTCCAACGGGACGGACAGCTCTGCCGCTCCTCCCATGCGATCGCGGACGATGCGTTCGACCGCGTCCCACTCGCCCTCCGCGACCTCCACGACGAGCTCGTCGTGGATCTGCAAGAGCACGCGAGAGCGGAGGCCGTCTGCCAGCAGGTCCTGATGGATCCGGAACAGCGCGATCTTCATGATGTCCGCCGCGCTCCCCTGGATCGGCGCGTTGAGGGCCGCTCTCTCCGCATTCTCGCGCAGCACGCGATTGGGGCTGGCCAGATCGGGGAACGGGCGTCGGCGTCCGAAGATCGTCTCGGTGTAGCCGACCTCCTTCGCGGCCACGACGGATGCCCGCAGGTAATCGCGGACGGCGCCGAACCGAGCGAAGTACTCGAGCATGAGCTGCTTCGCCTCCGCCTGCTCGATCCGCAGCTGCTTCGACAGACCGAAAGCGCTCAGCCCGTAGACGAGTCCATAGGACATCGCCTTGACCTTGGTGCGCATCAGAGAGGTGACGTCCTCCGGCTCGACGCCGAAGACCCGGGCTCCGACGAAGCGGTGCAGGTCTTCGCCGGTGTTGAAGGCCTCGATCAGGCCCTCGTCGCCGGAGAGGTGCGCCATGATCCGCATCTCGATCTGGGAGTAGTCCGCGGTCAGCAGCGTCTCGTAGCCCTCCCCCACCTCGAACGCCGCCCTGATGCGTCGCGACTCCTCGGTGCGGACCGGGATGTTCTGCAGGTTCGGATCGGTGCTCGAGAGCCGGCCGGTCTGGCTTCCGGTCTGGACGTAGGTCGTATGGATCCGGCGATCGTCTCGGATGGACGTGTCCAGCGACTCGATGATCTGCCGCAGCTTCGTGGCCTCGCGATGCTGGAGGAGCAATCCCAGGAACGGATGGGGGTTCGTCTCCTGGAGGTCGGCGAGCACCGCGGCGTCGGTCGAATATCCCGTCTTCGTCTTGCGCGTCTTCGGCAGCTCGAGGTCCTCGAAGAGGACCTCCTGCAGCTGCTTGGGGGAACCGAGGTTCACCTCTCGCCCGATGATCCCGAACGCCTCCTGCGCGATGCGGTCGGCACGCTCCGCCAGCTCGCGGGAGAAGCCCGACAGCTTCTCGTGCGAGACGGAGACGCCAGCCAGTTCCATGTCGGCGAGCGTGCTCAGCGTCGGCAGCTCGATCTCGCGGAGAACGCGGTCCACGCTCTCCGGCAGGTCGGCGCGGAGCGCCTCCGCGACCCGGGCCGTGAACCAGGACAGCTGTGCCGGCGTCGCCCCCTCGGTCTCGGGGACGAGCTGACTCGGGTCGGCCTCGGGGAGCTTCTCGCCCAGGTAGCGGTCCACGAGGTCGGCCAGAGTCTTGTCGGGGAAGCTCGGGCGGAGCAGCCACCCCGCGAGACTGGTGTCGTAGGAGAGGCCGCCGAGCCGGATCCCGGCGTTGCGCAGCGCCTTCACCTGAGGCTTCGCGTCGTGGAAGACCTTGGGCGCGTCCGAGACGAGCCAGTCCCGAAGCACAGCGCTCGTGTCGTCGTTCCATCCGGCCTCGACGAGATCGCCGCCCGCCGAGAGCCCGATCCGCTGCGGCAGGGCGTTCGCGATGACGACGGTGACACCGGCCTCGCCGGAGAGCCCGTCGAGCCACGCGCGCAGGCCGTCGACGTCGACCTCGCGCGCAGCGGGGATCTCGACCTGAACGGTCGTCTCCTCCGCTCCGTCACCGCCGTCCATTGCCTCGAAGACACGAGGCAGCAGCGTGCGGAACTCCAGGCGGGCGAAGATGTCTCGGACCGCTTGCACGTCGATCGGCTGGACAGCGAGATCCGCGGGCTCCACCGCGAGCTCCACGTCGCGGAGGAGGCGGTTCAGCCGGCGGTTGCGTCGGACGTCCTCGATGTGCTCGCGGAGGTTGCCGCCGACGACGCCCTTGATCTCGTCGGCGCGGTCGAGGAGTTCGTCGAGCGACCCGAACTGAGTGATCCACTTGACCGCGGTCTTCTCGCCCACCTTGGGCACGCCGGGGAGGTTGTCGCTGGTCTCGCCGACGAGAGCCGCGATGTCGGGATACTGCTCCGGACGGATGCCGTAACGCTCCTGCACCGCCGCGGGGTCGTAGCGCTTGAGCTGAGAGACGCCCTGCACGGAGGGATAGAGGAGGGTGATCTCGTCGTTGACGAGCTGGATGGTGTCGCGGTCTCCGGAGACGACGAGCACGTCGAAGCCCCGTTCCGCGCCCTGGGTGGCGAGGGTCGCGAGGATGTCGTCGGCCTCGACCGTCTCTTTCACGAGCACCGGGATCGACATCGCGGCGAGGCAGTCCTGCAGAAGCGGGATCTGGCCGCGGAACTCCTCTGGCGTCTCGGATCTCGTGGCCTTGTACTCGGCGTACTCCTCGGTGCGGAAGGAACGACGAGAGGTGTCGAAGGCGATCGCCAGGTGGGTCGGTCGCTCCGCCTTGATGAGGTTGACGAGCATCGACAGGAAGCCGTAGATCGCGTTCGTGTGCTGATTGTCCTTGGTCGTGAAGTTCTCGACCGGGAGCGCGAAGAAGGCACGGTACGCGAGGGAATGGCCGTCCACGACCATGAGGGTAGGCTTTGCGGAGTCCGTCACCCTGCCAGCCTAACGAGGACGACGGACACTCGCCGAGGAGGATGGATGCCGGAGACGATGGAGACGGGCCAGCAGGACTGGTCGACGCCCGAGGCGATGGGCGCGCTGGCCGCCAAGATGGGGATGCGCTTCCTCGAGGTCGGCGTGGAGCGGAGCGTGGCTACCCTCCCGGTCGAGGGGAACACGCAGCCGTTCGGCCTCATGCACGGCGGCGCATATGTCGTGCTCGGCGAGACGCTGGGGTCGATCTCGGCCACTCTGCACGCGGGCCCCGGCCGGGTGGCGGTCGGGGTCGACATCAACGCCACACACACCCGCTCGGCCACAGACGGGGTCGTGACCGGCGTCTGCACCCCGATCCACCTCGGACGAAGCATCACCGTGCACGAGATCGTGGTCAGCGACGATCAGGGACGGCGATGCTCCACGATCCGCATCACGAACATGATCAAGGATCTCCCGCGCGGCTGAGTCGACTGCCTCATCCGCGCGAAGGGCTCGTCACTTCTTGGGCGCGAGCTGCTCGATGATGGCCTTGGCCACGTCCTGCATCGTCAGGCGACGGTCCATCGACGCCTTCTGGATCCAGCGGAACGCCTCTGGCTCGCTGAGGCCCATCTTCTCGTTCAGAAGGCCCTTCGCTCGATCCACGAGCTTGCGGGTCTCGAAACGCTCGACCATGTCGGCGACCTCGGCCTCGAGCGTGATGATCTGCTCGTGACGAGCCAGCGCGATCTCGATGGCCGGCAGCAGGTCGTTCGGCGTGAACGGCTTGACGACGTAGGCCAGCGCACCCGCCTCGCTCGCACGCTCGACGAGCTCCTTCTGGCTGAAGGCGGTGAGGAGCACGACCGGTGCGATGTTGTTCTTGTGCAGCTTCTCAGCCGCGCTGATGCCGTCGAGCTGCGGCATCTTGACGTCCATGATGACCAGGTCGGGGCGAAGCTCCGTCGCGAGCTGTACAGCGGTCTCGCCGTCCCCGGCTTCGCCGACGACGTCGAAGCCGTTGTCTCGGAGGATCTCGACGATGTCGAGGCGGATCAGCGACTCGTCCTCGGCGACGACGACTCGTCGCGGAGCGGAGGCGGCGGGCTGCTCAGACTGCTCTTGCTCGGTCACCCGACCATTCTAGAGGAATGCGTCACGCCGCCCGAGCGAACGCGCCCACGATCGGGGCTTCGGTGCCGGCGGTGGGACTCGAACCCACACGCCCGTGAGGACAAAGCATTTTGAGTGCTCCGCGTCTGCCATTCCGCCACGCCGGCCAGGTCTCCACGCTAGCGCACGGGAGGGGTGTGCGCGGACCGCGGAGACGACGGAGGGGCGGAGCCGTATGGCCCCGCCCCTCCGCGACGATCACGCCCGCGCGGCCTTGTAGACCGGAGCGGCGCCGCCGACCGCATCGCCCACCTTGTGGACGCGGATGTCGTTGGTCGAGCCGATGAGGCCGGGAGGGGAACCGGAGATCACCACGACCTTGTCGCCTTCGGTCGCCAGTCCCTCGCCCAGCAGATACTCGTCGACCTGGTGGAACATCATGTCCGTGTGCTCCACCACGTCCACCAGGACGGAGCGGATCCCCCAGGTGATCGCCAGGCGACGTCGGATCGATGGCTCCGGCGTGAAGGCAAGCATCGGGATACGGGAGCGGAGACGCGACATCCGGCGCGCGGAGTCTCCCGACTGAGTGAACACGCAGATGTACTTCGCGCCGACGAACTCGGCCACTTCCAGGCCGGCGAGCGTGATGATGCCGCCCTGCGTGCGGGGCCTGTTCGTGAGCGGGTGAATGCGCTCGAGACCGTGCTCCTCGGTCGACTCGATGATCCGCGCCATGGTCTCGACCACGATCACGGGGTACTCCCCCACGCTCGTCTCACCCGACAGCATGACCGCGTCGGCCCCGTCGAGCACTGCGTTGGCGACGTCCGAGGTCTCGGCGCGCGTCGGGACGGGGCTGGAGATCATGGACTCGAGCATCTGCGTCGCGACGATGACCGGCTTCGCGTTCTGGCGGGCGAGCTCGACCGCCCGCTTCTGCACGATGGGGACCGCCTCAAGGGGCAGCTCGACGCCCAGGTCGCCGCGCGCGACCATGATCCCGTCGAACGCGGCGACGATCTCCTCCAGCGCGTCCACCGCCTGGGGCTTCTCGATCTTCGCGAAGACGGGGACGCGCACGCCCTCCTCGGCCATGATCTCGTGCACCCGCTCGACGTCGGCCGCGTTGCGGACGAACGACAGCGCGATGAGGTCGGCGCCCGAGCGCAGCCCCCAGCGGAGATCCTGTTCGTCCTTCTCGCTGAGAGCGGGGACGTTCACGGCGACGCCGGGGAGGTTGATGCCCTTGTTGTTGGACACGGCTCCGGCCACGACGACCCTCGTCGTCACGGTGGTGCCGTCGGTGTCGACGACCTCGACCCGCACCTTGCCGTCGTCGATCAGGAGGTAGTCGCCCGGCTTGACGTCCTGCGGAAGCCCCTTGAAGGTCGTCCCCGAGATCTCACGGTTGCCGATGATGTCCTCGGTCGTGATCTTGAAGATGTCTCCGACGGCGAGCTCGTACGGTCCGTCCTCGAACTTCCCGAGGCGGATCTTCGGACCTTGCAGGTCTACGAGGATCGCGACGGCGCGCCCGGAGTCCTCTGCGGCACGACGCACGTTGGCGTAGTTGTTGTCGTGCACGGAGTAGTCGCCGTGGCTGAGGTTCAGGCGCGCGACATCCACCCCCGCGTCGATGAGGGCGCGAACCGTCTCGTACGTCGAGGTGGCCGGGCCGAGGGTGGCGACGATCTTGGCACGTCTCAAAGCTATGTCTCCGTGTGGGTCGAGGGATGGACGAAGGGGCCACGCTGCCGGGTTCAGCCTACGCGGGCTGGAGGCCCAGCGCGACATCCGTCGGGCGCACAGGCGACGGCAAGACAGTACGGCCCATGAGGTAGCGGTCGACGCTCGCGGCCGCGGCGCGCCCTTCGGCGATCGCCCAGACGATGAGCGACTGCCCCCGTCCCGCGTCGCCGGCGACGAACACGCCCGGGACCGTCGTGGTGTACTCGTCGTCGCGGGCGTAGACGCCGCGATCGGTCGTCTGCGGCCGCTCCTCGCCCCCGATGACCTCGGTGTCGGGGCCCGTGAACCCCATCGCGATGAGGACGAGGTCCGCCGGGATCTCGCGCTCGGTGCCGCTCCGGGGCACGCGGCGCCCGTCGACGTACTCGGTCTCCGCGACGCGCAGCGCACGGACCTCTCCGGCCTCGTTCGAGAGGAACTCCACGGTCGACGCGAGGTACACGCGCTCACCGCCTTCCTCATGTGCGGACTGGACCTCGAAGACAGTGGGCATCATGGGCCAGGGCTGGTGCTCCGGGCGGCCGGTCGACGGCTGGCGCCCGATCGCGAGGTTGGTGACGCTCAGCGCGCCCTGCCGGTGTGCGGTGCCGATGCAGTCGGCGCCGGTGTCCCCGCCGCCGATCACGACCACGTGCTTGCCCTGAGCGCTGATCTGGTGCGGGACCGGATCTCCGGCGACCGCCTTGTTCGACTCCACCAGGTACTCCATCGCGAAGTGGATCCCGTCCAGGTCGCGGCCAGGGATCGGCAGGTCTCTCGGCACCGTCGAGCCTGTCGCGAGGACCACCGCGTCGTACCGCGCACGCAGGTCCTCCCAGCTGATGTCGGCGCCGATCTCCACCCCCGCACGGAAGCGCGTGCCTTCCTCCTGCATCTGACGCAGACGGGCGTCGAGCACGGACTTCTCCATCTTGAAGTCGGGGATGCCGTAGCGCAGCAGGCCGCCGATGCGGTCGTCCCGCTCGAACACCGCCACCGTATGCCCGGCACGGGTGAGCTGCTGCGCCGCGGCAAGACCGGCCGGGCCTGAGCCCACGACGGCGACGGTCTTGCCGGTGAGGCGCTCCGGGGGCTGAGGCTCCACCCAGCCCTTGGCGCTGGCCTCGTCGATGATCGAGACCTCGATCTGCTTGATGGTCACGGCAGGCTGGTTGATCCCGAGCACGCAGGCGCTCTCGCAGGGCGCGGGGCAGAGACGTCCGGTGAACTCGGGGAAGTTGTTCGTCGCGTGCAGTCGCTCGATCGCCGCTCGTCCCTCCCCCCGCCAGGCCAGGTCGTTCCACTCCGGGATGAGGTTTCCCAGCGGGCACCCCGCATGGCAGAACGGCACGCCGCAGTCCATGCAGCGGCTCGCCTGTCGACGGAGCACGGCGGAGTCGCCGGGCTCGTAGACCTCTTTCCAGTCGAGGATGCGGACAGGCACGGGGCGACGAGCGGGCAGCTCCCGTTCCGTCACCTTGAGAAAGCCCTTGGGATCAGCCACCGGTCACCTCCAGGATGCGGTTCCAGACGATGTCGCCGTCGGGGTCGAGCCCCGCGGCCAGTGCCTCCTCGCGGGTGCGTCGCACCGCGGCGAAGTCGCGAGGGAGGACCTTGACGAACTCAGCGGACGCCACGTCGAAGTCGGCGAGAAGCTCGGCTGCCAGAGGCGATCCCGTGCGTTCCTCGTGCTCGCCGAGCAGGCTGCGGAGCACCTCGAGGTCGGCACGATCGAGCGGCTCGAGGAGGAGCTCGCCGGAGTCGAGGGACTGCGCGTTCACCCTCTCCTCGCGGAGGCCGCGGACGTAGGCGACCCCGCCGGACATCCCGGCGCCGAGATTGCGCCCCGTCTCGCCCAGGATCACCGCGACACCGCCGGTCATGTACTCCAGCGCATGGTCGCCGACGCCCTCGACCACGGCGGTCGCCCCCGAGTTGCGGACGAGGAAGCGCTCTCCGACCACGCCCGAGATGTAGATCGTCCCGCTCGTGGCGCCGTAGCCGATGACGTTCCCGGCGATCACGTTGCGGTCGGGGCGGAACGTCGCCGCCCGCGGCGGCCGGATCGTGATGTCTCCGCCGGAGAGCCCCTTGCCGACGTAGTCGTTCGCGTCGCCCTCGAGCCGGAGGACGATCCCCGGCGGCAGGAACGCGCCGAGCGACTGCCCCGCGGTGCCGTGCAGCGTCACGTCGATCGTCTCCCTGGCCAGGCCGTCCGCGCCGTACCGGGACGTGACGGCGTGGCCGAGCATGGTGCCGACGGCGCGCTCGGTGTTGCGGATGGGGAGCTCGATGATCACCGGCGCCTTGTCGTCGAGAGCCTCGCGTGCCATCTCGATCAACGCCGCGTCGAAGTGCTTCTCCAGCTCGTGGTCCTGCGCCCGTCCGCTGCGGCGCGGCTCGCCGGCGGGGAAGACCGGGCCCTCAAGGACCGGCGAGAGGTCGAGGCCGTCGGCCTTCCAGTGCCGGATCGCCGCGTCGACACGGAGCAGATCGGTGCGACCGATGATCTCGTCGAGAGTGCGGAAGCCGAGTGCCGCGAGGATCTCACGCACCTCCTCGGCGATGAACTCCATGAAGTTCACCACGAACTCCGGCTTGCCGGTGAAACGCTCCCGGAGCACCGGGTTCTGCGTCGCGACGCCGACAGGGCAGGTGTCGAGATGGCAGACCCGCATCATGATGCAGCCGCTCACGACGAGCGGGGCGGTCGCGAACCCGAACTCCTCCGCGCCCAGCAGCGCGCCGATCACCACATCGCGGCCCGTCTTGAGCTGCCCGTCGACCTGGACGACGACGCGGTCGCGCATCCCGTTGAGCATGAGCGTCTGCTGGGTCTCGGCGAGACCCAGCTCCCACGGGGTGCCCGCGTGCTTGAGCGAGTTCAGCGGGCTGGCGCCGGTGCCGCCGTCGTGCCCGGAGACGAGGACGACGTCGCTGAGCGCCTTGGCGACGCCCGCCGCGACGGCTCCGATCCCGGACTGGCTCACGAGCTTGGTGTGGATCCGGGCGGCGGGATTGGCGCGCTTGAGGTCGAAGATCAGCTGCTTCAGATCCTCGATCGAATAGATGTCGTGATGCGGCGGCGGGGAGATCAGGCCGACGCCGGGAGTCGCGTGCCGGGTCCGAGCGACCCACGGGTACACCTTCTGGGGAGGAAGCTGACCTCCCTCGCCAGGCTTGGCGCCCTGTGCGAGCTTGATCTGGATGTCGTCCGCCTCGGTGAGGTACTGGCTCGTGACACCGAACCGTCCGGAGGCGACCTGCTTGATCGCGCTCCGCCGCTCCGGGTCGACCAGGCGCTCCGGATCCTCGCCGCCCTCGCCCGTGTTGGACTTGGCGCCGAGGCGGTTCATGGCGATAGCGAGCGTCTCGTGCGCCTCTCGCGAGATCGACCCGTAGCTCATCGCCCCCGTGGAGAACCGCTTCACGATCGCGCTGACCGGCTCGACCTCGTCAATCGGGACCGGCGGCCGCTCCCCCGTCCGCAGCTCGAAGAGCCCCCGCAAGGTCTTCAGCTCACGAGACTGGTCGTCGACGAGCCTCGTGTACTCGCGGAAGATGTCGTAGCGCCGGGTGCGCGTCGAGTGCTGGAGGCGGAACACGGTGTCCGGGTTGAAGAGATGCGGTGCGCCATCGCGGCGCCACTGGTACTCTCCCCCGGTCCAGAGCCGTTCGTGGGCGCGAGCGGCGGCGTCCTCCGGGTACGCATAGTCGTGTCTGGCCTGGTTCTCCGCGAAGACCTCCGCGATCCCGATCCCGCCGAGCCGGGTCGCCGTGCCGGTGAAGTAGGCGTCCACGAACTCCTGGCTCAGGCCGACCGCCTCGAAGACCTGCGCGCCGGCGTAGGAGCCCACGGTGGAGATGCCCATCTTGGACATGATCTTCAGCACACCCTTGCCGAGCGCGTAGATGAGGTTCCGCACCGCCTTCTCCGGCGTGACTCCGGAGATGAACCCCGTGCGCACGAGGTGCTCGACCGTCTCCATCGCCAGATACGGGTTGATCGCCGACGCGCCGTAGCCGATCAGCGTGGCGACATGGTGGACCTCTCGCACGTCGCCGGCCTCCACGATCAGGCCGACCTTCATCCGGTTCTCGTTGCGGATCAGATGGTGGTGGACGGCCGAGAGCATCAGGAGCGACGGGATCGGCACGAGGTCTTTGTTCGAGTCGCGATCGGACAGGATGATGAACTCCGCGCCGCGCGCGATCGCCTCGTCGACCTCTGCGCACATCTCCGACAGCCGCTGCTCCATCGTGTGCGGGCCGGCGTCGAAGTGGTAGAGCCCCTTGATCGTCGCGCTGGACCGGCCAGGAAGCGCCCGGTCGATGTGCCGGATCTTCGCGAGCTCGTCGTTGTCGATGACCGGGAAGTCCAGGATGACGCTGCGGGCGTGCTCTGGCCCCCACTCCAGCAGGTTGCGCTCCGGGCCGAGACCGAGGCCGAGACTGGTCACGACCTCCTCTCGAATGGCGTCCAGGGGCGGGTTCGTCACCTGAGCGAACTGCTGCACGAAATAGTCGAAGAGGAGGCGCGGGCGCTCGCTGAGGACCGCGATCGGCGCGTCGCTGCCCATCGCGCCCAGTGGCTCGACGCCGTGCTGACCCATCGGGGTGAGGAGGATGCGGACCTCCTCCTCCGTGTAGCCGAAGGTGCGCTGCCGCCGGGTGATCGAGGCAGGGGGATGCACGATGTGCTCACGTTCGGGGAGGTCGGCGAGGCGGACCGTTCCTTCGTCCAGCCACTCGCGCCACGGCGCCATTCCGGCGAGATCGCGCTTGACCTCGTCGTCCTCGACGATCCGGCCCTGAGCGGTGTCGACGAGGAACATCGTCCCCGGCCGAAGCCGTCCCCGGCGCTTGATGCGCTCCGGGGTGAACTCCAGTACGCCGGTCTCGCTGCCGATGACGACCAGCCCGTCGGTGGTCTCGGTCCAGCGGCCGGGCCGGAGGCCGTTGCGGTCGAGGGTCGCGCCGACGAGCGTGCCGTCGGTGAAGATGAGCGCGGCGGGCCCGTCCCACGGCTCCATCTGGTTCGCGTGGAACTCGTAGAAGGCACGCAGGTCGGGGTCGAGGTCGTTCTGCCTCTCCCATGCGGGCGGCACCATCATCATGATGGCGTGCGGCAGCGTGCGTCCCGTGAGGGTGAGCAGCTCGAGCACCTCGTCGAACGACGCGGAGTCGCTCGCGCCGTCGGTGCAGATCGGCAGCAGAGGGCGGATGTCGCCCAGGAGTTCCGACTCGAGCTGGGACTGTCGCGCACGCATCCAGTTGCGGTTGCCGCCCACGGTGTTGATCTCGCCGTTGTGCGCGAGCATCCGCAGGGGCTGGGCGAGCGGCCAGGACGGGAAGGTGTTGGTCGAGTAGCGCGAGTGCACGACCGCGAGCTCCGAGGCGAAGCGCTCGTCCTGCAGGTCAGGGTAGAACGGCTCCAGCTGAAGCGTGGTCACCATGCCCTTGTAGCCGAGGGTGCGTGCGGAGAGCGTCACGAAGTACGCGTCGAGCTCGTGCCCCGCACGCTTGCGCAGACGGTAGGCCAGGCGGTCGAGGGCGATTCCCGAGAGGCCGGGGCCGTCGTCGCTCGGGCGGGACACGAACAGCTGCTCGAAGGCGGGCCTGGCCTCGTCGGCGAGCTTGCCGAGATGCTCGTTCGCCGTGGGGACCTCGCGCCAGCCGAGCACGGTGAGGCCCTCTTCCGCGGCGATCCGCTCGATCCCCGCCTTCTGCGTACGACGGGCGCCGGCGTCTCGGGGCAGGAACGCGAGCCCTGCGGCGTATTCCCCCACGGGGGGAAGGGCGAACGGCACGACCTCGCGGAGGAACCCGTCCGGCATCTGCGTGAGGATTCCCGCCCCGTCGCCCGTGCCGGCGTCGGAGCCAATCGCCCCGCGATGCTCGAGGTTGCGGAGAGCCTCGAGCGAGAGCGCGATGATGTCGTGTCCCGGCGTGCCGCGCAGTGTGGCGACCATCGCCAGTCCGCAGGCGTCCTTCTCGAACGCCGGGTCGTACATCCCCTGGCGTTCGGGGAAGCCCTGACCGGTGTTCGCCCGTCCGGGGTCGTTCATCGGGTGGCTCGATGCCATGCGTGTACCGTCCTCATTGTTCGATGCACAAAGGACGTCTTCGGCCTGCGCAGCGCTCAGCAGATGGGGGAATCCTCACGAGGCCGCGCTCCACCTCGGAGGTGGGGCGTCAACTCGTGGGAGCAGTGCTTGTGGCTGTGGCTCCATCGACCTCTTCCGCCGCCGGAGGCTCGCTCACGTCGACGAATTCGGAGAGATTGTCCTGCGAGTCTACATCAGCGTTCTTCGGCTCCCGGCCGAGGTAATACGGCGACGGCTCGACCCCGGGGTGGCGACGGGTCTGGACGATGAGGATCCCGAGACCGATGACGACGCCGGCGATCGCAGCCCAGACGTTCGTGCGCAGGCCCAGGTAGATCTCGCTCGGGTCGATCCTGATCGATTCCCAGACGATGCGCCCCGCGCTGTACCAGATGAGGTAGAGAGCGAAGAGCTTGCCCCACTGCAGACGCAGCCGGCGCCCGATCCAGAGGAGGAAGACCACGCCGAGCAGATTCCAGACCACCTCGTACAGGAAGGTCGGGTGGAACAGCGTCCCTTCGGCGAGTCCCGCGGGGAAGGCGGGGTTCGTCGACTCGATCTCAAGCCCCCAGGGCAGATCGGTGGGCAGGCCGAAAAGCTCGTGGTTGAACCAGTTGCCGAATCGTCCGATCGCCTGGGCGAGCAGCAGTCCGGGGGCCAGCGCGTCGGCGAAGCTCCAGAACCGGATCCCCGACCACTTGCAGCCGAGCCAGGCTCCGATCGCGCCGCCGATGAGGGCGCCGTAGATCGCGATCCCGCCCTCCCAGATGTAGAACACGGCCCAGATGTTCTTGCCCGGCCCGAAGTAGAAGCCCGGGTGGGTGAGGACGTGGAAGATGCGCGCGGCGATGATCGCGAGCGGGACGGCGATGATCGCGATGTCCACGACGACCCAGCGCTCCGCACCGCGTCGGGTGAGGCGGTGGTTGGTGATCAGCACGGCGAGGATGATGCCGGCGATGATGCACAGGGCGTAGAAGTGGATCGTGAACGGGCCCAGCGAGAACGAACTGACCGGGGGGCTCGGGATGCTGGCGGCCACGTCCGCGAAGACGTTGTGGAGCGCGAGGGACATGGGATCGAGTCTACGGGTTCACTCGCCGCGTCGCGTTCCGGTCGAGAGCTGGCGCGTCACCTCGGCGAGCTGGGCGACGCCGCCGTCGCGCAGAGCGCGGACGAGAGCGGTGCCGACGATCGCTCCGTCGGCATACTCCAGCACCGCACGGATCTGCTCCGCCGTCGAGATCCCGATCCCCACACAGGCACGCCGAGCGCCGTGGGATCGGAGCCGTCCGACGAGCGTGCGCGCGGCACGGTCGAGCTCGGCCCTCTCGCCGGTGATGCCCATGGTCGAGACGGTGTAGACGAAGCCGCGGCTCGCGGCGACGATGAGGTCGAGACGCTCCTCGGTGGAGGTCGGCGCGGCCAAGAAGATCCGGTCGAGTCCGGTGCGCTCGCTCTCCCTGATCCACTCGGTGGCGGCGTCGGGAGTGATGTCAGGAGTGATGAGCCCTGCCCCGCCCGCCGCGAGCAGATCGTCGGCGAACCGTGCGACGCCGTACTGCAGGACAGGATTCCAGTAGGTCATCACGACGACCGGGACGTCGACAGCCGCCGTGATCTTGCGCACGGCGGTGAAGAGGTCTGCCATCCGGAACCCTGAGGCGAGCGCCTTCTGGGTCGCCTCCTGGATGATCGCGCCGTCCATGACGGGATCGCTGTAGGGAGGGCCGAGCTCGATGACGTCGGCGCCGTTCCGGGCGAGCGTGATGGCCGCCTCGATGCTCGTCTCCAGGTCGGGGAAGCCGACCGGGAGATAGCCGACGAAGGCGCCTCGCCCCTGCTCCTCTGCCTTCTGGATGGCTTGCTCGACCCGGCTCATCGCTGGCCCTCGCCCTCGTAGAGGCCGAAGTATCGGGCGGCCGTCTCCATGTCCTTGTCGCCGCGCCCGGAGAGACAGACCGCGATGATCCCGTCCGGTCCGAGCTCACGGCCGAGCCGTTGGGCACCGGCGAGAGCGTGCGCCGACTCGATGGCCGGGATGATGCCCTCGGTACGGCTCAGGAGGCGCAACGCCTGCATCGCCTCGTCGTCGGTCGCAGGGACGTACAGGGCGCGGCCGATGTCGGCGAGCCATGCGTGCTCCGGCCCCACACCGGGGTAGTCCAGCCCCGCCGAGATCGAGTGCGACTCGATCGTCTGGCCGTCCTCGTCCTGCAGGACGTAGGTCCTGGCTCCGTGGAGGACGCCGGGGCGCCCCCGCTCGATCGACGCCGCGTGCTTGTCGGTGTCGACCCCGTCGCCGGCCGCCTCCACACCGTAGAGGCGCACCTCGGGGTCGTCGAGGAACGCGTCGAACATGCCGATCGCGTTGGAGCCGCCGCCGACGCAGGCGACGACGGCGTCGGGCAGCCTTCCTGCCTCTTCGAGCAGCTGCTGACGAGCCTCCTCGCCGATGATCTTCTGGAAGTCGCGCACCATCGCCGGGAAGGGATGGGGTCCTGCGGCGGTGCCGAAGATGTAATTGGTCGTCTCCACGCTCGCCACCCAGTCCCGGTAGGCGTCGTTGATCGCGTCCTTGAGGGTGCGCGAGCCCGTGGTCACCGGGATCACCTCGGCCCCGAGAAGGCGCATCCGCGCGACGTTGAGCGCTTGGCGCTCCGTGTCGACCTCGCCCATGTAGATCGTGCACTCCAGGCCGAACAGGGCTGCGGCCGTGGCGGTCGCCACGCCGTGCTGCCCCGCTCCGGTCTCCGCGATCACCCGCGTCTTGCCGAGGCGCCGGGTGAGGAGCGCCTGTCCGAGCACGTTGTTGATCTTGTGGGAGCCGGTGTGGTTCAGGTCCTCGCGCTTGAGGAAGATCCGCGCACCGCCGGCGTGCTCCGCGAAACGAGGGACCTCGGTCAGCGGAGAGGGGCGCCCGGCATAGGAGCCGAGAAGGCGGGCGAGCTCCGCACGGAAGGCCGGGTCGGCGATCGCGTGCTCGTACGCGGCGGTGAGCTCGTCGATCGCCGCGATGAGCGACTCGGGCATGTAGCGACCGCCGAAGTCGCCGAAGAAAGGACCGTGCTGGTCACGCAGGCTCATGAGCCGGCCTCCAGGAAGGATCGGAGGGTGGACACGGGATCCCCGGTGACCAGCGCCTCGCCGATGAGGACGACATCGGCGCCGGCGGCCCGGTAGTGGGCGACGTCCTCGGGGGTGAGGACGGCCGATTCTGCGATCTTGACCGCGGCGTCGGGAATCCGGTCGACGAGGCGGCCGAACAGGTCGCGATCGAGCTCGAGCGTGCGCAGATCCCGCGCGTTCACCCCGATGAGAGTCGCGCCGAGGTCGACGGCCTGCTCAAGCTCCTCGGCGGAATGCGTCTCGACGAGCGGCGTCATGCCGAGCTCGAGGACGAGGGCGTGCAGCTCCGTGAGCACCTGCGGCTCGAGGCCCGCCACGATGAGGAGCACCAGGTCGGCGCCCGCGGCCCGGGCTTCGAACACCTGGTAGGGCGTGGCGATGAAGTCCTTGCGCAGGACTGGGAGGGACACCGCAGCCGTCACGGCCTCGAGGTCTGCGAGGCTGCCGCCGAACCGACGCTCCTCGGTGAGGACGCTGATCGCGGACGCGCCGCCCTGCTCGTAGAGCGAGGCCTGCAGCGCAGGGTCGGGGATGTCGGCGAGCCGGCCGCGGGACGGGCTGGCCCTTTTCACCTCGGCGATGATCTTCACCCGGTCGCCTGGGCTCAGCGCAGCCATCGCGTCGCGGGCGCCGCCACGCGCGAGGGCGTCGCGCTCGACGGCCGCGAGCGGTCGGCGCTCCTCACGGCGGGCCGCGTCCTCGACTGCGCCGGCCGTGAGGTCGGCGAGGACCATCAGTGCGCCTTCGGCGAGTACTTCGGACCCTTCACGCCGTAGCCGGCCTTCGCCAGGATCCACCCGACGATCAGCCCGACCAGGACGAGCGCGGCGGAGGCCCAGACGACGATCGGCTGGTCGAGGAAGAAGGCGGTCGTCCCGATGGCGACGCCGAGCAGCATGATCACCACAGCGGTCCAGGCGGCAGGCGAGTGTCCGTGGCCGGGGTCGGCGATGGGGTTGGTCATGTTCTCCTCCGAACGTGCTGTGGGTCGGGCTCAGTCTATCGGGATCGCCGGACTCTCTCCGGATCGGCGGCCCCCTCAGGCTCAGCGGGTCGGATCCGTCCCCTGGGACAGCTCGTCCCAGGACTCGACCGCGTCGACGGGGCCGTTCTCCGGTGCGGGCGCGGTCTGGAAGCGTCGGCCTCCGCGGCGCCAGCGCCTGCCCGTGACGAGGACGAGCAGGCCCGCGAGGACGAGCAGCACCCATCCGGCCAGCGCCGTCCATGGCCACGCCGTCGCGGAGATGCCGCCGATCACCGGAGCGAGAGCCTTCTCCCCCGCGAGCCCCGTCACCGCGGTGAGGGAGGGCGCGACGGCCGAGAGCGGATGCTGTGCGAGCACGATCGAGGTGAGGGCGAGGAGCACCACGCCCAGGATCAGGGCGAGCGCGCCGAAGACGAGACGCAGCACCGGACCGACGAGCGCGACGGCTGCGCCCAGCGCAAGCGCGGTCAGGCTGAGCGGCGCCAGCACCGGCAGCGCCGTCGCCCCGGGGACGACGACGTCCTCACCGCCGTCCGCGCGGGCGACGACCAGCCACGTCTGCGTCGAGGAGACGATCCCCACTCCGCCGGCGATCACCAGCAGGAGGATGCTCAGCGAGCGCCCCCGCCGCGCGAGGACGTTCATGACGCCTCTTCCCCCGGCATGACGGCCGCGGGGTCGACGAACGGGTGCAGATCGATCGAGTCGAAGCACGTCCGCGTCCCGGTGTGGCAGGCCACTCCGACCTGATCGACCTGGAGCAGCACGGTGTCGCCGTCGCAGTCGAGCCGCGCTCCGCGCACCTGCTGCACGTGCCCGGAGGTGTCGCCCTTGCGCCAGTACGACTGTCGGGAGCGGGACCAGTACACGGCGCGGCCCGTCGTCAGGGTTCTCCGCAGCGCCTCCTCGTCCATCCACGCGAGCATGAGCACCTCGAGCGAGTCCCACTGCTGCACGACGACGGGCACGAGCCCCTGGTCGTTCCAGCGGACCTGTCCCCCAACGTCGATGCTGGAGCTCATCGGACGATCACCCTCGCGCCACGCAGGGCGTCCTTGACCTCGCCGATGCTCAGCACCCCGGTGTGGAAGACGCTCGCGGCCAGGACCGCGTCGGCGCCGGCGGCGATGGCCGGCGGGAAGTCCTCGGCCCGTCCCGCGCCGCCCGAGGCGATGACCGGTACCCCCGACACCTCACGCATGAGAGCGGTGAGCTCGAGGTCGAAGCCGTCGCGCGTCCCGTCCGCGTCGATCGAGTTCACGAGCAGCTCTCCGGCGCCGCGTTCGACCGCCTCGCGGGCCCATTCCCGCGCGTCGAGCGCGGTCTCCGTGCGTCCGCCGTGCGTCGTGACGACGAACCCGGATGCGCTCACCGGGCTGCGCTTGACGTCGAGGGACAGCACGAGGACCTGGGCGCCGAAGCGGTCGGCGATCTCACCGATGAGGTCGGGGCGTGCGATCGCCGCTGAGTTGACGCCGACCTTGTCCGCGCCGACGGCCAGCAGGCGCGCCACGTCGTCGACCGAACGCACCCCTCCCCCGACGGTGAGCGGCACGAAGACCTCCTCCGCGGTGCGACGGACGACGTCATAGGTCGTCGCCCGCTCGTCCACGGTCGCCGTCACGTCGAGGAAGGTGATCTCGTCCGCGCCCTGCGCGGCATAGTGAGCGGCGAGCTCGACCGGGTCGCCCATGTCGCGGAGGTTCTCGAAGTTGACGCCTTTGACAACGCGCCCGTCGGCAACGTCGAGGCAAGGGATGACCCGGGCGGCGAGAGTCATCAGAGCCTCGCCGCGTGGATCGCGGTGACGAGGATCGCACGCGCTCCCAGCGCATACAGCGCGTCCATCACCTGGTTCATCCCTCGCCGCGGGATCATCACGCGCACGGCGACCCAGCCCGGGTCCCGCAGCGGCGACACCGTCGGAGACTCGCGACCGGAGGCGATCGCGGTCGCCTGGTCCACGAGATCGGCGGGGAGGTCGTAGTCCAAGAGCACGTAGCGCCGCGCGACCATGACGCCGCGGAGGCGGCGCAGGAGCGTCTCGGTTCCCTCCGTCCCCTCGGGGCGAGAGATCAGGACGGCCTCGGACTCGAGGATCACGGGGCCGAAGATCTCGAGTCCCGCCTGACGAAGCGTGGTGCCGGTGGACACGACGTCGGCGACCGCGTCCGCGACTCCGAGCCGGACGGCCGACTCCACCGCGCCGTCGAGCTGCACGAGCTCGGCGGAGATGCCGCGCTCTTCGAGGAAGGCGCCGACGAGCCCCGGATACGCGCTGGCCACGCGCACTCCGGCAAGCTCCTCGATCGAGGTGAAGCGCCCGGGAGGGCCGGCGAAGCGGAAGGTGGACCCCCCGAAGCCGAGCGCCTCGATCTCGCGTGCGGGCTGCCGGACGTCGAGCAGCAGGTCCCGGCCTGTGATGCCCACGTCGAGCGCGCCGGAGGCGACGTATGTCGCGATGTCGCGAGGGCGCAGATAGAAGAACTCGACGTCGTTCTCGGCGTCCACGACGTGCAGCGTCTTGGGATCACGGCGACCGGCGTACCCGGCCTCCTGCAGCATCTCGACGGCGGTCTCTGACAGCGATCCCTTGTTCGGGACGGCGATGCGAAGCATGTGGGAAGGTCTCTCTCTCGAAGCGGTCCTGGTCGGGGCGCGTCAGAGATGTCGGTAGACGTCCGTCAGGGACAGGCCCTTGGCGATCATGAGGACCTGGAGGTGATAAAGCAGCTGAGAGATCTCCTCCGCTGCGGCCTCGTCACTCTCGTATTCGGCCGCCATCCACACTTCGGCCGCCTCCTCGACGATCTTCTTGCCGATCGCGTGGACCCCGCCGTCGAGCTCTCGGACGGTGCCGGAGCCCTCGGGACGCTCCTGGGCCTTTCGGCGCAGTTCCGCGAAGAGTTCGTCGAAGGATTTCACCTGTCCAGGCTAGCGGCTCGGGCGAGGTCGCGGAGCCGAGCGACCGCGGCCTCGACGTCGTCCGAGCCGTAGACCGCGGATCCGGCGACGAACGTGTCGGCTCCTGCCTCTGCGGCCTGCGCGATCGTGCGGTCTGAGATCCCTCCGTCCACCTGGAACCAGACGTCGGAGCCACGGCGCCGCGCCTCCTGCACCAGGGCGCGGAGCTTCGGCATGGTCTCGGGTATGAACCCCTGCCCGCCGAAGCCGGGCTCAACGGTCATCACGAGGATCTGGTCGAACTCGTCGAGGATGTCGTACAGCGGCTCCCCCGCCGTCCCGGGCTTGATCGCGACACCGGCACGGGCGCCGATCTGCCGCAGCCGGCGGGCGAGGGCGACGGGCTCGTCGGCGGCCTCCAGATGGAAGGTCACGCTCGCGGCCCCCAGCTCCGCATAGCCGGGCGCCCAGCGATCCGGTTCCGTGATCATGAGGTGCACGTCGAGCGGGACGGGGCTCGTCGCCTGGATGCGCTCGACCATCTGCGGCCCGAAGGTGAGGTTCGGCACGAAGTGGTTGTCCATCACGTCGACGTGCGCGAAGTCCGCCGACGCGATCCGCGCGAGCTCCGCCTGCATGTTGACGAAGTCTGCGGCGAGGATGCTCGGGTTGATTCGAGGAGCGGGCGGGTACACGTGGGGCATGCCCCCCATTATCCCGGCGTCGTTCCTGCCGGCCCTCTCCCTCGGTGCGCGTCGTCGCGACGGTCCGCGTCAGTCCTTGCGAAGAAAGGCCAGGAACATCGCGTCGGTGCCGTGTCGATGCGGCCACAGCTGGGCGTGCCCACGTCCCGACGCCGGCTCGGGAAGGTCGATCGGCGATCGGGAGACCGCGCGGACCGCTGCACGCGCATCGAGCTCTGTCACATCCGGCCGCGTTCGGGCCACGCTCTCGATCACTCCCGCCGTCTCGGCCAGGTGCGGCGAGCAGGTCACGTAGGCGACGACCCCTCCGGGCGCCAGCGCGTCGATCGCCGCCAGCAGCAGCTCCTCCTGCAGCGCGGCGAGCTCCGGGACGTCCCTGGGCGTCTTGCGCCAGCGGGCCTCGGGGCGCCGACGCAGGGCGCCGAGCCCCGTGCACGGCGCGTCGACGAGGATGCGGTCGTAGCGGGCGGGACGTCGTCGCGCGAACTCGCGTCCGTCCTCTTCCGCGACGGGGACCTCAAGCGGAACGGCCTGGAGCGCACGGCGGACCAGCCCCGCGCGTGCGGGGACGATCTCGTTGGCCTCGAGCACGGCGCCGCCGAGACGGGCCTGCGCGGCCAGCAGAGCGGTCTTGCCGCCCGGGCCGGCGCAGAGGTCGAGCCACCTCTCCCCCGGCGTGATCGGACGGATCGCCGCGAGGGCCAGCGCCACGAGCTGCGATCCCTCGTCCTGGACCCGTACCCGACCGCCGGTCGCCTCGATCAGCGTCGCCGGATCGCCGCCCGCGGATCCGAACGCCGTCGGAGCGTAGGGGCGAGGATCGCCGGTGGGCTCTGCCAACCCCGGAAGAGCGACCAGTGTGACCTCGGGGGCGACGTTGTCCGCGGCGAGGAGGGCGTCGAGCTCCTCGATCCGTCCCTCCGCGGCGAGAGCCCGCCGGAACGCCCGCAGGATCCAGACCGGATGCGATGAGCGCAGGCCGATCCGCTCGTCGTCGGAACGTGCAGAGGACTCGATCGCCTCCTGCCATGCCGCCGCGTCCCGGCCGGCGATCCGACGGAGGACCGCGTTCGCGAAGCCGGCGGCACCCCGCCCTGCCGCCGCTGCGACGAGAGCGACCGTCTCGTTCACCGCCGCGTGCGGTGCGACTCTCGTGCTCAGCAGCTGATGCGCCCCCAGCCGGAGCGCGTCCAGGACGACGGCGTCGATCGTGTGCGTCCGGCGATCCGCGGCGGCGGCGATGACCGCGTCGTAGGTGCCGAGCCGCCGCAAGGTCCCGTACGTCAGCTCGGTCGCGAGGGCCGCGTCCTTCTGGCTCAGCCCGGCCTCACGGATCGCGGAAGGGAGGAGGAGGTTCGCATACGCGTCGGAGGCGGTGACGGCATGCAGCACCTCGAAGGCCACCCGGCGCGCAGGCTGCACGGTCGCTCCCCGGCGACTCCCGCCAACGCCCCGGGAACGGCTGTCAGGGGTGCGGACGCCGCTTCGGCGGTCGGGACCGCGTTCGGCACGCCGCGGGCGCCTGCCACGAGAGCCCCCGGCGCCTGCGCTCTCGCCGTGCGCCCGGTCCCCGCGGGGCGGGCCGGAGTCGCCATGGCCGGTCATCGTCCCGCCCTCGGGGGACGCCCGTCGACGGGACGAAGCCCACGGAACCAGTCGGCCGCCTCCATCGGGCCCTTCCCGGCAGGCTGGACGCGTGTGAGAACGAGGGACGCGCTCGCGGTGCCGACGAGCACTCCCCCACGGGTCGGGCGAAGCGCGCCGGGCTCCAGGGGCTCGCCGTCCCCGGTGGCATCGGCACGGGCGAGACCGAGGACCTTCACACGCTGACCCTCGACGATCGTGTGGGCACCGGGTTCGGAGGTCACACCGCGATAGCGCGCGAAGACGGCGTCGGCGTCCTGCGTCCAGTCCAGGAGGCCGTCCTTCTGATCGAGCTTTGCCGCGAAGGTGGGCGTCCCTGTCTGCGGTATCGCCCGCGCCGTGCCGTCCGCGATCCCGGCGACCACCTCGGCGGTGAGCGCCGCGCCCTCCTCCGCGAGCAGCGCGAGGGCCTCGTCCGCGGTCGCCTCGGCCGGCACGGGGAACGCCCTCTTCGCGAAGACGTCGCCCGCGTCGAGCTCGGGCACGAGCCGGAAGACACTCGCCCCGAGCTCCTCGTCACCGGCGATGAGCGCGCGCTGCACCGGCGCAGCCCCCCGCCAGGCCGGCAGAAGCGAGAAATGGAGGTTGATCCAGCCATGAGCGGGGGCGGCGAGAAGGGGCTCGCGGACGAGGCCGCCGTAGGCGACGATGACCCCGAGGTCGGGACGCAGCGCCGCGACCCGGCGCGTGACCTCGTCGTCGAGACGCGCGGCCTTGATCACCGGCAGGCCGAGTTCCGCCGCCGCCACCGCGACAGGGGACGGGGTGAGCACGCGCTTGCGTCCGAGCGGCGCGTCGGGGCGGGTGACCACGATCGCGATCTCATGCTCTGCGGCAAGCCGCCGCAGGGTGGGGAGAGCCGCCGCGGGCGTTCCGGCGAAGACGAGGCGCATCGACGATTCCTTCTGATCGAGCGGGAGAAGAGAGCGGCGGAGAAGACGCTCAGAGATCGGGCTCGAGGGGATCGAGCCTCACCGAAAGCGTAGTCCTCGTGGATCGTCCGCGACCGCGCCGTCTGCCCGTCGCCTCGGAGACGACGGCGGCGCGCAACGCGGCCGCGACACGGAGCCCGTCCGCATACGGGAAGCGGATGAGCGCACGATGACGACCGTCCTCGTCCCCCTCCCTGGGCAGGGGGCCGAGCACCGCGTCGGGTGGCAGGCCGACCTCGGCGACGGCGTCGAGCGCGCGTCGCACGCCGGCCTCGCTGCCGTCCACCTGCGCCACGCGGACGGTCGGAGGCATCCGCAGCGGTGCCCGCTCACGGAGCTCCGCGCGGGCGTATCCCGCCTGATTCCACGTCGCGAGCGCGCGCGCCACAGGGCCGTCGACCCCCACGAGGTGCACCGGCGCGCCCGGAGCCGCGAGAGCGGCCGCGTTGGACCACCAGCGAAGGCAGGACTCGCCGATCCGCAGCTCGGGCGCCTGGAGCATCCGCACACCGTCCAGGAGCACGACCGCGCGGTATCCGCCCTCGGCGATCGGTTCCGCGCCGCGGGTCGCCACGACGAGCGAGGGCCGTGCGTCGACGCGTGGCACCGGATGCGTTCCGTCGGCCACGATCACACGCACTCCGGGGAACGCCCGCCCGAGCTCCTCTGCCGTCCGCTCGCTCCCGGAGGCCGCGAGGCGGACGGTGTCGCCGCCGCAGGAGCCGCAAGCCCAGGAACGCGCCAGACGTCCGCACCAGCCGCACACCGGGACCGCTCCTCGATGCGCCGCTCCCAGCGGTCCGCCGCAGGAGGTACAGCGCGCCGGTGCCCGGCACGTGGCGCAGACCAACGTCGGAGAGAACCCGGGCCGGGCGACCTGGACGAGCACCGGCCCTTCGGCGGCTGCTTCGCGCGCGGTGAGGAACGCACGCGACGGAAGGCGTTGCCCCCGTCGATCGAGATCGACGACGGAGTCGAGGACCACTCGGGGAAGGACCCGACGTTCGGCGGTCACCGCTTTCACCCAACCGGTCTCGACGAGGCGCTCGACGTCGGTGGTACGCGTGTGTCCGGCGAGGATCAGTGCCGACCCCTCCTTCTCCTGGCGTTGCAGGGCCGCATCGCGCGCATGCACATAGGGTGCGAGCGGCTCGGCGAGCAGGCCGTCACCGTCGTCCCAGAGAGCGATCATGCCCGCCTGCACCGGCGCGTAGACCGCGGAACGGTTGCCCACCACGATGCAGGGGGCGTCCTGGAGCGTGCGGAGGAAGGCGCGATAGCGGTCCGGCCCGGACTGGCGGGCATCCAAGCGGGCGACCGTCTCTCGCGGGACGAACCCGTCGAGCGCGGACACCACCAGGTCCAGGTCGCGGTGATCGGGGACGACGAGGATCGCCGAGGCACCTCCGGAGAGGGTCTTCGTCGCTGCCGCGGCGAGAGTGCGGCACCACTCGGGCAGGCCGTCCTCGTGCACGCGCGGGATCGCTTCGAGCGCGACGCGCCCTCCGCCCTGCAGCGCCTCGGCGAGGCCGGGAAAGACGTGCAGCAGGGTCTCGGCCCTCTCCGCCACACCATCCGGGAGGTCCTCGCCCGCGATCGACGGCCCCCCGGCCGCGAGCCAGGCCTTCTCGACCCTCACCTGCCGCTTCGGCACCACCAGCCGGATCACGTCCGAAGCGCTGCCCGCGGCACGATCGGCGACGCGGCGTGCAAGGTCATACAGACACGGTGGCAGGACCTCTGCCGACGACACCACAGTCTCGACGTCCGAGAGCGTGCGTGCGGCGTCGTCCTCCTCGGCGACCTCCACCGCGAACGCGTCGATCATCCGCCCTGCCGAGCGCAGCGGCACCCTCAGCCGCACGCCGGGCCGGACCTCGTCACGCAGCTCCTCGGGCACCGAGTAGTCGAACAGGCGGTCCAGCTGAGGGAGCGGCGAGTCCAGCAGGGCGCGGACGATGCGACGGGCCATGGTCACCGTCTGGGGTCAGAGCCCAGCGGCGCGGCGCAGCTCCTCGGCACGGTCGGTGCGCTCCCAGCCGAAGTCGGGAAGCTCGCGGCCGAAGTGCCCGTATGCCGCGGTCTGCGCGTAGATCGGACGGAGCAGGTCGAGCTCCTCGATGATGGCCTGCGGGCGCAGGTCGAACACCTGTGTGATCGCGCGGGTGATGACCTCGTCCGAGACGACGCCGGTGCCGAAGGTCTCGACGTAGAGCCCGACAGGCTGTGCCACCCCGATCGCATAGGCGACCTGCACCTCCAGCCTCTCGGCGAGGCCTGCCGCGACCGCGTTCTTGGCGACCCAGCGCATGGCATAGGCGCCCGAGCGGTCGACCTTCGACGGGTCCTTTCCGCTGAAGGCGCCTCCGCCGTGACGGGACGCGCCCCCGTAGGTGTCGATGATGATCTTGCGCCCTGTGAGCCCTGCGTCGCCTTTGGGTCCGCCGGTGACGAACGGGCCTGCGGGGTTGATGTACATCGTGACGTCGTCGAGATCGAGCCCCGTCGCCTGGAGGACCGGATCGATGACGTGCACGCGCACGCGCTCCTTGAGCTCCTCCTGCGAGACGCCCGGGTGATGCTGCGTGGAGAGCACGACCGCGTCGACCGTCTTCGGCGTGAACCCGTCGTAGCCGAGGGTGACCTGCGTCTTCCCGTCCGGCCGGAGGAACGGCAGCTCGCCGGAGCGGCGCACCTCTGTGAGACGCTCGGCGATGCGATGAGCTGTCCAGGCCGCCATCGGCATGAGCTGGGGGGTCTCGGTGGTCGCGAAACCGAACATGATTCCCTGGTCGCCCGCTCCCAGCAGGTCGCGAGGATCGTCCGACCCGCCTTCACGATGCTCTTGCGCTTGGTCGACGCCGTGGGCGATGTCGCCGGACTGCTCTCCGACCGAGACGCTCACGCCGCAGGACGATCCGTCGAAGCCCATGTCGCTCGAGGTGTAGCCGATCCCGTTGACGACGTCACGCACGATCGTCGGGATGTCGACGTAGGCCTCGGTGCGGATCTCGCCGGCGACATGGACCAGGCCGGTCGTGACGAGGGTCTCGACCGCGACGTGGGATCCTCTGTCCTGCGCGATCAGCCCGTCGAGGATGCTGTCCGAGATCTGATCGCAGATCTTGTCGGGGTGGCCTTCCGTCACGGACTCGGACGTGAAAAGGCGCAGGGCGCTCATCGATGCTCCATCGGTTGCAGAAGGGATGTGCATGCGCCCGGGAGACCCCGGCGCGATCTTTCTCCAGTATGACGGGAGCCGCCGACATCCCGGCGAAGGATGACGACGGCTCCGCGACGAGGCGCCTACTCGGCGTGGCGGATGCGGAGCTTGTCCTCGTTGATCTCGTGCAGGGCGATCGTGAGCGGCTTGTCCTCCACCGAGGAGTCCACGAGCGGACCGACGTTGTCGAAGAGGTTGCCCTCGTGCAGGTCGGAGTAGTAGTCGTTGATCTGGCGCGCACGCTTGGCGGCGTAGATCACCAGCTCGTACTTGGACTCGACGCGCTCGAGCAGGTTGTCGATGGGCGGATCGATGATGCCCTGGTTGCTTCCGGCCATGAGTGACCTCCTGGATAGGGCGACACGGCGGTCGCGGGGTGTCTCGGGCGCGCGCGAAGGCTCAGCGCGCGGAGTCTGCAGCCAATTCTACGACCTCGCGGGCCGCCTCGGCGACGTTCTCGTTCACGACGCGGTAATCGAACTCGCCCTGCGCGGCCAGCTCCACCTTCGCGGTGCGCAGACGTCTGGCCCGCTCCTCGGCGTCCTCCGTGCCTCGCCCGACCAGACGATGCACGAGCTCGTCCCATGACGGCGGCAGCAGGAACACGAGCGTCGCGGCCGGGTCGGCCGCCCGCACCTGACGCGCGCCCTGCAGGTCGATCTCCAGAAGGACGGTCTTCCCCGCGGCGAGGGCGCGCTCGATCGGAGCCCTGGGCGTTCCGTAGCGGAAGCGGTTGTGCACGGTCGCGTGCTCGAGGAGGTCGCCCTCGGCGATCATCCGATCGAACTCGGCGTCGTCGACGAAGAAGTAGTGCACGCCGTCCTTCTCCCCCGGCCGCGGCGCACGGGTGGTCGCCGAGACGGAGAGGTGGATCTCCGGATGATGCTCGCGGATGTGCGCGGCCACGGTCCCCTTCCCCACCGCCGTGGGGCCGGCGAGGACGAGGAGACGGCTGCGTCCTGCGCGCGGAGCGGGGACGGGGAAGCGGGCGTCGAGCCAGGCGCGCAACGCACGGCGCTGGCGCACGCCAAGGCCGCCCAGCCGCTTGACCGGCGAGATGTGCAGCTCGGCGAGGATGCGGTCTCGCTTGCCTGCGCCGATCGCCGGAAGCGCGGTGAGGAAGTCGGGCACTCGCAGCGATCCGGCGGTCGACTCCGGATCCGAGACCGCCTGGTCGAGCACCGTCTGCGGCGCGACGACGCGCATCGTCAGGTCGCGTTTCAGCGAGGCCCTCGCCCTGCGACGCTCGACCGCTCGCCGTGCGGCGGCCGCACGATCCACGTCGGGCACACGGCGCTTGACGTCCTCAGTCACCCAGAACCTCCCGGTAGTGCGCGGCTCGCGCGTCGATGGCGGCGACAAGGCCCGCGGGGCCCGCCCCGAGGATGCTGCGGCTCTCGCTGGCGAGGACGTTGCGAGCGAGAGGGCCGAAGCGGCCGACGAGATCCGACGGCTCCGCGCCCTGCGCCCCGAAGCCGGGAGCGAGGATCGGGACGCCCGCGAGAAGCGCGTCGTCGAGCGCGAAGCTCTCGCGATCCACCGTCGCCCCGATCACGAGGCCGACAGAGCCCAACGTCGCGCCACGAGAGCTGGCGGCCTCCACCGCGACGCGACGCGCGACCGGCTCTCCTCCCTCGTCGATGGCGCGCTGCACGGCTCCCCCCTCGGGGTTGCTGGTCGCTGCCAGGACGAACACGCCCTTCCCGCCCCGCTGCGCGAGCTCCGTGATCGGGCCCAGAGCTCCGACGCCGAGGTAGGGGCTGACCGTGAGGGCGTCAGCCTCAAGGGGGGCCCCCTGCCCCAGCCAGGCCTCGGCATAGCCCGCGTTGGTCGTCCCGATGTCGCCACGCTTCGCATCGGCGATGACCAGCAGCGATGCCGCGCGTGCTGCGGCGATGACGTCTTCGAGCGCCGCGAAGCCCCTCGCGCCGAACCGCTCGAAGAACGACACCTGCGGCTTCACCGCGGCCACGCGCCCCACGGCGGCGGCGACCACGGCGAGGCCGAAGTCGCGCACGCCCTCCGCGCTCTGCGGCAGTCCCCAGGCTTCGAGAAGCGCCGCATGGGGATCGATCCCCAGGCAGAGGGGGCCGTTGTCGTCGAGCGCCGCGCGGAGACGCGCTCCGAATGCCGTCGTCACACCGCCGCCTTCTCCACCGCCGCCAGAGCTGCTGCGCGATCGGCGGCGTATTCCTGAAGGCTGCGCACCGAGAAGCCGGACTCGACCGCGTCCAGTCCGCTCACGGCGGCTCCGAGAGTGGCGATCGTCGTGAACAGTGCCTTGTCGGCTGCGACGGCGGCGGCACGGATCTCATACCCGTCGGCCCGGGCGGCGCCGCCGCTCGGCGTGTTGACGATGATGTCGATCGCGCCGTCGTTGATGAGGTCGACGATGTTCTTCGCGCCGGTCTCCTGGGTCGCGCTGAACTTCTCCACCACCGTGACGGCGATGCCGTTGCGGGAGAGGATCTCTGCGGTCCCCTCGGTCGCGACGATCGTGAAGCCCAGCTGTTGCAGCCGGTGCGCAGGAAGGATCACCGCCCTCTTGTCTGCGTCGGCGACGGAGATGAACACGGTGCCCGACGTCGGGGTGCCCCCATATGCCGCAGCCTGGCTCTTCGCGAAGGCCGTCGGGAAGTCGCGGTCGATGCCCATGACCTCGCCGGTCGAGCGCATCTCCGGTCCGAGCACCGAGTCGACGTTCTTGCCGTCACGGGTGCGGAACCGCTTGAACGGCAGAACGGCCTCCTTCACCGACACCGGGGCGTCCAGCGGAACCCGGGAGCCGTCGACCTCGGGCAGCATCCCCTCGGCGCGGAGCTCGGCGATGGTCGCCCCGGCCATGATCCGGCTCGCCGCCTTGGCCATCGGGATCCCCAGCGCCTTCGACACGAACGGGACGGTGCGGCTGGCTCGTGGGTTCGCCTCGATCACGTAGAGCACGCCGGCGCTGATCGCGAACTGCACGTTCAGGAGCCCGCGCACGCCGACGCCTTCGGCGATCGCCAGGGTGGCCTGGCGCACGCGGTCGATGTCGGTGCGGCCGAGCGAGACCGGCGGAAGGGTGCAGCTGGAGTCCCCGGAGTGGATCCCGGCCTCCTCGAGATGCTCCATCACGCCGCCGATGAAGAGGTCGGTGCCGTCGTAGAGCGCGTCGACGTCGAGCTCGATCGCGTCATCGAGGAAGCGGTCGACCAGAAGCGGCTTGCCCTCCTCGATGACGACCTCGCCCGCGGTCCGCTGGAAGTAGTCGCGGAGAGCCTCGGTGCCGTAGACGATCTCCATGCCGCGACCGCCGAGGACGAAGCTCGGGCGGACCAGGACCGGGTACCCGATCTCCTCGGCGACCGCCACGGCGCCCTCGACGTCGATCGCCGTTCCGTTCCGGGGAGCGACGAGCCCCGCGGAGTCCAGCAGGCGGGAGAAGAGCTCGCGCTCCTCGGCGAGGTCGATGGCCTCTGGGCTCGTGCCGAGCACCCGGTATCCCGCCGCCTCGATCCCCTTCGCGAGGCCGAGCGGCGTCTGCCCGCCCAGCTGGCACACGACGCCGAGGATCTCGCCGCTCGCCGCCTCGGCATGCAGCACCTCCAGCACGTCCTCCAGGGTGAGCGGCTCGAAGTACAGGCGATCAGACGTGTCGTAGTCGGTGGAAACCGTCTCCGGGTTGCAGTTGACCATCACCGTCTCGTAGCCCGCGTCCGACAGGGCGAACGAGGCGTGCACGCAGGAGTAGTCGAACTCGACGCCCTGTCCGATCCGGTTCGGCCCGGAGCCGATGATGACCACCTTGGTCCGGTCGGACAGAGCGACCTCGGTCTCGAGGTCGTAGCTGGAGTAGTGGTACGGGGTGAGGGCGGGGAACTCGCCGGCGCAGGTGTCGACCGTCTTGTAGACGGGTCGGAGGCCCAGTCCGTGGCGGACGCCACGCACCTCCTCCTCCGTCGCGCCGCGCAGCTGTGCGATCTGCGCGTCCGAGAAGCCGTGCTCCTTGGCCGTCCTGAGAACCTCCGCGGTCAGCTCCGGAGCGGTGCGCACGTGCTCGGCCACCTCGTTGATCAGGACGATCTGGTCGAGGAACCACGGGTCGATCGCGGTGGCCTCGAACGCCTGCGCGATCGTCGCGCCCTTGCGAAGCGCCTGCTGCAGGACGACGATACGACCGTCCGTCGGCGTCTTCGCGATCTCCAGGAGCTCGTCCACGCTGCGCTCCTCCGTGCCCCAGTGGAAGCTGGAGCCGCGCTTCTCGAGCGACCGGAGCGCCTTCTGCAGGGCGGTGGTGTAGTTGCGCCCGATCGCCATCGCCTCACCGACGGACTTCATGGTGGTCGTGAGAGTCGGGTCGGCGGCCGGGAACTTCTCGAAGGCGAAGCGCGGAACCTTCACCACGACATAGTCGAGCGTGGGCTCGAAGCTCGCGGGCGTCACTCCCGTGATGTCGTTCGGGATCTCGTCGAGGCGATAGCCGAGAGCCAGCTTCGCGGCGAGCTTCGCGATCGGGAAGCCGGTCGCTTTCGAGGCCAGCGCCGAGGAGCGCGAGACGCGCGGGTTCATCTCGATGACGATGACACGACCGTTCTCTGGGTTCACGGCGAACTGGATGTTGCAGCCACCGGTGTCCACGCCGACGGCGCGGATGATGTCGATGCCGATGTCACGGAGGTTCTGGTATTCACGGTCGGTCAGCGTGAGCGCCGGCGCGACCGTGATCGAGTCGCCGGTGTGCACGCCGACGGGGTCGACGTTCTCGATCGAGCAGACGACCACCGTGTTGTCGGCCGTGTCGCGCATGAGCTCGAGCTCATACTCCTTCCAGCCCAGGATCGACTCCTCGAGGAGAACCTCGTTCGTCGGCGAGTCGTGGAGGCCTGCTCCCGCGATGCGGCGGAGGTCGGCCTCGTCGAAGGCGAAGCCGGATCCGAGCCCGCCCATCGTGAAGCTCGGGCGGACGACCAGAGGGTAGCCGAGCTCCTCTGCCGCGGCCAGGCACTCGTCCATCGTGTGAGCGATGCGGGAGGCCGCCACGTCGGCACCGGCGGCGATCACGAGCTCCTTGAAGACCTGCCGGTCCTCGCCCTTGCGGATCGCGTCGACCTTCGCGCCGATGAGCTCGACGCCGTACTTCTCCAGGATGCCCCGCTCGTGGAGCGCCATCGCCGCGTTGAGGGCGGTCTGCCCGCCGAGAGTGGGCAGGATCGCGTCGGGCTTCTCCTTGGCGATGATCGTCTCGATCACCTCGGGCGTGATCGGCTCGATGTAGGTGGCGTCGGCGAAGTCCGGGTCGGTCATGATCGTCGCCGGGTTGGAGTTGACCAGGATGACACGAACGCCCTCCTCGCGGAGCACGCGGCAGGCCTGGGTCCCTGAGTAGTCGAACTCGCAGGCCTGGCCGATGACGATCGGCCCGGAGCCGATGACGAGGACGGAGCGGATGTCGTCGCGCTTGGGCATTACTGGGCGTCCTTCCGGGCGAGGTGGGCGACGACGACGTCGCGGAAACGGTCGAAGAGGTAGTTCGCATCGTGCGGGCCTGCAGCGGCCTCGGGGTGGTACTGCACGGAGAAGGCTGGGATGTCGAGGGCACGCAGCCCCTCGACCACCTGGTCGTTGAGCCCGACGTGGCTGACCTCGACCCTCCCATAGCCGCTGGGGCTGTCGAAGGATCCCTCGACCGGGGCCTCCACGGCGAACCCGTGGTTGTGCGCGGTGATCTCGACGCGACCGGTCGCCTTGTCCAGCACCGGCTGGTTGATGCCGCGGTGCCCGAACGGCAGCTTGTACGTGCCGAGGCCCAGGGCGCGCCCGAACAGCTGGTTGCCGAAGCAGATGCCGAAGTACGGCAGTCCCGCGTCGAGGACCTCCCGGAGCACGCCGACCTGCGCGTCGGAGGCCGAGGGGTCGCCGGGCCCGTTGGAATAGAACACCGCGACCGGATCGATCGCGGCGATGTCGGCGAACGTCGAGGACTGCGGCAGGACGTGCACGTCGAAGCCACGCGCGGCGAGGTTGTCGAGCGTGGACTGCTTGACGCCCAGGTCGAGCACCGCGAGGTTCCCGATCCGCTCTCCGGTCGCCGGGGTCACCTCTGTCCGCTCCACCGAGACCTGTGCGGAGAGGTTCTGCCCGGCCATCTCGGGAGCGGCGGTGACGCGCCGCAGCTGTTCCTCGGGGGCGAGCGACGCGTCCGCACCCGAGAAGATCCCGCCGCGCATCGAGCCGGCGGAGCGGATGTGACGGGTGACGGCACGGGTGTCGATCCCGCTGATGCCGACGATCCCGTCGCGTTCGAGGGACGCGTCGAGCGACGTGGTCGCGCGCCAGTTCGACACCACGCGCGACGCGTCGCGCACGATGTAGCCGGCCACCCAGATGCGGCGGGACTCAGGGTCTTCGTCGTTCATCCCGGTGTTGCCGATGTGCGGCGCCGTCTGGAGGACGATCTGACCCGCGTACGACGGATCGGTCAGCGTCTCCTGATATCCGGACATGCCGGTGGCGAAGACGACCTCGCCGAGGGTGGTACCGCGTGCGCCGTAGGCACGTCCGACATGACGGGTGCCGTCCTCGAGGACGAGCACGGCGGGCTCGGCGGACGACGTGGTCCCTGGGATCTGGTCGGTTGGCGAGGTCATTCGGATTCTCCCGTCTCGGGGGCAGCGCACAGGCGCTGGAGTTCGGTGATCGCGACGCGCGGGTCGCCGGTGAATCGGAGGTAGCTGTCGACCGTCGTCTCGTCGTCGATCCTCCAGACGATCCGGACGAGACCGCCCGGCTCGACGACGCGGTCGATCGTGACGGTGGCCCGGTCGACGGAGACGAGCCGGTCTGCGGAGATGAAGACCGTCGGCGAGCCGTCGAGGCTCAGCGCGAGGCCGCGATCCGTGAGGGCGGCCTCACCGCGCGCGCGATAGGCGAGCGGACGGATCGCGAGTCGTTCGAGGGACTGATCGTGGCGGGTCGTCGCCACGTACAGCACCTCATGGCGGGACTGGACCTCGGCATGTTCGGGGACGCCGAGGGGTGCGACGAGGCCGGAGTTGCGTCGGAGGCGGGCGCGCCAGGCGAAGAGCATCGCGAGCAGGATGAGAACGGCGACGGCGACCATCACCGTGACAGCCAGCTCCCGGCTCATGCCCCCGGCTCCTCGACGAGCGCGCCGTCGGCGAGGGTGGCGTAGCCGCGGTGGACCGTCCAGCGAACCTGGCCGGGAAGCGCACGCCCGACATACGGGGAGTTGACGCTCCGCCCACGCAGGTCCGCCTCGGTGAAGGTGCCTCGCGCCTCCGCGTCGTAGAGCGTCAGCTCGGCGGGCTGACCGACGGCGAGAGGTGTGCCGTGGCCCGCCAGGGAACCGATCCGTGCGGGCGCCGCGCTCAGCACGCGGGCGACGTCGGTCCACTCGAGAAGGCCGGTCTCGACCATCGCCTCGTGCACCACGCGCAGCGCGCTCTCCAGGCCCACCATGCCGTTCGCGGCAGCCGGCCATTCGCAGGCCTTGCTCTCCCGAGGGTGCGGCGCGTGATCGGTCGCGACGATGTCGATCGTGCCGTCCGCGAGCCCCTCCCTGACGGCGAGGACGTCCTCCTCCCGCCGCAGCGGGGGGTTCACCTTGAAGCGGGCGTCGTAGCCGCGGACGAGCTCGTCGGTCAGCAGCAGGTGATGCGGCGTGACCTCCGCGGTCACCGCGATCCCCCGCTTCTTCGCCCAGCGGATGAGGTCCACCGAGCCCGCGGTCGAGAGATGGCAGACATGCAGACGCGAGCCCACGTGCTCCGCGAGGAGCACGTCGCGAGCGATGATCGACTCCTCCGCGACCGCAGGCCAGCCCGTGAGACCGAGCTCGGCGGACACCGCGCCCTCGTTCATCTGCGCACCCTCCGTCAGGCGCGGGTCCTGGGCGTGCTGGGCGACGACTCCTCCGAACGCCTTCACGTACTCCAGCGCCCTCCGCATGATCAGCGGGTCCCAAACGCAGAAGCCGTCGTCGCTGAACACGCGGACCTTGGCCCGGGACGACGCCATCGCGCCGAGCTCCGCAAGGCGCTCGCCCTTCTGCCCCACGGTGACGGCACCGATCGGCTGCACGGTCGCGTAGCCGGCCGCCTCGCCGAGCGCGAGCTCCTGCTCGACGACACCGGCCGAGTCCGCGACCGGAGAGGTGTTGGGCATCGCGAAAACGGCGGTGAAGCCTCCGGCGGCCGCCGCGCGCGTGCCCGTGAGCACGGTCTCGGACGCCTCGTACCCCGGCTCGCGCAGATGCGTGTGCAGGTCGACGAGACCGGGAAGAGCGACAAGGCCGTCGGCGTCGACGACCCGGGCCCCCGCCGAGCTGAGGTGGGAACCGATCTCGGCGATCACCCCGTCTCGCACCAGGATGTCGGCGCCATCGCCGCCCAGAAGCCGCGCTCCACGGAAGATGAGGGCCTCACTCATCGCTTCTCCCCCATCTCGTCGTCCATTCGTTCTCCCGTCAGCAGCAGGTAGAGGACCGCCATCCGCACGGACACCCCGTTCGCCACCTGCTCGAGCACGGTGGAACGGGGGGAATCGGCGGCGTCTGCGGAGATCTCCAGACCCCGGTTCATCGGGCCGGGGTGCATCACAAGGCTATCGCCCGGCAGCATCTCGACTCGCGCCGAGTCGAGCCCCCATCGCCGGGAATACTCCCGCTCACTGGGGAAAAAGGCGGCGTTCATCCGCTCCAGCTGAATCCGGAGCATCATGACGGCTTCCGGTCCTTCGGCCAGGGCCTCGTCGAGGTCGTAGAGGACACGTGCGGGCCATGCGCGCACGTCCTGCGGGATGAGCGTCGGCGGCGTGACGAGCGTGACCTCGGCGCCGAGCGTGCTCAGCAGCCAGAGGTTCGAGCGGGCCACCCGTGAATGGAGGACGTCGCCGACGATCACGACGCGGACGCCGTCGAGGCCCCGGCTTCGACTGTCGGCACCGAAGCGGCGCTTGCGGATCGTGAAGGCGTCGAGGAGCGCCTGGGTGGGGTGCTCGTGCGTGCCGTCGCCCGCGTTGACGACGCCCGCCGAGATCCAGCCGCTGGTGGCGAGGGTGCGCGGCGCCCCGGACGCAGAGTGACGCACCACGACGGCGTCGGCTCCCATGGCCTCCAGCGTCTGTGCCGTGTCTTTGAGACTCTCGCCCTTGGAGACGCTCGATCCCTTGGCCGCGAAGTTGATCACGTCAGCCGAAAGCCTCTTGGCCGCGGCCTCGAAAGAGATCCTGGTGCGGGTGGAGTCCTCGAAGAAGAGGTTCACCACGGTCTTCCCCCGCAGGGTCGGGAGCTTCTTCACCTCACGGGACTGGGTGTCGGCCATGTCCTCGGCCACGTCGAGGATGCGCAAGGCCTGCGCGCGCGAGAGCCCGCGGGTGTCGAGCAGATGCCTCATCGCGCCTCCTCGATGCTGACGAGTTCCTCGCCGTCGACCTCGCGCAGCCGTACGTTCACCCGCTCCTGACGCGAAGAAGGGATGTTCTTGCCGACGAAGTCGGGCCGGATCGGCAGCTCGCGGTGGCCGCGATCCACCAGGATCGCCAGACGAACGGCGGCAGGACGTCCGACGGCCTGGAGCGCGTCGAGCGCGGCGCGGATGCTCCGCCCGGAGAAGAGGACGTCGTCTACGAGCACCACGGTCCGCCCGTCGATCCCGCCGTCCGGGATGTGCGTCGGCTGGGGGGAACGGGTGGGGTTCCTCGCGAGATCGTCGCGGAAGAGCGTCACGTCGAGCGCGCCGACCGGCACCTCGACCTGGGCGATCGAGCCGATGATCGGGGCGAGCCGCTCGGCCAGCGTCGCGCCGCGGGTGGGGATGCCCAGCAGGACGAGGTTCTCGGCGCCCCGATTGGACTCGAGGATCTCGTGGGCGATGCGGGTCAGCGCCCGCGTGATGTCGGCTTCGTGCAGCACGATCCGTGTGCTCATCCGCCGCTCCCTTCTCCGCCTCACAGGACGGTGTTAAAGGTTACTGTGGAGACCAGTCTAGCGACCGGCGGAGGGTCAGACAGCCGGCCGGAGCGCGTCCTCGGTCACGTCGTCGACCTTGGTCGCACGGATCGGGTGCCCGCTGGTCGACAGGCATCGACCGGTCCTGAGGTCCCACTTCCAGTCGTGCATGCTGCAGGTGAGCACGCCGTCCTCGTCGATCTTCCCGGTGCGCGTGAGGTCTGCACGGAGGTGCGGGCACCGCCGCTGGACGATCCAGTCGCCGATCTCGGCGTCCTCGGTCTGGTCCGTCTGCTCCTGGTACCAGTTCTCGACATACTCGATCCGATCCGTCGAAAGGCACTTGAGGAACGTCGTCAGGAACTCGTTGAACTTGCCGCTGCGGCCGACCTGGAACTGCATCGACAGGAAGATCGAGTTGGACCAGTCGATCTCGCGGTCACGGATGTTCGTCGAGACGAGGTCGGCGGGAATGGTGTACCAGTAGATGCACTCCTCCCCCGCGTACTCCCGGACCTTCGCGCGCGGGAAGTCGACGACCATGTCGAGCTCGCCGATGCGGAACCGGACGCAGCCGCCGACGCCGAGCCTGATGGTGCGTGACTTCTTCAGCAGCGGCTCCCACCATGCCTTGAGCGTGGCCAGGATCTCCTCCGGCGGGAGCGGCTCGGCGCGGGATGCCTCCTCGTCGCGCAGCTCCTGCTGACGGCTCGCCCGCTGCTCTTCCAGATAGTCCCACTTCTCGTCGAAGATGTGGGCGATCTCGGACTCGGTGTAGAGGGTCTGCTCCGTGGCCACCGTGCCGCCGTCGACCGTCACCACCGTGCCGGGGATGAACAGCTGGCCGTCGTACTGCGGCGCGAGCTCCTTCATGTGGGCGAGGAACTGCTTCTGATCGGTGAAGATCGACTCGCCGTTGCGTCCGACCCCGTTGAAGTCGAAGAGGTCGTCGCGCAGGAACATCGGCGGGCCCGCCATGGGGAAGACGTGCGGGGCGTCGACCTTCTCGATGTAGTACATGGCGCGCTTGTTCTGCGCCTCGCGCTTGAGCCTGGCGAAGTTCTGCTTCGCATCCATCGGCAGGTCGTAGACCATGGGCCACCAGATCGCGCCGGACACCTGCGTGAAGTAGGCGTCCGGCTTGCCGAAGTGCAGCAGCTTCTCGAGGTCGAGCGGGTGCGAGTCGTTCTGGTTCAGCACGGATCCCGTGCCGTCGTCGACGCTCAGCGACGAGTCGCCGATCGGGCCGTCGCTGGGTGCGCGGAGCGGCGTGATCATGATCTTCAGCTCACCGCGCTGGATCACCTCGCCCGCGGGCGCATAGGTGATGTTCGTGTAGCCGAGCGCGCGGATGTCCTGCTCGAGCTCGTCGGTGGGGTACTCCGGGAGCAGCACCTCGATGTCCTTGCGGACGTAGCGCTCGAGCAGCCTGGGGTCGAAATGGTCGCGGTGACGGTGTGAGATGTAGAGGAAGTCCGCCTCGCGGCCGAACCTCTCCCAGTCGAGTCCGCGGTTGTCGGGGAAGGGGAACCAGGAGCCGAAGAAGGAAGGCCCGAGAACGGGGTCGCAGATGATGTTCCCGCCGACCGTCTCGATGAACATCCCGGCGTGTCCGAGTCCCGTGATCCGCATGTCTCTCCTCCTGCTGTGGACCCGTCGAGTCTACCGGCGCCTTCCGACGAAGCCCTGGAGGCGACCCGTGGTTAATGCCTCCGCATCAGGGAACGAGGAGGTCCCGGATGTCTTCGGCCGTGAGCGCCTGGGCGAACAGATCGTCGTCGTCCAGGACGGCCGCGGTCAGCCGGGCCTTGCGTCGCTGCAGGTCCAAGACCTTCTCCTCGATCGTCCCCGCCGCGATCATGCGATACACGAAGACGCGGTTCCGCTGCCCGATCCGGTGGGCACGGTCGGCCGCCTGCGCCTCGGCGGCGGGATTCCACCACGGGTCGAGGAGGAAGACGTAGTCGGCCTCGGTGAGGGTGAGCCCGACGCCGCCCGCCTTGAGGCTGAGCAGGAACACGTCGTCGTCGCCGGCACGGAACCGGGCGATCTCGGCCGCCCGGTCACGCGTCGAGCCGTCCAGGTAGGCCGTCCGCGCCCCCACCTCCTGCAGCCGTCGTTCGGCGAGCCGGAGGAAGGACGTGAACTGGCTGAACACGAGGGCCCTATGCCCTTCCGCACGCAGCTCCGCGATGTGCTCGACCAGCGCGTCGAGCTTGGTCGAGCCGATGCCCGCGTCGGCCGGGGAGACGAGGCCGGGCGCGAGGCTCATCATGCGCAGAAGCGTCAGCGAGCGGAACACGGTGAAGCGATGGCGGTCCAAGTCGGGCAGGAGACCCAGCACCTTCTGCCGTTCGCGCTGGAGCACCGCGTCGTACCGGGCACGGTGCGCCGAGCCGAGCTCGATCCGCAGCACCTGCTCCTGCCGCTCGGGAAGGTCGGAGGCGACGAGCTCCTTCGTCCGCCGGAGGACGAACGGACGGATCCGTCGCCGGAGACGCTCGATCCGGGCGCGGCGGTACGGCGCCCCCTCCGCGTTCTCCGGGACCTTGCCGTCCTCGATCGGCTGGATGTACTGCTCGCGAAAGCGGCGACCCGAGGCGAACAAGCCCGGCGAGGTCAGGGAGAGCAGGGCCCAGAGGTCTGCGAGACCGTTCTCGATCGGCGTCCCGGTCGCGGCGTACACGGCCTCGGCCTGGAGACCGGCGACGGCCCGATGGAGCCGGGTGGCGGGGTTCTTGACGTTCTGCGCCTCGTCGAGGATCACCGCCGCCCACTCCTGCGCGGCGAAGGCGTCCGCGTCGATGCGGAGGACGGCGTAGGAGGTGAGCACCATGTCGACGCCGTCGAGCCCGCCGTCCAGAGCCGACCCGCCGGCGGCTCCTGTCCGGTCCCGCACGACGAGCGAGAGTCCTGGCGCGAACCGTCTCGCTTCCTCTGCCCATGTGCCCAGCACCGACGTCGGCGCGACGACCAGACACGGACGGGTAGCCCCGTGCTCACGCGCGCGGGCCACCAGGCTCAGCAGCTGGAGGGTCTTGCCGAGTCCCATGTCGTCCGCAAGGATGCCGCCGAGCCGGTGAGACCAGAGAAGGGAGAGCCAGTCCACGCCCTCCCGTTGGTAAGGGCGGAGGTCGGCGGTGATCGCCGCGGGCGTCGGCGAGGCCGGCACGTCCTCTGCCCGCGAGAGGCCGCGGGCGCGTTCACGCCAGGCGACCGCCGGACGCGCCTCGTCCGCGAGATCCTCGAAGTCCGCCCAGAGCGACACCTGCGTGCGATGGATCCGGGGGCCGGTCTCCCACTCGGCGAGCTCGACGGCCTCTTCGATGAGCTCTCGGAGCCGGTCGAGCGAGGGGTGCCTCAGCGAGAACCAGCTCCCGTCCACCAGGAGGAGCTTCGAGCGGCGGAGGCTCAGCGCGCGGAACAGCGGCTCGAACGGGATGGCACGTCCGTCGATGCGGACGATGACGCCGAGGTCGAACCAGTCCGGATCGGTGGACTCGACCGTGCTGATCGTGATCTGCGGTACACCGGTGAGCTCGTGGTAGCGCCGGGGCGTCCCGGTCACGACGACGATCACCCCACAGGCCTCGAGCGCGGCCGTCACCCGTGTGGCGAACTCGGCCGCCTCGGCGTCGCGGACCCGACCGGACGACGAGAACGGCGTCTCCGTCGCTCCCTGCCAGGCCCGGACGACCTCCTCGCGCAGGTCCCGCTCCGCGTCGACATCGCGCTCCGGCTCGGCGCCGTCGTCGAACGGGTAACGGCCCAGGCCCGAATACTCCCATTCGACGCGGAAGTCGACGACGTCGCGACGTCGGTGGATCAGCGACAGCACGGGCCGCGGCGGCGGGGTCTCCGGCAGGGTCAGATCGTCCGCCACGGACAGCGTGACGCGCCGGCGGAGGATCGGCAGCGCCTCGCATTCGAACGCCGGCCGATCGGCTGCGTCGACGACCAGCGAGCCTCCGCGGGCCAGGAGCGCCCGGACGGGCTCCTCCAGCCGATGCTCGGCGAGACGCAGCTCGACCGACGTTCCGGTCACGTGGTGCGCGTGCAGCCCGCCGGAGCCGATCGGGCGCACCGTCGACGGCTCCGCCGCCCGCCCGTCGAGCTCGACGTCCGCGGTGAGCAGGATCCCCGTCCCGCGTCCGTTCGCCGCCGCTCCGTCGGGTCCGCCGCTGTCCGGGCGCGCGTGAATCGCGACGCGCACGTCGGACACCCAGCGCAGCGTCGTGTTCTTCTCCGTCGCCACGAAAGGGAGTCCGACCTCACCCGCTCGGCGCAGATGCTCCCAGAGCAGCGGCGACTCGACGGGATCCAGCAGCAGCCAGTCGCCGGCGGTGCCGGAGAGGAGCGAGTCACGGGCGATGCTCAGCAGGTCCGCGAACCAGCGCGAATGGGCCGATGCGAACCGTGTGCCCGGCCGGCGCACCGCATCCCAGGTGGCGTCGCCGTGGATCCAGGCGCGCTCCCCCGTCCCCCCTCTCAGCGGCCTGACCCCGAGGAAGAGCTCCCCGGGGTCGCGGACGAGGTCGCGCGCGGTCGCCGTACGCAGCGGACGTGCGGACCAGTGACGTTCGTCGGCCCTGTCACGGCGGCGCAGTTCCACTCCCAGCGCGAGCGGGAAACGATCGTGCTCAGGCGCGGGGATCAGCGATCGCCAGGTCCGGTCGGCCGTGCGGGACACCTCCGTGCTCAGACCGCGCGGGCCACCCGGGCCAGCACGCCGTGGACGAACGAGCCGGAATCCTCGGTGGAGAGCTCCTTGGCGAGCTCGACCGCCTCGTCGATCGCCACCGCGGTCGGCACCTCGTCGTTGTGGGCGATCTCCCACACTCCGATGCGGAGCAGCGCTCGATCGACCGCCGGCATGCGCTCAAGCCTCCAGTCCCTGCTGTGGGTCGTGATGAGCTCGTCGATCTCGTCGCGGTGGTCGATGATGCCGTCGACGATCTCGCGGGCATAGAGCCAGGACGCCTCGCGTGCGGGCTCGCCCGCAGCACGCTTGGCCTCCGCGGCGAGCGTCACCGCGAGGTCGTCGCCGGGGATGTCCGAGGAGAAGAGGATGTCGAGGGCGCGCTTGCGCGCCTTGGTCCTGGCGCTCATCTGTGGGTACGCG